>Ga0335069_10000758_pt1 | contig 52566 bp, 43 predicted proteins | sample Lox_Sample_11_FD_206714 | JGI IMG/M metagenome (GOLD analysis project Ga0335069, IMG submission 206714) | Soil microbial communities from Loxahatchee National Wildlife Refuge, Florida, United States - Lox_Sample_1.1 | ecosystem: Environmental > Terrestrial > Soil > Wetlands | place: USA... | reverse complement strand
CTACAGCATCAACTCCGCCGGCGACGCGGAGGGCTGCGATTCCGTCGAGACGCGGACGACTGCCACCGGGACCACCGGGCCGAACGACGCCGAGATCAACGCCGACACCTTCAAGTACGGCTCCGGGGTGGGGATCACCGCGGTGGCGGCCGCCGCTGCGACGGTCACCTACACCCCGGTGGCGCCGGCCGGCAGCTCGATCACCGTCTCCAACAACCTGGTGGGCATCACCGCCAGCTACGATTCCAACGGCTCGTTCGGCGCGTCGGCCTGGGGTGACATCGACAACGACAGCAGCGCCGACATCTGGTACGTCTCCAGCGTCGCCTCGACCACCGTCGGCGTCTGTCCGACGTTCGTGGGCACCGACCAGAACGTCCCGGGCGGCGCACCGAAGAACACCTACAACGACGTGGATTGCCCGTGACCGGCTCGCTCGCTCCCACTCCGGCCGGTTCCTGGCCGGCCCCGGGTCCTTCGCCTAGACTCTCCGGGCTCGTGGTGCGACGGACCACTGCAACCCTCGCCGGCGTGCTGCTCGTCTCGGTGCTCCTGGGGATCGGCGTCGCCGCCGGGGCCCGGGCGGATCTGCTCCTGGAGCGCGACCCGACCTCCAGCGCTCGGGCGCTGATCTACCTGCCCAGCCCGCGGCAGGCGCAGCTGATGTCGCTGGGCTTCGAGCAGGTGGTGGCGGACTGGTTCTGGGTGCAGGGGCTCCAGTACTTCACCGACACCGCGCAGGAGCTGAACCGCTTCCGGAACCTCGGCGATTTCCTCGACGTGGTGGTGGGCATCGATCCGGACTTCGAGTACGCCTACAAGTTCGCCGGGGTCTCGATTCCCTTCGACACCGGGAGGTTCCAGTTCGCCAACACCGACCGGGCGATCGACTTCCTGGAGCGAGGCCTGCGCAGGTTTCCCGGCAACTGGGAGCTGCACTTCTACCTCGGCTTCTATCTGCTGAACTTCCGGGACGATACCCGGGGCGCCGCGGAGCATTTCGCCGCCGCGGCCAACATCGCCGGCGCTCCCGCCTACCTGAAGCTCTTCGCCGCGCGACTGTTCTCGGTCGGCGGGGAGCTGGGTCGGGCCAAGGTGTTCGCCGAGACGATGCTCGCCGGCAGCACCGACCCCGCGGAGCGTGCGCAGCTCGAGAGGCGGATCAAGGAGATCGACCTCGAGCAGCGGCTGCGCGACCTGGAGGACGCCGCGCGAAGGTTCCGCGAGCGCTGGGGACGATGGCCCACGCCGGTCGAGGCCACGGTGGCCTACGGCCTTCCCCTTCCCCCCGCCGACGTCGAGCTGAAGGAGGGGGTGGCGAAGGTCCCCGAGCTCGATCGCATGGTGGTTCACGAACATCCGACGGAGAGCCGGGTCAGAGCGGTGCAATGAGCGATCTCGCCATCGAGCTGGTGAACCTCGAGAAGCAGTTCACCATCAACCTGGGTGTCCGCCGTCGCCGCGCGCTGGATCAGCTCAGCCTCAGCGTGCAGCGCGGCGAGATCTACGGCTTCCTCGGGCCGAATGGCGCGGGGAAGACCACCTCGATCAAGGTCCTCGCCTCGCTGCTCCGGCAGGACGCCGGGGAGGCGCGGGTGTTCGGGGGCGATCCACTCCTAGAGACCACCCGGCGACGGCTGGGCTTCCTCCCCGAGTCGCCGGTGTTCTACGACCACCTCACCGGCCGGGAGTTCCTCCGGCTCTGCGGCAAGCTGTGCGGGATGGACCGCGGCTCCATCAAAAGGCGCAGCGGTGAGCTCCTCGAACGCGTGGGCCTCGGGCACGCGGCGGACCTCCAGGTGAGGCGCTACTCCAAGGGCATGAACCAGCGGCTGGGCATCGCCCAGGCCCTGCTGCACGACCCCGAGCTGGTCATCCTCGACGAGCCGATGAGCGGGCTGGACCCGATGGGCCGGGCGGACATCCGCGACCTCATCGTCGAGCTGCGCAAGGCGGGGAAGACCATCTTCTTCTCCACCCACATCATCCCGGACGTCGAGGTGATCTGCGATCGCATCGGCCTGGTGAACCACGGCCGGATGGTGGCCGAGGGGAGCGTGCACGCGCTGCTCGACGCTGCGCGAAGCAAGACCACCGAGGTGCTGGTCGCCGGGTTGCCCGCGTCTCTTGCCCTTCCCGAGGGCCAGGAGGCCGCCGCCGCATCCGGCCAGCGGCTCTTCTTGGTCGACTCGGAGGACCAGCTCACCCAGCTGCTGCACCGGGCGATGGCCGAGCAGGCGAAGATCGTCTCGGTCACTCCGCGCCGCGAGTCGCTGGAGGACCTGGTGGTCCGGATGCTGGACCAGGATCGCCGGGAGAGGGCCGCCTGATGGGCTACGTCCTCGCCATCGCCGGACAGACCCTCACCGAGGCCCGGCGGAACCGCGTTTTCTACTCGGTGTTCCTCTTCGGCCTGGTGGTGGTGCTGAACTCAGTCATCTTCACCGAGGTGACCGCCACCACGGTGGACCGCGTGCTCAAGGACACCGGCCTCGCGGCGATCAACATCTTCGCCCTGGCGCTCACCGTCTTCACCGGGGTGGGAATCGTCAACCGGGAGATCGACCGGAAGAGCATCTACACCATCCTCGCCAAGCCCATCAGCCGCTTCGGCTACATCCTCGGGAAGTACCTGGGGCTCCTGGCGATCATCCTCATCACCTCCACCGCGATGTTCATCGGGCTCCTGGTGGTGATGAAGGGCTACAAGACCGAGATCCACGCCGGCATCTTCCTGGGGTTCTTCGGCATCGTGCTCGAGGTGATGGTGCTGGGGGCGATCGCCGTTCTCTGCTCCAGCTTCACCACCTCGTTCGTCTCGGCCTTCATCTGCGTGGCGGTCTACATCTCGGGCCACCTGTCGACGGAGTTCCTGCGGGCGGTGCGGAAGTCCACGCCGGTGCGCCGGGTCGTCGGGGAGATCCTCTACTACGTGCTCCCCAACCTCGAGCGCTTCAACTTCAAGTACCAGGCCACCTACGACCTGATGGTCAGCGAGCGGGCGCTGGCGACGGTGCTGGTCTTCGGGCTGGCGTACGTCGCGGCGGCGCTGCTCGGGGCGGTGCTGGTCTTCAGCCGGCGGGACTTCCGCTGACGCCCCGAGGCGCCCGGGCATGCCGTTCACCGAGCCGGCATTCCTCTTCTTCTTCCTCCCCGCGACCCTGGCGGCGTACTTCCTGTTTCCGGAGCGGGCCCGCAACCTCCTGCTGACCGCGGCCAGCCTCCTCTTCTACGCGGTGGGGGAGTGGCGGTTCGTCCCCTGGCTGCTCGGCTCCACAATGGCGACGTACCTCGTCGCCCGCGGGCTCGAGGCCTGGCGGGGCAGACCAGTCACCCGGGCGCTGCTCGCGCTGGGCGTGGTGACCGACCTGGGGCTCCTGGCCTGGTTCAAGTACGCCGGGTTCCTGGCCCGCGCGGTGGACGGGCTCACCGGCCTGCTCGGAGCGCCACTCTTGCCGGTGCCCACGGTGCTGCTCCCGCTGGGCATCAGCTTCTTCACCTTCCACAAGATCTCCTACAAGGTCGACGTGTACCGGGGAACGGCCGCGGTCCGGAAGAACCCGCTGGATCTCCTGCTGTACATCCTCTTCTTTCCGCAGCTCATCGCCGGACCCATCGTCCGCTACCACGACATCGCCGACGACCTGGTGCGCCGCCACCCGCGGCTGGCCGACGTGGCCGAGGGAGTGCGCCGGTTTGGCGTGGGCCTGGCCAAGAAGATGCTGGTGGCCAACACCATGGCGGGCGTGGCGGACGTGGTCTTTGCGCTCGAGCCCGCCCGGCTCTCCACCCCCGCGGCCTGGGTGGGCATCGTCTGCTACACGCTGCAGATCTACTTCGACTTCTCCGGGTACTCGGACATGGCCATCGGCCTGGCGCGGATGTTCGGGTTCCGCTTCCTGGAGAACTTCGACTACCCGTACACCGCCCGATCGATCACCGACTTCTGGCGTCGGTGGCACCTGTCGCTCTCGCGCTGGTTCCGGGACTACCTGTACCTGCCGCTGGGCGGGAACCGGAGCGGTCCGGTCAGGACGTACCTGAACCTGGGGGTGGTCTTCTTGCTCTGCGGGCTGTGGCACGGCGCGAGCTGGACCTTCGTGGCCTGGGGCGCGTTCCACGGCGCGCTGCTCATCCTCGAGCGCGCCGGGTGGGGCCCGCGGCTGCAGCGGCTGCCCGCGGGGTTGCAGCACGCGCAGACGCTTCTGCTGGTCATGCTGGGCTGGGTGCTCTTCCGGGCCGACACGCTGGCGCACGGGGGGTGGTACCTCCGCGCGCTGGCCGGGTTCGGGGCGAACGACGGGCCGTTCGAGACGCTCTCCCTGTTGACTCCAGGCGTGGCCCTGGCGCTCACCGCCGGCGTCGTCGGCTCGGCCCCCACGGTGGGGCAGCTCGCCCAGGACTGGCGCAAGAGGCTCGGGGCCCGGGCGGAGCTGGTGCTCGGCTGGGCGGGGAATGGCGCGGTGCTGGCGCTCCTCCTCCTCTCGGTGCTCCAGGTCGCCTCGGGCACCTACAACCCGTTCATCTACTTCCGGTTCTGACGCCCGTGAGCCCTGCACCGAAGAGCGCCCGCGCCGTGCCGCCGCCGAGCAGGGGAGACGCCTTCCTGGTGCTCGGCTTCCTGGCCTGCGTCGCGCTGCCCGGGCTCCTGACGCCGCTCGGCATCGGCGGGTCGGACCCGGCTCGCAATGGCGAGGCGCCGGTGAAGCCGCCCGCCCTCCGGAGTGCCCGGGCGATCGGGCCGTGGCTCCAGCAGACCGAGGAATATCTGCGGGTCGGGTTCGGGCTTCGTCAGACGATGATCGGCTGGGACGCGCGGCTGAAGATGAGCCTGGCGCTGAGAACGAGCGTGGGCTCGCCGGTGACGCTCGGACGCGACGGCTGGCTCTTCTACCTCGTGCACCGCGGCTCCCAGGGAGCCCGTCCCGAGGTGGACTTCTCCCCGGAGGAGCTGGAGCGCTGGGCGAGCTGGCTCGAATCGAGGCAGCGCTGGCTGGCCAGCCGCGGGGTGGACTTCGTCCTGGTGGTGGCGCCGAACAAGGAGACCATCTACCCGGACCTCCTGCCCAGCGAGACCCCGGCGCCGCGGCCGCGCTCGCGGCTCGACGTCCTGATGGGCCGGCTCCACGCCGGCCGGAAGGTGCAGGTGGTGGACGTGCGCCCGGCGCTGCACGAGGCGCGGAGCCCGGCCTCGCCGTTCCGCCGCTGGCCGCTCTACTACCGGACCGACAGCCACTGGAACGAGCTCGGGGCACTGCTCGCCTCGCGGGTGGTGCTGGGCGAGCTGAAGGAGCGCTTCCCGGGCTTGCGCGTGCCGGCCGACACCGACCTGGCGCTGGCCACCGAGACCACCGGGGCCGGGGACCTCGCCCGCCTGCAGGGGATGCAGGGCCAGCTGTCGGACACCCGGGTGCGCGTCCAGGTGCAGGGCCGGCCCTGCACCTTCCAGCTGGGCCCGGCTTCCACGGCGCAGAGCGTGGAGATGCCGCTCTTCAGCGAGAAGACGCTGGAGTGCCCGGGCGCGCCGATCCGGCGGGCCGTCGTCCTCCACGACTCGATGATGATCGGCATGCTCCCGGCGCTGGCCCCGGCGTTCGAGCGCTCGGTGTGGCGCCTGAGCATCGCCCTGGACCCGGCCCTGGTCGAGCGCGAGAAGCCGGACCTGGTCCTCCTCGAGTTCGTCGAGCGCACGCTGTGGGAAGGCACGCCGAGCTCCACATGAGCACGAGCCCCGGCATCCCCGTGCAGCGGGCCGCGGCGGCGGGCGTGGCCGCCACCGTGGTGGAGCGCCTCCGCGTCCGGGTGACGGCCTGGGCGGGTCCTCTGACCTTGCTCGGCGCCTGGGCGGTGTTCTTCGCTCCGCAGCTCGTCTCCAGCGGGGTGCCGTTCTACCGGGACCACCTGGTCACCAACATCCCGCTCCGGGCCTACGTCCGCGAGCGGCTGCTCTCGGGGCAGCTGCCCCAGTGGTACCCGTACGAGTCGCTAGGGGTCCCGGTCATCGGACAGATCGCCCTGGCGACCTTCCACCCCTTCACCTTCCTCTTCCTGCCGCTCCAGCCCGCGGCCGCGGAGAAGGCGTCCATCCTCGGCGCGTTCCTGCTCGCGCTGCTCGGCGCCTACGCCCTTTGCCGCGCGCTGGGCGCCGGGCGCCTCGCCGCCATCGTCGGGGCGATGGCCTACGGCTTCGGCGGGTACCTGCAGGGAGTCTCCTCCATCCTCGCCTACACCCTCAGCGCGTCGGCGCTGCCCTGGATGGCGACCGGGGCGGTGAAGGTGGTGACGCGCGGGCGGTGGCGGGACGCGAGCATGCTCGGCGTCTCCTGGGGGCTGGTGTTCCTCTCCGGCGATGCGGTGAGCTTCCTCTTCTCCGGGCTCCTGGTGCTGCTCCTCCTCTTCGCGCGGCCCTCGCCGCGGGGCGTGCTGCTCTCGGCGGCGGGAGGCGTCGTCGCCGCGCTGCTCACCGGCATCGAGCTGCTCCCCTCGACGGTGGTCGCCGCGGACTCGGTGCGGGCGATGGGCGCGCCCTCGGCGCTGCTCAACCTGCGCTGGGCGCTCCACCCGCTCCGCCTCCCCGAGCTCCTCGTTCCCGGGTACCTGCCGGACGGCGCGCGCTCGCGGGTGGTGGCAGACCTCTTCCACGATGGGACCGCCACCTTCAGCACCTCGCTGTTCGCCGGAGCGGTGGTGCTGGCGCTCGCCGCCGGAGCGCTGCCGGCGATGCCGCGCCTCGGCCGAGCCTTCCTGGGGATGGGCGCGCTCGGTGCCTGGCTGTCGCTCGGGGAGCACGGGCGGCTGCTTCCGCTGCTCCAGCGGCTGCTCCCGCTGCTCTCCCGGTTCCGCTACCCGGAGCGCTACCTGGTCTGGACCTGGCTCGCGCTGGCGGTGGCCGCCGCGCTGGGCGCGGAGCGGGCGCGCCGCCTGCCCGCGCGGTGGGCGAAGGCGCTGCTCGTCGCGGGCCTCGCCGGCGCGGTGCTCACGGCGGTCGCCTCGAACGTCAGCGTCGCCGGCCTGCTCTGGCGCTGGCAGGGGCATCCACTCGTCGAGGGAGACCGGCTTCGGGAGACGGTGGACCTCGCCTGGAGCCTGGGGCTGGCCTGGAGCGCAGGCTCGGTGCTCGCCGCCGGGGCGCTGCTGCGCGCCGCGGGGCGGCGGCCCGGGCTCATCCACGCGCTCCCGCTCCTGGTCCTGGTCGAGCTCTGGCACGGCAACGGCGGTCACTTCCCGCTCGCCGACCCACGCCTGGTCGGCGCGAGCAACCCCTTCGTCGAGGCCATCCGCCGCGAGTCGCCCGGCCTGCCCCGGGTGTTCCACGCGGGAGACCCGGGGTTCCGGGTGAGCCTGAGCGGGCCGGAGCGGCAGGGGTGGATCCGCGGGATGCAGCACCTGCTCCGCTCGGACGTCGCCGGGCTGTACGGCATCTCCAGCCTCGACTCGAACCTCGGGGCGCTCTCGGTGCGGCACGCGCTGCTGCTCGGATCCCCCGCGCGGCAGGCCGAGCTGGCCCCGCTCCTCGGGGTACCGTTCCGGATCGACGTGGGGAGCCCGCCGTCCGGAGCCCGGGTGCTGGCCCGGGAGCCCGAGCTCGGCCTCACGCTCTCCCGCGCCGAGACGCGCCCGCGCGCCTTCCTCTCGGCGACCGTGGCCGCGCTCTCGCGCGCCGAGGCCGAGCGGTGGGTGGGCGAGCACGGCTCGCCCGGGCGCAGCCTGGTCTGGGAGGGTGGCCCGTCGCTCCCGATGGCCTCTGGCGAGGTGACCTGGCTCGAGGACGCCCCCGAGCGCTCGGTGCTCCGGACCCGGACTGACGGGCCCACGGCCCTGGTGCTCGCCGACGAGTGGGCGCCCGGGTGGACAGCGGCGGTGGACGGCGTGCCGGCTCCGGTGCGGCCCACCCTGCTCACCCTGCGCGGCGTGGACCTACCCCCGGGCGAGCACAGCGTGCGGTTCGAGTACCGCACGCCGCGCCTGGTGCCGGGCGCGCTCGCCACCCTCGGCGGGCTGCTCCTGGCGCTGGCCCTGCTCGCCCTCGAGCGTCAGCGGCGCGGCGCGGTCCCGGTGCCGGCGTGAACACGGCCCCCTTGCTGATGGTGGGCCTCGGGGTGCTCGGGCTGGTCGTGGGGAGCTTCCTGAACGTGGTGATCGCCCGCGTGCCCCAGGGCGAGTCGATCGTCCATCCGGGCTCCCGCTGCCCGCGCTGCGGCCACGCGCTCGCCTTCTACGAGAACGTGCCCTTGGTGTCGTGGGCGGTGCTCCGCGGCCGGTGCCGGGCCTGCACGGCGCCCATCTCCCCTCGCTATCCGGCGGTCGAGCTGCTCACGGCCCTGCTCTTCCTCGCGGCCGGTTGGGCCTTCGGTCCGAGCTGGGAGCTCGTGCGGGCCCTGCTCCTCATCGGGTTCCTGGTCCCGCTTGCGCTCATCGACCTCGAGCACTGGATCGTGCCGGTGGGTGTCACCGTGCTGGGGACGGCGGCGGGCCTCCTGAGCGCCATCCCGCTCGGGCTTCCCACGCTGCGAGACTGCGCGATCGGCGCCGCGGCCGGGTTCGTCGTCTTCTGGGCGCTGGAGCGGGTGTCACTCTTGATGGTGGTGAAGCTCATCCGACCGCCGCTCCGGGCGCTCCGGGTCCTGCTCGCCCGCGCGTCCGGGCACGAGCCCCCGGCGCCCGAGCCGGACCCCACCGAGGCGCTGGGCGCGGGGGACAAGTGGCTCCTGCTCCTGGTGGGGAGCTTCCTCGGATGGCGGCCGCTGTTCGGGGTCTTCCTGCTCAGCGCGCTCCAGGGCGCGGTGGTGGGCACGACCTTGCTCCTCCTCCACGGCCGGGCGGGCTCGGAGCCGCCGCCCCCGGGCTCGCCGGCCACCGAGGACGGGTGGGCGCCCGAGGCCACCGCGCTTCCCTTCGGGCCGTGGATCGCGCTGGCCGCGCTTGAGATCGCGATCGCCGGGCCCTGGCTGTCGAGGACCTTCCCCTCGCCGCTGGTCGCGGTCCTGACCGGACAGCCCTGGGTACCGCAGTGAACGTGACCGAGGCACGACCCGGGCACCAGGCGGCCGAGCCCGGAACGGTGGACTCCGCGGGGAGGGCGGCCTGGGCGCGCGCCGCGCTGCTCGCCGCCTCGCTGGTCGCCGGCGCGGTGGCGGCGCTGCTGGCGCTGATGCCGATGAACGACCCGGACGTGTTCTGGCACCTGGCGGTGGGTCGCTACCTGACGGCGCATCACCGGCTGCCCACCACCAACCTCTGGTCCTTCACCGCGCCGGATCATTCCTTCCTCGCCAGCTCCTGGCTGTTCGACCTGCTCCTCGACCGGCTGAACGCGGGGGGGGGGCTGGTCGCCGTTCACCTGGCCACGGCCCTGGTGGTTGGCGCCGCGTTCGCCGTGCTGCTCCTGGCGGTGCGGAGCCGCGGGGCGAGCCTCTGGTGGGCCCTGGGCACGGTGCTGGCGCTGGCGTTCGGGGCCGAGGCCCGCTTCACCCCCCGGCCGCAGGTGTTCAGCTACCTCTTGCTCTCGCTGCTCTCGCTGATCCTGGTGCGCGACCGCGCTCGACGGTCGTGGCGCGCGCTCGCCTGGGTGCCCCTCCTGCTCGTCGTCTGGGCGAACCTCCACGCGGGGGTGGTGTTCGGGCTGGTCCTGGTGGGCTGCCACCTGGCGGACGAGCTCTGGGCGCGCCTCCCCGGACTTCCGGCCGCGGGCCGCCAGCGGCTGCTCCTCGGCTCCGCCGCCGCCGGCGCCATCTGTCTCGCGGCGCTGCTCCTCAACCCCGGCGGCCCCGCTCTGCTCGAGTACGCGCTGTTCCACGTCTCCGAGGTCGGCTCGGTGGTGAGGCTCGGCGAGTTCGACAGCCCGAGCCTGCACGACCGGCCGCTGTTCTGGGTCGTCCTCGTCGCGACGCCCCTGCTCCTCCTCGCCTGCCGCCGGGAGGCGCGCCTCGCCGAGTGGCTCGGGTGGCTGGCCTTCGGCGCGCTCGGCTGCCGGGCGATGCGGCTCATCCCCGAGTTCTTCCTGGTGGTGGGTCCGTCGCTGGGTTGGGCGGCGGAGCGTGCCTTCCAGCGGTTTGCCGCCGGACGGGCGAGGGTGGGGGTGGCCAGGCTGGTCCCGGTGCTCCTGCCGCTCGGCTCGCTGGCCATCCTCCCGTATCCGGCGCTGCACCTCCTCCGGCGCATCCAGCCGGGGCTCGACCCGTACCGGAACCCGGTGCGCGCGGTCGCTCAGGCCGAGCGCTGGGGGCTCTCGGGCCGGGTTTTCGCCGGCTGGGACGCGACCGGGCTCGTGGAGTGGGCCTTGCCGCAGGCACAGGTCCAGGTGGATCCCCGACTCCTGGCCTATCCGCCCGAGGTCTTCCACGCGCTCGAGCAGGCCGAGGACTCACCGCAGGCCTTCGACGCCTACGTCGACCGCTGGGACATCGGCTGGGCGCTCCGGACGCAGCAGCGGCTGCGCTTCACCGGGGCGGGCCTGTTCGACCCGAGGCGCTGGGCGGTGGTGTTCTGGGACGAGGGGGGGCAGATCCTCCTGCGACGGGACGTGCCCCGGTTCGCCGAGCTGATCCGGGAGCAGGAGCTCCAGGAGTTCCTGCCCGCGACGCCGGTGGTCGAGGCCTGGCGGACGTTCCGTGGCCCCCGCCGCGCGCGGTGGCTCGAGGAGGCGCGCCGGCTCGCCGCCACCTCTCCCCGGCTGGTGGACGCGCACGCCGCCCTCTGTCTCGAGGAGGCGCGCACCGGCGAGCTCGCCCCGGCGGAGCGGGAGTGCGCCCTGGCGGCGACGGCGGCCGACGAGCGGTACTGGCTGCACCCCACGCCGGGAGGTCTGCGCTCGCTGAGCGCGGCGATCGCCCAGCTGGTGCTCGCCGGCGAGCTCACCCGCCGGGGCACGGGGGAGCCCGTGGAGCCGTTCCTGGCGCGTGCCGTCGCGCTCGCTCCGGAGAGCGCGGACGTGTGGGCCGGCCGGGGCGCGGTGCTGCTCGAGCGGGGAGACCCGGCCGGGTCGGCCGCCGCCTTCCGGCGCGCGCTGGCCCTGGACCCGACGCACCGGCCGGCGAGCGAGGGGCTCGTCCGGGCGGAGACGCTGGCCGCGGAGGGTGGCCGGTGAAGCTGCGCATCGCCGCGATCGCCTTCCTGCTGGCGGTGCTGGCCACCGGCATCACCTGGCTGTCGTTCCAGCCGGTGATGCTGCGCCTGGTGGAGGCGCTGCGGCTGGCGGCGCCGGCGGGGAGCGCCTCCCGGCACGTCCTGGAGACGGCGCAGGAGTTCCTGCCGCTCTACCTCGGCCTGGATCTGCTGATCCTGGTGCTGGTGGCGTTCGGCGTCCTCTACTTCACCGTGGTCCGTCCGCTGGGCGCGGTGGAGCGCGAGATGCAGGGCCTGGAGCGGCTGGACTGGGCGCCCGAGGAGAAGGGGGGAGGTCCGCTCCTGAGCCGCTTCCAGGCCAGCCTCCGGAGGACCGCGTCGGCGCTCGCCGCCGAGCGCACGCTCACCCGGGCCCAGCTGGAGGAGCTCGCCGCGGCCAACGAGCGGCTCACCCGGGCGCAGGCCGAGCTGGTGGCGAGCGAGCGGCTGGCCACGGTGGGCCGGCTGGCGGCGGGCGTGGCGCACGAGATCGGCAATCCGCTCTCGGGCGTCCTGGGCTGGCTCAGCGTGGCCCAGACCCGGAGCGCCGCGGACCCCGAGCTCTCCGGCTACCTCCGCGAGATGGAGGCCGAGGTGCGGCGCATCGACGGCATCGTCCGGAGCCTGCTGGACCTCGGCCGCCCCGTGCGCACCCAGGTCGGCCCGGTGCCGGTGGCCGAGCTGGTCCGGACCGCGGCGCGGCTGGTGGGCTCGGGCCCCGAGTTCCGCGAGGTCAGCGTGGAGACCGACATCGATCCGGGCCTGGTCGCGCTGGCGGCCCCCGGGGCCCTGAGCCAGGTGGTCATCAACCTCCTGATCAACGCCGCGCAGGCCATCGGCGGCCCCGGGACGATCCGGGTGGTCGGCGCGGCGGAGGGCGGCCGGGTCCGCCTCGACGTCCTGGACTCGGGCCCAGGGGTCCCGCCCGAGCTGCGGGACCGCATCTTCGAGCCGTTCTTCACCACCAAGTCGGGCGGGAAGGGCACCGGGCTCGGCCTCGCGGTGAGCCAGCACCTGATGCGGGTGATGTCGGGAGACATCGCCGTGGGTGAGTCACCCCGCGGCGGAGGAAAATTTACCGTCAGCTTGCCGGCCGCCTGATCGCCGGTCCGGGACTCGCCAGGGCGCTCCGTCGTGGGAGAATGGCGGTCCCAACCCCGATGTCCATCCTCCGTTCGGTCCTCGTCGCGGACGACGAGGCGTCGCTCCGCCATGTGCTCACGCTGGTCCTCCAGGGCCAGGGCTACGAGGTGCGGGCGGTGAGCAACGGCGAGGAGGCGCTGGCCGAGCTCGAGGCGCGCGACTACGACGCGGTCATCTCCGACGTGCGGATGCCGCGGGTGGATGGCCTCACGGTGCTCCGGAAGGCGCTGGCCCGCCAGCCCGACCTCACCTTCGTGGTGATGAGCGCCTACGGCCAGCCCGACGCCGCGCTGGAGGCGGTGGCCGCGGGCGCGTTCGACTACGTCAGCAAGCCCTTCAAGCCCGAGGAGGTCGTCCTCGTCCTGAAGAAGGCCGAGGAGCGGCGGCGGCTGGTCACCGAGAACCGGCGGCTCCGGCGCTCGGGTGCGGACCGAGGGCCGCTGGACCGCATCGTGGGCGCCTCGGAGGCGGTGAAGCAGCTACACAAACAGATCCTCAAGGTGGCCCCGGTCTCCACCACGGTGCTCATCACCGGCGAGAGCGGGACCGGCAAGGAGCTGGTCGCCCGCGCGTTGCATGAGCTCTCGCCCCGCGCCGCCATGCCCTTCGTCCCGGTGAACTGCGGCGCCATCCCCCCGGGGCTGGTGGAGTCGGAGCTCTTCGGCCACGCCCGCGGCGCGTTCACCGACGCTCGCACCGCCAAGCGCGGGCTCTTCGCCGAGGCCGACGGGGGCACGCTCCTGCTCGACGAGGCCGGCGAGCTGCCCCCGGCGGCGCAGATCAAGCTGCTCCGCTTCCTCCAGGAGGGGGAGATCCGCGCGGTGGGCGAGAATCGCTCCGAGCGCGTGGAGGTGCGGGTGCTGGCCGCCACCCACCGCGACCTGGGCAAGCTGGTGGAGAAGGGCGAGTTCCGCGAGGACCTCTACTACCGGCTCAACGTGGTGAACCTCACCATCCCCCCGCTCCGGGCCCGGCGGGAAGACGTGCTGCAGCTGGCGCGGGCGTTCCTGCTCCGCTTCAACCGCGAGCTCAACCGCCAGGTGCCGGTCACCGGCTTCGAGCCGGGCGCCGAGGAGCTGCTGCTCTCGTACTCCTGGCCGGGCAACGTGCGCGAGCTGGAGAACGCCGTCGAGCGGGCGGTGCTGCTCGCGGAAGGGAACCTGGTCACGGTGCAGAATCTCCCCGAGCGGATCTGGTCCATGCCCCGGCCGCCCCAGGCCGGGGCCTCCCCGGCGGAGACCCCGAGCCACGAGGACCTCTCGCTCAAGCGGGCCATGCGCTCGCTCGAGGAGCGCTACATCCGTGCAGCACTCCGTCGCACCCGCGGGAACCGCACCCGGGCCTCGGAATTGCTGGAGATCAGCCACCGGGCGCTCCTCTACAAGATCAAGGAGTACGGGATCGACGCCGACGCCGAGGGCGAGCTGGGATGAGGCGCGCCGCACCCACCGGCGTGGGGCCCACGACAGACCCCTCAATGACGCGTCAAACAGGCATGTACGAGCAGAACCCACGAATTGCGCCTCTGCTGTTTTCGCGGGGATACTCGCCGCTCGCGGTGCAAATCCCGGAGGGCGCGATGGCGCGCGGCAAACGCAACGACGTCCAGCGTCTGCGTGAGGAACAGCTGATGTCCAAGGCCGAGCTGGCTCGCCGCGCGGGCGTCTCGGTGCTCACCATCGACCGGGTCGAGCGCGGGGCCGAGTGCCGGGTGGACACCAAGCGGAAGATCATCCTCGCCCTCGGCTACACCGTGGAGGACCGCCGCAAGGTCTTCCCCGACGGCAATGCGGAAGGAGCGCGGTGATGGCGAAGGGGAAGCTCGCCATCGGCCTCGACATCGGGTCGACGTCGGTGAAGATGATCCAGCTCAAGGAGACGCGGCGCCGCGGCGAGGTGGTCTACTCGCTGCAGAACTTCGGGATGAAGCCGCTGCCTCCCGAGGCGATCGTCGACAACGCGCTGATGAACTCCACCGCCATCGTCCAGGCCATCCAGGAGCTCATCGGCGAGCTGCGGATCAAGCAGAAGGAGACCGCGATCAGCGTCTCCGGTCACTCGGTGATCATCAAGAAGATCCAGATGCCGCAGATGTCCTCGGCGGAGCTGGACGAGTCCATCCAGTGGGAGGCGGAGCAGTACATCCCCTTCGACGTGAAGGACGTCAACATCGACACCCAGATCCTCTCCATCGAGGGGTCCGCCGCCACCGGCCAGATGGACGTGCTCCTGGTCGCGGCAAAGAAGGACATGATCAACGACTACACCACCGTGGTCACCGAGGCCGGCCTGCTCCCGGTGGTGGTGGACATCGACTCCTTCGCCGTCCAGAACATGTTCAGCGCCAACTACGAGACTGCGGACGCGGACACGGTGGTGCTGATCAACGCCGGCGCCTCGGTGGTGAACATCAACATCCTCGACCGCGGGGTGACCGTCTTCACTCGCGACGTGACCATCGGCGGCAACCAGTTCACCGAGGAGATCCAGAAGCAGCTCAACGTCTCCTACGAGGAGGCCGAGGCGCTGAAGATCGGCGGCGGCCGCAGCGAGTCCGACGCGGTGGTGCCTCAGGAGGTCGAGCGGGTGATGGCCGGGGTGGCCGAGCAGGTCGCCGGGGAGATCCAGCGCTCGCTGGACTTCTACGCCGGCACCGCGGCGGACACCAAGTTCTCCAAGGTCTACCTCTCGGGCGGCACGGCGAAGATCCCCGCGCTGTTCAAGACCATCGAGGCCCGGGTGGGCGTGCCGGTGGAGATCGCCAACCCGTTCAAGAACGTGGTCATCGACAGCCGCCGCTTCGATCCGGGCTTCATCATGGACGTCGCTCCGATGGCGGCGGTGGCGGTGGGGCTGGCCCTGCGCCGGCCCGGGGACAAGGCAGCGTGAGGAGGGTGCGGCGATGATGATCCACATCAACCTCCTCCCCGTCCGGCAGGAGAAGAAGCGCGAGGTCGGACGGCAGTTCCTCGTCGTGGTCGGCGGGGCGCTGTTCATCACCCTCCTCGGGAACTGGCTCTGGTACGACGGGCTGGCTTCCGAGGAGAAGAAGAACGCCCAGCGGATGGCCGCCACCCAGGCCCGCATCGCCGAGCTGGAGAAGGTCATCGGCGAGGTCGACAAGATCAACGCCCGGAAGAAGGACGTCCAGGCCAAGCTGGCGATCCTCGCCGACCTCCGCAAGCAGCGCACCGGCCCGGTGCGGATGCTGGACGCGCTCTCCACCGCCATTCCCAAGAAGGTCTGGCTGACCGGATTCGACGAGAAGTCCAGCGCGGTGAAGATGACCGGTCGCGCCGCCAGTCACGAGGACGTGGCCGAGTTCATGCGCGCGCTGCAGAGCATCGTCTGGACGCCGCGGGGAATGGGGAGGCTGATCGAGCAGAAGCGCGACGCGGCGACCGCCCGGGTCGAGCTGGTGGGCGGGGAGGGCGCGGTGGAGGACTTCCCCAACAAGTCGATCTCCAACTTCTTCACCCGGGTCGACCTCAAGCGGGCCGAGTCCAAGGCCTCCTCGGGAGTGGCCGGGGCACCGCGGATCGTCGAGTTCGAGATCAACATGAACTCGAACTACGCCATCTAGGACCGCCATGGACGAGCTGATCGAGAAAGTCCTGAAGGCCCCTCCCCTCCAGAGGTGGGGAGGTCTGGCTGCGGTCCTGGTGCTGCTGACCGTGGCGAACTTCTTCTTCATGGTCCGCCCCGAGCTGGACACGCTCGAGGGTCAGGCCGCGCAGCAGCGGCAGCTCGACTCGCAGCTGCAAGAGAAGTCGGAGATCGCCCAGAACCTCAACGAGCGGCGCCGGGAGATGGACCTCCTCCAGCAGCGGCTGGACGAGGCGCTCTCCGAGCTCCCCGAGGCAGCGGATCTGGACGAGCTGCTGGCCCAGCTGAACGAGATTGGCCGGAAGAGCGGGCTGGAGATCTCCACGGTCGAGCCGGCTCCCGAGGAGTCGGCGCAGATCTACGTGAAGATCCCGATCAAGATGGCGCTCACCGGGAACTACCACGAGATCGCCATGTTCCTGCAGTCGCTGGCGAATCTCCGGCGCATCGTCAACGTGAACAACATCCAGCTCGGCTCGCCCACGCTCAAGGCGGAGAAGGTGGTCCTGAGCACGTCCTTCGTGGCGACCACCTTCCGCTTCCTGGACCCGAAGACCCAGGCGGCGGACAAGAAGAAGGCGGCGGCGCAGTGACTCGCCCCAGCCCCACGCCGCGTCTCCTCGCCGCCCTGGGCCTGCTCGCCGCGCTGGCCGCGGCCTGCGGCGGGAGCACCCCCGCGCCTCCCGCCGCGCCGCCGAAGGCCGCTGTCGCCAAGGCCCCACCGCCCGCCGAGCCCGCGGCTCCGCCCGCGCCCTCCTACGTCTACAACCCGGTGGGCAAGCGCGACCCGTTCCGCAGCCCGGAGGCCGAGCCCGCGGCGCAGGCCGCGCTGGCCAACACCGCGTGCACCGAGCCGCTCTGCCGGTTCGACGTGGACCAGCTCACCCTGGTGGCGGTGGTGAGCGGTGACGCCAACCCGCTGGCCATGGTCCAGGACCCCCAGGGCCGCGGCTACTTCGTCCGCCGGAACACCCGCGTGGGGCGGCAGGGCGGGAAGGTCACGCAGATCATGAGCGATGCGCTGGTCATCACCGAGTACTTCACCACCCCGGACGGGAAGACCACCGCCAACCCCGTCACCCTGGCCATCAAGTCCGAGAAGATCCCCGAGCAGGAGACCGACCTCGCGACGGGGAAGACCTATTGAGGCCCGAGCGGAGAGCCCTGTGATGCGCACCCAGAGCGCAGTGACCCTGATTGGCTGGCTGGCGGTGATCGCTGCCGGCCCGTCCCTTGCGGCCGAGCCCAACGTGCTCTCCGACGTGCGGCTGGAGTCCACCCCTTCGGGCGCCCGGGTGGTGGTGACCGGGAGCCGTCCGCCCATCTTCACCGTCTTCCGGCTCGCCGGCCCGGACCGGCTGGTCATCGACGTGACCTCGGCGGACGCCGCGGCGATCCGGGGCGCCCGCGAGGGCCAGGGCCCTGTCGCCGGGATCAACGTCTCGCAGTTCACCGACTCGACCAGCAGCGTGGGCCGGGTCCTGGTCACGCTGCGGGAGGCGAAGAGCTACGACGTCAAGGCGGACGGGAACCTCCTGCTCATCTCGGTGGTCGGACCGGGCGCCACCTCCGCGCCGGCCGCCAGCGCACCGCCCGCGATCCGCGCCCTGGCCCCGTCGGCCCTGGTGGCCGCGCCGGCGGCGCCCGCTCCCGCTGCCGCCCCGTCCAGCGTCGCCACCCCGTCGCCCGCCGCGGCGAGCAGCGGCGACGTGGTCTCGGTGGCCCGCGAATCCCGCCCGGTGAAGACGCCCGCCCGCCGTCTCACCGCGGTGCGCGCCCGGGGCGACACGCTCCAGCTCTCGTTCGACGGCGAGGTCCGGGGCTACGAGCTCCTCCGCCTCACCGGGCCGAACCGCCTCGCCCTGGACGTGACCGGCGTGAAGCTCGCCACCTCGGTGCGGAAGGCGTCCGGTGGGCCGTTCTCCACCCTCCGCGCCGGGGCACATCCGGACAAGGTGCGGCTGGTGGTGGACGTGGACGAGGCGCGCGACGGCCGGGTGGAGTTCGCCCGGAACGGGCTCCGCTGGACGGTGTCCGCCCCGGCCACCCCGGCGGCGGCCATCGCCTCGACCCCCCCCGCTCCCCCCGCGCGGGGCAAGGGCGATCTGCAGGACGGCGAGGTGGAGATCGACGGGCGCCGGGTGGTGACCGCCGCGGCCGCCGCTCCGGCCCAGGGCTCCCCGGCGGAGATGCTGGACCTCGGCTTCGTCGAGTCGTCGCGGGGCGGGCGGATCCAGATCAAGCTCAGCCGCGCGGCCCAGTTCGAGGTGGAACGCCCGGATGATCGCGGCGCGGTGCTCACCCTGACCGGCGTGCGCCTTCCCCGGAAGCTGGAGCGCAGCCTCGACACCTCGGCGCTGGAGACGCCGATCAGGATGATCAGCACCTTCGCGGTCCCGGGCGACGGCCAGCGGGTCCGGGTGGTGGTCGCCGCGGACGGGGCGCTCACCGAGCACGCCGAGCGGGTGGCCGACGGGCTCCTCTGGCACCTCGAGGCCAAGGGAACCAAGACCGAGGAGGTCGCGGTCTCCAACCGCACCGCCGGGTTCACCACCGAGCCGGCGGTGGTCGCCGCGCAGACCGCCTCCGGACGCACCCGCTACGTGGGGAAGAAGGTCTCGTTCGAGTTCAAGGACATCGACATCCACAACCTGCTGCGGGTCATCGCCGAGGTCAGCAAGAAGAACATCGTCGTCGCCGACGACGTGACCGGGAAGATCACCATCCGTCTGCGGAACGTCCCCTGGGACCAGGCCCTGGACATCATCCTCGCCAGCAAGGGCCTGGGGAAGGAGGAGATCGGCGACATCATCCGTGTCGCTCCGCTGAAGACGCTGGAGGAGGAGGCTCGCTCGCGCGAGGAGCGCAAGAAGGCCATGCGCCGCCAGGAGGATCTGGTGGTGCAGCTCATCCCGGTCAACTACGCCGCGGCAACCGACATGGCCGCCCGGGTGAAGGACGTGCTCAGCGAGCGCGGCACGGTGGCGGTCGACGCCCGGACCAACACCCTGGTGGTGCGGGACATCGGCAGCAACATCGGCAAGGCACGGGGCCTGGTGGAGAAGCTCGACTCGATCACCCCGCAGGTCCTGATCGAGAGCCGCATCGTCGAGGCCAACACCACCTTCTCGCGCTCCATCGGTGTGCAGTGGGGCGGCTTCGGACAGGCCGCCCCGTCGAGCGGCAACGCCACCGGCCTGAGCTTCCCCAACACGGTGCGGGTGACCGGCGGCTCGGACCTCGGCACAGCCTCGGCCACCGGCATCTCGTCTGCTCCCAACTTCGCGGTGAACCTGCCGGCCGCGGTCGGCGCCGGCGCCGGCGGTGCGCTGGGCTTCACCTTCGGTTCGGCCAACGGGGCGCTCAACCTCAACCTCCGGCTCTCGGCCGCGGAGAGCAACGGCACGGTGAAGACCATCAGCGCGCCCAAGGTCACCACCCTGCAGAACCAGAAGGCGACCATCAGCCAGGGCGTGTCCATCCCCTTCAGCCAGGTGTCCGCCCAGGGCGTGAACACCACCTTTGTCGAGGCGCGGCTGCAGCTCGACGTGACCCCTCACATCACCTCGGACGGCAGCGTCCTGATGGCCATCCGGGCCACGAACAACCAGCCCGATCCCGCCAACACCGGCGCCAACGGCCAGCCGGCGATCCAGAAGAAGGAGGCCGAGACGCAGGTGCTGGTCAAGGACGGCGACACCACGGTGATCGGCGGCATCTACGTCCGGCGCGGCTCGACCACCGAAGCTGGCGTTCCCTGGCTGATGAAGATTCCCATCCTCGGGTTCTTCTTCAAGACCAACACCGTGTCCGAGAACCGGCAGGAGCTCCTGATCTTCATCACTCCGCGCATCGTCACCCAGACGGTGGCCCGTCCCGTCGCGTCGGCGAGCGCACCCGCTGGAGGCAATCCATGAGTCGTCGACTGACCGTCCCGCCGCTCGTCCCGGCGGCACTGGCAGCCGTCCTTCTGCTGGCAGGCTGCTCGGCGGATCCGCTGAACATCATCATCCTCAACGCGCGCGCGCCCACCGACAAGTGCGACTTCAGCGACTCCACCCTCTACACCGAGCGGGGCACGCTCGATCTCCGGCCCTGGGTCGACGCGGCCGGCAACGCGGGGTTCAGCGACTACTACTTCCAGCAGTTCTCCTGGGAGAACCAGCTGCAGCCCGCCCCGATCACCGTGAACGGACAGGTGGTGGATCCGGGCGGCGGAAACGACTTCATCGCCGACACCATCGTCTACCAGTACCAGTACACGGATCCTGCGGTGGTCCTGGCGAACGAGACGCAGAACATCCGGGCGGTGATCAGCGCGGGTGGCTCGGAGAAGGACAACCGGATGAACGCCGACCTGATCCAGCCCAAGGCCGCCGCGGCGCTGAACGCCTCGCTCACCGCGACCGGGCAGACCCTGCTGGTGACCTTCCAGGTCTTCGGAAAGCTCGCCGGCGGCAGCCCCAAGTACACCAACAAGGTGAGCTTCCCGCTCACGGTCTACCGGAGCAGCGCCGCCCCGCTGGTCTGCCCCACCGGCACCAAGCTCTACGAGGGGCAGTGCGGCGTCCCGGGCCGGGACGCCACCGTGCAGTGCGTGCCGTCGACGTAGTCTTTGCTCGATGGCCTTCCTTCCCCTCCTCGAGGAAGTGGTCCGCTCCGTGGACGGAGGCCTGGCCTGCTCGGTCATGGGCTTCGACGGCATCTCGGTGGAGAGCTTCCAGGTGGACGCCGCGTCCGACCTGGACGTGCAGTCCACCCTGATCGAGTACGCGGCGGTGCTCGGCCAGGTGAAGAACGCCGCCCAGCTGCTCAAGACCGGTGCGGTCAACGAGGTCAGCATCAACTCGAACCAGGTGCTGACCGTGATGCGGCTGGTGACCGACGAGTACTTCGTCGTCCTGGCGCTCAAGGCCTCGGGCAACTACGGCAAGGGGCGGTATGCGCTGCGGATCGCCGCGCCGCGCATCCGCGCCGAGCTGTAGCAGGCCCCTAGGCCCTTCCCAGCCGGGGCACCCTCGGGGTAAGGGGCACCGGCCATGGCCGGTGTCATCGATACGTCCGAGTTCCGCAAGGGCCTGAAGATCGAGGTCGACGGTGAGCCCTACGAGATCATCGAGTTCCAGCACGTGAAGCCTGGAAAGGGCTCGGCGTTCGTGCGGACCAGCATCAAGAGCCTCCTCAGCGGCCGGGTGCTCCAGCCCACCTTCAAGAGCGGCGACAAGGTGGGGAAGCCGGACATCGAGGAACGGCAGATGCAGTACCTCTACCAGCAGGGCGACGACTACTACTTCATGGACACCCGGAACTACGAGCAGACCTTCCTCGGTGAGGCGGTGCTCGGCGAGTCGCGCAACTACCTCAAGGAGAACATCGAGGCCTCGGTTCTCTTCTACAACGGCAAGGCCATCGGGGTGTCGCTGCCCAACTCGGTGGACCTCAAGGTCACCAAGTGCGACCCCGGCATCCGCGGGGACACGGTGAGCGGCGCCACCAAGCCCGCCGAGCTCGAGACCGGGTACGTGGTCAATGTCCCGCTGTTCATCAACGAGGGTGACGTCCTGAAGATCGACACCCGGGACGGGAAGTACCTCACCCGCGTCGCCGCCGCCTGAGCCCATGGCGAGCAAGAAGCGAGCAGACGGGACCGAGACGCGCGACGAGGGGCCGGCCACCTCGCTCCTCGACGTCGACGCCCTCCGGCGCATCGTCGAGCTCCTCGAGACCACCGAGATCACCCGCCTCTCCTGGCGCCGGGGACGCGAGCGGCTGCTCATCACCCGCGGCCACGGCCCGGCGCCCCTCGTCCACGGGGGGCCCGGCGCCGCGCACGCGCCGCTTCCGCCGCTGCAGGCGGCCTCGCTCGGTTCCCGGGTGAGCCCCGCCGAGCCCGCCGCCGCGGCCTTGGCTCCCACCGCACCGGAGAGCGAGAAGAAGGGTCACCTGGTGGCCTCGCCCTTTGTCGGGACCTTCTACCGGACTCCTGCGCCGGACCAGCCGTCCTTCGTCGAGGTGGGTTCGGTGGTGAAGAAGGGTCAGACCCTCTGCATCATCGAGGCGATGAAGCTGATGAACGAGATCGAGGCCGACGAACCCGGGAAGGTCACCGAGATCTTGGTGGAGAACGGGCAGCCGGTGGAGTTCGGCCAGCCGCTGTTCCGGATCGAGCCCGCCTGAGGCCGGCCAGCGGCATGTTCAAGAAGATCCTCATCGCCAACCGCGGGGAGATCGCCCTCCGGGTCATCCGCGCTTGCCGCGAGCTGGGGATCCCCACCGTCGCCGTGCACTCCACCGCCGACGCCACCGCGCTCCACGTGCGCTTCGCCGACGAGGCGGTGTGCATCGGTCCGCCGCCCTCGCGCGAGAGCTACCTCAACATCCCGGCGATCCTCTCCGCGGCGGAGATCACACGCGCCGACGCCATCCACCCCGGGTATGGCTTCCTCTCGGAGAACGCCGACTTCGCCGAGGTCTGCGAGAACTGCAAGATTCGCTTCATCGGCCCACGGCCCGAGGTGCTGCGCCTGATGGGAAACAAGGTGCGGGCCCGTGAGGCGGCGAGGGAGGCGGGGTTGCCGCTGCTCCCGGGCTCGGCAGGCGTGCTCCGGGGTCCGGCGGAGGCACAGGCCGAGGCGGACCGCATCGGCTACCCGGTCATCCTCAAGGCCGCGGCGGGTGGCGGCGGGCGGGGCATGAAGATCGTCCGCGGCCGCGATGCGGTCACCGCCGCCTTCGCCACCGCCTCCGCCGAGGCGGCCTCGGCCTTCGGCAACGGCGACATGTACGTCGAGCGGTACGTGGAGAGGCCGCGCCACATCGAGATCCAGATCGTCGCCGACGAGCACGGCAAGGTGCTCCACCTGGGCGAGCGCGAGTGCTCGGTGCAGCGGCGCCACCAGAAGCTCATCGAGGAGAGTCCCTCTCCGGCCGTCTCGCCCGAGCTCCGGCGCCGCATGGGCGAGGTGAGCGTCCGGGCGATGGAGCGCATCAGGTACAACAACCTCGGCACCGTCGAGTACCTGCTCGACGAGCGCGGCGAGTTCTACTTCATGGAGATGAACACCCGCGTCCAGGTGGAGCACCCGGTGACCGAGGCGGTGACCAGCATCGACCTGGTCCGCGAGCAGATTCTCCTCGCCTCGGGTGAGCCGCTCCGGAGGGCACAGGAGGACGTCCAGCTCCGCGGCGCGGCGATCGAGGCCCGGGTCAACGCCGAGGACCCGGTCACCTTCGCGCCCTGGCCGGGGAAGATCACCGGCTACAGCGTCCCGGGGGGCTACGGTGTCCGGGTGGACTCGGCTGCGTACGAGAACTACACCGTCCTTCCTCACTACGACTCGCTCCTGGCCAAGGTCATCGTCCACGCCGAGGACCGGCCCCTGGCCATCGCCCGGCTGCAGCGCGCGCTGGGCGAGTACGTGATCGAGGGCATCCGGACCAACATCCCGTTCCACCGGACCGCCCTGGCCGACGACGCCTTCACCTCGGGGCAGTACGACACCCGACTGGTAGAGCGGCTCCTGGCCTCCGAGGTGGGCACCCGGCGCCTCCGGCAGGCCATCGAGGAAACGCCGTAACCCCTCGGACTCTCTGAGGAACGCCTCGGCACGTTCCTTGACGGTTGCGCGTCCGCCACGCTACCGTCCGGGGTGGAGACTCCCCGGCCGTGCCTCGGTCCCGACCCCCCTCGGGAGCGCGGGCGGCGCCGGCGCTTCGATGGACAAGAACAAGATCATCGAGGGCGCGGCCAAGCTCGTCGCCAAGGGTGCCTTCGACAAGGCCATCCGCGAGTACCAGAAGGTGCTCGATCTGGACCCGCGCGACGTGCGCGTGCTCCAGAAGATGGGCGAGCTGTACCAGAAGAAGGGCGACAACCCGCAGGCCGCGTCCTTCTTCACCAGGGTGGCCGAGGTGTACGCCCAGGACGGGTTCTTCCTGAAGGCGGTGGCGCTCTACAAGCAGGTGCTCAAGCTCAACCCCGACCTGGTCGAGGTCAACGTCAAGCTGGCCGAGCTGCACCAGCACCTCGGGCTGATGACCGAGGCGATGGCCTTCTTCCAGGTGGTGGTCGCCCACCACGAGCGGAAGGGTGACACCAAGGCCACCTTCGCCACCCTGAAGAAGATGGTGGACCTGGATCCGGAGAACGTCTCCAGCCGCCTCAAGCTCGCCGAGCTCTACGCCCGCGAGCAGATGGGCGGGGAGGCGCTGGCCGAGTTCAAGCGCGCGGCCGACTGGCTGGAGCGCAACAGCCGCCCCGACGAGCGGCTCCGGGTCCTCGAGCGCATCGCCGCGCTCGAGCCGGACAACGTGCAGCTCGCCCGCAACCTGGCACACGACTACCTGGCGCGGGGCGACCACAAGCGCGCGCTGGCCAAGCTGCAGCTGTGCTTCAAGGCCGACCCGCGCGACATCCCGACGCTCGTCCTCCTGGCGCAGGCGTTCACCGCGCTCAACCACACCAGCAAGACGCTGAGCGTCTACAAGGAGCTGGCCAAGCTCCACGCCGAGCGCAACCAGCACCTCGAGTCGAGCGAGGCCTGGGGGAAGATCGAGCGGATCGACCCGGCGGACGCCGACCTGCTGGCATGGAAGGCGAGCCAGCGGCCCGCGGCAGCCGTCCCGCAGCCTGGGGCGCCCCGCCCGGCGCGCACCTCGGTGTCCCAGGCCATCGCCGCGGCCCAGGCGGCCCCACCCCCGCCGCCTCCGCCGCCTGCGTCCGCCCCGGTGACGCTGAGCCGCGAGCAGATCCAGAAGCTGCTCGCCGAGACCGACGTCTACGTGAAGTACGGGCTGCACGACAAGGCGCTGGAGCACCTGCGGCGCATCTTCGCCGTCGATCCGGAGAACCTCGACGCGCACGAGAAGGCGTACGTCATCTACCGCGCCGCGGGGCACGGGGCGCAGGCCACCGAGCAGCTGCTCAACGTGCTCCGGCTGTGCACTCGCGGCCTAGAGAGGAAGCGCGCCCAGCCGTACCTGGACACGCTGCTCTCCGAGGCGCCGGGCCACCCGGAGATGCCGGCCTTCCTCGCCGTGCTCCGGCCGGAGGCGGTGCGGGGTGGTCTGGATCCGGCGCTGATGGCCGCCGGCGGCGACGAGGAGGTGCTCCTCGCCGACGACGCGCTGGACGCCTCCTCGGACGACCTGGCGCTGAGGAACGCCGGCCCGGGTGGGGACGACGAGCTGCTCGCCGAGGACGACGAGGCGATGCTCGTGGACGAGGAGCCCGAGCCCGAGCCGGTGTCCGTCGCCACCGACGAGCCGCTCGCCGCCCGACATGGCGTGCTCGTGCCGCCCCCGCCCGAGGTGGACGGATACGGCGACGCGATGCCGTACGGGGACGAGGGGGCCGAGCGCACCGAGAGGAACGACGCGCTCGGCGCCTATGAGGCGGGGGTGGAGAGCGCCGTCGAGCTGCCTCCGGACGAGGAGCTGGTGCTCACACCCGCGCCTCCGCCGGCCCCTCCGCCCCGCGCGACGCCCGGCGCCCGCGCCGTCCCACCCGCGCCTCAGGCCAGCCCCGGCGGCATGCCGCCGGCCTTCACCCAGTCGGCCTTCCCCCGGAGCGGGCCGGCTCCGGCAGCGGGAACCGGCGATCGCCCCGTGCCCCCGGCCGGAAGCGGTCCCGCCGCCCGGAGTGCGCCCGTCCTTGCCCGTGCTCCCGAGCCTGTCAGTCCCGCGACGACGGGCCGGAGGACATCGGCCGCGACCAACGGTGCAGCCTCCCGTGCCGCGGGCAAGGGAGTTCCCGAGGAGAGCGGACCGGTCACCGAGGAGCTGAACGAGGCCAGCTTCTTCCTCGACCAGGGGCTGCTCGGCGAGGCGCGCGAGGTGCTGGACACGGTGGAGCTGGTCCGGCCCGGCCTCCCCCGGACCGCCGCGCTGCGCGACCGGCTGGCCGCGCTCGAGGCGGGGAAGGCCGCGCAGCCGTCCACTCCCACGCCGCCGCCTCGACCGCGAGCCGCGCCGCCCGGCGTCGAGCCCATCCCCGTGCGCACCGGCTCCTACAACCTCGCCGAGGAGCTTGCGGACGAGCTGCAGGAGCTCGGGCCCGCGCCGGAGGACGAGTCAACGCCCGTGGCCGGGGGGGACTTCCAGTACTCGGTGGAGGAGGTCTTCTCCGAGTTCAAGAAGGGCCTCGAGCGCGTGGTGCAACGCAACGACGTGGAGACCCACTACGATCTGGGCATCGCCTACAAGGAGATGGGGTTGCTCGACGACGCGGTGGCTGTCTTCGAGGTCGCGCGCCAGGGGTGCCAGGGACAGCCGAAGGAGGTGGACTGTCTCACCATGATCGGCCTGCTCCAGGGGATGCGCGGCGAGCCCCAGCGAGCCGTGGCGGCCTTCCGTGACGCGCTGGCCAGCCCCCACGCGAGCGCGCGGGAGATGAGCCTGCGCTACGAGCTCGCGCTGGCCCACGAGGCGGCCGGCGCCGGTGGAAAGGCGCTGGGGCAGTACCTGGCCGTGCAGAAGGCCGAGCCCGGCCACCGCGACGTGGCGGACCGGGTGCGGAGGCTGTCGGCCACGGTACGACCCGAGGACGACGGTCCCATCCGCCCCGCCGCCGGAGCCTCCGCCACCGGTCGCCCGGCACCCACCCGGCCGTCCCCGCCCGAGCCCGCGCCGACGGTGCCTGCGAAGACCCGCAAGGTGGGGTACTTGTAGGGAAGCCCCCCCGACGATGAGCTACCTGGAACACTTCGGCCTGACCGAGGAGCCCTTCTCCAACGCGCCGGTCAGCCGCTTCTACTTCGAGTCTCCCCAGCACCAGCAGGCACTGGTGCGCCTCACCCATGCCGTCTCGCGCATGCGGGGGCTCTCGGTGCTGGTGGGGGACATCGGAGCGGGGAAGACCACGCTCGCCCGGCGGCTGCTCGACGCTCTCCCCGAGGAGGAGTACGAGGCCGCGCTCTTCGTCATCATCCACTCGGGCGTGACCGCGTCCTGGCTGCTCCGCCGTATCGCGCTGCAGCTGGGGGTCGAGAACCCGGCGCAGGAGAAGCTCGCGCTCCTGAGCCAGCTCTACCAGCGGCTGGTGCAGATCCACGAGCAGGGCCGCAAGGCGGTGGTGCTCATCGACGAGGCCCAGATGCTCGAGACGCGCGAGCTGATGGAGGAGTTCCGGGGCCTGCTCAACCTCGAGGTGCCGGAGCGGAAGCTCATCTCGTTCGTCTTCTTCGGGCTGCCGGACATCGAGCGAAACCTCCGGCTCGACCCGCCGCTGGCCCAGCGGGTGGCGATGCGCTACCGGCTCGAGCCCTTGAACCCCGAGAGCACGCGCTCGTACGTCGAGCACCGGATCACCACCGCCGGGGGCACCAGGAACCCGTTCACCCCGGCGGCCATCGAGGTGCTGCACCGGCTGTCCGGGGGCTCGCCGCGCATCATCAACACCCTCTGTGACAACGCCTTGTTCGAGGCGTACCTGGCCCAGGAGACGACCGTGGACGCCCCGCGCATCGAGGAGATCGCCCGGAATCTCGCGCTGGTCGCCGCGGAGGCCTCCGGCGGCAATGGCGCGCCGGCTCCCGCGGCCCCGGCCGGCAACGTGGACCTCTCCGAGGTGGACCGCTACCTCGAGAGCCTGAAGAGCTAGTGCCCATGCGGTGGAGCGGCGCGAGCCGCCGGCGACGGCTCCTGGGCGCGGGCCTTCTGCTCGCGCTGGCGGCCGGCGGCCTCACCTTCCTGCTGGTGGGCCGCTCGCGCTTTGCCTGGGACCGTGCCTGCACCCTGGCCCGACGGGAGCTCCCAGGGCTGCTCGGCGCGGAGGTGGGGCTCGGGCGCTGCGAAGTGGACCCGGCCGGACGCACCATCCGGATCTACGGCCTGTCCGTCGCTGCGCCGGGCAACGAGCGCCCCTATTTCAGTTCCGACGAGGTGGAGATCACCGTCGCCGGCGTCCAGCCGCTCTCGGGGCGCCTGGAGCTGGAGCGAATGCGGGTCGTCCGCCCGCGCATCTGGCTCGACCTCTCGCGCCTCCAGCCGCCGCCGCCCAGGGCCCAGGGCTGCCCTCTCCGCACGCTGGAGCACGTGATGGTGGACGCGCTCGAGGTGCGCGGCGCCGAGGTGAGGGTGGCGCTCCCCGCGGGGCGGAAGGTCGAGGTGGCCGGCGTGGAGCTCAGCTGGCGCACCCGCCGCCGGGACGCGGAGTTCACCCTCCGCACCTCGCAGGGCCTCCTGGACCTGGCCAATGGCCGCCCGCCGCTGGCCGTGGCCGGCCTGGCGGTGGAGGGGGCGCTGGCCCCCGGCGGCCGGGAGCTCGAGGTGAGCCGGGGCGAGCTGTCCATCGACGATGCGCAGCTGTCCTTCGCCGGACGGGTGGACGACCTCTGCCGTCCGGCGCTCGCGCTGGACGCTCAGCTGTTCCTGCCCATGCGAATGCTGTCCCGGGTGGCGCCGATCGGCGAGGCCTCCGGCCACCTATGGGCCCAGGCCACCCTCTCCGGGCGGCTGCCCGATGTCCGCGTCACCGGCGAGCTGCTCGGCAAGGGCGTCACGCTCGGGGGCCTCCGTCCGGGTGACTTCAGCGTCCGGGCGTCGCTGGCCGGGCAGGACGTCACCATCGGCGAGCTCACCGTGCCGGTGGGCCAGGGCTCGCTCCGCGCCAGCGGCGAGCTGCGGCTCGGGCCTGGCCTGCCGCTCCGGGCCAAGGTCGACCTGGACCAGGTGAGCCTCTTCCAGGTCTTCGAGCGGGTGGGGTTGACCGGGGCCTGGGTGGACCTCCTGGCCACCGGACCGGTGAGCATCTCGGGGAAACTCGCTCCGTCGCCCGAGCTGCAGGGCCAGGCGGACCTCAAGGTGGCGAGGTTCGTCACCTGGGGCCACCCGGTGGACAGGAAGCTGCCGGGGCCGCCCATCCTCTCCATCCCCGCCGGCGACGTGACGCTCGACCTCGGCATCCACCCCGACCGGGTGGAGCTCACCAACGGCAAGGTGAGGGTGGGCGGCTCCCAGGCGCTGGCCAGCGTGATGATCCCCTACGGGGGCCGCGGCGCCATCACCATCGACTCCACCGCCGAGCCACTGGTGCTCGAGGACGTGGGCAAGCTCGCGGACATCCCCCTCGGCGGGGTGGGCGCGGTGCGGGTGTCCATCCGCATTCCGCCGATGATGGTGTCGCTCGACGGCGAGCTGGCCCTTCAAGACTCCAGCTTCCGTGGCTTCGCGCTGGGCAACCTCTCCTCGGCGGTCACGGTGCGTGACGGCGTCTTGTCGTTCCCCGACGCCACGGGCATCAAGGGCCGTACCGCCTACCAGGGGCGCGCGGCGCTGGACTTCCGGGGCGAGCAGCCCGAGGTGCACGTGGCGGCAAACATCCCCAACGGGCGGGTGGAGGACCTGGTCGAGGTGCTGGCGCCGGTGTCGCCGGCGGTCCAGCCGCTGCGCCGCATCCTGGTCGGGAGCGCCCGCGGCGCGGTGACACTCGAGGGTCCCGCGGAGACGATGGAGGGGCGGTTCGATCTGGACCTGTCCAACGTGAGCTGCTCGGGCCGGCGGCTCGGCGCCGGCGCGCTCCACGCCCGCCTCGAGCGGGGGAACGCCATCGCCCTGGATTCGGTCGCCCTCCGCGGGCCGCTCGGGACCTCGAAGGCCGACGGACGGTGGGACTTCGAGGGCCCACTCGCGGCGAGGTTCCGGGTCGACGGGCTCCAGCTCGACGAGCTGATGGGCACCGAGCTGGCAAAGCGGCTCCGGGCCCGAGGGACGCTCACCCTGGCCGGGACGCTGGGCGGCACCGACGAGGTGCCCGACCTGGCCATGACCTTGAGCGGGCCGCAGGTCTACCTCTCGGGCCGGGCGCTCGGCGCGATGGCGCTCGAGGCCCGGGCCATCGGCGAGCAGGTGGAGCTCAAGGGCCGTCCGGTGGCCGACACCGACCTGCGAATGACCGCGCGGATCCGGAAGCCCTACCCGTACGAGGCGACGCTCAAGCTCGCCCTGGCCGACATCCGGGCACTGCTTCCCGACACCGCCGCCGCGCAGGGACTCAACGGCTCGGCGAGCGGCGTGCTGACCGCCAGCGGAAATCTCTCCGAGCCCGAGGCGACGCGCGGCCTGCTCCACCTCGACAGCCTCAAGCTACAGCGCGGCGAGTTCCGCGCCGAGAGCGATGGACCGTGGGACATACGGTTCCGGGGCGGACGGGTGAGCAGCGAGGGGCTCCGGCTCAAGGGCCCCGAGACCGAGGTCGGCGCGTCGGGCTACCTGGAGGAGTCGGCGATGGACGTCGCGGTCTCCGGCGCGGTGGACCTGCGACTGCTCGAGTCCTTCGTCCCCTCGCTGGAACGCGCCTCGGGGCGGCTCGAGCTGCTCGGCACCGCGCGCGGCGAGCCGGCCGATCCGCAGATCGTCGGCACCGCCACCCTGGTCGACGCCGGGTTCCGCGTCCGCGGGCAGCCGCTGGAGCTCCGGGGGCTCAAGGGCAAGCTGGACTTCAGCGAGTCGCGCATGCTCTGGAGCGACCTCGAGGGTCAGGCCAACGATGGGCGACTGAGCAGTCGCGGCGACGTGCGCTGGAGGCGCTTCCGGCCGGAGCAGCTCGAGGTCGCGCTGCAGCTGGACCAGGTCTCGGTGCGCGTGGTGGAGGACGCGCCCTTCGCCGCCACCGGGGAGCTCACCCTGACCGGCAGGCCGGGGTCGTTCTTTCTGGCCGGTGACCTTGACGTGCAGCGGCTCCGCTACCGCCGTCCGTTCGGGTTCGACACCCTGCTCGCGCGAGCCAACCGGCCCGGCGCCCGCGGCGAGCCGCCCAGCGAGTGGCTCCAGCTCGACGTGGCGCTGCACCTCAAGGACGCCGCGGTGGAGAACAACCTCGCCCGGGCACGCATCGTCGGTGACCTGCGGCTCACCGGGAGCAACCTGCACCCCGGCCTCATCGGGGCGATGGAGGCGGGGCAGGGCAGCCAGGCCTTCTTCCGCGGGACGACGTTCAACGTCACCCAGGGTGCGGTGGACTTCAAGGACCGCCGGAGCCTGGAGGGCGTCTTCGACGTGCGCGCCGAGTCACAGGTGCGCGAGTACCTCATCCGGCTCCACGCCTTCGGAAAGACCAGCCAGCCTCAGGTCCTGCTCTCCAGCGAGCCCAGCCTGCCCGAGGGCGACATCATCTCGCTCCTCACCCTGGGGGTGACCTCGCGCGACCGGGCCAACAGCAACACCACCACCGCCGGGGCGGGCATCGCCGCCGAGGCGCTCTACCAGGCCTCGGGGCTCGACCGGCAGGTGCAGAAGTTCCTCCCCCGCAACTCGGTCATCCGGGACCTGAGCTTTCACGTCTCGACGCTCTACAACGACGCCAACGGCCTGGTCGAGCCGACGGTGCAATTGGAGTCGAAGTTCGTCACCGACCAGCTTAAGCTCGGCCTCTCCCAGCCGGTGTCCGGAAAGGGCACGCGCGCCCTCGCCGAGTACCGGTTCGACGATCGCGTCTCCGCCCAGATCCAGTGGGACAACGTGTACAACGACGTTCCGATCGGAAACCTGGGGGTCGATCTCAAGCTCCGTTGGAACGTCGAGTAGCCCTGGCGGTCGCGCTGCTCCTGGCCGCTGCGCCGGTGTGGGCGCAGGGGCCAGCGGCGCCCGCCGGGAGCCCGACCGTCGCCTCGGTGCGGCTGCAGATGCGCGGGGGCGGCCAGGTCCCGGCGGATCTCCGGAGCCTGGTGGCGGTGACGCCGGGTGCGCCGCTGTCGGGCCGCGCGGTGCGCCGGAGCATCGAGCGACTCTTCTCCACCGGCCGCTTCTCGGACGTGGTGGCCCGAGCCGAGGAGGGCCCGGAGGGCTTGGTGGTGACCTTCGAGCTCGCCCCGGTGGTGCGCATCTCCCGCATCGAGGTGACGGGGGCGAGGGCGCTGGGGACGGACGAGGTCCTCGCCGCGGCGCGCCTCCAGGCGGGCACCGAGTACTGGCCGGAGCGGCTGGACGAGGCGCGGGCCGGCCTGCTCGCCGCCTACGCCCGGCGGGGGTGGAACCAGTGCCAGATCTCCGCCACGGCCCAGCCATCCGGCGCGGAGGTGGTGGTCCGGCTGGTGATCCACGAGGGGCAGCCCACCCTCGTCAGCGCGTTGCGCTTCGATGGGCAGCCCGGTCTGTCCCCCGGGCGCCTCGCCTCGGCGTTCGGCCTCCACGTGGGCGACATCCTCGACCGCACCCGGCTCGATCCGGGCGCCGAGGCGCTGCGCGCGCTGTACCGCGAGACCGGTCACGCCCGCGCCCGGGTGGGCGCGCCGCGGGTGGCGCTGGAGGGCACCGGCGCGGTGGTCACCGTCCCGGTCGACGCCGGCCCGGCGTTCACTCTGCGGTTCGAGGGGAACCGGCGCTACCCCTCCGCCTGGCTCCGGACGGCGCTGGCGATCGACCCAGGCGAGACGCTGGACCGCTCGGTGCTGGAGCGCGAGGCGCGGCGGCTGGAGGCCTTCTACCGCTACCGCGGGTTCCGCGACGTCCGGGTGGAGACGCGCGAGGTGGCGAGCCCCGACGGCAGCCGTGCGGTGGTGGTCTTCCAGGTCTCCGAGGGACGACAGTCCAGGGTCCGGAGCATCGAGTTCCAGGGCCGGGCCGGGCTCTCCGAGGCCGAGCTCCGCACGGTGCTGGAGCGCGTGGTGCGCGACCGCACGCCCGACCCCAACGACCAGCGGATCGAGTCGGATCCGCTGCAGCTGGACGGGCGCAAGGCAGCCGACGGACGTCCCGACACCCCCGATCCATCGCCCTCCGAGGTCTTCGTCGAGGAGGCATGGCGCGACGCCGCGGACACCATGCAGCGGGCCTACCGCGAGCTGGGGTGGGTCGAGGCGAAGGTCTCGCTGGTCGGTGCGACCGAGGACGTCGCCACCGGCACGCTCGACGCCCGCTTCCACCTCGACGAGGGGGTGCGGACCTTCGTGCGGACAGTGCGCTTCGAGGGGTTGCCGCCGGGATTCCCCGTTCCGGATCTGCCGATGCTGGCCCCGGGCCAACCCTTCAGCCAGTCACGGCTCGACGACGCCGTCACCAGCACCCTGCGGCGGCTCGGGCGGGCCAGCTACCTCTTCGCCCAGGTGACCGCCCGGCCTGGCTTCTCCGCCGACCGGACCTCCGCCGAGCCGGTGCTGGTGGTCGACTCGGGGCCCGCAGTCCGGGTCGGTCAGGTGGTGGTGCGGGGGCTGCAACGCACCGACGAGGCGCTGGTCCGGGCGAACCTCAAGATTGCGCCGGGCGCCCCGCTGGACCCCGAGGCGCTGTTCGAGAGCCAGCGGGAGCTGCTCCTCCTGGGGCTGTTCCGCACGGTCTCGGTGCGGCTCATCTCACCGGACACGCCCGAGCCGGTGAAGGACGTGGTGGTGGAGCTGCGCGAGCGCCCCCAGCTGTCGGGCAGCATCGGGGTGGGCTACTCGCTCGAGGACGGGCCGCGGATCATCGGAGACCTCGCCTACCCCAACGTCTTCGGGCAGGGCATCAACTTCACCCTGCGCGGCAAGCTCAACTACGTGGGGGCGAGCGCCCTGCCGCTTCAAGACTACGTCGACGGGTCCAACCTCCAGGGCCTGAACGGGCTGGACTTCAACATCAACGCCGGGCTGTCGCAGCCGCGGATCTACCAGTTCCTCCCGGCGCGGGTCGGCGCGCGGCTGAACGTCACCGCGGAGCGGGTGCACCGTCCCACCTACTTCTTTGGCCGTGTCGCCGCGCTGCTGGGGGTGGACTGGTCCATCACCCGCTGGCTGCAGCTCACCGGGAACTACCTCCTGGAGAACGTGCTGGTACGCGCCCAGCCCGGGGTCGGAGACCTCCTCCAGCCAAACCGGACCGATGCCGAGCGGCTGCGTTTCCCCACCGGGAACTTCTTCATGCAGACCCTGGGAACGACCCTCTCCTTCGACTTCCGGGACGACCCGGTCAACCCCCACTCGGGCGTGCTGATCGGTGCGACGGGCGAGGTGACCAAGGACATCAGCGCCGAGACCACCGACGTCAACGGCGACAACCCCGTCCCGGCGCGGATCTTCACCTTCAAGACCGCCATGGGAATCACCGGCTACGCCCCGCTCGGGTCGCGGGCGGTGGTGGCCCTCTCCCTCCGGGGCGGGAAGATCTTTCCCCTGGAGCCGGACAGCCTGATCATCACCCCCAAGCGCTTCTTCCTCGGGGGGGCGACCACCCTCCGGGGCTTCCGCGACGACGCGGTCATCCCCCAGGACGTGCGCAACGAGTACGCCCGCGAGCGCGCGTACTGCGACGCCCTCGCCTGGACCGGTGGATGCACCAGCCGCGGCCTGGCGCTCCGGAACGGGGGAACCCTTCCCTCCGAGGGCGGCACGCTCTTCGAGCTGGCCAAGCTCGAGCTGCGCATCGCCCTGGTCGGTGACTTCGAGCTGGGCACGTTCCTCGAGGCGGGGAACCTCTGGTACTCGGCTGCCGCGTGGAAGCCCTTCGATCTGCGGCCGGTGGCGGGGGCCGGGCTGCGGTACGTCACCCCGGTGGGTCCGCTGGCGCTGGACGTGGGCTTCAACCTGGCGCCGGACGACCGGCTGAATGAGCCCATCTTTGCCGTTCAATTCAGCGTCGGTCTGTTCTGAGCTGTCCCCGGCGTTCCACGGACGGAGGAAGGCACATGGCGGAGCGGAAGTCGCGGCGGCGGTTCCTCGCCGAAGGGGCGCTGGCGCTCGCGGGCGTCGCGGGGGCAGGGCCGGGGAGCGCGCGGGCCGCGCCCGATGCGGGGACCAGGCCGGGCTCGGGCACCGGCAGCATCTTCTCCGGGACTCCCGGCGAGGGGGCAGGCCCCGCGGGCCCGGCGATCACCGCCGAGGACTTCGCCCACGCCGAGAGGCTGATGCGGGTCCGCATGACCGAGGAGCAGCGCGCGCTGGCCGCCGATTCGTGGAACCTCAACATCGGCCCATTCTTCGCCCGGCGCGACTTCCCGCTGGGCAACGAGTCACCGGCGCAGGTGTGGAACCCGGTGCTGCGCGGGACCGGCCGGATGCCGAAGAAGAACCGGGTGGTGCGCTCGACCTGGACGCCCCGGAAGCCACCCGGGGACGAGGAGCTGGCCTTCACGCCGGTGCACCTGCTCGCGCGCTGGGTCCACTCCCGGCAGGTGTCCTCGGTGCGGCTCACCGAGCTCGCCCTGGCCAGGCTCGAGCGGTACCAGCCCCAGCTCAACTGCACCATCACCCTGGTCCGCGAGGAGGCGCTTGCCGAGGCGGAGGCGGTGGACCACGAGATCGCCCGGGGGAAGTACCGCGGGCCGCTGCACGGCATCCCCTTCGGCGCCAAGGACCTGCTGGACACCGCCGGCGTCCGGACGACCTGGGGCGCCGAGCCGTTCCGGAACCGCGTGCCGAAGGAGGACGCCACGGTCATTGCCCGGTTGCGGGCGGCGGGCGCCGTGCTGGTGGCGAAGCTGTCGCTCGGGGCGCTGGCGCTGAACGACGTCTGGTTCGGAGGGCGCACCAGCAACCCCTGGTTCCTCGAGGAGGGTTCGGGAGGCTCGAGCGCCGGCTCGGGCGCGGCGGTCTCGGCTGGGCTGGTGCCCTTCGCGATGGGAAGCGAAACCTTCGGCAGCATCGTGGACCCCTGCATGCGCTGCGGGACGACGGGACTCCGTCCGACGTTCGGGCGCGTGCCACGGACCGGGGCGATGACGCTCTCCTGGAGCCACGACAAGCTGGGACCCATCACCCGCTCGGTGGAGGACACCGCGCTGGTGCTCGCCGCGATCTCCGGGCCTGACCCGGCGGACCTCTCGTCGTTGCCGAGCCGGTTCGCCTTCGACGCCACCCGGTCGGTGAAGGGTCTGAAGCTCGGCGTGGTGCCGGCGTGGATGACCGGCCCGGCGGCGAGCGAGGTCGAGCCTGCGGCGGTGAAGGCGCTCGAGCAGCTGGGCATGAAGCGGGTGGACCTCACCTTCCCCGACCTGCCCTGGGCGGCGCTTCAGTCGCTGGTGCTCGCCGACGCGGCGGCCTCGTTCGAGCGTCTCACGCTCTCGGGAGAGGACGGACAGCTCCGGATGCAGGTGCGCGACGCCTGGCCCAACCTCTTCCGGCAGTCGCGCTTCATCTCCGCGGTGGACTACGTGCAGGCGGACCGGCTGCGCCGGCACATCGCGAAGGTCTGGGCGGAGCAGCTGGCCAAGGTGGACGTGCTCCTCAGCCCGTCGCTCCGGGACGAGCCACTGGCCACCAACTCCACCGGCCATCCGTGCCTGGTGGTGCCAGCTGGCTGGGTCATGGTCGACCGGATCCGCAGCGACTGGCTCCCGCCCCCGGGACAACAGCACCCCCCGGTGTCGCCGCCGCGGAAGGTGCCGTACGGCGTCTCGCTCATCGGGCATCTCTGGGACGAGGGAACGGTGTGCTCCGTGGGCCTGGCGCTCGAGGGAGCGGTGAAGATGACCGACGCCCATCCGCCTGGGTTCGCATGAGGACGGTGCCCGAGCGACGCACGGCGCGGCTCCTGCTCCGCGGCTTCCGCGGCGAGGACCTCGGCCCGCTCGCCGCGCTGAACGCGGACTGGCGGGTGATGGAGCACCTGCCCGGGCCGATGAGCCTCGAGGAGTCGGCGGCGCAGCTGGCGCGCTTCCGGCAGCACTGGGTGGAGCACGGGTTCGGGTGGTGGGCGGTGGAGCTCCCGGGAGTGGCGCCGTTCATCGGTTGGGTGGGCCTCGCCCGGCCGCGATTCGAGGCGCACTTCACCCCCTGCGTGGAGATCGGCTGGAGATTGGCGGCGGCGTTCTGGAACCAGGGGTACGCGACCGAGGGCGCCCGCGAGGCGCTCCGGTTCGGATGGGAGCTGGCCTCGCCACGGCTCGAGGAGATCGTCGCCTTCACCGTCCCGGGAAACGTGCGCTCGCGCCGGGTGATGGAGAAGCTCGGGATGCATCACGTCCCGACGGACGACTTCGAGCACCCGAGCCTCCCGCCCGAGGACCCGCTCCGGCGGCACGTGCTCTATCGGATCCAGCGCGCGCCTCGGCCGGGCGTGGCTGAAAGATGAACAGATGTGGCGGCGGCACGGGTCCCGGTGAATCGGACCCGTGTCCGCCTCGACGGTGCGGCTGGCGGCGACCGCCCGGTCAGCCGACGGTCCGGGCCAGCAGCCACTCGAAGGTGCGCGGGCGCCGGGCGAGGTGGGTGACCAGGCGTCGCCGGAGGGTCGGCATCCGGGCGAGCCCCAGCACCGCTCCCGCCGTCCAGGCGTACTTCCGGAACTCCCGCCGCGCGGTCGCCACATAGGGCCTGAAGGCGCGGACGTCCCCCTCGCGGTCGACCACCTCTGGAAGGCATGCCCCGAGGGCGTCGGCGCACACCAGCGCCACCGACATACCCTCTCCGGTGATGGCGTCCACGTACCCGCCTGCGTCTCCCAGGAGCGCGAACCGCGCTGCGACGCGTCGGCGCACGCGCTGGCGGAAGGGGCCCGCGCCCATCGGCTCGGAGCCGGCCTCGGCGCGCCCGAGACGTTCGGCGAGCAGGGGGAACCCCGCGAGCAGCGACGTGATCGACGGCCGAGTGTCCAGTTGCCCGTCGGACCAGAGGAATGCCACACCCACCCGGGACGGGCCGCAGGGCGTGACGTACGCCTCGGCGTGTGTCGAGAGGTGGACCTCCACCCGGTCGGTCCACGGAGCGGCGACGAAGTGCTGGCGGACCCCGAACCGCCGCGCGCCGCGCACCGGCGCCTCGAGCCCCTCGGCCCGGCGCAGCGGCGAATGGAGCCCATCGGCGGCGACGAGCACCCGAGCCGACAGCGTACCCGCGTCGGTGTCGAGCAGCATCGCTTCGGGCGTTCTCCGGTGCCCCCGCAGGCCCGTCCGATCGCGGACCTCCACCCCCGAGCTTCGGGCCGCCTCGAGCAGCGCCGAGGAGAGCGCCGTCCTCCGGATGCCGAGACCGCCCATCCCCGGGAGCGCTCCCTCGAGCACGCTCCCGTCCTCCTGGACGTAGCGCACGCCGCGGATGGGCCCCCAGTCGGCGGCGGGAATCCTGTCCAGCACGCCGAGCCGGTCGAGCACCCCGAGGCCGGCCGGCATCACCCCCTCGCCGCAGGCCTTGTCGTGGGGGAGCGATGCGCGCTCCAGGAGCGTCACCGACAGCCCGCGCCGGGCGGCCATCGTGGCCAGCGCCAGCCCCGCCGGGCCACCACCCACCACCGCGACGTCGACCGGGGTGCGGCTCATGTCTCGGGCTCCGGGTGGTGCTGCGGACGCGCGCGGGCCAGCGCCAGCGCCGACCTCAGCATCTCGCCAACCAGCCGGACCGCATTCACCCGGGCGGGCGGATGCAGCGTTCCAGTCGTCCACCTCCGGAGCGCCTCGGAGCGCCGGAGCTTCCCGCTCGAGGTTCGGGGGAGGGTGCCGGGCGCCAGCAGCTGGACGGTGTGCGGCCGGACGCCGGTGTGCTCGGCGACGGCTGCGCGGATGCGGTCCACGAGTTCCGGACCGGCCTCGGGGGTGGTCTCCACCAGCAAGAGCAGCTCCTCGCCGTCTCCGCCCGGCGGCACGAACCCCAGGGCCACCGCGCACCCGGTGCGCACGCCCTTCACTCCATCGAGCGCATCCTCGAACTCCTGGGGCGCGTGGTTCGCCCCTCGCAGCACCACCACGTCTTTCGCCCGGCCACAGACCACCAGCTCCCCGTCCTTCACGAAGCCGAGGTCGCCGGTGTCCAGCCACCCGCCGTCGAGCGCGGCGCGGGTCGCCTCTGGCTGGTCGAGGTAGCCCTCCATGATCGACGGCCCCCGGGCGTGGATGCGGCCAACCACGCCCTCGGGCAGGACCGCACCCGCCTCGTCACGGACCTCGACCGTCACCCCGGGCACCGGGACGCCCACGCTTGCCAGCACCCGCGACCCCGGACGGACCTGGCCCTCGCGCGCGAGCTCCAGGGGATCCACCGGCACCGTCCGCAGCGGGCTGCGCGGCGGGGAGAAGGTCACCGCCAGCGCTGCCTCGGCCAGCCCGTACACCGGCATCAGCGCCGCGGAGCGGAAGCCCCAGCGTGCGAAGCGCTCCGAGAACCGCCGCGCGGCCTCCACCGAGACCTGCTCGGCCCCGTTGAGCGCCAGCCGCCAGCGCGAGAGGTCCGCACCGTCCATCTCCTCGTCCTTCACCCGCCGCGCGCAGACCGCGTAGGCGAAGCTCGGAGCGACCGACATGGTGCCGCGGTGCCGCGAGAGCGCCCGCAGCCAGAGCGCCGGCCGTCCGAGGAACACCTCGGGGCCGAGCAGCACCAGCGGGCCCGGGTAGGTCATCGCGCTGAGCAAACAGCCGATGAGCCCCATGTCGTGGTACAGCGGGAGCCAGCTGACGCCGAGCTGCGGGTCGTCGGGCGTGTCGTCGGGCATCAGCGCCCGGAGCGCGTCGGTCTGGGCCAGCACCGCCTGGTGCGAGAGCGCCACCGGCTTCGGGTCCACCGTGCTGCCCGAGGAGAACTGCACCAGGGCCAGCGCGCCGGCGTCCGCGGGGCGGGCGAGGGACGGGGCACCCGCATCGCGGAGGGAAGCGACGTTCCGCAGCCCGAGCCGTGGACCCGCTTGTCGCACCGCCTCGCCGAGCAGCCGCCCCACGCGGCCGGCCGACAGGAGCACCACCGCCCCGGAGAGCTGGAGCATCCGCGCCGTGGCGGCGTGGTACTCGGGCAGTCGCCCGAGCCGCACCGGCGGATAGAGCGGCACCGGCACCGCCCCGGCGAGGAGCGTCCCGAAGAACGCATCCATGAAGTCCGCGCCGGTGGGGAGCACCAGCGCCACCCGCTCCCCGGGGACGACGCCGAGCTCGGCCAGCGCGCCCGCCACCTGCGCGGCCCGCGCCCGCACCGCGTCCCAGCCGAGCGAGGTCTCGGTCTCGTCCGCGGCGACGAAGGTGAGCCCCCGGCGGCCGGAGACGGCGGCTCGCTCCAGTGCCTCGTTCAGGCTCGGGTGTCGCGGCCGGGGCTGGAGAACTCCCTGGAGGCGGGCGGGTCTCACCGGGCCTCCTGCGTGCGTGCGGCGACGTGCCGCGCCAGATCGCCTGCCGTCTGCACCCCGGCGGCGTCCTCCTCGCTCAGCTTCACCCGGAACCGGTTCTCCAGGCCGACCGCCAGCACCGTGAGGCCGAGGCTGTCCAGCGCGAGGTCCCGGAGCAGGTCGTCCTCCGGGGCGATGGGCCGCTCCATCTCCAGCTCGGTGCGGGCGATGGAGCGGATGGCCTCCAGCACCTCCAGCTCAGTGGCCACCGTGGCCTCCGGGAACGAAGCGCGGCCGGCCGGCGAACGCGTGCTGCCAGGGCTCGCCCAGCGCCTGCTCCTCGGCGCGGATCCGCACCCGGAGCAGCCCGGCGTTGCCCAGCGAGAAGACCAGCGCGGTGAGCCAGGCGCCGTGCACCAGCGGGAGCGCCGCCATCTCCGCGATGACCGCCAGGTAGTTCGGGTGGCGGAGGAAGCGGTACGGGCCGCCGGTCACCGGCGCGGTCCCGGGCACGACGACGATGCGGGTGTTCCAGCGCCAGCCCAGCGTGGTGATGGCCCAGTAGCGGAGTGCCTGCGCCCCGAGCACCGCCGCGAGTGCGACCCACCCGATTGCGCCCGGGAACGGGCGCCGGAGCAGGACCACCTCCAGCGCACAGGCGACCAGGAAGACGCCGTGGAACGCCGCCATCACCGGATAGTGACCCCGACCCGTCTCCACCCCGCCCCGCGCCCGGGCGATCCGCGCGTTGCGGGCCGAGAGCCCGAGCTCCACGCCGCGCTCCAGCGCGACCAGGGCGAGCAGGCCGAGGTAGAGCTGGACCGAGGTCACCATCGCAGGAGCACCAGCTCGGCGCAGAAGCCCGGGCCCATCGCCATCAGGAGGCCGAGATCGCCGGGGCCCGCCTCGCCCGAGGCCAGCAGCTCCGAGAGAACGAAGAGCACCGAGGCCGAGGAGAGGTTCCCGGTCCGCCGCAGCGAGTCCCAGGAGCGGCGGAGCGCCTCGGGTGGAAGCTCCAGCGCGGACTCGAAGGCCTGCAGGACCCTGGGGCCGCCGGTGTGGGCGATGAAGTGGCGGATGTCTCCGCGGTGGAGCCCCTGCGCGGCGAGAAAGCCGTCGACGTCGCCGCGGACATGCTCGGTGACGATGCTCGGCACCTTCGCGCTGAGGACGACCTTGAAGCCGCCCTCCACCACGTCCCACCCCATGATGCGCTCGGTGTCCGGGTAGAAGACGCTCCGGGTGGCGAGCACGCGGGGCGCGGCCGCGGGCGGCGGACGGTCGGCGCCGGAGAGGACGATCGCCGCTGCGCCGTCGCCGAAGAGACCGCTGGCGATGATGTTGGCGATGCTCACGTCCTCGCGCTGGAGCGTGAGCGAGCACAGCTCCACCGAGAGCAGTGCCGCCACCTGGTCCGGAAACGCCCGGAGCACGTCGCTCGCCCGTGCGGTGCCCGCCGCACCCGCCACGCAGCCGAGCCCGAAGATGGGCGTGCGCTTCACGTCGGGGCGGAGCCCGAGGCGGTTGACGAGCCGCGCATCCAGCGAGGGCGTTCCGATCCCGGTCACGGTGACGAAGAAGAGGTGGTCGACGTCGCGCGGCTGCAACCCCGCGGCATCGAGGGCGCGCCGGAGAGCCTGCTCGCCCACCTCGAGCGACACCCGGTTGAAGGCGTCGTTGCGCTCCGAGAACCGCTTCAGCGGAAGGTACTCGTCGATCGGAAGCGCGAGGTAGCGGCCCCCCACCTGCACCGAGCGGTGCAGCTCCTCGATCCGCTCGACGTTGAAGTGCTCGCGCGCCCAGTGCTCGCGGAAGATGGAGATCAGCGTCTCCTGGTCCACCCAGTTCGGCGGCAGCGCCGTGCCCACGCTGCGCACCCACGGTCCAGGCCGAGAGGTCATCCTGACGAGCGGACTAACCGAGCACCGCCCGGAGGTGCAACACTCTGAGTGTAACCCGTTCAGGTCCCGACCCTGGCAGCCGGCGGCCCGTGCAGCAGCCGGGCGCCCACCATCAGCACCAGCCCGCCCACAGCCACGGGAATGGCGTTGAGGGCGATGGCCGTGGCCAGGCTGAGCCGGTCGCCGATCCGGCCGATGATCGGCGGCGAGATGGCGTCACCGAGCAGGTGGTAGGCGAGCACGCTGAGCCCCACCGCGAAGCTCCGGAAGAGCGGTGGGACCGAGCTGACGATCGCGTTGTTCAGGGGCCCGTTGTTCAGGAACACTAGGAACATCGCCACGAAGGCGGCGCCGAGGATGACCGGCATCGAGCCGGCCCGGGCGGTCAGCACCATGAACGGCGCGGCGAGCAGCATGCCCACGCCCGAGACCCACAGCCCGCCGGTGCGGCTCTTGCGCTCCGCGCGGTCTCCGAGCACGCCGCCGACCAGGGTCCCGGTGAGCCCGGCGACCGCGGCGATGGCCCCGAACCAGATGCCCGCCTCGGCGCCGCTGACGCCGCGCTCGCGCTCGAGGAACGCCGGCATGTAGACCGAGAGCCCACCGATGGAGAAGGTCATCAGGGTGAGGCCAGCCACGCTCACCCAGTAGTAGGTGTTGTGGCGGAGCTCGCGCAGGCCCTGGGCCATCGGCATCCTGGTCTGCGTCGGCTCGACGGCCTCGGTCGCCCCCCGGTGCGGCTCGCGGACCCTCAGCGCCAGCGCCGCGGCGAACATCCCCGGGACCGCGCCGACGTAGAAGGCGGTCTGCCAGGAGAAGTTGTTCGCCAGCCAGCCGCCGAGGACGTAGCCCAGCGCCGAGCCCACCGGGATGGCGACGTAGAAGATGGAGAGCGCCCGGGTGCGAAGGCTCGGCGGGTAGAAGTCGGCGATGAGCCCCGGGGAGACGATGCCGTATCCCGCCTCGCCCACACCCACCAGCCCGCGGGTGAAGAGCAGCACGGCGAAGCTCCCGGCCAGGCCGCTCCCCAGCGTGGCCAGGCTCCAGAGGAAGATGCTTCCGGCGAGCACGAACCGTCGCGGGTAGCGGTCGCCGATGTAGCCGCCGAGCGGGGCGGCCACGGTGTAGACGACGATGAACGCAGTCTGGAGCTCTCCGGCCTGCGCGTGGTTGATGCCCAGGCCGTCCTCGATCCGGGTGAGCGCCCCGGGGACGAGGTAACGGTCGAGATAGTTGATGAAGTTGATGAAGGTGAGGACACCCAGCGCGTAGGCCGCCCCGGGCATCAGCGAGCCGGAGCTCGTCTCATGCCGCTCTCCGCGCACCGGTGCGGTCATCCGAGCGACTCCCATCGATCGAGCAGGACTCCCCAGCGCAATCCCCGGTCCGAGACGTGTGCCCCCCGGGCGCCGAGGTGTGACAGGGCGGTCTCGAAGAGCAGCGCTCCGGCGGGCAGCACGTCCGCGCGCTTCGGCTGCATCCCGGGCATCAGCCGGCGCTCGGCGACCGGCAGCGCACAGAGGCGGGTGCGGACCCGGATGACGTCGTCCATGGAGAGCCAGCCGCCGTGGACCCGCGTCCCGTCGTACGGCTCGATGGCGTGGGCGATGGCGAAGAGGCTGGTCACCGTCCCGGCCACGCCCACCACCTGGACCTCGGCCGGGAAGGCGGGAAGGGTCGAGAGCGCGTCGCGGACCGCGGCCCGGACCGCCTCCTGCTCGGCGGCGCTCGGCGGATCCGACCGCACGCATCGCTCGGTCAGCCGGACCGAGCCGATGTCCAGGCTGACGCGGAACAGGACGGTGCGCCCGCGGCCGTGGACGAGCTCGGTGGAGCCTCCGCCGACGTCGATCGCCAGGAGCCCGGCCTCTCCAGCCTCGGCGGCGAAGTCCTCGGCGACGGCCAGGTAGGACAGCCGGGCCTCCTCGGCACCGGAGAGGATCTCCACCGTCGCCCCGGTGCGCTCGCGGGCGCGGGCCAGGAACTCGGCGCCGTTGCGCGCATCGCGTGCGGCCGAGGTGGCGAGCACCACCAGCGCGCGTGCACCGTCCGCCCGGGCGAGGGCGGCGAACCGGGCGAGCACCTCGAGCGTCGCCTCCATCCCCTCGTCCGAGAGCACGCCGGTGCGGTCCACGCCGCGTCCGAGCCGGGTGATCTCCACCTCCTCGCGCACCGGACGGAGCCCGCCGTCGGGTCCCCGCTCGGCGACGAGCAGGAGCACCGAGTTGGTGCCCACGTCCACCGCCGCCAGCCGGCTCATGCGAGCGACCAGCCGATGTCCCCCGACGGCACCACCTGGATGCTCCACCTCCCCGCGCTGAAGCCGTCCAGCAGCCGGTTGTGGTGGGCGACGATCTGCCGGAAGGACAGCTCGCCCGAGTCGCCGGTGGTGTGGCCGTCGGCCGCGAGCACCACGTCCCGGAAGAGCGAGACCGCGCGGCGGCAGGTGGTGTCGATGCAGTACTCGGTCATGCATCCGGCGACGACCAGCCGGCGAATCTGCTGGGCGTTGAGGATCTCCGGAAGCTTGGTCTCGAAGAACGCGTCGCAGCTCCGCTTGTGGACCACCGGCTCGCTGCCCCTGGGCGCCACCTCGGGCCGCAGCTCCCAGCCGGGGGTGCCACGCTCGAGCCGGTGACCGAGCTCTCCGTCGTGCTGTACGTGGATGACGGGGAAGCCGCGCCGGCGGGCCCGGTCGAGCAGCCCGGCGATGCGTTCCACCGTCCCGTCCAGCGCTGCCTGGACGTCGGGCCCGCCCTTGCCGAGCAGGATGTCACGTTGCACGTCGATGAGGAGCAGCGCGGTGTCGGGCCCGGCCATGCGGGCGCCGACCTTAGCCGACCCGGTCCCTCAGGCCATCGCCTCCCGGAGCGCGCCCGCCAGGAAGACGAGCTGCTCTTCGGAATTGTGGAGATGCGGCGACACCCGGATCCAGCGCCGGTCCGGGCCCGGCCAGCCGTACACCGGGACCTCGATGCGGTGGTGCTCGAAGAGTCTTTCCTGTAGCGGATCGAGCGCGAGCGGGTCCGGAGGCGGCCGCCGCGGGTCCCCCGGGACGGCCACCGCGGCCAGCGAGCCGAGCATCGCCTCCGGGCACGGCGGGGCCACGCCGAGCGCCTCGCACATCAGCGCCCGCGCGCGGCGGGCCAGCGCGCCGTTGCGGGCGCGCACCTCGTCCCAGCCGCCCGGGACGAGCCCGCCCACCACCTCGATGGCCCGGGCCACGCACAGCACGGCGGTCGGGTCGCGGGTCCCCGTCCAGTCGAACTCCAGCCGGAACCGCGAGCGGTCGGTGCGCGGCGAGTTGGCTCCGTGGCTGACGACCAGCGGGCGGATGCCGGCGTGGCGGTCGCGCCGGACGTGGAGGAAGGCCGCTCCCTTGGGCGCGCAGAGCCACTTGTGGCAATTGCCGGTGTAGTAGGCCGCGCCGAGCGCCGTGACGTCGAGCGGCACCATGCCGGGCGCGTGGGCACCGTCCACCAGCACGTCCACCCCACGTGCCTGGAGCGCCGGCACCAGCGTCTCGACCGGGAACACCACCCCGGTGGCACTGGTCACGTGGTCCAGGAGCACGAGCCGGGTGCGTCGGGTCACCGCTCCGAGCACCGCATCCGAGACCTCCGACGGCCCCCGGAGCGGGAACGGCACCGGGGCGACGATCACTCGCGCACCGGCACGATCGGCCACCGCGCGGAGGGCGTTGGCGCAGGCGTTGTAGGCGTGGTCGGTGGCGAGGAGCTCGTCCCCGGGCTCGAAGACCAGCGAGCGGAGGACGGTGTTCACCCCAGCGGTCGCGTTGTCCACGAATGCCAGGTCGTCTGGATCGGCGCGGAGGAACGCGGCCAGCCCGCTGCGGGCCTCGTCGAGCAGCGGCTCGATGGCCCGCACCAGGAAGTCGACCGGGTCCCGCTCCATCCGTGCCCGGAGCTCGGCCTGCAGCGCGAGCACCTCGCGCGGGCAGGCGCCGAACGCGCCGTGGTTGAGGAAGGTGACCCCCGGGCCGAGCGTCCAGTGCGCGGCGAGCGGCGACGCCTCGGGCCGCCTCACCGCCGTCCTCCCTCGGGCGGCGCCAGCGGGAGGTCGAAGGTGAGGTGCGTCTCCTCGAAGCCCAGGCTCCGGTAGAACGGCGGCGACTCCGGTCGCCTGCGGTTGGTGCGCACGTAGAGCTTCTCGCAGCCCGCGGCCCGGGCGATCTCCGCGGCAGCGCGGGTGAGGACTCGACCCACGCCGTGGCGGCGTGCGGCGCGGTCGGTCACCAGCGCGGTGAGCTGCGCCGAGGGCGACCGCGAGTAGAGGCGCGGGTGGATGGCCACCGTGGCGAGGCCGGCGAGCCGGTGGCTCGCGAGCTCGGCGACCAGCGCGTGGGCGCCGCTCCGGCCGAAGTGCTCCAGCTGCGCCCGGAGCGTGGGCTCGTCGGTGACGTAGCCCAGCTGCTCGAACAGCTGCGCCAGCGCCGGGACGTCGTCCGGCCGCGCGGGACGGACCTGGACCTCGAGGTCGGACATGACGGCGCCGGAGATATCAGACCCGGGCCGGCGCCCGCGCCTGGCGCTCGGGCCGGAGCGGGACTGTGCTCCTCGTCCGCGGGGCCCCGAGCGCTCAGGGGCCCCAGTCGGGTGTGCTGTACTCGCCCTTCTCCAGCGGGAGCATCTTCTGGTTCTGCCCCTCGGCGGTCATCACCCAGAGCATCGAGCTGCCCGTCCGGCTGCTGCTGAAGACGATGAGCCGCCCGTTCGGCGCGAACGCCGGCTCCTGGTTGTTTCCCTGGTCCTGGGTGAGGCGGGTCACCTTGCCGCTCTCCACGTTCACCGTGAAGAGGTCGAAGGCGTTGCGCTCGTCCCGGGCGGTGAAGGCGATGAGGTCCCCGCGGGGCGACCAGTCCGGCGTCTGGTTGTAGTTGCCCTGGAAGGTGAGCCGGCGGACCTCCTTCGGGTTGGCCAGGGTGAGCACGTAGAGCTGCGGCGTCCCGGCCCGGTTGCTGACGAAGGCGATGCGCTTGCCGTCCGGGCTCCACGTCGGGCTCGAGTTGATGAAGTAGGGCGTGTCGGTCAGCGGCTGCGGATTGCCGCCGCTGGCATCGGCGACGAAGAGCTGCGCGCCCTCGCCCTGGGCCATGCTGTAGGCGATGCGTCGCCCGTCCGGGGAGAACGCGGCCCCGGTCACCATCGAGCCGGTGTTCACCAAGGGCGTCGGGGCCCCTCCCGCGCGCTGCAGGTACAGGGCGGGCTTCCCCGAGCGGTAACTGGTGAACGCCACCGAGTCGCCCTGCGGGCTCACCACCGGCAAGAGGTTGATGCTCCCCTGGGCAACGGGGACCGCGTGCTTGCCGTCCCAGTCACCGAGGTACACGTCCTTCCCCTTGCCGACCCGGCGCACGAAGGCAAGGTGCGACTGGAAAGGCCCGGGCTCGCGGGTGAACTGCTTGTAGAGCGCGTCGGCGAAGAAGTGGGCCAGCTTCCTGGGGTGGTCCAGCGGCTCGACGTGAACCAGCCGCAGCTCCTCCTTGCCGCTGGACACGGTGAACATCCGCATCTCGCCGCGCAGCTCGCGCCCGTCGACCGAGAGCTGCACCTTGACCAGCGCCTCGGCGCCAACGTCGGCCCACCGGGAGAAGGTGATGGTCGAGGCGGTGAAGCCCTCGCGCGCGTCGGCGAGGTAGCTCTTCCGGTCGAGCACCTGGAAGATGCCCGCGGCGCTGCAGTCGAAGAAGAAGGCGTCGTCGAAGTCGGGCGAGACCGCCCGCGCTCCGTCATTGAGCGCCTGGGGCAGCGGGACGGCGATCGGCAGCGGCCGGAAGTTCGCCCCGGAGATCTCGATCACCGGGGCCTGGGCCAGGGCGACCAGGGGGCAGAACAACAGGCTCAGGGCCAGGGTGCGCATCGGTCGAAATCACTCCTCGTCAGGTCAGGGACGGAACTGGAGGACGACCCCGTACTTCGACAGGGCGTCCCGGAGGTGGGTGGGCGGGGGGGCGAAGGGCGCGGCGCGCTTCACCGCGGCCATCACCGCGGAGTCGAACAGGTCGTTCCCGCTCGACTTCGCCAGCCGGGCCTTCTCCAGCTGCCCGGCGGGGGAGATGACCACCGCCACCTGGGCGACGAGCCGGATGCGCTCGGCATCGGGGATGGTGTCGGAGACGTCGTAGAAGCGGGTGACCTGCGACTTGAGGCGGGCGTAGTAAGCCTCGCCCTCGGCCACCGCCGAGTCGCCGTTGGGGTCGCCGTCGGCGGCGCCGGTGGCGTCCGGCGTCTTCGACTTGCTCATCCGGTCGAACGCGCCGAGCAGCTTCTGCCGGGGGTCTGCCTTCTTCTCTCCGGCCTGCCTCGTCTTGGGCGGCGCAGGTGCGGCGATCGGCGAAGGGGCCACTGGCCGGGGCGGCTCGGGCGCGGCCACCGGCTGGGGGGCTGTCTGCTCCACCGCGGGTGGAGGAGGCTGCTCGATGCGGGGCAGGAGCTTCTCGTCCCGCGGCGTGCCCTGCCGGACTAAGGTGGCCTTGATCGGCTTCTGGTCCAGGTCGATGGCCGGCTCCTCGTGGAGCTTGGCCCAGACCAGGGCCAGCGAGCCGAGCACCGCGTGCACCACCGCCGACCAGAAGAGGAACTTGAGCAGCGGCCCCTCCGGGCGGCGGGCGAGCAACGACACCGGAGCCGTCGAGGCGAGGGCGGTCATCGGCTCGGTGCGCCCTTCTTTCGTCCCGGCGAGACCGGGTCGGTGATCATCCCGAGGTTCCCGATGCCTGCCCGCTGCGCGGCGGCCATCACCTCCACCACCACCCCGTAGGGCAGGGTCTTGTCCGCGTGGAGGTAGATCTCCTTGTCGGCCTGCGCCTTGGCGTTGGTCCGGAGCTTCTCCTCCAGATCGTCGAGGGGGACCTCCACGTCGCCCAGAAACACCCGCTGCTTCGCATCGACCGAGAGCACCAGCTTCTTCTCGCTCGACTCGACCGGGGCAGCCTTGGCCTCGGGCAGGTCGACCTTCACCCCCTTCTGGATGAGCGGTGCGGTCACCATGAAGATGATGAGCAGCACCAGCATCACGTCCACCATCGGCGTGACGTTGATCTCGCTCATCGTGGTGCGCCCGGGGGCGCCCTTGCCGGCGGACATCGCCATGACCGTCGCTGCCTCTCTTCTCCCCTACTTGAAGAAGTGCCGCTTGATGATGTTCAGGAAGTCCGAGGAGAAATTGGCCATCTCGGTGTCGAACACCTTGATGCGGCTAACGAACGAATTGTACGCCACCACCGCGGGGATGGCGGCGAACAGGCCGGCGGCGGTGGCCACCAGCGCGTTGCCGATGGGCGCGGCCACGGTGGACAGCGAGGCGTTGCCCTTCTCGGCGATCTCGTTGAACGCCGAGAGGATGCCCATCACCGTCCCGAAGAGCCCGACGAACGGCGCGGTGGCGCCCACGGTGCCGAGGAAGCTCACCCGGGACTCGAGCTCGGTGATCTGCGAGGTGCTGGCCCGGTTGAGCGCGCGCTCGACGTTCTCGATGCCCCCCAGCCGCTCGCTCATCGCGTTCTCGCCTCCGTCCTTGCCCTGGGCGAGCTTGGACAGCTCCTCGTATCCGGCGCAGAAGACCCGAGAGATGGGCGAGCTCGGCAGGTTCCGCGCCGACTGGTAGATGGCGTCCAGCCGCGACCCCTTCCAGAAGGTGTCGAGGAAGGTGATGGACTGGTCGCGGGCCCGGTTGAGCTGCACGGCCTTCACCGCGATCAGCGCCCAGGACACCACCGAGACGGCCACCAGCAGGCCGAGCACCGCCAGCTCCACCGGCGAGCTCTGTCGGACGATGGAGAGATAGTCAATCGCCGCCAGGGCGACGGGGAGGGTGTGCATAAGGGGGTGGACGGGAAGCGGTAGCAGGCAGATCCGACTGCCGTCAACGCTGGAAGACCCCGGGGCAATCCCCACGGCTGTCCGAGGTGAATACCTACCAGCGGAGCGGCGTCCTGGAGCAAGCGACGGAAGGACTGAACGGCCGCTTCTTTACTTTACCGGAGGACGTCCGACATGCGCATCCGTGGGCTCACCCTGTGGCTGGCTCTGCTGAGCGGACTGGCGGCGTGCGATTCTCACCGCGGCGGGGCGATGACCGTCGGCTGGACCTTCGGAGGCGGCAGCTGCACGGGCGCGGCGGTCGAGCAGGTGCGGATCGCGATCGCCGGCGAACCGCTGAACCAGGACACCTTCGACTGCCGCAGCGGGGTGGCGAGCTTCACCGACTTCTACCCCGGCACGTACAACGTCACCGTCCAGGGGCTCGACTCCACCCAGGCCGTCACCTGGAAGGGCAGCAAATCGGTGCGGCTCGAGGGCGACGTGAGCGTGACCGTCGACCTCCAGCCGGTCTCCGCCGAGAACGCGGTGTCCTACTTCAGCTGGACGCTCGACCCGGCCACCGGCGACCCTGGCCAGATTCCCCGCTGCGGGGCGGGTCAGCGGCTGGACAAGGTGGCCATCTTCATCGACGACCAGAACGGCGGAAGCTACGACTGCGACCAGGGCAGCGGCGGGAGCGTGGTCGTCAGCCCGTACGTCGCGGCCGGTCAGCACAGGATCGACCTCGTCGCCTACAGCAGCGAGGAGGGCGTGACCGCCTACGCCGAGAGCGGGCCGCTGCAGATCAACTTCGTGACCGGCTCGGCCTCGAGCCAGACCGTTCCCCTCCACTGGGACGTGGGCGGCCTGCGGGTTGCTTGGGCCCCGTACGCGAGCGTGAGCGACTACAACGCCGACATCCGACAGTCATGCGCCCAGGCGGGCATCGCGGACCTGGTGCTCGGATTCTCCTCGCAGCAGACGTTCGTGCTCGGCTCGAACTGCAACGCCAGCGTCGTCCTGGACAACGTCTACGCGGGCAACTGGGTCCCCTACATCGACGCCTGCGGCCCGGGCAGCGCAGCCGGCAGCTGCGGCCTGCAGGGTGGAGGCACCCCCATCTACCGGGAGGACCCCAGCCTGGTTCAGCCGCAGACGGTGACCGTCCAGCCCGGGCAGTTCTACGACTCCACGAACCCGTCCGCGTTCCTGGTCTTCGTCCCGCTCTTCCACCTCTAGCAGGGCAGCTCTGGCACGGTTCGTGGTAGGCCCGGGCTCCGCATGGGGCTCACGGATCTGCGGCCGATCGGCGTCTTCGACTCCGGGGTGGGAGGGCTCACCGTCCTGCGCGCGCTCCGGGCCCGGTTCCCGGACGAGTCCATGGTGTACCTGGGCGACACCGCCCGGGTCCCGTACGGGACCAAGTCCGCCGAGGTGGTGACGCGCTACTCGCTCCGCAACGCGGCGTTCCTCACCGGGCAGGATGTCAAGCTGCTGGTGGTGGCTTGCAACACCGCCTCCTCCGTCGCGCTGCCGGCGCTCCGGGGCAGCCTGGGCATCCCGGTGGTGGGCGTCATCGAGCCTGGGGCTCGCGCCGCGGCCCGAGTGAGCCCGTCGGGCAACGTGGGGGTGGTGGGGACGCCGGGCACCATCGCCTCCGGCGCGTACCAGCGCGCGCTCGCCGCCGAGCGTCCGGGCATCCGTATCCAGGTCCAGGCCTGTCCGCTGTTCGTGCCGCTGGCGGAGGAAGGGTGGGTGCAGGGCGACGTGCCGCGGCTGGTCGCCCGCGCCTACCTCGCTCCGATGCGGCAGGCCGGCATCGACACGCTGGTCCTGGGCTGCACCCACTACCCGCTGCTGCGGGGCGTGCTGGCCGAGGAGCTGGGCCCGGGCGTCATGCTGGTCGACTCCGCGGACGCCACCGCGGCCGAGGTCGAGGCCCTGCTGGCCCGCGGCGTCGCCGGACGGGCGCCCCGGGGCCCCGGCACGCTCCGGGTCTTCGTCACCGACACGCCAGACCGCATCCCCGAGCTGAGCGCGCGCTTCCTCGGCGAGCGGATCGAGCGCGCCGAGCACGTGGACATCGAGGCCGGCCCCTAGCGCGCCGCGCACCAACCAGGGGCGCAGGGTGAGGGCGGCGTAGGAGAGCAGCTTACCGAAGGGCCCCGCCGCCGGTCTGCTCCTCTACAGGCGGGGCGGTCCCCCGGATTCGCCGCCCGTGTGTGTACAGGTTGAAGCTTCCGCCCCGCACGAAGGTGGCCAGGGCGACGCCTGCACGCTCGGCGAGGTCCACTGCCAGACTGCTGGCCGCCCCCACGGACGCGAGGACCGGGATGCGGGCCATGGCAGCCTTCTGGACCATCTCGAAGCTGCTCCGGCCGCTGACCACCAGGAGGGCCGGCCGCGGACCAGGTGACGGAGTACGGCACGGTCCGATGACGCCCGCGAGCACCAGGGCGCCAACCACCTTGTCCACCGCATTGTGGCGCCCGACGTCCTCGTGCACGGCCAGAACGGTGCCGTCCGCGGCCAGCACCATCGCCGCATGGGTGCCGCCGGTACGCTCGAACGCCCGTTGCGCGGCGCGGAGCCGGTCCGGGGCCGAGGCCACCAGCGTGCTGTCCACCGGGGGCGCTTCGCCGAGCGGCACGATGCGCGCGAGCAGGTCGTCGATCTGTTCGCGGCCGCAGACGCCGCAGGCCGCGGAGGTGAGCGTGCCGCGCCGGCTCGCCGTCACCCGCTCCCACGAGAGCTGGACCCCGGGGGCGGGGAGCACGTCGAGCGCGTTCCCGTAGCCCTCCTCGTCGGTGCGACCGCAGTGGCTGACCGTCCCCAGGTCGTCGACCGAGCGGATGATGCCCTCGGAGAGAAGGAAGCCGGCGGCGAGCGCGTGGTCCGCCCCGGGTGTTCGCATGGTGATGGCCACGGTGTCGCCGGCCAGGCGAATCTCCAGCGGCTCCTCGACTGCGACCACGTCCGCCCGCGCCGGCGCGGCGGTGCCCTGGGTCACGCGGCGACACGGTCGTTCGACGGTTCCTCGGTTCCGCACGTCGGGCACGCTACCC
>Ga0335069_10000757_pt1 | contig 52571 bp, 79 predicted proteins | sample Lox_Sample_11_FD_206714 | JGI IMG/M metagenome (GOLD analysis project Ga0335069, IMG submission 206714) | Soil microbial communities from Loxahatchee National Wildlife Refuge, Florida, United States - Lox_Sample_1.1 | ecosystem: Environmental > Terrestrial > Soil > Wetlands | place: USA... | reverse complement strand
GAGACCGAAGCCTGGCCGGAACCTCCGCCTGCCCCCTGAGCCGTGGCCTGGTAGGTAGTCCCACCCGAGGCGAAGGTGGCCTCTCCCGACCCACCGCCCGCGCCAGAAGCTACGAGAGACTGGGCATTCGAGGATGCGGCCTGTCCGCTGCCGCCGCCTGCGCCGGAGGCCACGGAGGACATCGCGCCAGCAGAACTCGCCTGCCCGGCCCCGCCTCCAGAGCCCTGAGCGGTGAGCCCCTGGGCGCCAGTGGGCGCAGCTTGCCCGGACCCGCCGCCGGAGCCCTGGAGGAGGACCGAGAGGAGGGACGAGACGGAGGCTTTACCCGACCCGCCGCCCGCCCCAACGGCTACGGCAGAGGCCGCCCCGCTAGCCGAGACTTGACCGCTTCCCCCGCCAGAACCCTGGGCTACAACCCCCTGGGTGAGCGTGAAAGTGGCCTGTGCAGATCCCCCACCGCCACCCTGAGCGGTAGCCTGATAAGTCGTTCCCCCCGCGGTCGCCGCGAGAACCGCGGCAATCCAAAGTCGCTTGCGAGGGGGGAGGAACGGCATCCGCTACCTCACGCGGACTCGACTACGTAAGTTCCCGCGCCAGATGATTGCGTAGTGGTACGTGCCCTGGCGTAGAACCGGATGCCCGTGCCAGCCCAGAGTGCGATGTTGTTTCCCGGATAGAGGATGATGCCAGGTGTCGTGCCCGGCGTGATCGTCGGGGCAGCCCCTGTGGACTCCACGATCGTGAGATCCTCAGTACCGTTGTTGTAGATTTCTACCACCTGGCGAGAGGCCAGATTCGTGTCGAGCGTCGTGCCGGTCCCTGAACCGCCGCCGGCCAAGACCTCGTTCGCAGCCACATTGGTCGGTGCGGCCATGGCCCCTCCCTACTGCGACTTGATCTCCAGCGCCGCGATGCTGGTGAACGAGGTTGAGAGATTCCACCCGACGTTGACTGATCCGCCGGTCCCAACCGTGTTCACGCCAACCAAGGCCTCGGTGGAGGTATCGACGCTGCTGGCGATCTGCGTGGTCCCACTGACCACTCCTGGCCCGGAAGTGTCTTCGGCCGCACAGGCAACGTACACCCAGGACTTGGACGCCACCCCGCTCACGGTGATATTGAGAGCAGAGTTGGTCGATGCGTCCGCGCCGGCCGAGTTTCCGATGGGAGAAGCGTTCGTGCCCGTGAGAGCATCGAGCGCCAGAGCACCGGATTGGCCGTGACCGCTAACGTTGTTCGTCCATGAGACCGTTACCGTCTGCCCGGACAGGGTCGAACTACAGGCATTCGTCCAAACCTCTCCTCGGTGAGCCCCGTCGCTGCCGCTTGAGATCCGCAACGACCATCCAGCACATCCGGTCAAGGAAGACACGGACGTGGGCTCCATGCTTATGCCGTCGAAATCGACCAGGGCCACGGTCAGAACCAGCAGCGTCGAAGACGCGGCAGTGGAGACGCTCGTCACCGCGAGCGACGTAGTAAAGGCCGTGGAGGTGGTCTTGAGCGGATAGGCTGCGCCCGCGTCGCGCATCATTCCACCCAGCGTCACCACCGGACTGGTGATCGGCAATCCCGAGTGCATGTTTTTGGCGTCGGCGGCGACCGCCAAGAACAGGAGAAGGAGCGCGAGCCGGCGCATCAGGTGTCCACGATGCTGCCCGGGGGAAGCTGGGCGTTAGCGGCGGCGCGAGCGAGGATCGTCGCCAGGATCGCGTGGACGTCGGTCTGGAGAAGCGTGACCGTGAGGGTGCCTCCTGTACCAGGGATCGGCGCCGTCGGGCTCGTACCCTCGATGTACGGAACCTGAGCCTGGAGAACATTCGGGTCAATGGTGATTGGAGCGCCCACGATGGCGCCAACCTTGGAAGCCTGTGCAACCGGCGTCGTGTAAGCGAATGCGATGCCCATGTGTAGCCCTCATTTGCTGTAAGTCATCGCGAGCAGGCCCCAGCGCAGATCCTGCTCCTCGACCTTTCCCCAGAAGCCTTCCATTCCACTGTTCGTGATGCAGGCGGTGGCCGTGACGCCGGGGATGCACTGTGGAAAGTTGATCCAGGTATCCCCGGTCGCCCCTCCGGTCGGTCCGTCCCAGTAGACCGTCTTCGTGTAGCTCGCATTGCCGGTGCCAACGTTGATGTGCTCCCAGGTGATCTCGATATAGTCGCCCACCTGAAGCCCAACGGACGAGGCGGTGCAGGTCGCTTGCTTCGCGGTCTCGGAGGTCGTCCACTCTGAGGATGCCGCGGATTGACAGATCTGGGTCGGGGAGCCGCTCCGGTAATAATAGATCGTGAACGAGTTACCGTTGTTGCAGGAGCCACTCGACTCCAGCCCACGGCCATTTAGGGTGATGGTACCATTCAGCGTCATTGCCTGGGACACGGTGCCGATGCTTGCATAGGTGCGGAACGTCGTGCGAGCCGTCACACAGGTCGTCGCGCCGCTGTTCGCGGCGGAGCTTCCGCGCGACGTCGAGAGATCGTAGCTCCCGGAGATCCCCGAGCCGTTCGTCTGCGTCGAGCGGATGAACAGGGACTGATTGAGCGTCTGCCCGAAGGCGAGCGCCGGGAGGAGCGCAAGGAGAACGGCCAGCCGCTTCATGGCGCGATATACCCCTGGATGTCGCAGCTAAACGATGCCCCCGTCCCGCGGGCGCAGCAGAGATACGAGTTCGCGGCCCCAGCCTTGATTGGCGTGATGTAATGCTGGGCGAAGCCGCCGTTCGCTGGCAGGTAATGCGCGGCCGTGAGGTTGGTCGTTCCCGAGCCACAACCGCTGGTTGTGGATGAGACCACCTGAAGCGTCTGCGCGACGCTCGTACTCATCGTGATGCTGGTGATATAGTAGAAGAGAGAGGCGCCCGAAGCACTCGTCGTGCAGTTCCCGGTCGCCGATTGCGCGCTCGCCGTACACTGGAATGGGTTCGGGTGCGCGATGTTCACCCGCAGCCGGCGCTGTAAGTCCATATTCAGCGACGTCAGGTTGCCAGCGGACGCTGCGCTGGGAGCACCATCGGCCGTCGCCACCCCGGCGTCGGTCGTTCCAGTAAGAGGCGGAGCAGCGTTGAGCGGGCCGGCGAAGGCTACGCTCGGGTCAACGGCATCGGTGGCCGTCACGCTCAGGGTGACCGTTCCGGAGGTCAGCGCGTTCGCGCGAATGCGAACGTTCGTGGCACCGCCGGAGAGCATGAGGTTATACGTATCTCCCACAGTGAAACTCGTGATGCTCGTCGTCTTCGCCCAGGTGGTGGCGTTGTCGAAGGCGCAGTTCCCGCCCGCCACCTGACTCCAGGTCGTCCCGCCGTCGAGCGACTCGTCACAGACGAGGGTGATGCCGCTCGGGCTCGACGTGGCAGTGACCTGCGCCCCTGCCGTGCTCTTGCCGAGAAGGGCCACCGTTACGTAGCTCGTCGCGGCACAGCCCGTGCCCCCGGCGCAGGCCGTCGAGATCGCCCCAGAGGTCGTCGTGTTCGCCCCCTGCACGCGAGTGACGTCTACCTGCTCTCCGTTGTTGTTGGTAACCTTCGCGGTCTCTGTTCCACCGGAGCCGTTCGGCCCAACGATCTTCGTAGAACTCTGCGCGAATATGAAAGCCGGCCACAGGGCCAGCAGAATGAGGAGTCGCTTCATTTAGAACTCCGTCAGGGTGAAGTTGCCCGCCGCGATCGACGCGGTGAGAAGGGCCGGCACCTGGAAAGAAGCCGTAAGGCCGGCGATCTGCCAGATGTTGCCGGCGCCCGCCGAGGCACTATCTACGGAGAAGATGCCCCAGACCGCCTGGAGGCCGCTCGTCCAGCCGGCCGGAGTGGCCTGCGGCCATGCCCATGCCACGCCAGCGTTGGCGATCGATCCGCCCGAAGCCGCGGCCCAGTTGGTCGTATTGGACGTGATGGCAAGCCTGGCGTAGGCATTCGAGCCGATGGTCGGTTCCGCTAGAATCGCCATCGATGCCCCGGTCACCCCCTGAAGACCCGAGGACTGCTCGACCATCGTCGCCCCGCCATCGCTTATGCTCTCATTCGGGACCCCCGGATAGAGAGATCCCTGGGAGGCCGCCAACTGGCCGCCGGACGTACACTTGTACAACTGCATGCGCGTGCCGGTAGTCGGGATCACGCAGATGTAGTCGTTCGTTGCCAGGGTCACGGAGTTGAGAGCGCTGCGCGGCCCCTTGTTGCACGTCGCGAGCCCCCAATACTGCGTTGCAGGATAGGAGAGCGCGACCCCTCTTTCGATCCCCAGCAGGAGGTTGGCAAAATAGGTCGTCTTCACCGCTCCGAAAACTGTCTGCGCCATCGTGGTCTCCTAGCTAGGTCTTGAAGCCTCGTAGGGTGGAACACCGATAGATCAAGGTCACTCCGCCGCCCGATACCCCGACCCCGTTGCAGATGTGAGCGATCCGTTCGATCGGGTTCGCCACCGTCCACCCGCTAAAGGTGTAGGAACGGCTACCGGAAGCGATGGCAGGCACGTTCACCCCGATGTCTCCCAGGGTCCACCCGATGAGATCGTCGTAGATGTACCCGGTGAGCGATCCCACCCCGGTGAGCGTCTGTCCCGGATCCGCCTGGATGGTCAGGTTGAACCCGCCCACTCCCGACAGGGCTTGTCCGTCTGTCGCAGACGAGGGGGCGCTATCGGTCGTTGCCTGAACGGACATGACCGAGACGCTGAGACCGGGGACTAGGCTCCAGGTTGCCATGGCTTAGACGATTCTCTGCCTGTGGGGCAGCGTATGCGCGACCCCGGACGGTGTGGCCGTCGCCGCCTTCACCAAGGACCGAGCGTGGGCGTAACCGTTCGTCCCATGCGCCATGGCGACGAGGGCTCCGACGGCTACGATAGCCCCAGGGTATCTCCCGAGGCATGCGAAGACTGTTCCGGCGAGAGCGACGACCCCACAGAGGCAAAGGGCCGCGAAATGTAGCCAAAACTCGAAACGATCCACGTCAACTCTCTCGATGTCCGGGTTCATGCTTTCTCCAAACGTTCATCTGCCTGCTGAGTCGCGGTTGCCATGCGGTTCGAGGCGGCGATCGTGACGTTCCTCGCCTTCTCCGTGCTCGACTTCGGTACGTTCACCGGAGTTGGAGCCGGCTGGCTCGCGTAAGCCATCTGGGAAGCGAAGGACGCCTGTGGGGTCGTGAAGCGATCGAGCGGCATCCCCAGGAACATCGCGAGCCCGAGCCTGGTCTGGTACGGGATGTGCTCCTTCTTCCCGATCGCCGCCGCCATTTGGTCGGAGACGATCTTCCGCATCTGGATGAGTTGCGCCGGCCACATCGCCTGAACGTGGTTCACGTAGTCCTGGGTGAGCGAGCCGTTCGTGATCCGATCGAGGATGGCGGTGGGGTTGTGCGCCACCTCCAGCCTCTCGTTCATCTGGGCTAGCTCGGTCCAGCTAGGCTCGTAGTCCGGATCGAGCGGGCCGACCTTCTGGTACTGAGGCGCCTGGCCGGCAAGGTATGCCATCTGCTTCGAGGCCGCCTGGTGAAGAGCGAGCGCTACGGGAGGAGCAGAGGCGATGAGAGGACCGAGCTTCTTCTCGACCACCTGAGCGATCTTCTCGGGGTCGGAGCCATACTCGTTCCACTGCTGGGCTTGGCTCTGGTAGTTCTCTGGCGTGACCGGCTCGTAGTTCGCCGCGGCCGAGCCGAGAGCGGCAGAGGCTTCGCCCACCGCCCCCTGGAACATTCGCTTTGTCGCTTGGCCGATGGCGGAGAGGTTCTTCTGCCCCGTGCTTTGGACGAAGCGCCGCAGGTTTCGCCAGATGACGTTCTCGACCGCGGCTCCCTCGCGGCGAAGAAGCGTGGTTCCTGCCCCCACGAGCATGCCTGCGCCCACCCCGCCATGGACGAAGCCAGCGAGACCACCCATCACCTCGACGAGAGACGCCCGGTTGTTGCCACCTGACCGGAAGATCCCCTCCGCAGTGAAGTCATCTAAGGTCTTGTAGGCCTGGTAGCGGAACTTCAAATCCTGCCAGGCCCGAGAGGAAACCCCCGCGCCTGCTCCGATCTTGTCGAGTTGGTCATCGAGAATCTTGTTGGTCTGCCACCGGGCCGCATCGAGCGTGTCCGAAAGCGCGCTCCTCTGGGGGTCCATGCTCTTCTCGTACCCCCTGGCAGCGTCCGCATATCTTTGGCTGATCGTGTGGAGATCGTCCGGAGAGAGGGTCTGGTAGCCGAGAGTGCCATCCGGGTTTTGGAACGAGAACTGCCTTTCGGCTCCCCGAAGCCCTTCCTCCACTTTGTTGAGCGCATCAGTCTGGAGAAAGTTCTCCGCGAGATCCTTGTATTGCTCCGAGTTACGGATGGCTCTGTTCACGTCGAGAATGGTGAGCGGGCGAGCGCCCATCATTCCACCGCCCGGGACGTTGGCAGCGCCAGCCCTGGTGAGAAGATCCTGCATACCGCTGCCCGCGTCCTGCATTCCTTCGCGGGCGATGTTCTGCATGGTCTGAAAAGAGCGACCGGGAACGAACGTCCCCTCGTCACCCAAGAACTGCATGATCTTTCCAAGGCGGTCCATCCCCATCTGCTTCTCCGCCCGCTTCATCGTACGGCCGATGGCGCCGGCCGCCTTGATCCCGCTTCGTGTCTCCAGCCAGTTGATCGCCTGCGTGAAATCGACCCCGAGCCCCTTCCCGATCGCCTTCACGCCACCGCCAACCGCTCCGAGTCCCCCACTAAGAAGCGTTCCCACCCCGATTTCCGAGAGAACCTGCTCTGCGGTGAGGGGCGCCTCCTGGAGGACTGCCCGGTTAAGAACGTCTCCAGTAGACCAGAGGGCCCCCTGGGTACCCATGTTCACCGCTGCCGATGTGATGCGAGCAAGGGCAGAGCCCGCTCCGATCGCGTCTGCGGTCCCCTCTCCGATCTCGGTAATGAGGGCAGGAGCCCCGGCAGCGGCTCCGAGCAAAGGGGCTGCCGCCGCCGACAGACCGATGGCGCCCGCAGTCCCGAGAGCGTGCATTCCCGGATTCACCTGGGCGCGGAGGGCGGTTTCCTTCGCGGGAACGCCGAGCTTCTGCTCTACATACGGGCCGACCCCAGGGAGAAGCGTCCCGAGGGCAGCCTCCCCGGCCGTCGCCACCATCTGCCCAGGCGTGCCATACTTCTGCTCCAGCCTGTACTTCTGGACCTCCTCGGGAGTCGCGGGCCGATAGCCGGCGAGCTTGGCTCCCCAGCCCTGCATCCCGCTGGCCGGAACCTCTACGAGTTCGTTGTCGGGGTTCCAGGCAGGGATCCACTGCTCGTTCGGATCCGGCGGAGGTGCTTCTCGGGGCCCCGGGGGCGGGGGAGTATCCATGTTGCCCGGGGTCACCATCGTCACGGGCTCGATCTGTGGCCCGTTCGGATTGACCGGGGTCGTCACCCCGAGGTTGAGGGGCTCCATCGCCACTACTGGATCCGCCTCTCAGGTAGACGCGCCTGCGATTGTCCCTGCATCCCGCCAGGCAGATAGTTCATTGGAACGCCAAGGTAGCGGGTGAAGAGTTCCATCCGGTGGAAGCGGAGCTTCGAGAGGAAGCCGTTGATCTTGGCCTGGCCTGCCGGAGTGAACCACTCCTTCTCTTCCGGCAGCATCCCGGAGAACGCGCCATACTCCTGCGGATTGAGGCGGTTCAACTGTTGGAGTTGGTTGATCTTCGTTACCATGTCGTTCACGGTCTGCTCGTAGAGCGCGCGAGGTCCAGAACCCCACAGGTGGATCTGGACACCGTGCTGCCTCCCGAGATTGTTGAGGATATTGACGTTCCTTTCGAGTTCCGCAAAGGTGTTGTCCGCTCTCTTGATCTGCCTGGCCTCTTCTCCGTCGTGAGCCCAGGCTCGGACCTGTTTCCCGGTCGCGGGGTCGGATAGCTCCGGGAAGTCCACCATGCGCTCGTTCAGATCCTTCCGGTACTCGTCCCATTTCATGCCGAGCATCGGATTGAACATCGGCGGCTCCGCGGAGCCGGGCAGGTATTCTACGTTTTCACGACCGCCGCCCCCAGCGCCCTGACCCATGAAGCTCTGGTAGTATTCGTACTGCATGCGCTCCATTGCGATCTGGATCTGGCGTTGCTGCGCCTCCTGGTAGCCTTGGGCGGCCTGCATGCGGACCTGCTGTGCCAAGGTCTCCGCCCTCGACTTCGCAACCCCCGAGAGGAGACGATCGGAGGCCGCCTGGATCTGAGCCGCGGCGACGTCTTTGTACGTCGCGATTGTGAGTATCCCGGCGGAAAGGTCGTCGTTCGTCTTCCGCATGAAGTAGTTGAGCATCCCCTCGTTCTGGCCGGCGACCCACTGCTTCTGAGCTAGCTGGGCGCGTTGCTGCTCCACGTCCCGCTGGATCGCTCCGTTGAGGATGCCGAGTGCTTGGTTCGCCTGTCCCGTGAACCCGGAGCCTAGACCGCCGAGCGCGACCCCGATCGCTCCGAGGATCTTCTGACCCGTGCTCTTGTCCGCGAAGAAGCGATTGAAGTTGAGGTTCTGCTGTCCCGCCGCGGCAACGCTCTGTCGCCACTCCTGGAAGAGGCTCTCCCCCCGAGCGACGTTGTCCTTGTACTGCTGCATGATGGCATCGGTCTTCTGCTGGAGGCCCGATGCCAGTAGATCCTGGGCAGAAGCGATCTTCCCGTAGCCGGCCTGCTCTTGCCGCCCCTGCTCCTCGATAGCTCTCTGTTCGGCGGCGCCGGCCTGCCGGATCTCGGCAGCGGGGTCGTACCCTGCGGGTCTCGGGGGACCGCCAGGGCCTCCCGGTGGGGGCGGTGGAGGCAACGGGGGGGCGTAGGGCTTGTTGTACTGTCCAGCCCAAGGCCCCGGTGCGTTGGGATCCGGAGCGGCAGCGGGAACGGTCGGCGGCGCCGCCTGAGCCGGCGCGTGTGAAGGCGCCAACGGCGGAGCGACCGGAGGCGGGATGCCCATGTCCTGTGGGGGTGCGGCTGCCGTAGCCGGTCTGGCAAGGGGAGGCGGAGGCGCCATGCCGGCGCGCATCGCTCCCGCCTGGGATGCCGGGTTGACACCCGTCGCCCCGGCCTGCTCCGGCGGAGTTGGGCCGACTTTCCTGCTCCAATCGTACTCGCTTGGCGGTCGCTGACCCGCGGGGTTGAAGGGGGCCGGGGGCTTCCCTATCGCATCCGCCTTCAGGTTCCACTCCTGCGCCCGAGCCGTAGCGTCCCAGGTGGCCTGTACGGGCTGGTTGCGAGTCGCCTGAGCGGTCTCCAAGAGGCTCCGGGCAAGGGCTGGCTGCGCCACCGCAACCGATGCCGCCTTCGCCTCTAGCGCCTGCGCCGACTGAACAGCCGAAGCCATGGCAGCGGGGGAGGCCGCCATCTGGGCCTGCTGTGCCTGATGCTGCGCCGCCGCCCGATAGACCGCCTGGTTCTCTGCTACGAGCGCTGCCGGCGTCGGTGATGTCGGCCCCGAGGCCACGACCGGCGTCTGAGCAGGGACGGGGGTGAAGTCGCCCGGCTGGGTGTAGTTGACGGTCTGCTGTCCGGTGGCCGGCGTGTAGTTCGCCGGAGTGTAGTTCGGTTCTCCCGTATCTCCGCCATCCGCGAAGCCCCGGATCTTCGGGAGCGCGCGGAGTTGGTTGTGGATGGTGGGGTCGATTGCCGCCTTGGAGATGACCAGGGAATGCCCGGCCCGAGTTCCGACATGGAAGTGCGAGGGCGTCTCCCCCAAAAGATGGAAATGCGTCTCCGGCTTGGCGGCTCCGCCGGCCGCCATCTTCTTCACCGGCCCTCCCTTGCAGAGGGCCTGGAAGCCGGCGATCTTGTCCTTCGAGAGGCTAGACTTCAGGATCTTGAAGCCACCCTTCTTCCCCTCCGCCTCGAAGTGGTGCTTCCGCTCCTTCGTGACCCTGAATCCGGGCTCGTAGATGCTGCCGTTGTCGGCCATCTACGCCTCCTTGTGGCGCGGCTTCTTCGAGACGGACATGCTGCTGCGGAGCCGCTCGCGACCGATCCCGCGAGCAGTGCGGACCGAACCACCCTGATTCTGCTGCGTGGCCTTGTCCACCTCTTCGAGCTTCGCGTTGTGCTGGCGAATGGACTTCCGGGCATCCGAGGCAACTGGGATGTCCGCTGCCGCCGCGTCCGCGACAGCCTTGGACCTATCCTCGCTCTCGGGAGACGCGATCCAGGACTGGATCTTCTCCATGAGGCTGGGCTCTTCCTCGGTAGACCCGCCGTCGGACATACGCCGGGCCCGGAGCACACGTCCATATCCGCCCGTGCCGCTCCGGCGCACGAGGTGCTGGACGAGGCTTCTCGCATGCTGGGGATGCTCGTTGATCGCCTCGACAAGCTCGCGCACCCCCGGCTGCTGCATGGCCGTCCGCTTCACGACGTACTCTCCGGGAGAGAGCGCAGCGGGAACGGTGTCGTTCTTGGGTGAGTCGCCGTCCACCCGCGGGGTACCCGGCACCGGCCCCGTTCGGGAGTAGATGGAGCCCCCGTCTGCCATGTAGGCCCCGGTGACGTGCATCCGGGAGAAGCGATCGTAGGCGCCTTGACTCCCCTGGCCGCCCATTTGCTTCCCGGCCTCGCCTAGAGCGCCCGCAACCTTCTGCGCCTCCTCCTTGTTGCCGCCGGCCGCCGCTGGCGTAGCGGAGTAGGCCGACGTCGGAGTGGGAGGCGCATAAGGCATGTAGGAGTTGTTGGGGGCGTTGGCTCCCGTCTCGTAGGGAACGGGCTGATTCATTCCCCCGGCGGTCGCCCCTACGGTCGGGCCAAACTGCGGGGTGGCTGGCCCCTGAGTCTTCGTACCAGCGTGGAAGTCGAGGTAGTCATCGATGCTGGAGATATTGCCCCCGGCGTCGTAGCCCTTGCGCGGAACCGCCGGGATCTCGCCTCCCTGATTCGCAAGAAGAGCGAGCGCTCCGAGGCTGCCGGCTGCCTGCATGACCCCGCCGAACATGTTGCCGGCCGTCTGGGCGTTCTGAGCCGCTACGCCAGCGTTGATCTGCTCTGCCCCGAGTTGGAGACCGGCGTTCTGCGCCGCAACCTGCTCGTTCAACGCCTCCGTCCCGAGGACGTTCTGAAGCTGGAGGGCCTGCTGCCCCTGCTGGAGACCTCCCGTAGTCCCGAGAAGCTGGGTGTTGGCAACCTGCTGACCGATGTTCTGGCCGGCCTGCCCCTGGAGAACGTTCGTGAGTTGCCCTTCGGCTGCGAGTTGTTCTTGGGCCTTGAGAGTTGCCGCTTGCCCCGCGGCGGTCTGATTTGCCTGCCCCGCCGCGTCTACGGCAGTCCGCATCGCAAGGGCAGGGTTCACCCCCCGAGCCGAGGCGGCCTGTCCCGCCGCCGCGTTGATGTTCTGCCCGGTGGCCTGCGTTAGCATCGCCTGTGCTGGGCTCGGCCCCTGCCCCTGGGCCTGAGCGGCGAGTTGCTGCGCGAGCGCGCTCTCCTGGGCCTGGATGGGAGCATTGGCACCCATCTGATTCGTGGCGCCTGCCTGTGCCGCGCCGATCGTCGGCGTGTAGTTCTGCTGGACGAGCGGTGCCTGTTGCGCCTGGAACTTGTTCACCGGAGTCGCGGCACTGTACCGATTCTTGGTCCCGAAGATGTCGCTGACGACGTTCATGCGATCTCCCGGAAGACGAGCCGGCTGGGTCGAGACTCATAGCCGAGACGCGCCGCCATGTCGGCCACGCCTCTCGAATCGGTGAATCCGACGAGCCGGCTGATGCCCTTCTCCGCGGCGAGCTTCCCAAGAGCCGCGAGGATCTCTTGGCAGGCCCGGTAGCGCTTTCGGAGCGGCGCCTCCGGGTTCGTGATGAACGAATCCAGGATGGCGACCTCCGGTGACTCCGTCTCGAAGAGGAATCCCGCCGCGAGCCCCTCGACCATGAGCCCGATCTTCGGAAGAGCATCGGGGCGAAGCGGCCTCATCCCCCTGGCCGCTCGCCAGGAATTCACCGTGGACAGAGAGTCGCGCGTAAACGGGGTCATATCTGGTTCGTCGCCGGCACCCTGTGAAGCCCGGGAAGGACGCCAGCGAGAAAGCTCACTCCGGACAGGGATAACCCTTCCCCGTAGACCGGCCCGAGTTGAGACTCCTGGAGAGTCAGTTGAATTGACGAGCATTTCTGCCGTAGGAGCTTGACCATCCACTCTTCGGGTGGAAATGCGCCTCCGCCGGGGCTGTCCGTATCACCCAGCAGGGTATCGCCCGGGATGTACGGGTAGAGAGAAGCCGTGTTGAGGGTTTCTGTCTGGGTGGGCGCGGGGTTGTCGTCGTTCGAGATGAAGACCTGGAGAACGTGAGGGCTCCGGTAGTCGCCTCGGATGATGAGCCTCCACACCCGCTGGTAGCCGGAGATGCCGGCGAACGAGACGATCCCCGTCTTGAGGCCGATGAGGATGGGGGAGCCGTCATCCGTGTAGGCGTAGGGCGTCTCCTGCTTCACGGCTCCGGTGGGCGTGACGAAGGTCCAGAGCCCCCCGAAAACGGTCGAATCGGCAGCATTGAGATTCGTCCACTCCGACCAGCGCCCGGCCCCGTAGTCGAAGGACAGGGTCGGGCCACCGGAGAGCGTGAAAAGAATCCTCCGAGTGTTGGGGACAAGCCTCGCGGAGGTGATGGTCGAGCCATTATAGCCTTCCGCGTCTCGGCCGATGTAGGAGACCTGAAGGGCACGGGAGAGCAGGTAGATGCCCTTCGCGCTTTTGAACATGATGCCTTCGGGCGTGAGGACGAGGCTTCTCGGCTCGGAGCACCCAACGTCGGTAGGGATGTGCTCGGGAGCCGTCCCGTAGTCCCCATTGGCCCCATTGGGCGCTGGCCCATCTCCGGCCACGAACATGATTCGGGTCGCGGAGAAGAGGATGAGCTTCTCATCCATCTCCATCGCACAGGTGAGCGGGCCCGAGCCCTGAGGGATGGCCTGGAAGAACTGCTGGTCGTTCCATTCGATCGGGACACCTGGAACCATCGCCTTCGAGTAGATCCACTGGTTCGGGTTCTCCGAGGGAATGCCTACGAGCCTCGTTCGGTAGCGCGTGATGAAGGAGAGCGCAGGAGGGGCGAGCGGGGGGATCTCTGCGGCCGAGTTGTCCGGATTGAAGACGAGTTGCGCGTTTCCGGTGAGGCTCGCGTCGGCAATCGCGTCAGTCGTGGAGACTGTGTCCACCGTCGGATCGTTGAGGAGCGGCGCCGCGATCGAGGTAACCCGATAGAAGACCGACTGGTTGGCGATGGTCCGGTAGACGACGACCGAGACCTTGTTGGCCTTGCTGGTCAGTCGCAGGGTCGGGATGTTCGCGTAGGAGAAGCCCGAGTTGCCGCTTGCGTTGATTTGAAGGGCAGGCGAGGGCGCGCTCTGGTGAATCTGCCCGTAGTTGTCCATCCACTCGTAGACGACGACCGCCTGGTAGCTGCCGGTGTAGTTGTTGCCCCCAGACCCCGTGGCCGTGAACCATCCGGCCGGCGGCTCCGGGTATACGTGGAACCCGTGCTCACAGACCTGAGCGCCGTCGTACATCGAGACGATGCCGCCCGTGATGTGGAGGTTGTCTCCTAGCTCCGCCGAGTACGTGAACCCGGTGAAGTCGATCTTGGCCCCATTCACTCCCGCCTGAGAGAAGATGTTTCCTGCCACAGACGTGAGTTGGTCGGCGTAGAGATAGGCCACCCAGTAGACGCCTGTTGCGATGCTGGGGACCTCCGAAAGCGTGGACGTCCTGTAGGTGAGCCCTCCGCCGTTGCTTGGAGCGAGCTTCGCAACCACCTTCCCGGCGGAAAGCAAAAAGTAGGTCGGCTGGAGGGGCGACTGGAAGGCCGCGAGGACATGCGCCCGGCCAAGATAATAGAACGCCTTGCTCGCAAGCCCGACCGACCGAGCCAACGATACGGGCCCCGTGACCGACCCGGCGAGCGTGGACGTCGCCTGCATGATGTACGTGTTGAACGTCGTCGCCGCGTAGACCTCGTAGTAGATGGTCGAGGTCGTGGAGGCCCCAGCATTGCCGGTGATGTTCCTGACGGTGCCTGGGCTCGTTGCGACTGTGAACGGAGCCGTAACCGCTATCAGCGCCGCCGAGTAGACCGCAGCCGAAACGTTCCCGGCCGCGACGTAGTAGACCACCCAAAGATTGGGATAGGCATCGCCCCAGATCGAGAGAACAGCAGGCGTCACCGAGATCGCAGCGAGAACGACCGCGCCGATGCCGGCGCCCGACGGCGTGATCCCCGCGACCGCGACATGGCCGGCGTTGTTCACGTAAGCCACGTAGGCCTGATTGTTGAACACGGTCGCGTCGAAGACTGCGGAGGCCGCCGAATCCGAGACGAGGTTCACGGTCGAAAGCGGAGCAGTCGGAGACCCGGCTGGAATGGGTACGTACCGAAGGGCATTCGTGCTCGAATCCGCGAAGAGAACGCAAACGTAATTGCCCACCGAAACGGGCTTGGGCTTGTAGCCAGTCGTGGACAGGAGAACGCCTACCACGATAGGCTGCTGCGTGGCCGTATCGTAGACTGAGTAGCGAGCGACCGTCGTTCCCGCCTCGACCGATTCGTAGGCGTAGACGGTGATCCCCATCGCATGCACCGCGATGTCCGGGCATTGCTGAGTGTAGGTATTGCGCACCGCGGGCTGCGCGGATAGCGTCAACGCCTCCAGTGGGCCCTTGTCGATCGCCCCCGAAGAGGCAAGGCCATAGGCTTCGGCGCCCGTTCCGAGGAAAAGCTGGCTCTTGAAGGAGGAGAGGAGACGCCCCGCGCTGCTCGTAAAGATCGTTTGGGTTCCGAAGCGCTTCCGGAGCTTCGGAAACTCATCGAGCCGGGTATTCCGAAGAGCAACGAGGTCCCCGGGCACCACGAACCTCGAATCGGTCTTGGTATCGAGCTTGCCCCACTGGAGGGGGACCGTTCGCTCAGCGAGAGGCATGGAACTCCAGGGGATTCGGACGAGGGACTAGACAACCCGCTTCGGGTGCGGTCTCATCGTTGACGTGAAGACAACGCTTGCCCTCCTCCTCTTGGCCGCGGCCCCGGCGCGAGCCCTGGACCCGTGGACCTGGCAAGACACCGCGTGGGAAGCGACCTTCATCTCTCTTGTGCTGATCGACGTAGGAGAAACCCGAGCGCTCATGGACGGGCGGCACCACGAGTTGAATCCAATCGTCGGACCTCATCCCTCGGAATCGCGTCTTGTGGGACTGGCCTTCGCTGGAGTGGTTACTCACGCAGGCGTGGCCTATTTGCTGCCGCATGGCTGGCGGCGCGGATGGCAAGCCATCGGGATCGGCATCGAGGTGGCGGCGGTCGGTCATAACGCGACGCTTGGGCTCAGGTTGTCCTACTAGGACGTGCTAAAAGAAATCGAAAAGATCAAAGCGTGACCAGTGGTCAGGCTCGCAGCGTTCATAACCACGGTCCCGTCGGTGTGAACCGAGATGAATGCCGCCGTTACCAAATTGCCGTTAGCGTCGCCAGCCATCCCCCACACCTGGATTACCGGACGATATCCACTTGGCAGCGTGGCGACGGTAGACCCATTCCCGGCACCGGCTGCCGCGTCCACATTCAGTGTGACGATTCCGCCAGGCCCCTTGGTCAGGCGGGAACCCTGGTCAGTCCAGTTGGAGCCCCAGGAGATCGTTCCCGTTGAAACCGTGTCCACATACCCCTGGAGGGCAACCGTCGTCCCAGAGCCGATCGTAGATGCAAGCTGAGCGGTGGTAATGCCTGCGGAAGCGGACAACTGGGACCCGGTGATGCCTGCGCTGCCCGAAATCTGCGAGCCCGTAATCTGGGCGGCCGAAAGAACCCCGCCCGACGAGATTAGAAGCGGCTGCGTGGATCCCGGCAGGGAAAGCGAAAGCTGAGAGCCGGTGATCTGCCCCGTTGAGAAGATCCCGGCAGAGGAGAGCAGAAGCGGCAGTGTCGAGGCAGGAAGCGCGCCGGGGAAGGTCAGCGAGTAGCCGGCCGAGAGGCTGGCCGGGCTCCGAAGCTGGACCGCCTGCGTGATGCCGACAGCCGTGTCATAGAGGTTGATCGGTCCGATTCCGAGGTTCGCATAGACCTGGGAGGCCGAGTAGAACGAGAAGGTCGGGCTGGAGTAGACCGCCGAAGCGTTCCCGGTCATCCCGGAGATGCTGCCCGGCGAGCCAGCGATCCCACCCCCGGAAGTCAGGGCGATCTTGTTCCCGGCCGTGTCGTTGATGTAGGCATTGCCGTTGTAGAAGTAGATGCAACTCAGGTCCGATGGCTGAGACCCTTGGTTGGCGAACTGCACCTCCTTCGCATTCGTCGCCCGGTAACCGTTGAACGGCAGATCCGCGTTGATGTTGAGCCCGGAGGTGGGGACCAGCGACCCGAGCCCCGGAGTGTGGTTGTGAGCATCGAGGACGAGCATCGCCGTGTTCTGAAGCTCCATCCACGATGCGCCCGGAGGCTCGACCCCCAGCCTGTCGGTAAGCCCGGGAACCGGCAAGACCAGTCCCATAATAGGCGACGTCGTATAATGTCCCGGGATAAGCGCCATGGCCTACTCCTTCGGCACGGCAGCGAGAGCCGGCGCCACGGGAGGCGCGGGCGGCAATTCCGGCAGCGCCCGGAGGGCCAGGATCGCTCCCTCCACCTCCATGTACGGCTTCTGGACGAGATACCGGACAAGAGCATCCCGAACGTCTTCGGTAATCACGAACGACCTTGGCATGGTTCCTCCGTCAGTACAGTTGGCAAGAGCTTCCCTGGTAAACCGTTGATGCGTCGGTCGCGGTAGACGCGGACCCCTGGACAGCGAAGGTCCCGGCAGCGCTCGCGTTGTAGGCCCCCTCGATGATGTCGATGTGCGTGGTCGTGGCGACCCCGCTGGTGACCGCTGCCGTCTGGGCAGAGGCGCTCGTCGAAGTGAAGACCTCGATGACGTCGGTCGTCACGCTGGTCGTCTTGTGCCTGGCCTCGTAAGCAAAGGATGTCACAGAGGGCCCGGTGATGTTGTACCGAATCGCGCTCGCCGCGTTGGCGTTGTTCACCTCAAGCGTGCAGCGGAAGCTGCCGATTTCACCAGAACCGACTGTCCAACTCGCAATGGTGCTGGGAGTCGTGGTGGAGTTGGTGTAGTCGGCGCCCGTGACGCGAGCGCTCAGGGCGCCCCGGGACAGAGCCGTGGCGGTTCCATGATAGACGCCCGAGCAGTCGATCCCAGCGGCCGTTGCACCCGCGCAACGGAAGCTGACAGCCATACCAGCCCCGCCGTTGATGTTCTCCATGATGATGCCCGGGCTCTGCGCGGCGTGAAGATAGCACGCCATGGGCGCGTTGTATGTCGTGTACGAGCCCGGGAATGGGTTGAGCGGCCCTAGGTTGAAAGCGCGGCCCACGTACTCGAAGTGACCAGCCACGTTCTGGTAGGCGATATTCGGCGCCGTGTCGCTCATCCAGCCGATGCAATACGTACCCGCGTCCAGGGTCACGTTTCCGCCGACGAAGGCCGATGCGTACCACGTCCCACTCGTCCAGCCGCCCGTATGTGTCAGGGTTTGAGCGATGAGCGCTCCCGGCACATCTCCAACGCACTTGTAGACGAGCCCCACCCAATTTCCGGTGGACTGGGTATTGGTAGCGACCACGAAGAGGGAATCAAAGGTCGTGCGGCTCGCGACCGTTGCCTGAGTCACCCACTCGTAGTTCGCGGACATGGCGACGCCACTGTAGTACGAAGAATATCCGACGTTGCTGCCCGTACTGGACGTCCCGCCCCCCTCCACAAAGAGTGTTCCCTGTGTCGAGGCCACGTAATCGGTATCCGTCGTCCAGCGGATCTTGCTCCCATCGGATAGGCCCACGACAGACGAGCCATCGTAGGTGAAGTTGGCCGAGCCGGCGAAGAATCCACCGGAGTTGTACTGGACAGAGCCGGATGGAGGGGCGGCCGTCTCATTCGTAGTCCCGAGAGCCGTGGTCGGCGCGATGTCGTTCACGAGATCGACCAAGTTACACGTCCAGTTTCCTCCGCTGCTCTGAACCCGACCGAAGCCATTGTCGCAAAAGGTGCCCCCATAGCCTCCAAAGCCGCCCGAGCCGTTGTTGATCTGAAGGTCCTGACTCGCGCCCCCTGGCCCCGAGCCAGAGCCTCCGGGCGTGATGTCGGTCCACAGGCCGCCGATGCACGCCTTGATGTGCGCCGGGGCGGTCGAGGAAATCTGCACAGCCGTGCCCACGCAGGTGCCCGAAGGTGTCCCCACGTAAACGGGAGGACCGCCCGCGAGAAGAGCTACGAGGACTGGCCCAAGACAATCCACTCATACCTCCCGGACGAATTGGGAACGCAAATGACGACCTGCGTCGGCTGCCCGATGTTGACAACCCCGAGGATCTGCCAGGCAAGCGACTTGTCTGGCAACGGAATGGTTGGGAACTGGGCCTGCTGCTCCACCAGGAGTCCCTTGGAGAGGGCCGGCTCCAGTACCTTCGCCATCGCATGCTGGACGCGATCGAGATCTTCGTCCTTGGTATGGATGTGGGGCAATTTCACCAGTAGCCCCCGCCCCAGGGCCCGGTCGTGGACCCAAAGGGAGAAACGGGCTCGGTCTCGACCACGCTGTTGGGCTCCGCCAGGTTCCGGTTCTTGGTCTCATCCTCGATACGCTTCTGGAGCGCCGCCTTCGCGACGAGGAACTCCGCCGCGTCTCGGTCCTGCTTCACCTTGGCCTTGATGCAGCAGTCCGTGACCACAAGCTCCAGCCACCCGTTGAGATCATTCGCGACATCCGTGTCATAGACGAGGGGCGCAAGCTGGGGCGCGTACCACAGCCTCACGATGAGCGAGGTCTGTGGGAGCGGGCTGAACATGATCCCGGAGCCGACGAGTCGGTACCGGGGGAAGAGGTAGGGACCCGAGGCCGCCGCCCAGGCGCCAGGCATGTTGTAGCGGTTCTTCTCCCGGAAGTTGAAGGGGAAGAGCGTGACCGGACTGAGCGGGTTCGCGTAGGGACCGGAGATGAGTTCGACAAGCTGGCCCTTGAAAAACGCGGGGGCCGAATTGTAGAGGGTCCCGTTGGGGAGCGGGTAGGTCTGGGTCTGCCCGTCCGTCGTGATCTGGGCGGTCGCCGTGAAGTAATCGTCCCCGTAGCTCATCACGAGGAGCCCGTACATCTCAAAGTAGCTGGCGTTGATCCACCCATTCAATTCGGCGTCGGTAATGTGCGGGTCGTTCTCCGTGTCCGACCGCGACCGGATCTGGTTCCTCAACGAGAGGAGCGTGGCCGCGCCGCCGACGCCAACCGTGGCAGCCGGGGGAGGGACGGTGAGAACGTCGGAGACCTCGACCCCGGACAGGACCGATTTGAATTGGATGGATACGGTGTCGGGGTATAGATACCACGTCGCATCGAAGTAATAGAGTCCTACTCCTCCCTCGTAGATTGGGGGTTGAGAGAGGTTCCGAAGCGTCAGGATGTCCGAGTAGTAGTCGAAAGTCGGCCGTAGCCCGGCCAAGGTCGAGCCGAAATCCATCACGTAGCGAGCGGCCGGCTGCGAGGTCGGGCCACTGGATATGACGCCCCACTGCTCGTTGCCCGTGCCGGTGATTGTGGCCTTGAAGACGATCGAGCCGACCCCCGCGGGGATGGCGGTCGTGTCCGTCCAGTCGATGTCAAAATAATACTGTCCGTTTTGGTACTCATGGATGGTCGGCTGGGTGAGGGCCACCCAAGTGTCCAACCGATCGTACAGCATGAAGTACGGGGATTTGCCGGCGTTGGCCGAGCCGAAATCAATCCCTACGCGCACGGAGACCTCCTAGGGAAGAGGAGCCGGCTGGACCGAGATAGCCCAGCCGGCCCATGCGCTTACTCCGGCCCTTCCTCGCCGCCGCCCGGAGGCTCTTCTGGCGCCTCTTCGGGCCCTTCTCCTGCATCGAAGATCATGAACAGGCTCTTCAGGGCCCGGACGACCTCTCCGACCTTCTTGTTGCGGTCTCCATCGAGTCCACCGGAGACGCCGAGCGCGGACATGAGTTCGTGCCCTGCGAGCTTCTCCTCGTTCGAGAGCGCTTCGCCTCCGCCGGCCAGGGGCTCGGTATCGCCCCCTGGCTCGTCGGTGATGACGTCGTTGGCAGGATCGTGCCCGCCACTCCAGCCGGCAGCCGGCTTGCCCTCGTAGCCGCCATGGTACTCAGCGCCGCCTCCCCGGTAGAGAGGTTCCCGACCCTGATACTGAGGCCCGAGCTTGTCCCCGGCCCAATACTTGCCGCTGGGCCACCCGCCACCAGAGAGAGGCTCTCTGTCGTTGGCGGGCCTGGTCTCGTCGCTGACTACGTCATTGGCGTAGTTGTAGCCCCTGCTCCAGGGGCCGCCCTTCGGAGGACCGGAGATACGAGAGCCCTTGCCTGGCGGCCTCTCCTTGGCTCCGCCGCCCGCGAAGAGAAACGATCCACGTCGCTTTGCCATGGTCTCTCCTTACGGGGCCCCGGAGTCGCCCAGTTCGATCTGGATTCGCATGCCCTCACCCTGCCCCGGCCAGGTCCCAGTCGTGCCGGTGAGGAACAGGATCGTCAGGCACCCGTAACCCATCGGTGGCCGAGCAAAGTTGTAGGCAGTGAGGAGGTAGTTCGGGAGCTTCTGACCGGCGACCGCCGACATCGTCCCGGACTGGTAAGAAGCGGTACCGGCCGTACCGGCGTCCACCAGGGTGTTCGTGGCTGCCCCGGCGGCGAAGCCGACGAAGACGACCTCGGTTCCTGTCGCCCCGGAAGCGAGCGTCCGGTAGACGTTATAGCCGATGACTCCGGGATTGGTGAGGGCCGTCCAGTTGATGTTCTCCTTGTGGTTGACCGTCGGGGTGATCGTCTGCTCGGTCGCGATGGCCGTCGAAAGCTGGGTCTCGTTCCCCATCGCATCGACAGCCGTCACGATCCACTTGTAGGGGCTCGCCGCAAGGGTGCCCCCAGTACCAGCATCCGTCGGTGTCCCCTGGGTCGGGGCGATGTCACCAAAGATCGGAACGTTGTTCGAGACGTCGTCTCGCCAGATGGCGAGCGTTCCGGTCGCGAGAGGGTTCGCCACACCCGTGTACTCGATCTCGGGAGCGTTATCGAGCACCAGAGACTTCACGTAGGTGTCAACGAAGTTGATCGAGTTCGCGGAAACTCCAAGCTGGATCTGGTAGAGGCCGGTGATGTTGGGCTTCTGGATGTTCCCGGTCTGGTTCGACGTGGCGATGGAAAGGATGCCCTTTGACCCCGCAGCGTCGAGCGTCGCCTGGCCCGAAGAGCCGGTGATGTAGAAGTGGCAGTCCAGAGTCTTCCTGTGCTTCTCGAAGGAGAACTGGAGAGGAGTCATGTCACGGTTTGCCATTTTGTTTTTCCTCTATTCTCGACTGGGCGAGTGGCTTACCCCCGCCCAATCGGATTGAAGTTCTCCGTCGGTTAGCTCTGGAGTTGCACCACTGCGTTGTGGCCGGGGGAATCGGACGCCAGGATGCCGTATCCGCCGATGCGGATCTGGGTGGCGTCGTTGTTCGGATCGCGAAGCTCGGAGAGCCCGTCAAGCTCGGTGAGGACGTGGGGCAACTGCTTCATGCTCCCCAGGGTCCAGGAGTCGGGGTCGAGCAGGTAGCACACCTTGCCCTGGCAGGAGCGGTCCGCGAAGATGTTGATCTCCTCGTCGGCGCCGTGGATCCGCAGGCCCGAGAAGCCCACGCCGGGCACCTCGTCGTGCTCGTAGTTCACGTACTCGCGCTTGGCACCGAGCGCCTTCTCCAGCGCAGCGAAGGAGGTGTGGTTCGTGATCCCAAGTTCCGGCGTCCCGTCTTCGCGGGCGGCCAGGGCCGCCGCGTCCACGAGCGCCTCTTCGATGCTCTGGTTCGAGCCATTCCACCGGACACCCGCGAGGCGAACTACGTCGGCAGAACGGTTCACCCCGTTGAAGGAGTCGGAGCCCCCAGGAGCGCTTGTCGGCAGCCAATCCGCGAGCCCGTTGATGGACAGGTTCACGTCGCCCGCGACCGAGAAGTACATCACGCCCGACCAGTTGTTGGGCGTGCCGGCGGTCTTCGTCGCAGCGTTCGCGGCGGAGGTTGCAACCGTGAACTGCGAGGAACCGCGATCCACGGCGAAGATCCAGCCGTAGCTGGAGCCGATGTTGGAGCCACCGTCCGAAGACGAGGCCATGATCACCTGGCCCACCTCGAACTGGGTAATCGACATCGGGTCGGCAAGCTGGACAACGCCCGTGCCGACGGAGCCGAAGGTCGAGGAGACGCCGATGGTCCCGGTGGAGCGCCGGAACATCGATCCGGCCCAACGGTTCTCTGCCGTCCGAAGGCCTCCGTTCATCTCTCTCTGGATGGCCTTGATGAAGGCGCCCGCGTCATTGCGGGAGGCCAACTGGACGAGGTTCGTGATGGACACGACCGCGTAGTCCTGCGTCCACTGCATGAAGAACTTCACCGCAGCGGAGGCCGGAGTGCCCTGCACGGTGCTGGAGCCGACGAGGTTACCGAAGGTGCGGCTCGCACCCTGGGGGTTGGCGTACACGACCGGGATAGGCACGACCTCGCCTGCCCAGTCCTCTTCTTTGTGGATCATGGCGAAGAGCTTGTTTCGCCTGTAGACCATCTCCTTGATCTTCTGCGGTCCGTAGTATTCCTTCAGGATCGCCTGGAGAGCGGTCGCGTTCGACAGACCTGACGCGTCCGGGAATGCGTAAACGGGGAAGGTCGAAGCCATCTGTGCAATCTCCGCGCAGGACTAGCCCGCGCACCGAAGGGTGAGCAAAACGTCGGCTGCTGGTTCGGCTGCTCGGTCGCTTCGATGCCGCGGACTGCGGAGTTGCCGTGCCTGCCCCTACCGGGTGCCTTCACCGACCGCTACAGGAGACGGTGGATTTACGTCAGGAACTACGCGGGTGACCGCTCCGGCGAGGTCTCGCGCGATGAACTCCATGACCATGGCCCGCTCCGCCCGATTGAGCGGGGCGAGCGCAGGCCACCATGGAAGGTGTTCCGTAGGCTTCCCAGCCTGCCGCGAGGCGATCCACGCGATGATCGCCGGGCCGATCTGGTCGATGACTTCGACGCCCTGATTGTAGGCGTTCTCCATGAGGGCCTCGCGACCCTTCCGCCATCGGAGAGCCCTCTGGGCTTCGCGCTCGTTCACCTGAGCCGGCCAGCCCGAAGGGCCGCCTCCACCGTCGCATGGAGCCGAGCACGCTTCTCCGCCTCGGTTTCATTCCCGGGGGGAGGCGGAGGAGTGGGTGTTACGGGCCCCAGCCGGTTCGTAAGCGTCCTCGGGGCCGCTGGACGACCCCCAAAGGCTAGCCGCTGGAGTTTCGGGGATTCGGAGAGCCACTTCTGGGCATCCGCTACGGCTTCCGCCTCGACCTCGGCTGCGGCCTGCTTGATGCTCATGCGCTTGCCGGTCTTCTGGTAGGCGTCATCGATGTGCTCGAAGACCTGATCGACGCCCCGGTCCCCCATTTTGGCTACGATCTCATAGGCTTCAGGGTCAGCCTGGACGATCTCGTTGATCTCCGACTTGAAGTCCGCGATCGCGGCCTGCTCTTCCCGGGCCTGTTCTGCCTGAGATACCTTGGCCCGCTCCTCCTCGGCTCGCTTCTGATTCTGAGCGATCTCCTCCCGTAGGGCCGCAGCGTCGGCCTCCCGCTGCTTCGCCTCATCCGCGATCTGCGCTTGTAGGGCAGCCGTGGCCTCCTGCTCTGGAGTGAGCTTCTGTCCGTTAAGCATGAACTGGAGGGCCGCCTCGGGGTTGTAGCCGTTGTCCCGTAGAAGCTGGGCCGGATCGGTTCGCCACTTGGCCTGGCGCTCCTCGATCTCCGCGAGGCGTGCCGCGAGGGCTTCCTGGCGCCGGTCTACCTCCTCCATCCGGGCTCGCGCCGCGGCTTCCGCCCGGGCCGCCGCCTCCATGCGCTGGCGGACCATCTTGTCCTTGCGGGCCAACTGAGCGAGCCGCCAGGCGTCGCTTCCCTCCCGGGGCTCTCCGGTCTCGCCCTCGCCGGCCTCCTGGCCGGGGGCAACGCGAGACGGGGCTGGCTCCGCGGGCTGGGCGCCCGGAATGGGCGCGGTAGGCGCCCAGGGGCCTCCCGCATCCGAATGTCGAGGCGTGTACTTGTCCGTGGCGCCCCGGGCCGCCGCGGGCGTAGAGGCTGCGGCGGCACCTGTATTCACTGAAATCCGACCACTGATAGGCATGGGTTCTCCTTATGCCGCGAGGGGCTGAGTCCCCTGCGGGGGAAGCATCGGTGAGACCGGAGCGGGAGCCGGCTGGCCCCTCCCCGGAGGGAGACCCGGGCCGGGAGCGCCGGGCGCTACGGGAGGCTGGACAGAGGCGATCGCAGCCTTCTTGTAGTCGCGAACCTGCGTGATCCAGCGCCGGAGCATGTCGAGCTTCTGGTCCTCCATGTTGTTCGCCGCCCCGAGCGAAAACTCTTGAAGTCCAAGGGTTTCCGCCATCTGAAGGTTCATCCAGGGATCGGGGGGCAGGTAGTGACCGTCCTCAACGATCTTGTCGAGGCGGCTCATGATCCAGTCCTCGGCCGCTCCGAGGAGGCTCTGAACCTGGGTGAGATCCGGATAGTCGAGGAGTTTCCGGGCCGTCGGCGGGTCGATGAGCCCGGCCCGCATGAGGTCTTGAATGGTCGCGAGCTTGCCCTGCGGGGTCGTCGGAAGGCTGGAGGTAGGGTAACACTTTAGGACGTACTCATCCTCATCGAGCTTGACCTGCTTCCAGTCGATAGTTCGCAGGAACCGCTGGCCCGGCAAAGAAGTCGAGGCTACGGGAGCGTTTAGGCTGTAGGTCTTCTCTCGCTCGAAGATGTCCCGAACGGTATCGATCTGGAGGCTCGTCACGTCGAGGTGGAAGGCTTCGTACTGCTTCGAGGGGTGCTGAAAGCCTTCGCCCTCGATGTCATGGTAGACGCGCTGCGCCTCACCAGAATCGAGCCCGGCCGGGCGTTCTCCAACCGCCGATGCCTGAGAGAGACGAGCAATCTCGAAGGCCCTACTCTTGATCGTCTCAAAGTGGCGGAAATACTGCTCGTTCATGGCCGGAGGCGTGAGGAACTGCGGCGGGCTTGACCCCTTGGGGCCATGGAGAATGGTGCCGATCTTGTCCTGGAAGTGGGAGTCGGGAACCGTACCGTGCTCGATCCAGATCCGGAAGGCTGCCATGAGCCGGAAGGCCCGCTGGAACATGATGAGGAGGTGGTTCATCTCGACCTGGGAACCGATGAGTTCCGAGGCGAGAGACGTCCCGTGCCAACCGTAGATGGCCGGCTTCCAGCGGTACACGGCGAACGGGAACCGAGTCTTCCGGTAAACGCGCTCGTCCTTTGGGGTTAGGATTCCTTTCTCGCACCAGAGCACATGGACGCCGTCGGCCGTCGGCTCCTTGGTCTCGGGGTCCATACCCGTGGGGAGCTTCCACGACTCTGCGATGGGGATCGTGTCGGAGATTCCGCGCGTGTCCCCGCCCATGCCGTCGAGGGTCGCCATCCGGCAGTTTTTGATCATCTCCGTGGCGCGCTTGTCGCCCTTCCACGCCTCCAAGAGTTGCTCTCGGTCCACTGCCTTCGCGCGAGTCATCTGCGTCGGCGTCGAGTAGAAGCCATCGATCTCGTCCACGTAGAGTTCCGAGGGCATGACGCGCTCGGTCGAGACGCGCCCCTTCACCCGGTCCTCGTAGACATGGAGGAGGCCCTCGGAGAGGACCAGGGCATCCCGGAAGGCCTGGGGCCCGAGATCGTCCATCTTCGTCTCGTAGGACATGCCATCCGCGAACTGGGAGAGCTTCTTCGCTCGCCTCTGCTGCCGGTAGTCGCCGCCCTGAGTGAGGAAGAGGGGCCGCACCGTGTTCTTCGTGATGCGAGAGATGAGGGTGTCCACAACGATCGCAACGACGTTGTACGTGAGCCGACCGGAGAGGCTCGGATGGAGCATGTGGAGCCGGTCCATCGTGGCGCCGAAGTAGGATCCAGGGAGCAGACCCCCGTAGAGCCGGGCACAGATTTGCCGCTGCTGCTCGAAGGCGATCTGCTGGTTGCGGATCTGCTGGAGCATGCCCATGAGGGCACCGGGCGCCTCCTCGTCGGGCAGGAGCCACCAGCGGTAGTTGAAGATCGGGTTCGTCGCTTTCCGCTTCGAGCCCTTCTCAACGAAGTCGCCCAGTCGCTTCCCGGTCCGCGCGCCTCGCTTGATTGCCATGGGTTAAGCCTCCCCGGGCTCGACGGGCGCCCCGCCGGGAGCGCTATGGAAGAGGATCTGCTCATCGGTGGGCATGTTCTTCTCAAGCTCCGCCGCGATCTTCTCGATCTCCGCGGAGGTCACGCGCTCCGTCGAGGGCCCAAACTCCATCTCGATGTCCTCGATACGGATCCGTCGGATCCCGTGCTTCTTGCACCTGGGGGCGACCTCTTCGATGAGTGCCGCAACTCCGGTGATGTCGTCGCCTTTCATGCGTCTCCCTTGGGCAGACCGAGCAAGGCGAGGGCCTCGCTTTCGAGTTCCTTGGCGATGTCGAAAAGGACGAGTTGAGTGGAGGGCATCCAGTTGGCCGTCTTCGGGAAGGGCGCCCAGTCACGACGGATGGCGAAGAGAAACGCCACCCTGGACGCCTCTAGCGCCGGCTGGCCGCGAAGCCTTGGCTTCACTTCTTCGCCTCCACCGAGAAGGTGGATTTACCCACGCGTTCGATGGTGGGCGGCTTCCGGCGGCCTCCGAGCCCGTGGCCTCTGCTTACGGTTTTCGGCTTGCGATTCCCCTTGGTGACCTTGCCCGCGGCCGGCGTCATCCGGTAGAGGTTGCCGCCCCTCGTCACGAAGGCGATTCCGAAGCGGGCAGGGACGATCTTCATGGCCGAGCCGCAATCGCAGGTCGGCGCCGGTAGGTCGATCTCGGAGAGGCGCCGATACTCCTCGACCCGGCGATCGCAATTCATGCACGCATACTCGTAGAGAGGCATGATGGGTTCCTAGTTGGCACGCGCGGATTCGATAACGAGCCACTCGCCTTCCATCGGCCCGTTCGTATACTTGAACGTGTCGCCAGCGGCGAAATGTTCACAGTCGGAACCTTTTTCGACCCGCAACACGATTTTGGCACGTTTTCTGGTCTCAGCGTTCTCAAGCGTGACCGCGAAGGCATCAAAGGGCTTGTCCATTAGAACCACTCCTCGCCCATCGTCTCATCGATGAGCAACTCGTCCATGGCGGCGAAGGGGTCCATCCGCGCCGCCTTCTCCTTCTGCATCTCCCTCTCCAGCTTCGCCCGAATCGCCTGCTCCTCCCGCTTCACCGCCTCCATCGAGCCCCGCTCCGGAATGACCTCCGGGATCTTCGAGATCCACGCGATCGACTCCCGGTAAGCATAGAGCACCGCATCGGTGATGTCGGAGTGGAACCTATCGGAGACCACGCGGCGCTCGGGGGTGGACCTGTCTCGGTCCCACTCCACGCGCAGGCAGTCCTGAGCGAATCGGCTGCTCGCCTTGGCAAGGAACTTCCCCGTTCGCATCGCGTCGTTGAGTAGCTCGATGTAAGTCTGCTTCTCGGGCTTCTGGGCCGGCTGCACCGGCAGCTTGTAGCGGGCCGATAGCTCCTCCGTGACCTTCTTCCCGATCCCCCCAGCGTCCACCACCATGGCGAGCACCCGGTCGTGGCCGAAGCGGTCGTACATCCGGAGCGCCTGCTCCGCGAGCGTCGTCACGTCCGACTTCGGCTGGACGTACTCCTCGACCAACCAGGTGCGCTTGTCCTGGTCGTTCCAGGTGAGCACCGCGATCGCGTCGGCGTCATTGAACCCGAGGTCGATGCCGATCGCATAGAACCACTTCGCCCCGGTGATGGGCAGGATCTCGTAGTGGTTCTTCTCGACCTGATACTGGAAGACAAGGGAGTTGAGGTCGAGCACCCAGCGGCCGTACCACTCCCGCTGGATGGAAGGATCAGTCTCCGGAACCCCGCGAGCCTTGAGCACCTTGTCGAGCATGGCCCGGGGATTCGCGATGTACGGATTCTCCCAGACCGTCCACTCATGGTGACTCCACTCCGGGTTCTGGGTGGCGTCGTAGAAGAAGCCCACCGGGACGGCACCGGGGGTACCGACGATCCGGAGCTTGCCGTCATAGTCCATGAAGGACGGCATGAGCACGTCCGCAATCATGTCGGAGACGTGCTGGGGAAGGGTCTGCGCCTCGTCCCCGGCCACCCGACCCCAGCCCGTTCCTCGGGCCTTGTCGATCTCGTCCCGGTTGTCCACCCCCTGGAGAAAAACCGAGGGAATCCCGTTCAGGGAAAGCGTGAGTTCCGTCTCGTTCGGCCTGTAGCCGAGCCCATACTCCCGGTTGATGCGAAGCATGACCGGCCAGATGATCCGCTTCGCCTCCTTGCGAGTGTTCGTGAAGTAGAGGCTCGGGGCATCGGAGACGAGGGGCCCTTCGAGGAGCCAGGAGGCGACGCCCACGGACTTGCCGGCGCGGCGTGAGCAGACGGACGTCGCGAAGGTGGCGTCGTCTCGGACGAAGGCGCGCTGCTTGCCGAAGAGGAGGGCATCGATGTCGAAGCGGGGGCGATCGGCCGAGACCTTGCCAGCGAGAAAGGCTTCGGCCTCCTGGAGGGTCAGCTTGCCCCTCTTCATGGGATGTCCAACTCAGGGGCCCTGAGAGGAGGGGGCTTCGCTTCGGGCTTCGTCTCCTCGATGTCGAGTTCGGCCGAGAGCCGCTTCGCCCAGGTCGCATCCGGCGAGGCGACGACGGGCGTGAGGGGGCGGGGGTCATCCAGGCCCTTCAGGTCCAGGAACGGGTTCTTCCGGTTGACGAGACGAGAGATGGCGATTTCGGCAGTGAGCACGTCGTCCAGCCGGACCTCCCTCATCCTGGAGCCGAAGCCATCGTCCTTCGGCACAACGACTTTCCTCGGCACAACGACTTCCCCGGGAGACACCCGCACAGGAGTCGTCTGTTGGTAACGACCGTTTGCACGCCTACCGTTCGGTAGCCGGTATTCGCTCATCACGCTTCATCGTCTCCGGTATCCGCTTCCGTATCGCTGGCCTCTGCCTCTTGATCTCCACCATCGGGGGATGGTGAGGGGTCCTCGCTCACTGCCATGAGCATCGGAGCCTCCGGGGGAGCCTGGAGGGAGGGGTCCCGGGCCATCCGCTCCGCTTCCATCCGGCGTCGCCTCACTTCCTGGAGGAGTTCTTGATCGGAGAGTTCCGAGAGACTCTTCTCGATCCGCGCGAGCTTCGGGAACGAGAACTCCGCCAGTTTGAGCATCACCTCCAGGGCCTTCCCCGGATCCGCGTTGAGCCGGCCGGTCACGATTGTCCCGTCTGGCATCGTCTTCTCGATCTCGATCCCGTCCCCGCACTCCTTGAACCATCGCTCCATGTCCTCCGCAGTCATCGCGAGAACCTTCGTGAATATCTCGCGCGTTTTCGCGGTGACTTTGTTGGGCGTGCCCTTCACCCGCCCGGAACCAGGCGTCCTCTGCTTCCGCTTCACCCCTTTGGGCCAGGGCACCGTCTACTCCGGCTTGAGACCCAGGGCCGCGTCGATGTCCAGCATGGGACCGGGGTCGTCACCCCGTAGAACAGGCGGCCCGAGCCGCTTCGGTTTCTTCGGTAGGAGGGTTGCGGCCTCTTCCTCGTCCTTCTTCGTGAGCGTCTTCACCTCCTCGACCCGGAGGCACTCGATCTGGGACCAGGGGACGAGAACGAGACCGGGATTGCCGGAGTTCGAGGCACAGACGATACCGTGCTCCGTCATCTCGATCTCTCCGACGGTGGGAACGCCGGCCATTCCCGCCTGGGAAGCCACGGAAGAACGGCTGGAGAGGGCGTTGATGCCCTCGCGGAAGTACGCTGCGAGCACTCTATATGTCATTGTTCCTGTCCGGGTGAATTGGGATCGTCTTCGGGAAGGGATTGTTCCTCAGGTAGTACATCGGGAGGAAGGGATCATGGATTGTCGCGGGAAAACGGGCGTCTAGACCTCTGAAATTCGAGTTCGAGAACCAAAGTCGGGTGGGACAGGTCACGATCACGCCCCGGAGGCGGTCCGGAAGACCCGAAGCGACGAGAAGTGCCCGAAAAACGCCCTTCAAGCGGGCGAAAGGCTTCACATAGGCGAAGTGGAAGAGGTCGAGACCGCCTGCGATGGGTTCAGGATGGCCCTTGGGCGGCTTCCAGTGCCTCTGGAAGACGATATACCCTAGGATTTCCTCGTGATCGTCGGGTGGACAGGCCACCATGACCGTCGCATGCTGCAAAATCCCGTCGCAGATGACCCGCATGCGGGGTCCAAACTGCTGCCAGCGCACCCGATGACCCCAAAGGCTGCCCTTCCAGTAGCCCTGGGACCATGTGGAGACGACGAAGGCGCGATCGGTCTCGTTGCCGAGCCGTATCCGGTAGGCTTCCGCTCTCTCCAGGGCCTCCCGTAGCTCTTCTTCCGAGCGGGAATCCACCCACTCCAGCTTGTCGTCTTCGCCCACGACGACCTGACTCGGCTGTTCGGGAGTCACTTCGGCCATCCGTCCTCCGCGGTTCCTACTCGAAAGCCGGGTGGAAGTACGCTTACACCCGCGAGGGACGATGTCGGGGATTGCAATTCGGAATGAATAGGCTTAGGGTGCTTCGCGAACGGGCCGAAGGTTGAGGGTTATCCTTGGACGATCCCCCTCGACTATCCACTTGCTCGTTCTTGAATCGAGGTCCGCTATGGCAGGAGCGGTCGTCGGGTTCATCCTTCTTTTCCTCGCCATCTACATCTGGGCCTGCATTCTCGAAGACGACTTCGGGGCGAGGCACAAGTGAAGGACTGGGCCGAAGGTCGTGGGTTACCGTCTCCACATTCAGGAGATTGCCACACGGCGGGGGCAACCCCGTGTCGGTGGATCTCCCACGGCCATCACTTGCTCAGTCTCGTAGAAAGAACCGGGCCGAAGGTCATGGGTTATCCCTGCCACGCAGCTAAGGAACCTCCCACGACCGCTCACTTGCTCGGTCTCGCGGAAAGGATCGGGCCGAAGGTTGAGGGTTACCTCTCGCAACCGGAAACCCCTCGATCGCTACTTGCTCGATCCGTTTTTGGGAAAGGGTCAGGCCGAAGTGGCTGTCTTCTCCTGCCAAGAGGGTGGTCGCGGGTTCAATTCCCGTCGCCAGTCGAGAGACTGACGTAGCTCAGTGGTAGAGCACCAAACGGCAGCCACATCACTTGCTTGACCCATCCCTGTACCGGAGGAACCAATGGATTACGGACGGCTCTACTCGACTCGCAAGACTCCCCAGACCGAGAAGATCCCTGGCTCCGCGCAGGTCCCGAACTCTGCCGGCGGCTTCTCCTTCGCCGTCTCGCCCTGGCAGATGCTCGACCGCTTCCTCATCCTCGGGAGCGAGAAGGGCTCCTACTACGCGGACGAGAAGAAGCTCACGGCGAAGAACGCGGAGGGCGTTCTCGGCCTCATCAAGATCGACGGCCCGCGAGTCGTGCGCCGGATCGTAGACGTCTCGGACCAGGCTCTCGCCCCCAAGAACGACCCGGCCATCTTCGCGCTCGCCATGTGCCTCAAGCATGGAGACGAGGAGACTCGCCGGCTCGCCGCGGCGATGACCCCCAAGGTCTGCCGCATCGGCACTCACATCTTCCAGCTTGCCGAGAACGTGAAGGCTTTCGGCGGCTGGGGCCCGGTGACCCGGCGCGCCATCCGAAACTGGTACGAGAACTACCGGGCGGATCCCCTCGCCCTGATGACCGTGAAGTACCAGCAGCGGAACGGCTGGTCCCACCGGGATCTCCTCCGCAAGGCCCACCCCGTCTCCCAGGTGGAGCGCGGCCCGATCTACCGCTGGGTGACCCACGGGAAGCCCGACGCCTTCGAGGTGAAGCGGGCTACGAAGAGAGGCGAGCGCATCGACAAGTACCCCGCGGTTCCCGATGCTCTCCCGGAGATCATCAAGGGTTTCGAGCGCATGCAGGCAGCGCCCAGCCCGCTGGAGGCGGCCTCTCTCATCGCGCAGTACGGGATTCCGAGGGAGTGCGTGCCGACGAACCTCCTCAACTCCCCCGAGGTTTGGGAGGCGCTGCTCATGTCCGGGCAGGGGATGCCGTATACGGCCATGATCCGGAACCTCGGGAAGATGGCTTCGATCGGCCTCCTCGCGCCCATGTCCGCGGCCGAGAGCTACGTCGTCTCCCGGCTCGCGAACAAGGAGGGCATGAAGAAGGCCCGCGTTCACCCTCTCGGGATCCTGCTCGCGCAGTCGGTCTACTCCGGGGGCCGCGGAATCCGGGGCAGCCTCACCTGGCAGCCCTCGCCCAAGGTGATCGATGCCCTGAACGATGCCTTCTACGAGAGCTTCCAGCACATCGTTCCGACCGGGATGCGAACCCTGCTAGCGATCGACGTCTCCAGTTCCATGGACGGAGGCTCGGTCGCCGGCACGCCGCTCACATGCCGCGAGGCCGCGGCGGCGATGGCGATGGTCACGGCTCGCACCGAGCCGCAGTACGGGATGCTCGCCTTCGCTGAGCGGCTCGTCCAGGTCCCGATCTCCCCGAAGACCCGGCTGGACGACGCAGTGAAGATCATGCAGAGGTTCCCCTTCGGGGGAACCGACTGCGCCCTACCGATGATCTGGGCCGACCAGCATGACACTCAGGTGGATGCCTTCGTCGTCTACACGGACTCGGAGACCTGGGCCGGCACGATGCACCCGACGCAGGCGCTCCAGCGCTACCGGGAGCACCAGAAGATCCCGGCGAAGCTGGCGGTCGTGGCCTTCACCGCGAACGAGTTCACGATCGCGGATCCGAACGATTTCGGAATGATGGACTTCGTGGGCTTCGATGCTTCCGCCCCGGCGCTCCTGGCGGACTTCATCCGGGGATGAAAGCTCTCATTCTCATTGTACTCGTCACGGTCGCCGGCCTACGAATCTGGGTATCGCGGCCAGCGCCACATCAGCCGCATGCGCCGGGAGTTCCAAGGGTGATCCGATGACGTGGAAACTCGCAACAGACATCGGCCTCATCGCGCTGTGTCTCCTAAACGTCGGTCTACAGGCCTGGAGCCGTAGTCTCGCGGGCGTTCTCGGATGGTCCTCTGCTGCTGTGGCCTGGAGCGTGGCTCTGATGCGAGGGTTGCCATGACGCCCAACGAGCGTGCATCCGCCATGGTCATGGAGAGGAAGTATGAGTCAGCCCCTAACGCCTGCTGAACTACATCAGGCGCGGCTGGCCTCGGACAATGGCTGGCCCATGGACCGAATTCCTGTCGAGCGATGGATTGCGACGCTAGACGCGCTTTGGTATCGCATAGACATGCTAGAGGCGAAGATCCGCGCCCTCGCCTCGCAGAAGGGGAAGTAACGGATGAGAGAGAAACCGCTCGTCCGCGTCGAGATTTTCCAAGACGGTCACTACTTCTACGCCGAGGTGACCATCGAGGGCGCTTCTGGCATGAGGGCCTGGGATGAACGGTTGGATGGTGAGATTTCGGTTGCCGCTGCCATCATCAGCGCCGGTCGATTCATCGCCCCCATGGAAGCGGAGGCCCGGAAACAAGACGCCCGAGCCGGGCTCCTCCCGAAGGAAACACCGTGATCCCTGCCCTCCGGGCCTTCGTCCGCCTCTGCAAGGGCGAGATCCCCGGAGGAGAGATCACCACCATCGACATGGTGCGCGCCCGGCTCCCGTACTTCGTCTGGCCCGACCGCACTCCGGTCGTCTCGATCGACATCGACCTCTCGGATCTCGACAGCGTCGTGCAACTCAAGCTCGTGAGGCGGACATGACGGAAAAGCAAGGAGTGGAGTGGGCATCGGTAAGGTGCGGTATGGATGGCCTTAAGGAACGGGTCATCGTCGTCTCTGGCCCTCTCGCGGCAGACCAAGCCGTAGCTCTCTCGGTCGTCACGGGTGCAGACGGGTACCCCATGGTCTCGGGAGTGCTCCTCAAGAACGTGGGCACCGAGGAGAAGAGATGAAGCTCTACGTCACCGTCGGCCTCCCGCGATCCGGCAAGACCTCCTGGGCCAAGACCACCGGCTGGCCCATCGTGAACCCCGACTCGATCCGCCTCGCTCTGCACGGGCACCGCTTCTATGCCCCGGCCGAGCCCTACGTGTGGGCCATGGCCTTCACCATGGTCGAGGCCCTCCGTCTCGCCGGCCACGAGCGCATCGTCGTGGACGCGACGAACGTCACGGAGAAGCGCCGCAAGGAGTGGACGACTCGCTACGAAGGCGCCGTCGAGTGGAAGGTCATCGAGGCCTCCCGCGACGTTTGCATCGAGCGCGCCCTGGCAGAGAATGACAGCGCGATCATTCCGGTCATCCATCGGATGGCCGAAGAGTGGGACTGGCCTTGCGAGTGCTACCGCCACATCCCGACCGTACCGGGGTCTCTCAAGTGCGGGTACTGCATTTCGATGTATGCGGAGAACTTCAACACGACGGTGAAGCTCTCGGAGTGACCAATGGACAAGGACGACGACCTCCTCAAGACGCCGATCGCCATCGCGGTTCTCGGTGGGCTGTCGCTTCTCGAAAAGGACCCGACCGAGATGCTCATGGCGCTCATCTACCTTGCCTCCGAGGGCTATCTGTCCATTCCTGCGGAGTTCTGGACCGGAGACAAGGAGCCCGCCTGGACGGAGAAGTGGACGAAGCGGCTCATCGAGATCGGGGCGCCCCCTGACCTTCCCTTCCCTCCCGCGAAGCCCAAGGGCGTCCTCCTCGCCTACCTGCTCGACACGGCGGCCAGAAAGTCCAGGGAGAAGGCACCTCCTCCCGCAACGATGCCAGGCGCGAGCGCCTAGACCATGAGCGACCCGAAGCTCTGCCCCTGGTGCGGCTGGGTCCACCCGGGCAGCAGCCTGAAACTGCCCGGCCGGGCCTACGCCCCCTCCTACGGCGACTGCATCGCTGCCCTCGGAGAGAACCTCAAGGTCGTCGCCGCTCTCGCCACGAACCCGAGCCCCACCTCCGACCAACGCTCGAAGCTCCTCGTCCACCTCTGCCGCGCCATGGGCGCCCCAGAACTACCGGAGAAGCCATGAGGCCCTGGTCGGAGCAGCAGCGCCCCCGTTGCGAGTGCCACGAATGCACGCAGGCAAGGGCGGTGGAACGAAGCATAGGCGGTCTCGGTGGCTTCCTGCCCCGCGTAGAACGACCCGCAGTCATGTGCAGGAGATGCGGGAAGCCGTGGGTGGAACACGTTTGCCCCGGCCCGTATCCCAGAGATACCGGAGAAGCCATGAAACTCGTCGATGGAGTGAGACGAAACACCCGCTATCCGAAGACGTTTCACATCCCCTCAAAGGAGGAGAAGGCCGCACTGAAGCCGGGGGACTGGGCGAAGGTCGGGTTCATCTTCTCGAACGGGGACGTGGAGCGGATGTGGGTCCGCATCGAGACCATCGAGAACGGCGTTCTCCAGGGAACGCTCGACAACGAGCCGCTCAACGGTGAGGCCCACCTGGGCGACCGCGTGACCTTCCACGAGCGACACGTCCTCGGCATCCTCCCCGAGGCAGATAGGCCGATGAGGAGCTAGCCATGGCCGACCGCTGGCACTGCTGGGGCTGCATCCAGGCTATCGGAGAAGGCCACGACTACGGCTGCGAAGGCGCCCCCATCCCAAAGGATGAGATCGCCGCCCTGAAGGCGAGATGCGAGGCGCTGAGCGAGGCGCTACGAGAACTGCTCAACGGGTATCCGCACTCACCCTTTGGCGACCGATGCCGCGCGCTGCTCGGTGCCCCCATCTCCGTTGCCGACCTCGGCCGCATCCTCAAGGAAGAGCAGAAATCCAGAAAACCTTGAGCCCTTTTTTTAGTTAGCTCGGAATTTGGTCTAACTGGAAAGCTGAAAGCCCGAGCAGTTCCGCACCCCTGACTCCTAGTGCTCCGGGGGGATTGACAAGACCACTCGATCTCCTCTTCTCTCAAAGAGTATTAACGGCCCAAAGGCCTGCCCGGATTCAGGGAGCACACCGATTCCGCTCCGATAACGCCTCAAAGCCCCCGCCTCCAAAGCCGACCGCAACCCCACCACCCCACCCAACCCGGCCGCGACCTTAGAGACGGGGGTCTACCCGAACGGGTAAGGCAGCCTAGCTGGAATCTGCTCCTGTGTGGATGGGGATGGGAACCGTAATTCGACCCACCCCGCCAAGATCCAGGGCAGGTCTTCGCGCACCCACCTCCTTGTCACCGCGTACCCACCTCCGATCCAGGTGACAACGTGCAAGCGTAGCAAGTGGGCTCTCGCTCACATCCCCTGACGTTGCGCGCGCTTACCGTTCTAGGTGCGCTCGGTCCAGGTGACTCCAGGTGACTCTCGGCGCGCGTTCTCCCACAGACGCGCCCCCGTGACCATGCGTGACGATACGTGACGATGCGCCGGAAGGGTAGGGACGAGCGCTCCGGGCGGGCTAACTCCTACGCGTGAGACACAAACCCGTCCACAGTCGGGATCGTGCCTGTGTAACCCGTGACGTCACACCCGGCTGGTCCGTTAGATAGATGGCACGGTTTGTGTTGACCCAGCGGGTTTAATAGACCCTGTGGGGGGATAGACACGCCCTGGGGTGGTGGGGCGAAGGTGTCGCGTTCCGTACTGATCGTGAATGGCCCGTAAACGAGCGGAAATGGCCCTAGGACGAGACGAGAGGGGCTCCGGCTATCACCCCCTTGGCCGCTCCCGTAGAGCGCGACTGGCGCGAAATCCATACTCTGCGTTGAACCTAAGGATTTCGGCTAGTTAGGGGAGGGGCGCGCTTTGGGGCGTTCGTACACACCCGATCGTCCCTGTATCCATCTATACAGACTCTAGACGCGGGGGCTCGGCTCTGGTAGATATGAGGTCCCCCCGGGCGCGATCCCGGGGGCGAGACCAGCGAAAGGGAGCGACCATGGAACGGAAGACTAGACCTACCGTCAAGGTGATGTGTCCCAACGGGGATGTGCTGTTGTACGAGACGCTTGGGACGTCTACCGAAGCGGAGCAAGTAGCGCGCGACTTGGAGGACCTTCTCTCGAAGCGGTCCACCGTAGCCGTCCTTCCCCCCGTGAGCGAGACGACGGGGTGGACCGTCGTGGTCCTGGGGGAGGGGCTATGAAGCGGGCTCCGATCGAGCCTCCCGCCGGATCGTGCGCGGCGAGGGATCTCCAGGATGCACGGGGATGGAAGGCGAGCGGCGATCCCAGGGGCGTCAAGCTAGAGAGAGCGATCCTGAAGGGAGCGAAGGACCTAGAGGCGTGGCGACTGGCACATCCCTGGGACTGCTCGCCCGAGGGGCGTGCCTGGTACCTCGAACACACAATCTGGGGTGAAAGGGAGAGGCAGCGGATCGCGAGGGAAGCGGAGAGCCTAGCAGCATAGCGGCAAGGGGGCCGGCCGGGCCGGCTAGAGGGGATCGAGCCCCTCTCCCCCGATGTAGGGCCCCCGGTATCGAGGCCGGGGAAACGTGAAAGGGAGCAACATGACAAGAGCCGAGCAAGTAGGAGAAGAGATCCAAGCGTACCTTCGGGCGCGGACGCCCCTGCTCTGGATCGTGACGAGGGAAGAGGGCCGCGCCGAGGGGATCCTCTTCCGGGCTGCACAGGCAGCGGGCTACGTGCCCCGCACCTGGGACTGTGCGGACGGGGTGTGCGACCTCGCGGGCCGGCCGATGCCAGAGGTCGGATCCACCGATCCCGTGGACACCCTAAACGCGATCCGCGAGAGGGCCCTCGCGGGCTCCGGTGGAGAACCGGGAGTCTGGATCCTTCGGGATCTCCCGGGGTGGCTCGGAGACGCTGGCACCCTCCGGAAGGTTAGGACCATGGCGCGCCTTCTCCCCACCGTGCCCCTCGCAAGTAGACAAGCCCTCGTCATCATCACCCCCGTTCCCGAGGTCCCCCCGACGCTGGCGGGCCATGCAACCGTCATCGAGTGGCCCCTACCGGACCGGACCGAGGTCGCGGCCCTCCTAGACGCTGCGATCAATCGTCTCCCAGAGACCGATCGCGAGGGCAAGCCCGTGAGGGAAGCAGTCCGGGCCGATCTCTCGAATGGCAAGCGAGACGCAGCGATCGACGCAGCGGTGGGCCTGTCCGGAGAAGAGATCGCCTCGACCTACTCGACCTCGCTCGTCAAGACTCGGAAGATCGATCCGGCGGCGGTCAGTGCCGAGAAAAAGCGCGTGATCTCCCGGGAGCGAGTGATCGAGTGGGTGGAGCCGATCCCCGGAGGCCTCTTGAACGTTGGCGGGCTCGGTCGTCTGAAGCAGTGGATCGAAGGCAAGATCCCTGCCTTCTCCGAGAAGGCGCGCGCCTTCGGTCTCCCCGCCCCCCGGGGCGTCTTGATCGTCGGTGTCCCAGGCTGCGGAAAGAGCCTCACCGCGAAGGTCGTCCCCACCGCACTGGGGGTGCCCTTGCTCCGCCTGGACCTCGGGGCCGTCAAGTCCAAGTTTGTCGGCGAGTCTGAGGGCAACTTGCGGCGGGCCCTCAAGACTGCCGAGACGTGCGCGCCTTGCGTCCTTTGGCTGGACGAGATCGAGAAGGCGCTATCGGGTGCCACGCAAGGGGCCGCGGACGGTGGAGTCAGTGCCGATGCCCTCGGGACTCTGCTCTCGTGGCAGCAAGAGCGCGCGGCGAGCGTCTTTTTGATCGCTACCGCCAACAACGTGGATGCCCTGCCCCCGGAGCTACTCCGGGCCGGGCGCTTCGATGCCGTGTTCTCCGTGGATCTCCCTACCGCCACCGAGCGGACCGAGATCCTTGCCGCAGCGCTCCGAGCCCACAAGCGAGACCCAAAGGCCCTGGGAGAGGACCTCGCCCGGATCGCTGGCGGGCCTTGCGAGGGGTTCTCCGGGAGCGAGATCGCCTCGCTCGTCCCGGAGGCTCTCGCCCGGGCGTTCGCTCGCGACCAAGGGAGAACCGACCTCACCCCCGCCGATCTTCTCGCCGCAGCGTCGGAGATCGTACCGCTCTCGAAGACCGCACCCGAGAAGATCGCGAAGATCCGGGACTGGACGAGGTCGGGCAGGGCCCGTCCCGCGTCCTTCCCCGAGAAGGTCGAGACCAAGTCAGCAGGGCAGATTGACGTTTAGTGCCGTTCACTCGAAGAGAACGAAAGGGATGACCATGCCAGACACAAGGACGCTCAGGCCAGGATACCTCGTCAGTCTTCGCACCCAGATCAAGGGTGGGGTCCGCTACGAGGTAGAGACCCTCGATCCAGATCACACCGAGGGAGACGCACGGGTGGCGGAATGGAAGACGCGCCGCACCGTGGAAGCTCCCGAAGAGCATGCCCAAGCGATCAAGGTGCGGAGCAAGGCGCGATCGTTCATCACCTCCGTTTGCACCGACTCCGCCTTCGGGTACCTCTGCCCCCTCGCCAATCGGGACGCGCTAGACACAGCGATCGCGAACGCCCGGATCGCCGCGGATAGCTTCAACGCGGGGGCGAGCATCTACCGGATCACCGTCAACGTGATCAAGGGCGAGGTCGCCTCGGATGACCTCGAAGCGATCCGGGCGATCCGCGGCGAGATCGCGGATCTCTTGGAGAGCATGACCCGAGGGATCGCGGCCCTCGATCCAGAGGAGGTTCGCAAAGCGGCGAACAAAGCGCGCGAGGTCGCCGGGATGCTCACCCCCGAAGCCTCCGGGCGCGTGGCAGAGGCGATCAAGGAGGCCCGGGCCGCGGCTCGCGAGATGGTGAAGCGGGCCGGGGAAGCGGGCGAGTCCGCGGCGGGGATCGTGGCAGAGGAGGCGATCCGCCGGATCGAAGAGGCCCGCCTCTCGTTCCTGGACCTCGAAGCCCCCGCCGAGGTCCCCGCCGAAGCTCCGATCGCTCCCGCGCTCGACCTCATGCCCTCGGAGTCGATCCCCGAAGCTCCCCCCGCCGTTCCGGCCCTTCCGGCCCTGGAGATGTGATCATGCCTTGCGACACTAGGCGACTGCCGCAGCAGACCATGGAAGAGCGCAAGCGCGAGATCCGCGAGGCTACCGAGCGGCTCCGGAGGCAGATTGCGGCGGGGACCGTCAAGGTGAAGGTCGGGCCCCAGGGCGCGATCGCGTTCGTGGGGTGGGGAGAGATCGATCGCTCGCGCGTTTCCGATGCGTGTGCGTACCGGAGGCTGCTAGCCCAGGGCTCCCCGGAGCTACGCGCGGCCCTCGCTCGCGAGGCCTCCCAGGGCCGCACCGTCAACGCCCAAGCGATCGGGCAGGGCGCTCACTCGCACGACGGTGGCGAGACGTGGCACGACCACAAAGGCTAGACCCTAAGCCCTAGCCCGTAGCGCGCCCCCCGGGAGAGCATCCCCGGGGGGCTTTCGCTTGTCCAGCCCGCCCGGGGCCCTCCTAGAACGCACTAGGATGCCCTAGGACGAGCGCAACGGGCCGACCCCTTGTCCCAGTACCCCCCTCGATTCTTGATCCGCGTCACTTCCGGGCCGGTTCTCCAGGGGGCCCGGCCGGATCGGCCTCCGATCCCCCCGTAGCAGAGCCGCGGGAAGGGCCTCCCGCGCCCCGCTGGCGCGTTCGCGGGCCCGCCCCCGTCTCCCTGGACGCCCGGAGCCCGCCAAGCCCGCCTGGCAGCCTCGCGCCCCGCCCCGCTCGTCCCCCGTATCCCAGGGGCCCTTACCCCTACGGGGCGTGTCTAGATAGACGCGTGTCCCGCTTGACACACCTCGCCGTGTTCTCCCGTAGGTAACGGGTCTCCGGTAACCCGTGGTCTACGGAAGACTCCGGGTTACGCGACACCCGGGTAAACGATCTGCCAAGGATGGTCTCCGGTATCCGCGGGCAAACTTCGCACCCGGCCGGCGCATCTGCCAAGGATGGTCTTCCCCCGCACGAGGCAACCCATCGTGCGCGCTCCCACAGGCTGGACATTATATATAGGTTTGCTAGACTGCACTCACAGACGACGCCCGCACGAAGCGGGCTCACCTCGAAGGGAGAATCCAAGGATGAGCGAAACCCGATACATCGTCATGATCCCCAACCACTGGGGCAGAGGCCAGACGCCTCTTGAGGCTGCGAACGTGGCCCGCAGCGTCGCAGGAAAGCGCAAGGGCATGAGCATGCCCAAGCCCCGCGTCGTGTTCAGCTACGACCCGGAGAAGACGACCGAGGCTTACGTGGACGAGATGGGCCGGCTCTGTTGGATGGGCGAGAAGCCCAACACGGTCGAGACGGTCCTCACGAAGAGGTAAACGGCAATGGCCCGCAAGCCCAAGCTCACCCCCGAAGAGCAGAAGCGCATGGAGCGGGTGGCCGACTTGCGGGCCTCTGCCGAACGCTGGCGCAGAGAAGACGTCGGCTTCGGTACGAAAGAGGAACGCGACGCACGACGCGCCGCAAACGAGGCGCAGGCGAAGAGGGTCGAGGAGAAGGCTGCCCGCATCGAAGCGGGCGAAGAGTAAACCACCCGCGCGAAGCGGGAACCAGCACAGGGAGCAATCATGGGACTCGACATGTACGCGTACTCGGTTCCAGCCCGACTCTCGAAGGGCAAGGAAACCGACTACCAGATACCGGAACCGGAGAAGAGCGCAGAGGGAAACTTCCTCTATCCCTTCCAGTATGCCGATGGCGTGAGGGAGTTTCACTACTGGAGAAAGCACCCGGACCTTCACGGCTGGATGGAGCGGCTCTACCGGCTGAAGGGCGGGCAAGACGAGACGTTCAACTGCGTCACCGTCCGACTCACCTCCGAGGACCTCGATCACCTGGAACAGGTCGTCAAGGCGAAGCGTCTCCCGAAGACGAAGGGCTTCTTCTTCGGAGACTCTGCCTGGGAAGATCACGTCCCGGACGACCTCCTCTTCGTTACCGAGGCGCGGGCCGAGATCCTGGCCGGCAATGACGCGTACTACGACTCGTCCTGGTAGGGAGGGCGAACCATGAAATGGCATCTGCCCGGCCCGGTTCCTGCCACTCATCGACTTCTGGGAATTCTCTACCGGACAACGCTGTGCGGGCGAGACGGGATCGATCTCCTCGTCGCCAACGGAGCGAACCAATTTGCGCGCATGCAGCCGCTCACCTGTAAGCGATGCGAGGTCAAGCTCGCGAAGATGCTCGCCGCGCTCCCAAATCTCGGGGAGAGGCCATGAGCTACCTCCAATACTACCGGGACGAGAACGCGCGGCATCCGACCCTCTGCCACACGGGCATCATGTTCGAGCAGGCGCGGGAAGTCATCTTCGCCTTCGCTCAGGAGCACGGGGTCAAGGTGCGCGATGTCGTCCGCACCTCCGGGAGCCGACGATCGGTCTGGAAAGGCAACGAGCACGTCATCGTACTCAACTGCAATCACCTCAACTGGCTGCTCGTTCTCCATGAGTACGCGCACGCCTGGGATGGGCACATCCGAGCCGAGACCATCCGGCCGTGGACCGAGGAGCACGATCGGATCCCCTCCGACCAGAAGATGCAGTGGCTCAAGACTCATCCCTTCCCGTACAGGGGCCGGTGGAAGGCGCATGCGGCTCCTCACGCGGCTCTCGTAGACAAGCTCGCGGGTCTCGTGGTCGAGCGCGGGCTCCTCAATGCCGAGGTCGCCGCTCGCGTGACCGGAGACCTGAACCGCATCGAGGCGCGCGTCCAGCGGGCCGTAGCACAGGCAGAGCCGGACACCGTGCGCGCGAAGAAGATCGAGAAGCGAGAGGCTCAGATCGCCCGCCTGGAGGCCGCGCTCCGATCTTGCTGGCGCCGGGAGAAGAGCCTCAACACGCGCATCTCCCGTGCACGCCGCTCGCTCCAGGCCTTGCAGCGGGCCGCCGCCATGAAGACCGAGGAGGAGCCATGAGAATGCCGATGCCCTGGCGCAAGATCGCCCTGAACGAGTGGGCGTGGAGCACGTATCGGGTTCACCAGAACGACACCGGGGACCGCTGGTCTGCCTGGGAAGTCGGAGACAGCGGGCTCTCGACCCCTGCCTACCTCGGAGAGCGCCGCTACCGGAGACTCGCGCAACGCCTGTGTGAAGACGTGGCCGCGAAGGCCACGAAGGAGAGGCCGTGAGAACTCACTACATCATCCAGGATGCTGCGGCGCACATGCCCGGTAGCCTCAAGTTCGGCCGGTACCGGAGAATCGCCGTCCTCGAAGTCGAAAGAGGCTTCGAGACGGTAGCGATGATCTCGACTCACGCCCGCGGCGTGGTGCGCGTGGTCGAGACCTGGGAACGCCTCAACTGCGGGCGTACCGAGCGCGACGCCTACAGCCGCGCGCTCCGCAAGGCAGAGGCTCTCGTAGCCGACCTCGAAGAGCGAGACCGTCGCCACGCGCACGCGATCATCCGGGAGTTTCACTCAAAACGAGAGGAGCCTTGATGCCGCTGCCAAGGATGGTCAAGCCGAAGAACCGCCAGGGGGCGATCATGATTCTGCTCACCCCCGAAGAACGGATCCGATTCAAGGCCGCTGCTGCCAAGTCGGGGCTCGGCGTCGGCCCGTGGCTCAGGATGCTCGGTTTGCGGGTAGCCGACTCCCTGAAGATCGAGTCCCCGCCCCCAGCACCGATGAGACCGAGAAGGAACCCATGACGACCAAGAAAAAGCAGATCATCAATAGGGAGTTCGTGCGCCGCCTTCTGCGTGAGCACAACGCCTGCCCTAAGCGAGCACGCGCTGCGCGGGCCCTCATCCGCCGCAAGGGCAGCATCCGTGCCGCCTGGACCAACATGGTCCGTCGCGCCTCCGAGAACCGACCCACGCCCACCCAGGACGTTGACTGGACCTGGCACGCCGCGACGCGATCGAACACCTGTCCAGCCTGCGACATCGACCCAACGTGGGGCAACATGACGCCCGCCGCGTTCCGGAAGCGCTACTCATGGAAGAACCTCCTGGAGAACCTGAAGGTGGAGTGACCAACGGACCAAGGGAGCACACAATGCCTACAGCAGCCCCAACTAACAGGATATGCCAGCGTTGCAATCGGCCGCTCTACCCCACGAACCGCAATTCCTTCGGGCTCTGCGGTAAGTGCCAGGCGGAGTTCGGCAGCAGCAACAGCCACGCATTCCGGTCATGGCAGGCCCGAGGTATGCGCCGGGAAATCACCCGGGGCACGAACGGTGCGCCGGTTGTGCTCCAGGAGACCTCGCCGCTGGTCCCCAAGGCGGCCGACGTTACGCCAGAAGACTTCGTGAGGGCGTGGCAGGCGGCGACCAGCGTCCGTGAGGTCATGGACAAAACGGGCTACACCTATGGCACCACTCAGGTCCGCGCCAGCAGGATGCGGAAGATGGGTATTCCGCTCAAGCGCTTCAAAAAGTACATGGACGTTCCTGGTCTGGTAAAGCTCGCTACGGAACTCGCCCCGAAGAGCTAGCCCCAGCGCCGTCGGTGGCGGGTCGAGTCCCGCCACTGATTCCAGATCGCAGTGCGAACCTGGCCGGTGTAGCTTCCATGCCCGCTCGCTCCCCGATACGCCTCGGTCGTCTCGGGGAGCCCAGCTAACAGGCGGGCCCGCCGGATTGCGTAGCGGACCTTGCTCTCGGAGACCTCTAGCGCACGGGCTATCTCCACGATCGATTCGCCCCGAGCGTGGAGCCGCCAAATCGCACGGTAGTCGGCCGGCATCTTCCGGAAGCGCCGCTCCCAGCAAAACTGCCCCGCCCGTTGGAAGTAGGCCGCATGCGCGGCGCGCTCTACTGGGCCGGCGAGGTGGTAGAGACTCTGGACCTCGTGCCATCCCGTAGCCCGGCCTCGATACTCGATGTCGTGGAAACCGCTCTCCAGGAGACGACGCCGCCACTCGCGCTGCATGGCGGCGGAGGGGCTCATCCAATAGGGCCCCCCGAGCCCTGCCAAGGATGGTCGCTACTCGCGTTCCTGGTCCCTGATCTCAACGAGAATCTCCACCCGCTGGTCTGCCTCGATGAGTACCGCATTCGAGGTAACCTCGAACGAGCGGATGGTGCCATTCTCCCTGAGCGTCGTCAAGACGTCTCGTAGACGCGATGGCTTCGCTGCTCTCCGGGCCGACGCGAGGTCGATCCGGTAAACCGGCACGGTCACTTGCCCCCCAAGTCATAGGGCCGGATCTCGATCTCGGTCCGCGGGCTCTCCCGGTCGATGTCTTTCACGGCCGAGAGGAACTGGATCTGCCTATCGTCTTCCCAGGCAATCCCATTCAGGGCGTCGGAAACGAGCTTCACCAAGTTATCAAGATCCACGCCGATGGCATCGCTTCGGTAGAACATCAGCCGGAGTTCCACGGGGCCTTCGAGCTTCGGGACCTTGGCCTTGCGCGCGTGCATCTGGATCCACTGCTCGGCTCTGGTCGTCTCGACTGGCGTGTAGGCGTGGCCGTTCACGACGCGCGGTCTCTGCTTCGCGGCCGGATTCCCAGGGACCATGAACGAGGTCATGAGTCCTTCCCGTCTGCCCAGGATGGCGGGGGTGGCGCGTTCTGCTTCGTTCTCTCGGTGATGAGCCCGGTGGCTCCGTTCGCCTCCCAGAGAAGCACCAAGGGGGACTGTCCGTCTCGATTCTTCAAAACGAAGCCGTCCAGATAGCTCATCGGGTTGTTCTCGTCTTCGCTGGCGTTTCGCTTCATGAGCCCGATGACCACGTCCGCATCATGCTCGATCCTGGACGACAAACGAAAGTCCGAAAGCCTCGGGAACCGCTCCTCCTCCGCCCGGTCTATCTCTCGGTTCAGTTGCGAGTTCGCGATGACGAGCGGGCGGTAGCCCTCCAGCACTTCGCCCCGAGATAGGGCACGAAGCCTGTCGATCGCTTCGGCCAGAACGATAAACTCCGGCCGTTCGCTCCCTCTCCCGATGTGGCCCAAATGGTCTAACGCGACGACGTCGAACCGGCTTCGGCAGGCACTCCCGAGCACATCCCGAATGCTTCTTCCCTGTTGCCAACCATGGATCCGCAGAGTGAACTGCAACGAGAGGAACTGAGCCTCCCCGGCTTCCCACCTGATCGACTCTTCTGCCGTAAAGGGTACCGCGGAGTCGTTGACGAGAGCCTCCACGACCCTACGATGCGGAAGGCCCGAGTACATCGTGACGGCCTTGAGGGCCATCTCTCCGGGAGTCATCTCAAGGGAGACGAACAGGACCCGTTGCTGCTGGCGGGCCGCGTTGAGGGCGAGGTTCCACAGGAGGGTTGTCTTGAACGTCCCCGGGCGCCCACCCAACACCCAGAAGTTTTCCGATTGCGGATTGCATAGCCTTTCCAGTCTCGGGTAAGCGACGCGAATCCGGCGCACCCTTCCCAGCCGCTCGATCTCCTCCTGCCTCACCTCGTCCAGGCTCTTCGAGGCTGCGCTCTGTGGCTTCCCTGAGTCTACGACTCTCAACGTCATGGCCGTTCACCTCGGATGCGAGATCGTTCCACTTGGCCGCTAGCTGGGCCACCGTAGACGCGGACTTCCAGCCGGCCGCCTTGAGGCCGGCGCGCCAACGGTCCACGATGTCCTGATTGGGTAGGCGGAGCGCCAAGAGGCGCTTTAGACCCTGAGCGTCCTTCGCTCCCTGCCAGAGGTACCTGCTTCCCCTCTCGTCCTCGAAAGCCTTGACGAGGAGCCCCTGTAGGGTTCTGAAACTGCCGGGCGCAGCGCCGACAGGCGCTAGTAGTTGTCTCTCTTCTTCTACTTCTTCTACTTCTTCTGATCGGGTTGAGCTTGGGTTGGGCTTGGGTTGGCTTTGTGTCTTACCTTGGGTTGGCAATTCCTCGTTCGCCTGAAATCTGTCGTAGTTAAGAACGGTTATCAGCGTGATGCTTGGGCCATTTAGAGAGCGAGCTTGGGTTACTTTTAACGTTTCCGAAAGGACTAGTCTGTCCAGGGTAGTCCTTACGACCTGGCGTCCTACGCCGGCCCTCTTTGCCAGGGTCCGCTCCGGAATCAAGGCCTGACCCCTCTTTATGGTGGTCGGCCCGGAGCGTAGAACGACTACGGTATCCTTCCAGTTGGCCGCGAAAAGGATCTCGATCCAGACGGATCGCTGAGCCCCGTCCAGAGCCAAGACCGCAGGGGAGGAGGACCATCTCCGGTAGAGCTTGATGTAGCCGCCCTCCCGATCCTCGGTCACGACTGGTTCCTCGGGGACATGAGGTTCGGGGAGTCCACTCGCTTTCGCTCCAGCTTGTGGAGATAGAGACACCGGGGGCACCACTCCCGGGGACGTCCTCCAGCGTGCCGGCCGGCGGCTGACTTCCCGTCGTAGTACCACCAGCGTCCGCAGTCGCCGCGGCAGCGGATGCGACGCACGGTCATGCCAGCTTCACCCTCGTAGCCAGGACCGCTCTCCACGGGTTCCGGCGGTTACGGCCCATGCGGTCGTTCGCGTTCTCCCAGATTTCCGTGCGCTGCTCGGGAGTCAGACCCTCCGCCAGCCGCGCGCACTCATGGCAGGAGGCTTTGGCCGGATCCTCCGTCCACTTCGATCCTGAGTGAACCATCTTCCCGCATTGGATTGTCTTGAGGGGTCTGCCGCTTCGTTTCGCCAATAGGTGAGTGGGCGGTTCGTTTGGCCTCATGTTCCCTCCATGCCTGCATGCCCCAGGCGACTCCTGCCAAAATCAACAACAGGAGCGCACACAGCGTACTGACAAGTGCAGCGTAGGGGTCTACGGTTAGACTATTCCGTGGAAAGGATCCAATCCCAGTCTTTGGTTTCGCCGCACCTTGGCGGCCAATCGGACGTAATCTTTGCGTATCGCCTCCCGAGGCATCTGTAGCTCGAAGGCGACGTCGTCCACCGTGAGAGGCCCGCAGCCCGGGACCTTCGGAGTACCGCGCCATGCCCAGACAAGAAACTGGTCAGGATCCAGCGGGGCGAGCTTCATCGCTTGGGCCTCCGGCCGAGGCGGGCCTGGTGAAGTAGCACGGTGACGGTGGAATCCTCGGTCGCTCGCGCCGAGAGCATCACGGGCAAGTAGCGATCGAGAGTGGGGAAGGAATCGCCGCCCTTTGCCTCCCACGGGGCGGCGCGCGGTCGAAGTCGGCCGGGGGCGGGAGCAACCCGGATCCGGCCTATCGAGGCAAGCCTATATGTACCAATTCCCGCGACGGCTGCCAAGCCGATCACGGCCAATACCCACCGCAACCACCTGGGAACCCTCGTCTTCTCCGGTATCTCCAGCGGAGGAGGCGGGTCTTCTACCAAGGGTGAGCGCCGAAAGCGCAAGACCTTGTGCTCGAACGGTCCGTCCCGGGATGATGCCCTGTGCTTCCGACCACTGCGGCGCCGCATCGCGCGACCTCCAACCGTGGCAGCCTACCACAACCGTCACTCAGTCGTCCCGACTTCGCCCTCGACCCCGACGGATGAACGCAGCCATCCCCACCACAAAGAGTAGGTACAGGGTGACCCCGCCCAAGATCGTGGCGAGACTCATTCGTCGTCCTTCTCTGGGCGCGGCCTAGGGAGAAGAGGACGCACCGGGCCAGGGCCCCTCTTCGAGAGCTTCACCCTTTGGTAGGTCCAAAACCACAGAACCCGCTTGACGCGTTTACCGGAGCCGACGACGACCTCGACTCCGTGATGGCTACTGTAAACGGCCCGGACCGTGGCCCTCCCCACGGCGGTGCGGAGGACGTCCCCAACAACTAGGTTGTCGGCTCGGATCTCGGTCATGGTCCCTTCCACAGAAGTCGGAACAGGGAGACATCGAGAGCCCTCGCCAGGGAACGGAGGCGGGCAAGGGTGGGCTCCTGCTGGCCCTGCTCAATGCGTGAGAGTTGGGCCTTATCCATGCTGCACTTGTCCGCGAGCGCGGTGAGGGTAAGGCCGCGCCGATGTCGGGCTGCCCTGATACGCTCCCCGAGTCGCTTCGCTGGGTCCATCGAAGAGGAGCCTACCGCTGCGTTGCTTGACAGTCAAGCGTCGCGTCGCTAGGATGCCCGACATGGCCGAGATGGTCGAGACCGCGCTGCCGGATAGCAAGTGCCCCGTCTGCGGGTATCACTTCGATGCGTGTACCTCGATGCCAGACAACAACGATCCGCGGCCAAAGCCTGGCGACCTCTCCCTGTGCATCAACTGTGCGAGTGTCTTGTACTTCGACGCGAACATGAGCCACGTCGTCTATGAGCACCCGGAGCGGCTCGATCGCCAGACGAGAGCGGTCCTCGCCCGGGGTCAAGAGGCTATCCGCAGAACGCAAGAGGCTATCCGCAAGGCGAAGGCGGCGCTGACATGAGCCCGCTCGACTGGGATGCCGTCGTCAAGACCTTCGTGGTCTGCGCCCTCCTCTCGATGCTCATCCTTCAGGGCCTCGCCGTCTACTGGAGCCGACGATGATGAAGACCCTTGCCGAGCAGATCGCGAATCGGTGCGAACACTTCAACGGAACCCAAAACGACAAGTGCAAGGCCGGCGTCACCTATGCCGACCTGCAGAAGGGGAAGAAGCTCGGTGCGCTCCCCTGTTTCAAGGACGAGGCCGAGAAGAGCGGGGTCGGGTGCGAGTTTCGGCTGTTCCCAACGCCGGAAGAGGTCCAGGCGCAGGTTGAGGAAAGCAATCGCGGGATGGAGCGTATCCGGAAGGCGCGCAAGGCGATCATCGCAACCAGGCTCGATCATGGAGCCATCCAGTGCCCGGTTTGCCAGAAAGACAAGGCGCTGCGATTCACCGTAGCCTACAACGGACACGTACACGCATCGTGTGCCAACGGTTGCGTGGCCTGGATGGAGTAAGCATTCCCGGCATGGGGCCGGGAGTCGGAGCGGTGGGTAGGGTTCAAGGCCTTAGGATTCGACCCCTCCGCTCCGCTTTCTATCGTAGACGACGGAGGAGCCGATGCCGCTATTCGAGATTGCCGTGTTGGAGCAGGCCCACGTAAAGCCCGATGACCCGATGAATGTTCTGAAGCCGGAGCGGCTCGTCGTTGCACCGACGCATACCCTCGCGAAGGACGCCAATGCGGCTGCTCTACACTTCGTGATGGATCACGCGGCGGAACTCAAGGACGTGGACAGGGAAAGGATGACGGTCATCGTTCGCCCTTTCGCGTAGCCCCGGTAGCAGAACCGGCCGCGACCGGGGCGAAGGCATTCAAGGATCTTATCAAGCCGCGAGGTCCTGTGACTTACGACGAGTACAGGGCATCGCGCGGAGATTTCTCGGCAAGTGGGTCGGCCCAGGGCGTCATGCCCAACCAGAACGCCCAGATCATGCCGGCAATGGGCCAGATGATCCTGACTCCGCAGGTAGCGGGAACAGCGACGTTCTCGGGGTCGCAGTTGTACGGAACGAGATAATCCCATGACCGACGACCTCGGACCGAAGCTCCCGGATGACGTAGCCGACTACGTGGACGCCGAGGACCCCGGGGTCGATCGGCTCTACCGCCCGAAGACGATGGAGGAGATAGACTGGTGCCTTCAACGTAGGGCCCAGTGTCAACGCGAGGTCGAGCAGGTAGACGGGCTGGTGAAGGAAGCCATCCGGCGCATCCAGAAGCGCGGCGAGAAGATGAGGCGGATTGCCGCCGTCGGGGTCCACTACTTCGACTTCGTCTTGCTGGAATGGCTCGATACTCACAAGGCCCTCGTTGTCCGGGGTACCAAGAAAAGCCGCGATTTCGTCTACGGGAGACTGGGGTACAGGACCAGCCCCGAGCATCTAGAGATCGAGGACGAGAAGGCCGCGCAGGCATGGGCAGACTCGCTTCCCCTGGAGAGCGCTCTCGTCCGCACGAAGCGGGAGCCTGTCATACGGGCGATCCAGGATCACTTCCGGAAGACGGGGGAGGTGCCCCCTGGGTACAAGGTCGTGGCGGAGAAGCAGACACCGTATATTTCAACGGAGGATGAACCCGATGACGCCCTCGCGAAGAGGTGAAGCGAAGCCAGTCGAGCCGGAGCCTACCGAAGCCATCCAAGTCCAGGAACACGTTGCCATGTCCCTGTTCGACCCCCAAGGGATCCAGCACGCCATGGCGCTCGCGACGGAACTCTCGAAGTCGGGCCTTGTCCCACAGGCCGTCCGTGGTAAGCCGGCCGACATCCTTGTGATCCTGCTCACTGCCCGGGAGCTAGGCATCGGACCGATGCAAGGGCTCTCCGACATCAACGTCATCGGCGGGAAGCCGGTCTACAGCGCCGACCTCATGGTCGCCCAGTGCAAAAAGCGGCGAGACGTGTGCCAGCATTTCTTTCTCGTTGAAAGCACCGACGACCACGCCACTTACGAAACGCAGCGCGTGGGGGCGCCCAAACCTGAGCGCTTCACGTTCACCATCGAAGACGCGCGGCGTTTGGGGTTGGGCGAGAAGGAGAACTACAAAAAGCAACCCAAAACGATGCTCCGACACCGCGCCGCTGCCGCCACGGCCCGCGCGGTCTACCCGGACCTCGTTCGCGGCTATGACCCAGACGAGGCGGCCGATTTCACGCCCGCCATGGCGGTTCCGGCGCCCGTAGGAGGCCCGCAAACGCCGACTCCGGCCCAAGAAGCGGCTAAGGTGCTTTCAGCCCCTCCTAGCCAGCCTGCGGCCCCAGAAACGGCATCCCTAGAGCCATCCGCGGAGGAGTCGGCCCCGAGGCCCGTTACTGTCATGGGTCTATGGGCGCGTGCCGGCGAAAAGTGGCCCAACGATGAGGACCGGGACAAGGCGTGGGTCGCAGCCCGGATGAAGGTCTTTGGTCCGAAGGCGCCGAAGACGGCGGAGTGGAAGGAGCAGCAGATCCTCGACATGGAGTACCTGCTCTTCCCGCCTGACCATACCCCCGGCGCCGACGAGCCTAACGACCTACCCTTCTGAGGCGTCCCATGAACCGGGACGCGAAGACTCTTTCTGACTGGGTCCTGGAGCACCCTGGGCTTGTCCCTGAGTCGATTGTGGACGCTGCGGAGCGGCTACACCAGAAGCGCCGTTCACGGAAGAAGGTCGCAAGCGGGCGGATGAAGCCTTCGCGGGCCGACTACAAGGCCCAGACTGCGGCGCTACGGGAGAAGGTCATCGCCCTGGCTCGGATCAGTTGCGAGCGGTGCCAGCGAAGCACTCTGCCGGCCATGGGGCACATGCACCATCTCCAGGGCGGCTCTGGTAGGCGACGGCAAGAGCAGAACATCACGAACGTGGCCTGGCTCTGCGGCGACTGCCACCGGACGCTTCACGAATATCCAGAAGTGAACCGGATGTTCGCGGCGTGGATCCGCGCGAAGCGAGGGTAGCCATGCTTTGCAACCATTGCGGCCGAGGCGAGGTCAAGAACGCGCGGCGGGTCGAGGACCGCGGCTACTTCCTGTGCGCCGCCTGCGCGCACTACTGGGATTCGTTCCACGAATTGCCCGAGGTCGAGGACAGGCGGGAACCACCGCCGAAGATCCGGGAGGGGGCATGACTATGGGATACTGCGCCGCACATGGATCGTGGATGGGCATGGATCGATGCCCGGCCTGCGCGGCAGAGGAAGCTAATACCCTAAGGCTTGAGCGAGACGCCGCTCTCGCCGCCGCGCGGAAGTGCGGCGAGGAGATGGCGACCATGCAGGCCCGCGCGGAGAAGGCGGAGAAGGAACGAGACGAATGGCGTAGATCAGCGGATCATCGGTACAGCATGCACTCGGGGAAATGGTTTGAGGAACACGAACGACTAAAGGCCCGCGTCGCGGAACTGGAGCGCGACCTCGCCGCCGCGCGGGCGGA
>Ga0335069_10000756_pt1 | contig 52592 bp, 46 predicted proteins | sample Lox_Sample_11_FD_206714 | JGI IMG/M metagenome (GOLD analysis project Ga0335069, IMG submission 206714) | Soil microbial communities from Loxahatchee National Wildlife Refuge, Florida, United States - Lox_Sample_1.1 | ecosystem: Environmental > Terrestrial > Soil > Wetlands | place: USA... | reverse complement strand
CACTTGCATTTCCATCGGGGTTGACGCATTTTGCCGGCTAAAGGAATTAATAAATCGAAAAGAAAGGATTAAGAACTATGGCACACGAACTACCCCCCCTGCCCTATCCCAAGGAAGCGCTGGAACCGCACATCGACGCGCTGACGATGGAAATCCATCACGGGCGCCATCACAAGGCTTACGTGGACAATCTCAACAAGGCCATCGCCGGCAACGCTGCGCTCGAAGCCAAACCGCTCGACGCGCTCATCAAGGACCTCGCGTCCGTGCCGGACAACATCCGCGGCCCGGTGCGCAACAACGGCGGCGGCCATTGGAACCACTCGTTTTTCTGGAAACTGCTCGGACCCAAAGCCGGCGGCGCGCCCTCCGGCAAAGTCGCCGACGCCATCAATAGCGCGTTCGGCACCTTCGCCGAATTTCAGGCGAAGTTTGAAGCGGCGGGCCTGGGCCGGTTCGGCAGCGGCTGGGCTTGGCTCGTCGCGAACGGCGGCAAATTGGAAATCGTTTCCACCGCTAACCAGGACAATCCGCTCATGGGCAAGGCGGTTGCCGGCTGCGAAGGCAAGCCCGTCCTCGGCGTGGACGTCTGGGAACATGCCTACTACCTGAAGTACCAGAACAAGCGCGCGGATTATCTGAAGGCGGTCTGGAACGTGATTAATTGGAACGAAGTGGCGAAAAACCTCTGAGCATTTACGATATGCGATTTACGATTTACGAGTCACCTTACCAAGCGTGAAGGTGGCGTAAATCGTATATCGTAAATCGAAAATTCCAGTATTCTCCACTCCTCCGCGACTTTGCGGGCTATACTGGAAGGAATTCTTCCTGCCTTTGCTCCTTGGATCCTGTCTGAAATGTGAAACTGGCGGCAGGATGCCGCCCGAACCCGCAGGCTGGCCGCCGTCGCGCCGTAGCGGCGCTTTGGCACGCCGCGAAGGCGGAAAGCCCGCGCTACCGTGTAGCGCAGCCATCCTGGCTGCGAGTTCACGGAGCTTCCCATCTCCGTGTTCCGAATTGGCGTTTTCAGACATGCTCGACAATCACTTGCAACAAGTATAGGCTTTCATCGTGGCCAAATGATAGGCCGCAAAACCAAATGTCTGGTGATTGTTAGGCAGCATCCGACGCACTCATGACAACAGGATTTAGAGCATCGGCCAAACGCGACCCTTGGTTCGGGATGTTGTCAGTGATGGCACCCTTTATTGGCTGGTTTCTTAGTCTTGCTTTTTTCTCGCTTCGATCGGTTCTCGATCTGACTTTTTTGAATTTATACGTCTTCCCTTTGACTCTGATTTGTGGAATTGGTTTTGCGGTTGCAGCTTGGAAACGCCATGAAAAGCATTGGGCATTGCTATGGATCGGTTTGATCTTAAATTCAGTGCTTTTGGTTTTCTTGCTTCTTTACACTTGGGGTTAGTTATATGAAAGTGCCACCTAATATCAGGATAGGCTGCAAATTTTCAGAATAATTTTCGCCCGCAGTCGTTTACTGGCAGTTGTCCGTCAATTCCGCAATAGAGTCACTTCAACTTGAGAAAATTCCGCATGATCTGACGCCCGCTTTCCGTCAGGATGCTTTCGGGATGGAATTGCACGCCCCAAATCGGCAGTTCCTTGTGCCGCACGCCCATGATTTCGCCTTCGTCGCTCTCGGCGGTCACTTCCAGGCAGGCCGGCAGCGTGTCGCGCTTGATGACCAGCGAATGATATCGCGTCGCCAGGAACGGATTCGGCATGCCTTCGAACAAATCCTTTCCGTTGTGCTTAATCGGCGACGTTTTGCCGTGCATCATGCGGTAATTCACCACCACCTCCGCGCCGAATGTGTGCCCGATACATTGGTGCCCCAGGCAGACGCCGAACACGGGAATACGCTGGCTGCCGAAGGTGCGGATGACCTCGTTGGACAGGCCGGACTCGCGCGGCGAACACGGCCCCGGCGACACCAAAATGCGCTCCGGCTTCAGGTCGCGGATGGCGTCGAGCGTGATCTCGTCGTTGCGCCGCACCTGCAGCTCCACCTTCAGCTCGCCGAGATACTGCACGAGGTTGTAGGTGAACGAATCGTAATTGTCGATGACCAGCACCATGGCCCGAGAAGCTACCTCACAAATCCGGCTTTGCAAACAAGGAATCTGCCCGGCAAATCTCGTGAAGTGAATTCCATTGCCGGCCGCACGCTCAAGATTCCCGGCTTGACAAAAGGTTCACTCATCACGTAGTTTCGGCTGTTAAGTCGGTTCAGAAGAGTCAGTTTTATAAACCCGTTCAACCGCATTCAGTCAGAGGAGTATCCTATGAAAAAACAGCTATTCATCTCCATCGCCATGGTTCTGTCCTCAGTCACAATCCCCAACGTTCAAGCCAGCCCGCTAACTGTCACCGCCACCATCGGCGGCACACCCAGCGTTGCCGGCGCCACGCTGGAAACTTTTAACGCAGCTTCGCCGTCCATTTTGACGCTTTCCGGTTCCGCCTACTTGGTAACGGGCGGAAGGGGATTCCCGGATTACTACACGGCGCCTTACTTCTCCGGTTCGACCGCGGCTTATTTCGGGGAATCTCCCGCCAATGGCTATGATGACAGCCAGTTTGTTGCCGTGATCAGCGGGGGTTCTGCCACGCTCAGCTTTGTCACTCCCGAGAAATACCTCGGACTGCTCTGGGGATCGGTGGACAAAAGCTATAACACCCTTACCTTCTACGACAGCGCGAACAACGTCATTGATACCGTCCCTGGATCGGCTCTCTCGGGAGTCAGTGACGAAGACGGGGGCCCGAATGGAACCGCTTATGTCAACATCACTTCGACTATCGCTTTTTCGAAGGTGGTCGTGAACACGTCCGGATCGCCGGGATTTTTTTCCTTCGAATTCGATGACGTAGCTTACGCGCCGGTCGTTCCCGAACCAGCCAGCGTCGTCTTGCTAGGCGCCGGACTTTGCATTTTCGGCTTCAGATGCCGCCGGAAGTTCGCATAATCTGCGGCGGTTGATGTAACCACCGTCAATCCAGCACCCGGTCGATCCACCCGCTGCGGATTGAGGAAAATCCCTGCTCCGGGTAATCCAAGAAACTGCCTCGCGTTTTACGCGCTTATCACAGCCTGGGTTGCGTTGAGGATTGGGGCAGTAATCATCACTTGCTGGCTGACACCGTCACGTCGCGGGCAGGAATCTGCCTGGCCTCGGTATCGAGCTGCAGGGCAACCACGGTGTCCAGCGCATCGCGATTGGCGGGCCGGACGGTAATTTCAATCCCATTCTCCCCCTGGCGAACCACTGCCGCTCCGTCGGCCAACAGTTTTGCACCGACGATTTTAGCCGGAATGCCCGGCAATTTCACCGGTCCATCCGGCCATTTCAAAATATGGACATAGATCGTTTTCCCTTTGCGGGTGCTGGCGAGGGCCATCGTCGGCTTCCAGGGACCGCCGCGCGTGCCGTAAATGCTTTCACCGTTCACCTTGAGCCAAGCGCCCACCTGTTTGAGCACTTCGACCTGGCGCGTTTCGATGCGGCCGTCCGGCATCGGGCCGACATCGAGCAGCAGGTTGCCATCGCCGCCGACAGTGCGCGCCAGAATGCTGACGACCTCGGCGGCGGATTTGATTTTGTCATCCGGCTTCCACGACCACTGGGTGCCGAGGGTCATGCAGGTCTCCCACGGCCGCTGGTCGTCGTAGCTGCCGATGCGCTGCTCCGGCGTGTAATAGTCGGCATAGGGACTCAACATCTGGGTGTTCCGGGCGCCGGTGCTCAGGTCGAGGCGGTTGTTGATGATGATGTCCGGTTGCAATTGCTTCACGATCGCGTAGGTATTCGTCGGGTCGTAAACCGCCTCGCGCCCGTCGAAATCGAACCACATCACGTCAATCTTTCCGTAGTTGGCCAGCAACTCGCGCAGTTCGCCTTGCATCCGAGGAATGAACGCGCCGTTGCGGTCGGTCCGAAAATCCGGGTCCCGCCAGTCCATCGGTGAAAAATACCAGCCCAGCCTCAGCCCGTCGCGCCGCACCGCGGCCGCCAGCTCGGCGCAGAGGTCCCGCGCAAATGGCGTGGCCATGATGTTGTAGCTGTCCACCTTTGAATCCCACAGCAGAAAACCATCGCAATGCTTCGCTGTGAGGACGACGTACTTCATGCCGGCCATTTTAGCCACGTCGGCCCAGTCGGCGGCGTTGAAGTTCGTCGGGTTGAAATTCTTGTAGAGGTTGTCATAGACCGCGACCGGCGTCGGGCCTTTGTTTGGGCATTTGGGATTCGAATTGGCGCGTGACCAGCTGATTTCCTTGCCGGTCAACGCGACCGGTCCGTAGTGGATGAACAGGCCGAAGCGCGCGTCCCGCCACCAGCCCAGGCGGGTCTCGCGTTCGGCCGACGTTTCGGTCGGTGCACCGAGAGCAGGCAGACCAGCCAGAACCAACAGGAAATACAATGCTCTTTTCATGAATCCGTGCCTCGTTGACAGGTCCGAGAGCTTAACGCCGCTTTCGTTTGCTCTTGAACAATTCCAACTGCGGTTCCTTGAAGAAATCGTAATTCTTCAGGATGCGAATCATCTGCAACAGGTCCGATTTCTGGTAGTTGCGATTGACCTCGATGCTCTCGACCAGGTCGGCCAGCATCACGTGAAACGGCAGCACGGCGTCAATGCCTTTCGACCGCAGCAGCTCGACGCTCTGTTTGCGCGCGGCCTCGCCCTGCGGCAGCGCCGGCACCACCAGGATTTTTGTCGGCGCGCCTTCCGCGCCAAATGCGCGCGCCGCCTGCTGAAATACTTTCGGCTCCACGAACCGGAAGATCTCCGGCGCATGCGCCAGCACGGCCGGGCTGAATGTCTCCGTGTGCCAGCCTTTGACCACCACCACGGCGCGCTCAACAAACTTGAGGTCCGCAGCCGACAGGACAAACGGCAATTCGGCCTCGCGTTTCTGCGGGTGCGGGTTCAGCACGAAGAAATCAATGTCGTCCTCCTCGCGCCGGGTTTGCGCGATATACTTCCGGTGCTGCCGCACGAGGAACTCGTGCAACTCGAAGTATTCCCGGACGATGGTTTCGCTGACCGCGGCCATGACAATTTACGATTTATGATTTACGATTTACGATTTCATCCAGCGCCTGCTGAACCAAGGACTCGGGAACCCGCCGTCCCCAGACAACCCGCCCTATTTTCCGGGCTAGGACAAATTTGACTTCGCCGCCGCTGACCTTCTTGTCCAGCTTCATCGCCACCAGCAGTCTTTTTCGCTGCAGAGTCTTTAATTTAATCGCCACCGGCAGGCCGGTCCGCTTGAACAGGCCGGCGATCCGGTGCACGTCCCGTTCCGACAGGCCGAGCACGCGCGCGGAAAGTCCGGCCGCCGCGACCTGGCCGATGGCAATGGCTTCGCCGTGAAGATACTTTCCGTAGCCGGAAATGTTTTCGATCGCGTGGCCGATGGTGTGACCAAAATTCAGGATCGCCCGCAGGCCGCTTTCCGTCTCGTCCTGACCGACGACGTCCGCCTTGATTTCGCAACAGCGGGCCACCACGCCGACAAGGGTGCCGGGTTGGCGCCGGAGCAGTTTCGGCATGTCGCGCTCGATTTGCACAAACAGTTTCGCATCGTAAATGATGCCGTACTTGATGACCTCGGCCAGGCCGGAGCGGTACTCGCGTTCCGGCAATGTCTTCAGCGTGTCGAGGTCGCACAGCACGAGCCGGGGCTGGTAAAACGCGCCCACGAGGTTCTTGCCGGCCTTCAAATTAACACCCACCTTGCCGCCGACGGAGCTGTCCACCTGCGCCAGCAACGTTGTCGGCACCTGCACGAACGCGATGCCCCGGAGGTACGTCGCCGCGACGAACCCGGCCAGGTCGCCCACCACGCCGCCGCCGAGGGCGACGATAAAGGATTTGCGTTCGAGCCGGTGGGTGGCCAACAGGTCGTAGCAGGTCTGGACTGTTTTCAGACTCTTGGCCGTTTCACCGGCGGGAACCACAATCAACGACGGCGAAAAGCCGGCCCGGGCCAGCGCGTTGAAAGCTGCCTTGGCAAACCGGCGGCCGACGTTGGTGTCGGTGATGATGGCGCAGCGCGCACCGAGTTTCAGGCGGGCGCATTCGCCACCCAGGCGCTCGAGCAGGCCGGCGCCGATTTTGATGGCGTAGCTGCGGGCACCAAGCTGGACGGGAACTGTGCGCACCGGCCAAGCATAAGTAGGCCGCAGGCGTGGTGTCAAAGTTTTGCACGTCATTTTCATTCTGTCCGAACGCCGTTTCGGCTAGGCTCAACCCATGATTTTTAACCGCTGTGCGTTCCCTGGTTATGTCCGTGTTCAACTCGTTGGCGCAATGCTGGCGACGCTGGCAATCTGGAGTTGCGCGATCCGGCCGGTCCCGGCCTCCGGCGCCGAACCGGCCGCCTCCGGTTTCACCCTGTTCCTGATCGGCGATTCGACCATGGCGGACAAACCGCTGATCCCGGCCAATCCCGAACGCGGCTGGGGCCAACTGCTGCCGATGTATTTCCAGCGCGAGGTGCGGATTGAAAACCACGCGGTAAACGGCCGGAGCACAAAAAGTTTTCTGGACGAAGGCCGCTGGAAAACGGTCACCAACCGGCTCAAGCCCGGCGATTACGTCATCATCCAGTTCGGCCACAACGACGAAAAGAAAAACGACACGAACCGGTACACGGAAGCGTTTGGCAGTTTCAAAACGAACCTGACCCGGTTTGTGCGCGAAACCCGCGAGCACCAGGCCATGCCCGTCCTGGCCACGCCCGTCGCGCGGCGAAAATTCGATGACCACGGCAAACTGGTGGACACCCACGGCGATTACGTGGCGGCGGTGCGGCAGGTGGCGCAGGAACAACCGGCGCCGCTGCTGGATCTCAACCGGCGCAGCTCGGCATTGCTGGCGCAACTGGGCCCGGAATCCGCCAAGCGGCTTTTCGACTGGATTCCGCCCGGCGAGTTCGAACGCGACCCGAAAGGATTATCCGACGACACGCATTTCAACGCCTATGGCGCCAGCCGGATGTGCGACCTGGCCGTGTTGGAGATCGAAACCAACGCGCCGGCACTGGCCCGGTGGCTGAACTGTCCGCCCCCGGTTGAACGGACTCCGACGCGCTCGGAAAAGTGATTTCAACCTCGAAGTGATCCCGTTGGCTGGACCCGGGCAAAAAAATGTCCCGCCCCCGGGAGTTTGCGTCTGGTTCCGGGGGCGGGAATTGTAACCCTCGCCGTATTAATCGTATTCGGCCAGCGTCATCAACCCATCGGGTTTGGCGACGCCCATGCCTTGAACAAAAACAATGTGCTGATAGCCGAGATGCCGCAGGCCGACGAACAGCGGCGTGCCGCGCTCGCGGAACTGTTCGCCAATCTGGGGCTCGGTGTAATTTTCGAGAATGACCACGGCCGTCTCGCGCTGCGGCAAGGTCATCGCCTTGGCCAAAACCTTGTCGCACGTCTCCCGGCCGGAAGTTGTCGGCTCAACAATCTGGCAGGTCGAGTCATCCAAAGACTTGATGACCAACGCCGTGCCGTCAGTGTTGTGAAAAGCAGTTTGAGGCGGCAGCGGCGTCTCGCAGGAGGTCAGCAGCATTGCCATTCCCAAAAGTGTCAATGAACAGAAAATCTTCATGGTTGTACGTCTTTTACGGCTTCAGAACAATTTGCTTTTTGTTCTCTTTCAAATCCTTGTCAGTCTCGCCAGGTCGTTTGCAGCTTTGGTGCCACGAGTTCTCGCGTTGAATTCTGTTTCAATTTCCCAGTGAGTGTAAAACTTTTGGGCGGCGCAAAATTTTTTAAGGCAATCGGATGGCACAGACAATTCATCCGTCTGAAAATCTTACAACCCACCTCACCTGGAAAACGTTTCAACGAAAGGTATAGCCGTTGGTAGGGATGCCGCGCTGCGGCGTCCGGCTTGCCTTGCCGTAGCCTTGCGAAGGCAGGTCGGCGCAGCAGCGCAACAAAGGGTTGGATAATCAGGATGGTTTAAAATCCATCCGCGGACGAGGACGCGGACGCCGCGGCGCAGCGTCCCTACCATCGCAAAATATGCTGCCACCAGGTTGGACAATGATTTTGGCTCGATTTACAATTCGCCCATGAAAACGGATAGGCTGCAGAACGGGCCGTCAATTATCTATTAGGCGCTTTCGCACATGAAGCAACTTTTGGAGGGAGAGTATTTGGCGACGATGGCAGAGCCGATGAAGCGATTGCCATCTGATGCTGAAGCGCCATTTGAGTTTTGGGATTACTTTGACGCTATTCCACTGTCGGATTTTAGCGGTCACGATTTTTCAAGGGGCTCAGTTACTTACGTGTGGGAGCATCCGAGCGGTCAGTATCAGCATGTGCTTGTTGACAGCGAGGACAAGAATGTATTCATGGTGATTGTGCTGGATGTTGTCAGTCGCATTGTTCTTGGGCATCGTTTGCTGGATTTGAATCGAGAGTATGGACTTGCACGCGCCTAATATCACGATAGGCGACAAGACCCCGTTCACAACCCGGAACTGAAGCAACAGTCAGCGGCGCTTCACAGTTGGTTTAACAACAGACCTGGCGCACATCCCAGCAGCACCACCAGCCCAGCCAGCACCAGCAACGTCAATCTCAGGATCAATGGAACCCTGATAGCCGGGACATCTTCAGGCGCATCCACCACGTAGGCCTGCTTGAGCACCTGCAGGTAGTAGTAGAACGACACCGCGCTCATCACAATGGCCAGCACCACCAGCCAGAGCAGGCCGAGATTCTGTTCATCCGCCGCGACCGTTGCGCTGAACAGGAAAAATTTTCCAATGAACCCCGCCAGCGGCGGAATGCCCGCGAGCGACAGCAGGAATACCAGCAGGCACAGGGACAACAACGGCGCCCGGCGGCTGAGTCCGGCGAAATCCTTGATCGCGTCGCCTCCCGTCGCTTCCTCCACCACCGTTACGACGCCGAAGGCGCCCAGCACAGTCAGCGCATAGGTGATGACATAGAAAAGCAAGGCGCTCTGGCCGGATGGCGTGTTGGCCAGCACCCCCAGCAGCATGTAGCCGGCGTGGGCAATGGCCGAATACGCCAGCAGCCGCTTCACGCTGGTTTGCACGATGGCCGTGAGATTGCCGAGCAGCATGGACAGGATGGCCACGACCGCAATCACCGGCACCCACCCGGGCACGCCGTTTTTCCAGGCGGCGCTGCCCGCCGCGCCGGCAAAACCCACCGCCAGGATTTTCACCAGAAGATAGAAGCTGGCGACCTTGGAACCGGTGGCGATGAACGCCGCGCTCGGCGTGGGCGCGCCTTCGTAGGCGTCGGGCGCCCACAGATGGAACGGCACCGCCGCCACCTTGAAGCCAAACCCAACCACGGTCATTACGATGGCAACGTACAGGAGAGGATCAGCGCCCTTGCCTGCCAGGCCGCCGGCGATTTCCTGCAGATGGGTTGAACCGGAAAGCCCGTACAGGAGGCTGAACCCGAACAGCAAAAACGCCGCGGACATGCCGCCAAACAGGAAGTATTTCAAGGCCGCCTCGCTCGAGCGGGCGTTGCGCTTGTTGAACGCCGTGAGGATGTAAAGCGATAGGCTGGCCAGCTCGAGCGCGATGAAAATCATCAAGAGGTCCTCGGCGCTCACCAGTAACATCAGCCCGATGGTGCCCAACAACACCAGCGCAAGATATTCCCCCACATGCTCGGTAAACCTGCCGGCGGTGGAAATCAGCACCGTGAACACCGTGAGCGCCAAAAGCACATCCTTCAGAAAATCCGTGCGCGGGTCCACGATCAGCATGCCGTGCAGCGGGTCGGGCTGCCCGAAACGCAACCAGGTAAACACCGCCGCCAGGAGGCAACCCACCACCACCAGCATTCCCCCCATCAGAAAACGTCCCCTCACGGTCGCTCCCCGCAAAACGATCAAATCCGCCGCCAGGACGAACAATACCGTGATTGCCAGCACGGTTTCCGGCGCCGCCGCCCTTAAGACCTCGAAATAGTTCATGCTGTCCCTCCCTTCAGCAGCCGTTCAAACAGCGGCGACGCCAGGCACGGCTGGATCCAATTCAGCAAGAGTCCCGGGAAAAGTCCGATGACCAGCGACGCCGCCAGCAGCATCGCCGCGCCAATGCGTTCGGGCGTCGAAATCGGGTCCAACGGATGGTCATGGCCGGAGTTGTCCGGCACGGTGGTATCCGAATAAAACGCCTTCTGCCACGCCCGCAGGATGTAGGCCACGCCGAGCACGATACCCGCACCGGCGAGCAGGGTCATCTTTGGAAACGCGTGCCACGAACCGATGAGCACCTGCAATTCCGCCACAAATCCGCTGAAGCCGGGCAATCCCATCGAAGCGACGCCCGCCAGCACGAACGTGATTCCGGCGAACGGCAGCAGCTTGCCCAACTGCATCGTCTGGAGGTCGTTGAAATCCCGCGTGTGCGTCCGGTCATAAACCATGCGGCCCACGACGGCGAACAGCAGCCCGGCGATGATGCCGTGCGAGAACATCTGCAGCACCGCGCCGCTGAGGCCGATGGCGTTGAGCGTCGCCAGCCCCAGCAGCACAAACCCCATGTGACTCACACTGGAATAGCCGATGACGAACTTGAAATCCCGCTGCACCAGCGCCACCCCCGCGCCATAAACGATGCCGATCACGGCCAGCGCAGCAATGGCCCACTGCCATTCGCGCACGCCTTCCGGAAACAGAACCATTGCCACGCGCAGACAACCGTAGGCGCCGAGCTTCATCACCACTCCGGCCAGCAACATCGAGCCGGCGGTGGGCGCGGCCACGTGGCCGGTGGGTGCCCACGTGTGGAACGGCCACAGGCCGGCGAGAATCGCAAAGCCGACAAACACCAGCGGGAACACCCAATGCTGGAAACCGGCCGGAAACGAAAGCTTGGACAATTCCAGCAAATCGAGCGACGCATGGCCGGTTTGCGCGCGGGCCACCACCCAGGTGGCGATCAACCCGATAAGCACCAAGTGGCTGCCGACAAACGAATACAATGCCAGCTTCATTGCGCCGTATTCCTTGCGCGTGCTGCCCCAGCGGGCGATGAGGAAATACTTCGGGATGATGGTCAGTTCGTAGAACACAAACAGCAGCAGCACGTCAAAGCTCAGAAACACACCGTAAACGCCGCCGATCAATGCGAGGTAGAAAGCAAAAAATTCCTTCGTCCGCTTTTCAACATTCCACGAAAACAAGATGCCCGCGACGGCCGCCAGTCCGGTGAGGACCACGAGCACCAGGCTGATGCCGTCGGCGGCGAGATAGTAATTCGCGCCCAGCGACGGTATCCACGGCACTTTGACGATCGTGGCCGCCTCACCCGGATTGGTTTGCTGCAGGGCTCCGGCCAGGGCCACCCCGCAGCCGGCGACCGCCGTCAACAGGGCGATGATGCGCGCCGCCCGCGCCGCCTCGCGCGGCAGGAGCATCAGCACCAGCACCCCGATAAACGAAATGTATATGGTCCAAGCCAGCATTTTGGATTTACGATTTGCGATTTACGATTGGTGATTTCGCCGAACCCTCACCCGTCCTGCGGACACCCTCTCCCATCGGATGGGAGAGGGCCGAGGCGAGGGCATGCCTTCGACTCTCGACATTCGAATTGCGGCCTCGGTCGCCGCTATGCTTCACCGTATTCATCCATGGTTAGAAGTTCAATTGTTGCACCATTTTCACAACGGTCGCGTCGATCATGCCCAGCACGACCTGCGGCCAGAGCCCGAGTCCAAACATCAGCACGATGGCCGGCAGCACGAGCAGTCGCTCGCGCAGGGTTAGGTCCGGAAACTTCAGCCACCGCGCATTCAATGGCCCGCAAAACACACGCTGGATGATGGTCAGCAAAAAGATGGCGGTCACCAGCAAACCCAGCGTGGACAGCGCCGCCGCCCAGGGCGCCAAGGGGAACACGCCCTTGAAAATCAGGAATTCGCCCACAAACCCGTTCAGTCCCGGCAATCCCAGCGACGAAAACAGCGCGATGCCCATCAAGCCGATGAACACCGGCACGATTTTGCGGATGCCGCCAAAATCATCCAGTCCACGCAACCCGCCACTGCGTTGTTCGATCAGCCAGACGAACAGGAACAGCGTGGAGGCGGTGACCCCGTGGTTGAACATTTGCAGCAGCACACCGTTGAGCGCCGCCGCCTTTTGCAGGTCGGGCTGATGCACGTCGGTCGCCGCACTGCTCACGGCAAACAGCGCCAGCAGGCAATAGCCGAGGTGGTTGATGGATGAGTAAGCCAGCATTCGCTTCAGGTCGCGCTGCGCAAAGGCCGCACAGGCCGACAGCACAATGGTCAGCACCGCCAGCCACAGCAGCGGCGTCAGGACCAGTCGCACCTGCTCCGGAAAAATCGGCAGCAGGATGCGCAGGAAACCGTACACGCCCATTTTCGACATGACGCCCGTCAGCAACATCGTCACCGGGCCGGGCGCCTCGGCATACGCCGACGGCAGCCAAGTGTGAAACGGCACTAACGGCACTTTGACAGCAAACCCGAGGAAAGCGCCGAAGAACACCAGGAGACCGATCTGCGACTTCCAGCCGATGGCCTCGCCGAGCCGAGCGGTGATTTCGCCGTGTCGGGCCAAGTTGGCGAGTTCGATGAAATCAAAGCTGCCCGTGGCCAGCCGGATGGCCAGGAAGCTCAACAGCAATGTCACACTGCCGACCATGGTATATATGAAAAACTGCGTCGCCGCCGGGCCACGTTTGGGCCCACCCCAAAGTTTGATGAGGAAGAATGCCGGTATGAGGCTCAGTTCCCAGAACAGGAACCAGTGAAAGAAATTCAGCGCGGTGAATGTGCCGAACAATCCGGCCTGCAGCCACAACACCAAAGCATGATAAATGTGCGGGGCGTCGGTAGGGACGCGCTGCCTCGCGTCCAGGCCGACCGGCAGGTCGGCCCCAGCACCGAACAAATTTCCCGACGCAAGAATGGCCAGCGGCGTGACCACCGCCGTCAGCAGCACCATCAACAGGCCAAGGCCGTCCACGGCGAGAAAGTATTGAATGCCCAGTGATGTTACCCAGTCGTGTTTCTCGACGAATTGCAGGTCGCCGGACGCAGCATCAAAATGTCTCCACAGGCACAGCGCCCCGATCAACCCGACCAGGCTGAACGCCAGCGCCAGACTGCGCGCGAGCCGCCTTTGTTCGGCGCTCAAACCGGCAACCACGATGCCGCCCAACAGCGGCGTCAGGATCAGGATGGTAAGCCACGGCAGGTTCATGGCTTGCGCCCCCAGATCAGGAACAGCGCCAGCACCACCAGCGCCACGCCCATGACGCGCAGATACGACTGCACGCGGCCGTTGTGCCATTCCGAGATTTCACCACCGCCCTCGCGCAGGGTGTCGCAACCGGTGTCGAAGCCGGCGTCCACCAAAAACTCATCCGTGAACCGGTACAACCGCGCCAGACCGAGGGTCACCCACGTGACCAGCAGCACCATCCCGCCCCAAATCCAGCGATCCAGAAATTCACAGATCCGCGCTGCCCGGGTGTTCAAACGGATGACGGTCGCCTCGTAAATTTCATCCACGAAATATTTGTTCGCCAGCAACCGGAAAGCGAACGGCTGGGCCACTTGCAGCACGTCGGGTTCGTCCGGCGTTTTCCGCGGACGATTGCCATACAACCACCAACCAAGGCCCAGCCCGGCAAACACAATCACCGCAGACGCCACCATTAACCAAAATGTGCCGCTCTCGGCCAGTTTGCCGCGATTGAATTGGACGGTCTCGCCGTTGAGAAAACCATCAAACCACGGCCACGCCGGCGTGCCGATGAAGCCCAGCAGGATGGCGCATACGGCCAGAATGACCAGCGGGATGGTCATGACGCCGGGACTTTCGTGAGGTTCGCCACCACCGTCGTGCGACGGCGGATTCGCTCCGCGCGATTTAGCCTGGTCCGCGACCTCACGGGCGCGGCCACGGTATTCGCCAAAGAACACCAGCGCCACCTGCCGCGTCATGTAAAACGCCGTCAGCAGGGCGCCGGCGCAGCCGAGATAAAACGGAATGGGCGATCCCGGCCACCGGTGCGCGGCGTGCAGGATTTCGTCCTTGCTCCAGAACCCGGAGAAGAACAGCGGGAATCCCGCCAGCGCCAGCATGCCGACGGCATACGTGGCAAACGTCACCGGCAGGTAATTCTTCAGCCCGCCCATCTTGCGCACGTCCTGTTCCTCATGGCAACCGTGGATGACCGACCCGGACCCAAGGAACAACAGCGCCTTGAAAAACGCGTGGGTGATGAGATGGAACATGCCCACCGCCACACCGCCCACGCCCAGTCCCAGCATCATGTAGCCGAGCTGCGAAACCGTGGAATAAGCCAGGATGCGCTTGATGTCATTTTGCGCCACCGCGATGGACGCGGCAAAAATCGCCGTAATCGCGCCGACCCAAGTCACGACTTGGAGCGCCGTCGTCGTGTGGAGTTCCATGAAGGTGCCCGCAATCGGCGCTTGCGTCATCAACGGGAACACCCGCGCCACCAGAAACACGCCCGCCGCCACCATCGTCGCCGCGTGAATGAGCGCGCTGACCGGGGTGGGACCTTCCATGGCGTCTGGCAGCCAGACGTGCAGCGGCAATTGCCCCGACTTTCCCACGGCCCCGAGGAAAATCAAAAGCCCGATGGCGGTGGACACCGCCATGCCCGCGGCGGTCACGTGCGTTGCCATTGCAGTGAGGGCGGAATGCTCGAGGCAACCGTGACCGTTCGCGAAGAAGTTCAAAGTGCCGGTCTCCGCATACAGCCACACCATGCCCAGCAGCAGGCCGAGGTCGCCGATGCGCGTGGTGATAAAGGCCTTTTTCGCCGCCGCCGCCGCGCTCGGTTTGTGATACCAGAACCCGATGAGCAGATAGCTGGTCAGGCCGACGATTTCCCAACAGACGAAGAACAGCAGCAGGTTATTGGCAATGACCACGCCGAGCATCGCCCCGGCGAACAGCGACAGGAAACAGAAGAACCGCGTGAAATTTTCGTCGTGGGCCATGTAGCCGACGCTGAAGATGAAGATCAGCAGGCTGACGAACGAAACCATCACCAGCATGATGGCGGTCAGCGGATCCAGCACCCAGTCCAGCCGCAGCCATTGGCCGCCGAATTGAAGCCAGTTGAAACCGGCGACTTCGCGAAACACGCCGTGTTCGCCATGATGCCCGAGCACCGTACCGAAGGCGCACAGCGACAAGAGAAACGCAAAAACCATCGAAGCGATGGCCAGCGTCGCGGCGAGCTGTCGCTGCGGCTGCTTGTTGACGGCAATGATGGCCGCGGCCATCAGCGGCAGCACCGGAATCAGCCAGAGGTTTTGCGCGATCCAGGTCATCCCTTCAGGTTCCTGATTTCATCCAGGTTGGCGGTTTTGTAATGGCGGTAAATCGCGATGATGAGCGCCAGGCCCACCGCCGCCTCCGCGGCTGCAATGGCAATGGAAAAGATCACAACCATCAGCCCTGACAACGCCTCGGGATGCGGCCCGAACCGCCAGAACGCGATGAAATTCAGGTTTGCCGCATTCAGCATTAATTCGATACCGACCAGCGCGAGGATGGCGTTGCGCCGCGTGACCGCGCCGGCCAGGCCGATGGCGAAGAGCAGCGCGGAAACGAGCAGGCAGCCTTGGAGCGGCGTCATCGATGGCCTCCTGACGAAAATGGAGGATGGAGGATGGAGGATGGCGTAGTCGGCTTTTCCATCTTCGATCCCCCACTTCTTATCCGCGTTTCCGGCTTTTCCTCGCGCATCGCGATGATGACGGCTCCAATCAAAGCGGCCGTCAGCAGCAGGCCGATGACTTCCAGCGGCAGGACGTAACGCGTCATCAGGGTATCGCCGATGTTCTTGACCGTGGCTTCGGGTGCCGGCGGCGCTTCCAAGGGCAAGCTCGTGCTATGCAATACCGCCCAGCCGAGCGTGGTAAAGACGGCGGCCGAAACCAAAAGGCCAGCCAGCCAGCCGGGCGCCACCACAGCCTGGTTGGGCGTTTCGCCGCTGCGCGTCAGCAGGATGGCGAACACGATGAGAATGGCGACCGCGCCGACATAAACAAGGATTTGCGCGAACCCGACGAACTGGGCGCCGAGATTCAGGTAAATCGCCGCCAGCCCGGCCAGCGCCACCACCAGCGACAGCGCGCAATGCACCAGATTGCGCAAGCTCATCGCCGCCGCCGCGGCCAAAAGCGTCACCGCTGCAATGAGGATGAAGGTCAAGGACATGGTTGAATGGCAGAATGGTTAAACCGTTGCATCGTAAAGCACTCGAAGGCGCACGTTTCTTCCCGAATCTCAGCGCTTGTCTGAAGATTCCAATGCGGAACACGGAGCTGAAAAGCTCCGTGAACCCGCAGCCAGGCTGGCTGCGCTACCCGGTAGCGCCGGCTTCCAGCCTGCGGGTGCGGGCGGCATCCTGCCGCCCGTTTAATATTTTCAGACCAGCTCTTGATCCGATTTAACGATTCAACAAAGTAACCAATCACTTTCTTTTTCATTCCGCGTAACGGTAAATGCGTTTGCCGAGTTTTTGTTTTCCCATCAAGCCGCGGCCCAGAATGGCATAGGCGCCAAAAATCAGGGCCGCACTGGCCAGCCAGCGCGTCGGGCCGGCTCCCAGAAAATGCCAAACCCCGGCGGCGACGATGTTGATTAGCGCCAGCGGCAGCATGAATTTCCACGCCAAATTCATCAACTGGTCCATCCTCAGCCGCGGCAGCGTCCCGCGAATCCAGATGAACGTGAAAACCATCGCCAGCAACTTGGCGAAGAACCACAGATAGGAAGGCACCCACGTGAGAAACGAAACCGGCGACGTCCAGCCACCCAGAAACAGCGTGATCCCCAGACCGCAGATGGCGAACATGCCGAGATATTCGCCGAGGAAAAAAAGCGCGAACTTGAATCCGGAATATTCCGTGAAATAGCCGGCGATGATTTCCGATTCCGCCTCCGGCAGGTCGAACGGCGTGCGATTGGATTCCGCCAGCGAGGCGATGGTGAACAGGATGAACCCGGCGAAACCCCACGGCGTGAACACATGCCAGTGCGCGATGCCGCAGGTGTAATGATTTTGCGCGGCGACGATGTCCACCGTCTTAAGCGATCCGACAATCATGATGACCGTGACGGCGGACAGGATGAGGGGGATTTCGTAGCTGATCATCTGGGCGATGGCGCGCATGGCGCCCAGCAGCGAGTATTTGTTGCGGCTCGACCACCCGGCCATGAACACGGACAGCTCCACCGCCCCGCCCACGGCAAAGAAAAACAGCACGCCGGCATCGTAATCGGCGGCGGTCATATTGCGCCCGAGGGGCAGCACCGCGTAAGCCAGCAGCACCGGGATGAGCATGACGACCGGCGCCAGGAAATGCACCACCTTGTCCGCCGCCCGCGGCACGATGTCCTCCTTGGTGAGCGACTTGATGCCGTCCGGGATGAACTGGCCGAAGCCGCACAGGCGGATGTTGGTGAACGGGACGCCGACGCGGTTGGGGCCGTAACGGTTCTGGATGCGGCCGAGCCCCTTGCGCTCAAAAATGGTGATGAAAGCGAACAGGGTGGCGAAGACCAGCGGGATGAACGCGATGGAAATCAGGGCGGACACCAGCGGCTGCCAGGCCTCGGGAACAAATCCCAGCGTCTGGTGCTTCAGAGTGACAAAAATCTGGTCCAGTGTTTCAACCATGGCTTCGTCTGCGGAAGTGCAGAACGAATTTTTATTATCATCAATCGTAATCCACAAATCAAGGCCGGAAGGATGGCATTAGAAAAACCGGGCAACAGACGATGCAAAGTAGAGGCTTTAAACATCACCTGCCGCCCGGCGCCTGCAGGATATTGCTGATTGAGGGTTGAGGTCTCGAAGGCAGAACCTGATGATTGTTCAGTTTCTCGATCCTCGACCCTCGTCTCCCGGTTGGTTTTTTACGTGGCCATGAGCGCAGCCGGCACGCTCCAATCGCTGTCCACCAAATCGTATGGCCCGCGCACAAAATCATCACGACTATGGATGCTCTTTTTGAAGCAGGGCTTTATTTAGATTGGTGCAGGCCAGTGTAAAGTCAGGCTGGAGGGCCAAAGTCTTCCGAAATTGAACGACAGCCTCGTCCACCATTCCCTTTCTGAGCAAGGCCATCCCGAGGTTGTTACGGACGGACACGTCATCAGGATTGATCTGCAACGCTCTTTGGTAAAACACCGCCGCCTCGTCCATATCTCCTTTCTGGAACCAGGCGTTGCCGAGGTCAAATGAAGCCATCGCATCGTCGGGGTGTTTTTCCTGGATCTCCCGAAACTGGGCAATGGCCTCGTTCACCTGCCCTTTATGGAGGAGAGTGACCGCAAGGTCATGGCGGGCATCGGCAAAATCGGGAAAAAGCTCCAGGGCCTCTCTGAATTCAATAATGGCCTCGTCGTCGCGTCCCATCTGGACAAGCGTAGTGGCATAATCGTCATGAGCCTTGGCAAGCGCAACGTCAAGGTTGTTGCGAACTTCCGCGTAGTCAGGTTTGATTTGCAGCGCCCTTTGGAAATGGACGATCGCTTCGTCCACGCTTCCCTTTTTGAACAGAGCGTTGCCAAGGTTGTTGTGGGCTTCGACGTAGTCGGGTTTGATTTTCAGCGCCCTTTGGAAATTGGCGATGGCTTCGTCCACGCTTCCTTTTTTGAGCAGAGCGTCGCCGAGGTTGTAATAGACTTCCGCGTTATCGGGTACAAGTTGCAGCGCTTTTTGAAAATGAGCGATTGCCTCGTCCAGGTTTCTCTTTTTTAGCAGTGCGTTGCCGAGATTATTTTGGCCAAGCCAGTTGTCGGACGTACAGAGCAGAGTATGAGTCCACAGTGATTCACTGTTTCGCCAATACGAAGTCTGCACCCGCGCACATAAAATCAAGGCGGTAACGATGACCGCAGAGCCGCTGGCAAGGATGACGCGGCGGTAACGCCAGCCAGCGCACAAATCAGCCGCCGCCCAGGTCAGCAACAGATACAAGCCGATCTGCGGCAAATAAGTGTAGCGATCCGCCCGCGCCTGCCCTCCCACTTGAACAATACCAATCACCGGCACCAGCATGACGAGATACCACAGCCATCCGGTCAAAAGATACGCCCGGTGTCGCAGGAAGAATACGCCCGTGGAAATACCGGCCAATACCACTGATGAGAGCACTTCTTTTGAAACACCAACGCCCCCCGCCGACAATGGGTATAATACCGCCAGGCCGGACGGCCAGAACATCTGGCTCAAATAAGTTACATAGGAGATCAAGGCGTTCCCCACGCGCAAGGGAATGGAAATTTGCTCAAACGGCTGGATGGCCTCTGTTTGGGCAAAGAGCGTAATCACACACGCTGCGACGGCCAGTCCGAACAAAGGCAGTTTTTCAAGGTTCAGCCGTCGTGGAATCGGGAAGTGGTTTTGGTCGCGGCGGTCTGTGACCGTCGCTTCGGCGAGATTGGCCATACGATTCAGCGGCCAGTAGTCCAGCAGCAACAGCACGAACGGCATGGTCACCAGCATCGGCTTGCACATCAGCCCAAGTGCAAACGGGAGCATCACCATCAAATAGCGACTGAGCGACGGCGATTTGCGCACGTAGCGGACATAAGCCCCAAGTGTCAGCATGAAGAACAGCCCGCTCAACACATCCTTGCGTTCCGATACCCACACCACGGATTCCACTCGCAACGGATGGACGGCAAATACCGCCGCCACAAATGCGCTGCGCCACAATGCGCCCGTCATTTCCCGCAACACCAGAAACAGGAGAATTGCCGTTGCAGCATGGAGCAGGAGACTCGTCAAATGATGACCCCCGGCCTGTACCCCATAAAACTGGCAATCCAGCATGTGCGACATCACTGTCAGCGGATGCCAATTCCCCATTACACTGTGCGTAAATGCCCACTCAATTCCCTTCAGATTCAGGCCGTGAATAACCTGCGTTTTCCCATACACATATCCTTCGTCATCGTAATTGACAAACCCATGCCCCAGCGTCTGGCCGAAGACCAACCAAACGGCACCCAGGAGAAACAGGCAAACGCCCAAAACCGTCCGGTAATCGCCCGGCCCAATTGAAAGAATTCGTTGAGTTACTTGATGGGGAGGGACAGTTTGAAGAGTTTTCAAGTTCATGCCTTCAAACGTGTCGCATGGCCTGATTTCATGACAACCGGCTTGGCCTGTCAACAAAATCAGGGTGCGCTCACTTGATCCAATGATGGCAGGTTCTTGAACAAATTCTGCCGGGAATCAAACTCCATGTTCCGCGAGTTGGGGGTTGGATTCAGGTAGTAACGAAAGTTCATTTGATCGGGGTCGCCGTAAATTTTCCCATACAACGCGCTTTTCACGTTGCCGTTTGAGTCCAACACTGTCCGCACACGGAAAAAGTAGTTTCGGTTTTCGTCGTAGTCAGATTTCCCTGCCTGCCCCGGATGATGAAAATTTTCTCTGACTAATTGAGATTGGTAGCCGTCCGCTGGCGCTTCATGGGGCGAGCGAAGCCCGCTGCCTTTTTCCGTTTCCGGCACGGCAAACTCTTGAATGCCATCACCGGCGTTGGGAAAACTGATGGTCAGTTTGTAGTCATAGTCAGAAACGGATTTCTTGTCGAAGGCTTCGGTGACGACAAGGTCTGTCGCCTGGCCTTTGCCGCAGGGTGCAACCCAATCACCCGCCATCAAATCGTAGCCGACGGAGTTGGTGAAGGCGATGGGCGGGCGGCCTGTCTTTTTGAAAATCACCGGCTCGGAGTTTATCCGCTTGGCATACATCGGAATGGGCTTGCCGATTTTTTTAAGCGTCACGGCGATGGTTGGATTTCGACTTGCAGCCACGGTTTTGTCATCTAACTGCCCCGGCTGATACAGTTCATGCCCGATGTGCGTGGTGTAATAGCCGGCTTTCTCAATGTTGATGCCTAAACTCCATGAACTATCCGTATGAGACGCGCTGAACATTCCGTTGGTGTCCGTCAAGCCTTTGATTTCACCATACGATTTCTGGTTTGGATCAGACGGTGCCGGCAAAATGTTGTAAGAAACAGCTACGTCCGCGCCAGCAACCGGAGCACCGTCTTCCCCAACGACTTTGACGGTAGCAGCCCACTTGTAGGTAGGGAGCAGTTGTCCAAAAGCACAGCCGATGGTCAAATAGACCAACGCTAAACAGAGTGGTATGAGCGTGTTTTTCATAATCATCGCAGATGTCCTGACGTTACCAGTTGGTTGAACAGTTGATAGGTGAAAGGATAAGCCACGACATACATATCGGAATGATGCCATTCGCCCGCCGCTGGATTGCCGACATTTACTGGCCCGCGAGTTGAAGGCCAACCATTTTCAAAACTGGACTGCATATCAAAATTTTGGACTACGATTCCAGGGTCTGGCACAAGATTCGCCCCGATGGGTGGTGTCAATGCCGGAATAGCATCTGAAAGAATCCTGTTTCTGTTAGCCGCAGCGTAATCGCTGCCGCCGGCATCCGTCACTTGGAGATGATCATAATCAGGGTGATTGCTCCCGAATGTATGCCAGCCAAAATCGAAAAAGGCGTTCGTCTGCAACTGGGAAGACGGGATGGCGTTGGCCATTGCCACAGTGTAAGTAGTGTAACTATTAGGGTTGAGAGCATTGTCATTGAATCCCCAACCACCGTGGTTGCTGCTCAAGATTGAGTTGCCGGACATCCGCCCCTTGTCTTTCTCCTGCCAAGCCCAGACGTAGGTTCCCGACTGGCCTTCTATCCATTGCACCAACTCCCTGCCAAAAAGGGTAAAGAGGCTGCTTGGCGGAACGCCGACATGAGTTCGCAGCACATCCTCCCCGCTCGAATAAAAATTATAAACCGCGGTGTTGCCCAAATTTGCCAGTCGGTCATCCCAAGTGAGCGTGCTACGAGCGTCCGAGGACGGCCACAGATTATACCACTTGCTGGCATAGAGTTGGCTCACATAATTTGTCCAAACGGGATAAATCATGTTGACGTTCACCGCCGCGTTCCCGTCAATGGCTTCCATTGCCACCGCCCCGTCAATCATAAAATACCTCGTCGGAGCCGCGCCCCAATCGTTGATGGCGCTCAAACAAACCATGTTGCCCAAGCTGTGACCCGCCAGCGTGGTATCACCACTCAAGCCTGACAGAAAATCCTTCAAAAACGGCGCGGTGACAAACGCATTGACCACGTTCGTTTGATAATTGGCAGTTACTCCTGAAACGTAATCGCCTTGCGACTGGCTGCCATTCCACGTCACCGCGTAAAATTTCGCTTTTGAACGAGCCTGATAAAGCCGTTTGAAAACTTCTGCGTCCCCGCCTCTGGCTTGGGACTCATTCACGTTGTAGCCGTGAACAAACACAAAGTTTCCATTGGGATTCAGCGAGTCGGGATTGTTCGGCGGTTCATCCGTATCGCTTTCCCGGCTCACTGCGCCACCGGTCACGCTCCGCAGATTTACCCAGCGATACATCTGTTCCACCCCGCCGATGCTGATGTAGAGCGGCACGCCGCCCATTTTCTGGCCGTTGCGCCAGATTTCCAACATCAACGGCTGGGTCGTTGTCGCGCAGCCCTCCATCAAAACGACTCCGTTGCCGCCATTGTTCTGAACCCACGCCAGCCAGTTGGTGTCCAGCGTTGTGCCTGGTGTGTTCTGTACCTGAATGGTATCTGCATTTGTTGCCCATCCGTTAAAATTGGTTCCGTAGCCGAAACTGGCGGTGTTGGTCAGGCAATCAAAAGCGTTGGCAGGAGCCAAGGTGGTATGGACGAATTTCACCGCGCCGTCATTTTGAACCAAGTGATATTCAAAGCCATTGGTCGGCGACAGCCAGTCCATGAGGCTGCTGAGGCAAAGTGCTACCGGGAAGAAATTGATCAAATCCGAACGGCCGTTGATGTGATTCAAGTTGCAATTCGGTAAACTGGCACCGGGAATCTGGTCGTCGGCGCCGGACACAATATCACCGCCCTCCTTCGAGTCGTTAATCCAGAAGCGGAATGGTTTGGCCGGCGTGGTGTCATCGCTGCCATCGAAGGCAATCTGGCCGTCGCGGTTGTTGTCCACGGCCATAACACGCGTTATATCCAGCGCCTGCACATCGAAGGTGTAGTTCCAATATTGATGCACTTGCGTGGCTGTCGGCGTAACGTCTACATTCATACCTGCCGGTGCAGATACGATCGCTTCGCCGATAACCGAGCCGTCATCATTGGTAATTCCGCTGTTGACCAAGGTCTGCCCCTTGATTTGCAGCCATTCCGGGGACAGCGGCACATCTCCGGCATACTGCCGTCCAAACATAGCACCGAAGCTAAATCCATATGGCGGATTCGAAAATTCCAGCGCTTTTGCCCGAACGAGGTACAGATTCGTTGGCCCGGCTGCCAATTGCCCTTGAGGTTCGATCATTACCCGTGTTTCAGTATGATTTTCCCACATTTTATTGACACTCCAACAATCGGTAGATTCCGACGGAAAGAAGGTCAGAGAAGCATATTCCCATGGTACAAAAATTGCATCCTCACCACCCGGAAGGGAATAAGACTCTGAATTGAAACCGAACGTCCCCCCCGAACTGTATAACCAATTAACGGTGGACTCCCAAGCCCCGGCACTACTATCACCTATCCCGCATATCCACTGAATATTCCAGTTCTCATACCGGCTGCCCGAATAACTCATCAGTCCTATTTTAACCGCTTTCGGCTTGCAGAACAATTGCGAACCCAAGTTGTTTCCGCTGGCATTGCCGTCCGCAGGGTTAAACCGAAGATTGGAGTGGGAATAATTGACGGTGCTGGCTGAATAAACTTCCACATCGAAAATTGCCGTACGACCGGAGGTTACCGGAACATCGTCCGCTTCCCAGGTCCCATTGGAATCGACAAACGCCCGGATACCATTTACCCACACCTCGCAATTTGGATCACTCACCGTTCCGATCACGTTCACTGTTGCCTGATTCAATCGGTCATCGGATAGTGCATCTAAAGTCACAGTCGCACTACTTTTGTTAACTGTAATGCTGTCCGAGGTGCTGCCCGCCAAATTCGTGGCAGTGATCGTCAACACATTCGCCCCGTCAGCCAATGGCAGGTTTTGCACCCAAACCAAGCCGTTTTGTTCAATCAATCCTTGGATGACGTTTGTATTGCCTCCAGCATCCACAATAGATGCTGTTATCCTTGCGGTCGTATCATTCACATGGCCTTGCAAAGTGAACTGGTTGCCGCTGATGACGGTTCCACCTTGTGGCCAAGTCAACGTAAACACTGGTAGATTGGTGTCGGCAGAATAATCCAGCGTGAAGCTGACGTTGGTCGTATTTCCCGCCCAATCTGTAGCGTGGAGCAGAATGATGTTTGGTCCGGGACTCAAAACGATATTGGGGCACTCAAAATAATTGGTCGTGTATGCGAGCAGGTTAGTGTTGTAAAATTGCCCCGTCAGGTATCCGATCTGATTTGTCAAAATGCCCGCCGTGTTGCTGACGTCAAACGTGAGATTGCTCAGGGATTCGCTAGCATACCCTTGCACCACAATCAACGGTTGGGAAGCAACGCTGGCACTAGGATTGGTAACCACAATGGTAGGTGGAATTGTATCCAAAATCAGTCCTGTCCACTGCCACGTCTGGTACGCGTCTTGCGGAAGCCCTCGCAACCCGATCCAGACATTATAATTGCCGTCGCCCGAATCCAGCGAGATGACAAGATTCGAGTTATACGGCTGCCACACTGCATCTGTAAAATTGGTGCTGTTAATCACGGAGGCCATGTAGGATGGAACGCCGTGCGAAACAACGATAGTACCGTAAGCTATGTGGGTGTTGATATGATTATTCAGAAAGTGAAGCGAAAACCTGATTTTATTCGGATCAGTGCCACCCAAGTATTCGGTCAGATTGTCAATACCATCCGAATCGTAATCGCCGTTGGTCGGTTGATTAAAATTCCCAAAGTACCTCCACTCCCACCAGTCCGGGATGCCGTTGGAATTTTCATCAATGCCCGTCCAATCACGCCCCCAGATAAACAGGTTCGTACGCGCCATTTGCGGAACCGTGAACGGCGTCGGTTCCTGATTCAAAACCGGGCACACTTCCTGTTCGATGTCCCAGTTTGTCGCCAGCAAGTCCGTCCGGCTCCAGATTTCATAAACTTGGTTGGTCGCATTGTGCAGATTCAAATACGCCTGTCTGTTGGTGATACCCGTAATTTCCAGCCATAAATCATTGCTGCCATACATTGCCGTGGACGCTCCCGCATCCCCACTTTCAAAGTCAGCACCGGCCAAGCTCATCATCCGATTCACCATCGCCCCCGCTTGCGCCTGGAGGGCGGGAAAATCCACGGAGCGGTCATCTATCAGATAAACTCCATTCGTGGGATCAAGAGTGTAAACCGGCAATTCCGGGAACAAGTCGAAGGGGAGCGGAGGCAAAGCGTTTTGCAGACTCCAATAGGTTCCGGGCGGATTGTCCGCCGAAGGCTCGGTGGCCGTTACTGGAATGCTTTGTTCCGGAACCGGTTCTTCCGCCGCCAATGCACGCGCCTGAGCCAGCACTGACATTATGTTCGTGTCGTTAGCTGGAGTTGCTTGAACGTTTCGGATGATTGTTTGGGCGTGGCAGAGATTCAATGAAGCGATGAACCCGCCGATGATTGCCCAAATTCTGAAACTGCTTCTGATCGTTTTCATATTTTCCTTTGCCTGTTGTTAGTTTGCCCTTTCCCAAACGACAAGCATTAGCGTTACTATAGTAACCTGCATAGTCAATCTTTTTTTCTGTATTGCTATGCTGTGCTGTCCGGCCATCTTGACCAGGTTTGTTCCCAAGTCGCCCGCATTTTGCGGGAAGAACGGGAGAAACGCGGTCTTTCCATGACCGCTCTCGCCGGACGCGCTGGTTTGTCTCGCGCCATGATCAGCTTCGTTGAGCGTGAAATAAGGAATCCGAGCCTGGAAACACTTCTGCGAATCGCCTATGTTTTGGACCTTGACTTGGGCGAAATAATTACAAAGGCCAATAAAATCGTCGCCAAGAAATAGTATTTTAAGCCCGATCAACTAGGGCTAACCGGTGGAGTTGTGGCGGTCTTGGCTTTGGCTTCGGCGGCGGCTTTGGCTTTGGCCTCCGCCTTGGCCTTTTCGGCGGCCAGTTGCGCATCCACCGCCGCCGCCTCCTCGGGATGAATCCGGTGGTAATGCTCGTTCGACCGGGCGAGCTTATCCTTCGAATAGAGCAGACCGCCAAACCGGTCGTCGGTGCTCAACTCAAACTCGGTATCCATCTTGATGGCATCGAACGGACAGACCTCGACGCAAATCTGGCAGCTCATGCATACGGAAATGTCAATGTCGAACGTGGCGGGATACAGCTGAGGCTGCCCTTTGTAATCTGGTTTCTTGTCCTTGCTCTTGACGATGTAAATGCACTGGGGCGGGCATTCCTTCTCGCAAATCTGGCAGGCCACGCAGCGCAGTCCCTTTTGCCAATCGTCACCGTCATAGACCAGGAACGGGAATTGCCGGGCATTCTCTTTTTGCGGCAGGCGCTCCTCGGGATATTGCACAGTGGTGAGCCGTTCCTTCGAGACGTAACTCCCGAAGAAGTTCTTCGCGGTCACCGCCATGCCTTTGATGATTTGTTCGCCGAGCATGAGATCAGGAATAAATTAAATCTATAAGGAAACCAGGAAGACAGGAGAATTTCCTAAAAGAAGCAAAAAGGGGGCGCTCGAACCCAAATTTTTCGGCTGAACCTTTTATTTTCATGGCTTCCTAGTTTTTTCCGGGCCGCCTTATTCGGCGATTACTCTCTTGGTTTCCAGTTTCACTTTGGCAAAATTCAACAGCAGGCCATGTTTCCGTCTCGCCGCGCGCAATTGGGACTTCACGATGGCAAAATGAACATCCAGCAATTCACTGACGGCTTTGAGATCAATCACAATTTCGCCTTCCACCAAAAGGTCGAGCCGGTGCTTGCCCACCTCAACGTTGCCATCGTATGTGATAGGCACCTCGACCTGTTGCTCAACTTTAAGTCCGCGCTTTCGCAGCTCATAAACCAGTGCGTTTTCGTAAATTGACTCGATAAACCCAGGCCCCAGTTGACGATGCACTTCAATCGCCGCACCGATGATCTTCCCCGTCAATTCTTCAAATTCCAATGCCATTAATGTCTCCTGCTTTCCTGGCTTCCTTATAAAGTTCGTCCGGGTTTCATCTATCCACTTCTCCTAATACAATGTCCACACTGCCGAGAATGACCACGGTGTCCGAAATCCGGTGCCCGAGACACATGTCCTCGAGAATCGTCAGGTTGATGAAACTGGGCGGCCGCACCCGGTACCGATACGGATTGGCCGAACCATCGCTGATGAGATAAAAGCCCAACTCGCCCTTCGGCGCCTCGACGCGGCCATAAACCTCACCCGCCTTCGGCCGGAAGCCGCGCAACTTCGCCTTCGGGTCCATGACCGGTCCGCCAGGAATGTCGCGCAGCGCCTGTTGCAAAATCTTCACGCTCTCGCGCATCTCCAGCACGCGGATCATGTAGCGGTCATAAACGTCGCCCTGCTCGCCCAGCGGCACCTTGAAATCCAACCGCCCGTAAACGCCATAATGGTCCACCTTGCGGATGTCGTAGTTCACGCCGGCGGCGCGGAGCATCGGGCCGGTGACGGAGGCGTTGACGGCCAGTTCGCGCGGCAGCACACCGACGCCCTGGGTGCGCGCGAGGAGGATTTCGTTTTCGGCCAGAAAGGTTTCAAACTCATCGAGGAATTTGCCGTAATCGTCCACCACTCGCTGCACCTGCCCCAGCCACTCGGGTGTCACGTCGCAGCGCACGCCGCCGAAGCGCATGTAATTGCACATCATGCGCGAGCCGGTCAGCGCCTCGAACAGGTCGAGGATTTTCTCGCGTTCGCGGAAGGCGTACATGAGCGGCGTGCCGAGCGCGCCCATGTCCTGCACAAAAAATCCGATCAGGCAGGTGTGATTTTGCAGGCGGGTCAGTTCCGCCACGATCACGCGGATGTATTCGGCCCGTTCCGGCACCGTCAGACCGGCCAGCTTTTCGACGCTGAGGGCGTAGGCCCAGTTGTTCGTCATCGAGCAGAAATAATCCAGCCGGTCCGTGTACGGCATCGAGGCGAGATAGGAAATGGTTTCGGCGATTTTCTCATGGTTGCGGTGCAGATAGCCGAACACCGGCTTGAGCTTCACCACGCGTTCGCCGTCCAGCACCACGTCCATGCGGAACACGCCGTGGGTGGAAGGATGGTGCGGCCCCATCGAGACTTCCAGCAGGTCGCCGAGCGGCTCGCCGGAGCCGCCGGTCTTCGGCAAAATTTCGTAGTTCGTCGCCGGCATTTGGGTGACGGCATTCACGCTTGTACCTCCGGCGGATAATGCTTTTTGGCCTGCTCCAGCACCTCGTCGTGCGGCGTCGGCTCATACTCGTAATCGTCGGGCGCGACATAATCCCGCCGCATCGGGTGGCCTTTGAATCCGTCCCACATCAGGATGCGCCGCAAATCGGGATGGCCCTCCAGCCGGATGCCGTACAAGTCGAATACTTCGCGCTCCTGAAATTCGCAGCCGCGCCAGACCGGCGTGAGCGAAACGGCGGAAACCTCATTGCCCCGCCCGGCCGTGCGCTGCCGCAAAGCCACCGGGCCGTGCTTCAATTCCATCGAGTAAAGATGATAAACCACTTCCAGAAATCCGGGCCGCGCGGTCTTCTTCACTTCCTCGATTTCCTTTTCCACGCCGTCCACGACCCGCTTGACCTTGATTTTCTCGGTCAGTTCGGCGTCGAGCCAGTCGACGCCGGTCACGTTGGAGCAGAAATCCAGGCGCAATTGAGCATCGTCGTGGAGAAATTTTGCCACGGCCAAAGCGTGGGCCGGGTCCACGAGCAGCGAGCGCTCGCCCGCCGGGCAATCGTTCGGCAAAATTTCGATCTTTGCGCCGGGGACCGCCGCTTCGATACGCGCTTTGATTTGCTCGGGTGTTTCCACGGTTTAGCGCTTGAGCACGGGCGGCTGCCACACTTCGGGGTTGCTCGGCGGTTCGAGGTCGTGCTCGCCGTAGGCCGGCACCGGAAATTCGCTGGGCGCGCCTTCGACCAGGTGGCGCGGCCGGTTCGGGCCGGTCAGCTTCTGTTTCGTGATTTTCTCCTGCAAGGTCATGATGGCGTGGATCAGCGCCTCGGGCCGCGGCGGGCAGCCGGGAATCGCCACGTCCACCGGCAGATACCGGTCGATGCCCTTGAGCACGTTGTAGCCCTGCTTGAACGGCCCGCCCGAAATCGCGCAGGCGCCCATCGCGATGACATACTTGGGCTCGGGCATCTGGTTGTAGAGCCGCACCACCAGCGGCGCCATTTTTTTGGTGACCGTGCCGGCCACGATCATCAGGTCGGCCTGCCGGGGCGACGGCCGGAACACCTCCGCGCCGAACCGGGCCAGGTCATAGCGGGACATGGAGGCGGCGATCATTTCGATGGCGCAGCACGCCAGGCCGAACGTCAGCGGCCACACGGAATTCGCCCGGCCCCAGTTGTACAACTCCTCCAGGGTCGTGGTGTAAACTCCTTGTTTTTGCAGCTCGCTTCTTAAACCTTCGTCAATCATGGCAAATTTGTTCATGAACTTCCCCATCTTCATGCTCATCCTCAAAAATGACTAAAGAGGATGACGAGGACGAGGGAGTTTGATTCACTTCCAGGTCAACACTCCCTTCCGCCAGGCCCAGACCAGCCCTTCCACCAGCAGCAACAGGAAGATCATCATGGCCAGAAACGCACCCACGGACAGGCTGCTGAAGGAAACCGCAAACGGGAGGAGAAAGATGGTTTCCACGTCGAAGACGAGAAAAATGATGGCGTAGAGGTAATATTCCGACCGGAAGGAGATCCAGGCATCACCCTTGGATTCCAGGCCGCATTCGTAGGTGGCATTCTTGTCCCGGCCGGGCTTGTTCGGCGAAAAGAAGCGGGCCCAGGCCCAAGCCGCCGCGAGCGGCGCCAGCGCAAAGCCCACCGCCACCACGATCAACAAAACGAGCACCAGATAAGGATATTGGGACGATTCCATCACGTCGCTTAAACGGGAGGAGCCCGGCACCATCAACTGGTCGCATCCATCGCCGGATCGCACGCGATACCATCAACCTTTCGGATGCTGCCGCCAGGCTGCCTGCCAAAATAAGAGGCTAATTCAGGCGATTAGAATGTCAAGCGTGCACACGCGCTGGCCACCCATTGCTGTGATCGTTAATAACTGGGAATCTGAGGCCCTTCGGGATCGAGAGTGAAATTCCTTGCATCGCGGATGCGAGTCCGACAAACTGTTGTTTCTGCAACCGCGGGGTGGAGCAGCCCGGTAGCTCGTCAGGCTCATAACCTGAAGGTCGCTGGTTCAAATCCAGCCCCCGCAACCAATCTCCGGCACTGAGTGGCAGCGGTTTCCGCTGCACGACGGGTTGGCATGACTCCTGGTTCTGCGTCTGTTCAGAAAGGACAGATCCCGTACCGTACCCAATAGCCCAGCAGCTTCAAATACTCCAGGCGGGTGCGGATGCCGGTGCGATTGCGCGACCAATCGGCGCGCGCCGAGGCAAAATAGGATGGTCGCGAGTAAAACCGGATCTCCGGGGCGTAATGCCGGAAACAGGCCAGCGCCCGGCGCGAATGATACCAGGAGGTGACGATGATGACGCGCTTCACTTTCTGGTCGCGCAGCAATTGAGTGGTGGCTTGCGCATTTTCCTTCGTCGTCTTGGATTTGGGTTCCAACTCAATCACTTTCGCCGGCACCCCCGCGGCCACCAGCCAATGACGATTGATCGCCGCATCGCCATAGCCGCTGATGATGATGCGCGGCGCCGCGTGTTCCTTGAATAATTCCGCCGCGCGTTCGGCGCGGTCCCGCGCCCCACCACCCAACACCACCAGCACATCACCGGTTACCGGACCGCTGTCCACGGCCAGGAAAAGCCGGGGGAAAAACAACGCCGCCGCCACCAGCAACCCCAACAGGATGAGCAGCACCAGGACGGCCCGTTTGATGAGTTTTCGCACGCGGGCAAACCATTACACCAAACGCCGCCCCTCGGCCAGCGCCGGATTTCTGCCCGGGACCAACCTGGACAACCCCAGACCCGAAATCCGAGACCCGAGAGCCTGAACACTCACCCGTACAGCGGCCCGAAATTATGGCACGCGCGATAATCCGCCGCCTGCAATTCGAGCGCCCCAAACAGGTTCCAGGCGCTGGGCCGGAAGATTTTCTCCTCCGCCACGTTGTGCATGGCCACCGGAATCCGCAGCATCGCGGCCAGCGAGATCAGGTCCGCGCCGATGTGGCCATGGCTGATGCTGCCGTGATTCGCGCTCCAGTTGTTCATGACGGTGTAAACGTCGCGGAAGGCCCCCTGCCCGGTCACGTTCGGCGCAAACCAGGTCGTCGGCCACGTCGGGTTCGTCCGCTCATCGAGGATTTTATGGACATTCGCCGGCAAATCCACCGACCAGCCTTCGGCGATTTGCAGCGCCGGGCCCAGCCCCTTTACCAGGCTGATACGGCACATCGTCATCGGCATGCCGCCGCGCGAGCGGTAAAGCGATGAGAACCCGCCGCCGCGGAAATACTCGTAAACCGCCGCCGGCCAGCTCGTGGCCTTCAGGCATTGGTCCACCTCGGCCCGGCTGATTTCCCAGAACGGTTTCATGGCCGGCTTGCCGTCGCGCTCCTGCCGCCCGGTGCCATCGAGCGTCGCCGCGCCGGAATTGATGAGGTGCAGCAGGCCGTTCTCGCTCTGGCCTGACAATTTGTGGCCGGTGACGCGCTTGACGGATTCCGGGCTCCAGTACGTCCGCACGTCGGCAAAGATCTGCGCCGTGTTCGTGAGCAGATAACCCGCCAGCATGCACGCGCCGTTCAACGCGTCGTTCTCCGTGGCGAAAATCATCGGCGGCCGGATGCCGTTCCAGTCAAACGACGAATTCAGGATCGCCTCCATGAAATCGCCGTTCGGATAATGATCCGTCCAGTGGCGTTGCCCCTGGAAACCGCCGGCGATGGCATTGCGCCCGAGCGCCTCCTCGCCAAAGCCCAGCTCGGCCAGACGCGGATTGCCCACCATCAGGTCGCGCGCAATCATCGTCATCTTCACCACCGTCTCCCACTCCCAATCCTTGCGCGCCTGGTCGTGCTGCGACTTCGCCGGGTTCCAGTCCTTGCCTTCCTGGCAGTTCGCCCGCGTCCAGGCCAGCGCGCGCTTGAACTCGCGCTCGTCATAAATCTTCTCCTCGATGCGCCGCACCAACTCCGTCATGTCCACGCACTCGACCCGCATGCCGAGGTAGCTCTCAAAAAACGGCTGGTCCACGATGGAGCCGGCGATGCCCATGGAAACCGCGCCCAGCGAGAGGTAACTTTTGCCCCGCATCAGGGCCACCGCAAGACCGGCGCGCGCGAACCGGAGGATTTTCTCCTGCACATCGGCCGGAATACTCGTGTCGCCGCCGTCCTGGACGTCGCGCCCGTAAATGCTGAAGGCTGGCAGCCCCTTTTGGTTGTGGCCGGCCAGCACCGCCGCCAGGTAAACCGCCCCGGGCCGCTCCGTGCCGTTGAAGCCCCACACCGCCTTGGGAATCAGCGGGTCCATGTCCATGGTCTCGCTGCCATAGCACCAGCAGGGCGTCACGGTGAGCGACACGCCCACGCCGGCGCGCGCAAATTTCTCGGCGCACGCGGCCGCTTCGGCCACGCCGCCGATGCATGAGTCGGCAATGACGCACTCGACCGGTTTGCCGTTCGGGTAGCGCAGGTTGGCCGACAGGAATTTCGCCGCGTTTCTCGCCATGGCCATGACCTGCTTGTCGAGCGACTCGCGCACACCCTTGCGCCGGCCGTCAATCGTGGGCCGGATGCCGATTTTCGGAAGGGAACCGATGAGCGGAAATGGGTTTTTCATAAGTGAATGACGCAGTTTTGCAAGCAGCTTTGTTCCTGTCACCTCTTATTTTCCGGCTTCACCCGTCGGGAATTTGCATTGCCAAATGCGCCCGGCCCCACAAAATGAAACCTCCGATGACCCACCGGCAAATTTCATTGTTGGTCGGCTTGAGTTTATTGCTTTGGAGTCCGGCCCTGAGCGCGCCGCCCGGTCCTCCGGCCGCCGGGCATTTCGACTATTGTTATCCGGGTGATGACCTGGGGGCGGTTTACCATCCGGAGGAAACGGTGATCAAATTGTGGGCGCCCACGGCGAAGGACGTTCAGCTGGTTTTATTCGAGGACGCGACGAATCAAACTTCCCGGCTGGTTCCGATGACCCGCGACCAGGATGGTGTCTGGTCCGCCAGCTTGAAGGGGGACATGGATGGCAAATACTATTTGTACGAGATCACTCACGCGGACGCCGGCGCGGCCAGGCCGGTCGTCGATCGCGTCAACGATCCCTATGCCCGTGGATGTTCCGCCAACACCGGCCGGACTTTGATTTACGCTCCCCGGAAAACAAACCCCGATCACTGGAATGAAGATCATTTCGTGACGTTGAAAAACAATGTGGACGCTGTGCTCTACGAGGCACATATCCGGGACTTTTCCATCAACACAAATTCCTGCGTCTCCAATGCACATCGCGGAAAATATCTGGGCATGGTCGAGGAAAACCGCCGGATGCCAAATGGTGAAGGCTGCGGCATCGAACACTTGAAGCAGCTCGGCATTACGCATGTTCACCTGCTGCCGGTGTTTGATTATGCCGTCGGCGACGAAACCCAGAAGGTGGACGATTATACCTGGTATAGCTGGGGTTACGACCCGGTCCTGTACAACACGCCGGAAGGTTCCTACGCCACCGACGCCAACGGCACCGCCCTCCAGCGTGAATTCAAACAAATGGTCCAGGCCTTCCACCGGAACCACATCGGCGTCATCATGGACGTGGTTTACAATCACACTGCCGCCACCGGATCCAGCCGGGCGTCCATCTTCGACAAGGTCGTTCCCGGCTACTACTATCGGATGGATCCAGCCGGCAGGTACGCCAACGGGACCGGCTGCGGCAATGAACTCGCCTCGGAAAAACCGATGGTGCGGAAATTCATCGTGGATTCCATCAAATACTGGATGACCGAGTATCACATTGACGGATTCCGGTTCGACCTGATGGGCATTCTGGACCGCGACACCATGCGCGAGGTTTATCGCGAGGCCAAAAAGATCAATCCGAACGTCATCATTTACGGCGAAGGCTGGCAAATGGAGCACGTGCTGCCGCCTGACCGGATGATGACCCAGGCCCACGTGGCCGGCACAGGCATTGCCGCCTTCAATGACGGCATCCGCGACAACATCAAGGGCGATTACGCGGAAAAGACGGCCTGCGGGTTTGTGCAAGGCGCCGGACCGCAATATGGCGGCATGGGGCGCTTTCACTTGAACATCAAAGGGCAAAGCACCGGCCGGGACCAGGAAACCATCCCGGTGGTTTCGCCGAACGAAACGGTCAACTATGCTTCGGCTCACGACGATTTGTGTCTCTGGGACAAGCTGCTGACCTCCGCTCCAACCGTACCGGAAGCGCTGCGCGAGAACATGGACAAGCTGGCCGCCGGCATCGTGCTGACCTCCCAGGGAATTCCCTTCCTCCACGCCGGCGACGAATTTCTCCGGTCCAAAAACCTGAATTCGAACAGCTACGACGACAACAATCCGCGGGTGAATCCGATTGACTGGTCGTTGAAGACGAAACACAAGGACGTCTTCAATTTTATCGAGGCCTGATCGCGCTCCGGCGGGCGCATCCGGCTTTTCGCATGACGGAGAAGGCCCAGGTGGACGCGGCCCTGGAATTCGCGCCGGTCGTGCCGGCCAATGTGGTTGAATACGTGCTGAAGGACCACGCGAACGGCGACCGTTGGAAAACCATCCTGGTGATTTTTAACGGGAACAAGGAACCTCAAAATCTAAAGGTGACCGGCGATTGGTCCATCGTGGCAAATGACAAGGCCGCCGGAACGGAGACGCTGCAAACCGTAAAGGACAAAATCCGTGTCGAACCCTTCTCGCTGGTGATCGCCCACACGGACGGCGCATATCAATTGGATCCCAACCATTGAGTTGAGGTCTGACCTTTCCTGCCAGATGCCGGACCCGGCATCATGTAGCGTCGAGGCTGAGCCTCGACCGATTCGGCAGGGACGCGCCGCCGGGACGTCCGTCTGGTGCGGCAGGTGTCCTGACGAGCCGTCTTTTTGTTGTGGTAAGGTCGCCTCTATTGACGAACCGTTCACTCAACACTCAGCACTCAACCGAGCCTTAACCGTTGATAAACGCTGATTTGGGGTAGGGTCGCATCGCTGAGGCGACCGCGAAAAAATTCTGCTGGCTATTGCTCGCCTTGATCGGTTTGCAGGGCAGATGAACGGTTATTGACACCCCGTCAAACCGGCGTAGCATCGGCCCAGTATCAGAAAATCGGGTATGAAAACCATCGGCTTCCGGGTAAACAATGATCAACCTTCAAACTCGTGACCATGAAACCGAACCTCGACAGGATAGATGACGCCGTGATGGCCTTGTTGTTTCTCACCAGTTTCACCGAAGGCCACCGCGCATTCAACATCACCCGGGCGTGGAAGGGACACGACTGGGACGCGCTCAACCGGCTCCATGAAAAGGGCCTCATCCAAGACCCGAAGAGCAAGAGCAAGTCGGTGGTGCTGACCGAGGCGGGTCAAAAACGGGCGGAGGAATTGTTCAATCGGCTGTTTTGCGAATAAGGCCTTCCCTCGCCATGCCGACCGGTGCTAAAAAGCGAATCCGACGCCGTTGGGGCGCGTCGTGGACTGTTGCCGAATTGAATCAACTCGGCAAAAAACCGGATTCTGTCCTCGCCCGGCGCTGGGGCCGCACCATCAAGGAAGTGGTGGCCGAACGCGAACGTCAACGCATCAACTTGTGCCTGCCGCCCCGCCGCTGGACCGCGAGAGAGATCAAACTGCTTGGCCGGTTCAACGATTGCGAAGTCGCCAGACGTTTGCGGCGAACTGCTGACCAGGTGCGTAAGATGAGGGTCCGCCTGGGAATTCCTTCCATTCGCCCGCAGCACATCAAAAAGTGGACGCGGGCCGAAGAGAAACTCCTGGGCACCATGCCCGACCGCAAACTGGGCCAGCGGCTTGGCCGCAACGCAGCCGCCGTCCGCGTCCATCGTCTCGCGCTCGGGCTTCGCAAATACCATTTAATCATGCGACCTTGGTCGCTTGAGGAGGAAAAACTGCTCGGCACGGCGGGGGACAGCGTGATCGCCGCGCGTCTCCATCGTACTCGCCTGTCGGTATCGCAACACCGCCGGGCGCTTAACCTTCCTCCGGCGCCGCGTGTTTTCCCCAACGCATGGACGCCCAAACAGGATGCCCTGTTGGGGAAATTTTTTGATGCGGAGGTGGCCCGTCGGATCGGTCGCACGGTTTTGGCAGTGGAGCAGCGCCGCGCCAAACTCAGGATTCCCGCACTGCCCAATCCCAACGCCAAAAGCCGCCCCTACACGCGGGCGGAAGACAAATTACTCGGCACCATGCCGGATGCAGAACTGGCGCGACGGCTCAACCGCACCATGTTCGCCATCCAGGCGCGCCGCATTGCGTTCAAGATCCCCAAGTTTGCGGCCCAACGGCGGCCCTGGACACCTGACGCAATCGCGCTGCTCGGCAAACTGCCGGATGAAGAAATCGTCCGCCGATTCGGCCGCACGTTGGAATCCGTCAAAGTTCGCCGGGGAAAACTTGGCATTGCCAAACCTGATTCCAAGCATCGCCGCTGGCTTCCTTGGGAAGGCAAATTGCTTGGAAAGCTCCCGGACACGGAAGTTGCGAGGCGCACGGGACATCCCGTCGGCTCGGTCAGCGCCCGGCGCAATCAATTCGGCTTGCGCGATCCGAGCAGACGTCCCTTCTGGACTCGCGAAGAAGATCTCCTGCTCGGCCAAGGCTCGGATACGGTTGTGGCGCGTCGTGTTCACCGGTCAATTAGCAGCGTTAAATATCGCCGATTCAAACTGAAAATTCCGGCCTGGCGGCGCGATTGACCGACGGATCCCGGGAGCGCTGGCGCCTGTCGGGCCGAAGCTGAAGGCGAAGGCGGACGGGCTGTCCGCTGAAAAAATCCGCTGGCCAATGGCGGAATCCGGAAGTAGAACATCCACACCCTCAGCAGTTCCAAAGGGCAAAAATTTATGGACCGAATCAGTCAAAGCTGCGTCGGCAAAGTTGCAATGCCGAACACCGCCACGCCTTCCCCTTCAGCCATTGCCCCAATGGTCCACTGGATCCGCCACGAAAAGGTAATTCTGGATTTCGATCTCGCCGCACTTTACGGAGTCGAAGCTCGCGCGCTGAATCAGGCTGTCAAACGCAATCTCGACCGCTTCCCGCATGACTTCATGTTCCACCTCACACCTGCCGAAGCGGATGAGGTCCGTCGCCGGGTATCACAAACTGTGACTCCCGTGTCAGGCGCTCAGTCGAACTCATCACAAATTGTGATGAGTTCCCGAAAACACCGGGGCCATGCATATCTTCCCTATGCCTTTACCGAGCAGGGCGTCGCCATGCTGTCCAGCGTCCTCCGCTCGCCCCGGGCCGTCCAGGTCAACATCGCCATCATGCGCACCTTCGTCCAGTTGCGCCGCCTCATGGATTCCAATCGCGACCTGGCCCGCCGGATTGACGCCCTGGAAAAGAAGTACGACGAACAATTCCGCGCCGTCTTTGACGCCATCAAACGCCTCATCGCCGAAGACAAAGTCCGCAAATCCAAACCCCGGCGAGAAATCGGCTTTCATGCCATCCCCCACTGACTAACCGTTCACTCAACACTCAGCACTCAACCGAGCCTTAACCGCTGATCAACGCTAATCGAAGCTAATCCGGTGGGCGAGCGCCTGTCGCGCCGAAGCTGAAGGCGAAGGCAGATACCCGCGACCCGTTCTGAAATCTTTTCACCGCCAAGAACGCCAGGAACGCAAAGGCGCAAGGCGAAGGCGGGAAAAATCTGCTGGCCATTGCTTACCTTGATTGGTTTGTAGCGCAAATGAACGGTTATTGACTCCCTGGCAAACCGGCGTAGCATCGCCTTAGAATCAGGAAATTTGGGTATGAATAAAGAAACAGAACAGGCTTCTAATGACATCGTTTGGGCATTTGACCTCGGTAAAGGCTCCATCGGCGAGGCGGTGCGGCAAGGCACAACTTTTCTTCACAAGGCATCGCTGCTGATACCGGCGGATTTTGCGGAAACCAAGACCGCCGCCAATCGCCGTCGCATGTGGCGCACGCGGCAGGCGCACAAGGCGCGCGAGCAATGGCTCAATGAGGTAATGGAAAAGGCGGGCATCGAAATTCTGAACGGGCGACAAATTGGCAAAGTTGACGAAAACGGGAAACCAATTCCACGATCGGATTGGAAAAAGAAAAAAGGGAAATGGATTGAGATTTCAAAAGCCGACCCGCGATTGGAGCGTGAGTTTGCAGAAAAGGGAGATTCAACTTGTTACACTTCGTGTCTGCTTCGCATCAAATTGCTGCGTGGAGAAAAACTTGAGCCGTGGCAAATCTACAAAGCATTTCATTCGGCGATCCAACGGCGTGGCTACGACCCGAACATTCCATGGAAAACTCGTGAGTCGCGGGCAAAAACAAAAAACAGTGATGATGATGAGGCCGGGACGCAGAAACGGATGGAAGAATTTGAACAGAAGCTAACGGAGATTTCCAAAGGCAGACCGGAATTTCACTATCCCTGCTACTTCGATGCCTATGAAATGGGGCTTTGGGACGGCGGTTCGCAATTCAAAGATCGAACCGATTGTCAGGCAAAAAGCACACGCAATCAGATCGTGTCGCGTAAGTTGGTCGAAAAAGAAATTCGCGACATGGTTGGTGCAGCAGCAAAGCATTTTCCGAAGCTGAAAGGTCAGGCGGATTTTCTTCTCTACGGTCAGGCAGGAGAAGCTTACGCCTCATACAAACCGGCGCTGCGAAAAAAATATAAACTGAAAGAAGGCGGTGCAAACGACTGGCATGGTGTCGTGGGTCAAAAGATTCCACGTTTTGAAAATCGCATCCTCAACAACTGTGCGCTGATTCCATGCCTGCATGTCTGCCGCAATCCCAGCCGTCAGCAATACAAGAATTTGCCGGAGGAAAAACTCCTGCCAGCGCAGGTTACGTTTCTGATGAAATTGAAAAATATGCGCGTCGAGGAAAAAACGCCAGAGCGCAAACAGCGCGGTCTGACGGCTGCGCAAATCAGGCAGATTTTTGACGAGTATGATCCTGAGCGAAAATACAACTTAAGCTCCAAGCAGTGGCGCAACTGGTGCGACAAGTTTGATTTGCTGCCTATCACCGACGCAGGCGAAAAAGCGTCAGCGACGGATGGTGAAACGACCAAGGAAAAGAAAAAGGAAGAAAAAGATGCCGTGGAAGCCCCGACCGCCAGCGGACGCAGCAGATTTTCGCGTCCGGCGTTGAGAATCTTGAAGGCTCTGATATTGAGTGGCCTGAAGCCGTCAGCAATGCACGAAAAACTGATGAAGCGCGACCCGGCACTGGTTGCTGAAATCGGCATGGATATTCTGGACGCTCCGCCAGTCAAAGAAAAAAAGACTGATTCAGGCAAAACAATTCGTACCTATCTCAAGCAGCCTCGGCCTTGGCTGCTGGTGTCTGATTTATCATTTCTGTTGGCCATGCGAAAAACGGGGGCGAAAGGAGATTCATGGGAGGATTTATTCATCCCGAACCAGCGTTTGGATCAGGTAGTTCAAGAGATTTCGGGCAACGGGAATGGTGACATGACGGCCGAGCGGCAACGAAGGGACAAAGCTATTCAAGACCTCATTGGTTCCCAGAATGACCCTAAAGTGCGTCACCGGCTGGCAACGTTTTGGGAAAGATTGAAATTGCTTGAAAATTTGAAAGATGAGGATGGGAAGCCTATTGGCGAACCCAGTCAAATCGTGTTGGAATTTGTCCGTGAAGATTTCATGGGCGAGAAGGCCAAAGGCAAATTGAGAAAGTTTCAGGACGAGCGTGCCGAGGCGCGGAAGAAAGCGCGGGAACATGGCGGGTTGAAATTTGAACTTTATGAAGCGCAAGGCGGAATTTGCCTTTATGGAAAGCAAGTCCTTAAGAATGGCAAGTTTGTTTGCATCGAGAATGGATTGCCAATGCCGGGCACGCCGGGTTGGGACACGCTGGTCATTGACCACATTGTTCCCCGTGAAGCTCCCTACAACGGGCCGGATGCGGCGGTGAATTATGTTCTCACCACGCCGGACGCTAATAATGCCAAACGCAAGCGCACACCGTTTGACTGGTTTCATCAAGACCGCATGGCGGAATGGGATGGCTATAAAAATTTTGTCACCTCGAAAATCGGAACGCTCGGCGGCAAGAAGGTTCAATTGCTGACGCGCTCTGATGCGGCAGATTTAGTCGGGAAATATACGTCACTGGCGGAAACAGCTTGGATTTCCAAACTGGCTCAAACACTTGTCCGTCTGCACTTCGGTTGGCCGTTGGAACACGAGCGTGGCAAGGAGCGTGTGACAGTGGTTCCCGGCGGATTGACGGGGCGCATTCGCAGAAAATACCTGCTGAATACTTTGCTGGACGAGCGGTTCAAAAACCAGACCACAGCCGAGATCAAACCAAAAGATGAAGAAGAGGCGGAAAAGGATCGCAGCGATCTGCGGCACCATGGGCTGGATGCCATGCTGATTAGTTTCTTTCCGGATTGGATGCGCAATCCACAAAAATCAGATTTCTTCCGCTTCCCGCCGCCGCTAGATCAGCCATTCCCTGGTAAACGCAACAAACACGCCGTTCGCGAGTTTTTCAAATCACAGCTTGATGAAGTTCTGCCGGAGAATTTGTTTTTGGAAAAAGCAAAGCTTGCAGAAATGGCATATGGGCGGTCGTTCCAGCCAGAAGAAACCAGTGCCAGCACTACGACGGTTAAATATAAAACAGCCAGACTTTCATTGGCTGAACTGGCATACGAAAACGACACGAATGACAAAGCCACTTACAGTCTCAAACGTGCACGACGCATGACCGGCGGCATCGCGGATGAAAATATACGAAAGAAAGTGCAAGAGTTTCTCAAAACAGAGCCGAGTGAACCGGCGTGGTCAGCTTTTTGCCAGAAGTTTGAAGCCGAATTCACCGGGCAAAAGCGGGCCAAGCTCGTTAAAATCGAAGTGCGGAAAGTTGCAGAGATTCGCACCCGACGCAGATCAATCAAGGAAATGGCCTACGAACAGGGCAATTCCCGCGAATATGATGTCGAATACGCCAGGGAAAATGTGACCGAGATTGTCGAGGACATCCCGGAACAAAAAATCATCAAAACGAAATTGCGTGAATTCTTTGCCGGAACCCCAAGCGAGAATCAATGTAAGGATTTCGCCGAAACGCTCAAGCCCATTGACCGAACCAGATTGCGCTCGAAGTTCGATGAAGGCGGGAAAAAGGCAAAGGCACGCACCGTGAAGTTTGCGATCTTCGCCCACCGCCCTATTCCGATGAAGTTCAATCTCGAAAAGGCGCACGCGAGGATAGATAAAGTTTGCGATGAGCATATTCGGCAGCGATTGCGTGCCTTCGTAAATCAAAATCCTCCACCTGACCAAAGCGCGTGGAACGCTTTCTGTGACATTCTTGCGCATGAACGGAAAGACAAAAATGGCAATCCTCTGAAAGATGCCGATGGCCATGTCATTTATGGCGCGGCGATCAAGAAGGTGCGGGTCAACGATGGCAGCCCCGATGAATACAAGGATTTTTCAAAAGACGGAACAGGCACGTTTTACAAAAATAAAAAAGAGCACAAGGGGCAGTTTGTTTATTTGGTGGATGACGGCACCCCTGACGGCGGGGTCAATGTGCGTCCGGTATATGTATTCGAATCTGTTCAAACAGTGAAAAAGGAAGTTGAAGCCGTTCCGAAATTCAAGCAGCTCATTGGATATTTTCAATCAGGTTGCACCATCGCCACAAAAGAACCCGTTCCGATTGACACTTTCAAACTCGTGACCTTGAACGAAGAAAAGAAGAAACGTCGGAAGGCAACAATTACGCCACTTGCACCAAATCGGTTTTTGTTAAAAACGATCATCACCAAATCCCAAGCGGTGGAGGCAGAAACAGCCGATGGCACAGTTATTGTCTCGACTCTTGCCCCTTTAATCAAAGCCGGCTTGCATCGGGTAAATGCTAAATCCGAAACCACAAGCGTATGAGCCACCACATTCTGCATGTTTTTCAGCACGGCGCGATTCTTGGCCGTGACCGCGGGTTCATCACCTGCCGGGCGGACGGTCAGGATGTGCGGCGGTTGCCGTTGGATGATATTCGCGCGGTCATCATCGCGGCACACGGCGTCACGCTCACGTCCAGTTTTCTTTCCGGCCTGATGGAGACGGACGGCATCGTTTTGCATTGCGACGAGCGATATCAACCATGCGGCTGGACGGCGCCGCTGGCGCGGGTGGTGGATTTGAAAACCTTTCAGCATCAGACAGCGCGGCCAAAGAAATTGAACGAGCGGCTTTGGCACGAAATGTTGCGCGGCAAGACGCTGAACCAATCGCGCGTGTTGCAGCACAAGAAAATCCGGTCGCCGCATCTGGAACTGGCGCTAAAGCTGGAGGAATTTGACGAGGCGAATTGCGCGCGGCGTTATTGGCAGCTTTATTTTCCATCCATCGGCTGGTCGGCCACGCGGCGCGACCGCAACGAGGACACCGCGCCGAACCAGATGCTCAATTACGGTTACGCGGTGCTGGCGGCGTTGTGCCATCGCAGCCTCATCATTCACGGATTGCTGCCGCAGCTCGGCGTGTTTCACAAACCACGCTATCGTTCTGAACCGCTGGTTTATGATCTCATGGAGTCGTTTCGCCCGGCGGTGGAGTTGATGCTGGCGGAATTCATGATACAGCCGGAAGTTTCAATGAAAGCGTGGGCCAAAAAAGTCGGCACGGAATTACGCGAGCGGCGCGTGATGCATCGGGAATACACGCTCAAATTGATGGACGCGATTGATGCGTCGGCCAATTCGCTGGCGCGGGCGTATGAGGAGCTTTCGGCCAAGCAATTTTGGGTACCGGAATTGCCGGAAGCGACGGCAGTGGTTGCATGAACAACAGTCCTTTTAGTATGGGTTGGCTCATGGCCATGTTTGATTTGCCGGTGATGACCAAGAAGGAGCGCAAGGTGGCGACACGGTTCAGAAATGATTTGCTCGATTGTGGATTCCTGATGATTCAATTCTCGGTTTATGCGCGACCATGCGTGAATTTTGAGCAATTGAGCAAGCACATCGGTTTCGTGCAAAAACTGGTGCCAGAAGCGGGCAATGTGCGGCTGCTTTACGTCACCGATGAACAATGGCTCAAAAGTGTGACAGTGATTGGACCGAATTATGAACAGGGCAATCGGGCAAATCATCCGAAGGTGCCAGACCAAGTGGAGTTTTGGGATTGAAAAAACAGGAGCGCCCGGACGTGACAAAGCAGTGGTCCGAACGCTCTTTCTTCAGTTAAGCCTTCCCCCCGGAAGCGCGTTAACTGCGCTAACTACATCACCGACAGGCTTCTCTGGCAAGCCTATTTTATCTCACGCGCCTCCGGGGGGAAGGCAAAACAGCTCCAAGCAATGTGTAGGAGCCGTCTTGATTTTATCTCACGCGCCTCCGGGGGGAAGGCAAAACGAACGGCGGGTTGGCGCGTGGGGCTAACCGTAACACAAATCAACAATTCATTCTCCATTCCTCCACCCCACACGCCAACCCGCCGCTGGTTCGACTTCACCCACGCCCCGCTTTTCCGTGAGCTGGCAGACACGGCATCTGGTGTCTGACTGAATGCGGCAATTTACAATTCCATCGAGGTACAACCTCGACGCTACACCTACTCTTGGGAACCGATTTCACGTTAAAATCCGGCGCTGGCCAAACCCCGGCGATTTGTTAAGCTGGCGCCGATGCTCAATCCGCTGGCCAATCAACGCGTGAGGACAGCCCTCATCGAGCTGGGCCAAATTGCCATTCTGGCCAAGGAGGTGTCCGCCTCGGTGCTCCGGTGGCGCGTGGCCTGGCGTGACCTGGTTTACCAGATTTTTTTCATCGGCATCAAGTCCCAGTCCGTCGTCCTCATCACCGGCGCCTTCACCGGCATGGTCCTGGGCGCCCAGACCTACTTCCAGTTTCACAAAGTCAAGATGGACACCGCCACGCTGGCCGTGGTGGGCGTGTCCATGTGCAGCGAACTCGGCCCGGTGTTGACGGCCCTGATGGTGGCCGGACGCGTCGGCGCCGCCATCGCCGCCGAACTCGGCACGATGCGCGTGACCGAACAGATCGACGCGCTGCGGGCGCTGGCCACGCATCCGGTGGATTACCTGGTGGTGCCCCGGCTGCTCGCCGCGCATGTGGCCCTCCCCGTCCTCACCCTCGAAGCCATCATGGTCGGCATCCTGGCCAGCTATGTGGTCGGCGTGACCGTGCTGGGCATCGAACCGACTTATCTGTGGGACAACATGCTCAAGTACACGCACCAGGTGGATGTGGTCATCGGCCTGGTCAAGGCGTTCATCTATGGCGGCATCATCGCGCTCATCGGCTGCTACCGGGGCCTGACCTGCGGCCTGGGCGCCGAAGGCGTCGGTCGCGCCACCACCGAGGCGGCGGTGAATGCCTCCATCACCATCCTGATCGCAAACTTCTTCCTGACGCTGGTCATGGGCAAACTGGTGGGGCTGTTATGATCGAGGTCCGGAATCTGTACAAGCAGTTCAACCATCATTCCGTCCTGGCCGACGTGAGCTTTCGGATTGAAAACGGCGAGTCCGTCGCCATCATTGGTCGCAGCGGCAGCGGCAAAAGCGTGTTGCTCAAGCATCTCATCGGGCTGTTGCAGCCGGATGCCGGCGAGGTGCTGATTGACGGCGAAAGCATCGTGGCCATGGACGAGCGGCGGTTGCTGGGCGTGCGCCGGAAATTCGGCATGGTGTTTCAGGGCGGGGCGCTGTTTGATTCCATGACGGTGGCCGAAAATGTGGCGTTTGGCCTGCGCCGGCACGAGCACCTGACCGAGGCTGAAATCGCGCGGCGGGTGGCGGGCGTCCTGGAAGTGGTGGATTTGCCAGGCACGGAAAGCAAGAAGCCCGCCGAGCTGTCGGGCGGCATGCGCAAGCGGGCCGGGCTGGCCCGCGCCATCGTCTATGAGCCGCAAATTGTGCTGTACGACGAGCCGACCACCGGGCTGGACCCGATCGTGTCCGACAGCATCGACCAGTTGATGGTGCGGGTTCGGGACCGTTACCAGGTGACGACGGTGGTGGTGACGCACGACATGCGGACCGCGCGCCGGGTCGGGCAGCGGGTGTTGATGCTGCACGACCGGCGGATTTACGCGAGCGGCGCGCCGGAGGAAATTTTTGAGTCGTCGGACCCGGTCGTACGGCAGTTTGTTGACGGCGTCGCGGATGCGAAGGAAATGTTGATTTGAATCATGGATAAATCGCGCTTGGAAATCAAAGTGGGCCTGTTTGTGTTCATCGGGCTGGTGCTGCTGGCAGCGCTGATGATCATGTTCAGCAAGGGCGCCAGCCTGTTTCATGGCACGTACGACCTGCGCCTGCGCACGAGCAACGTCGGCGGCCTCAAACTCCGCGCGGGCGTCTTGCTCGCCGGCGTCCAGGTCGGCACCGTCTCCGCCATTCAACTGGCCGACGACGGCAAGAGCGTGACCATCCTGCTGAAAATTTACAGCCGGAATAAAATCTACCACGACGCGCGGTTCGTCATCGAACAGGCCGGATTCCTGGGCGACCCGTATGTCTCCGTCGTTCCCACCTCGAATGCGCCGCCGGTGCTGGCCAACGGCGACGAGGTGAACTGCCAGGAGCCGTTCAACCTGCAGGAGGTGGCCCGCTCAACCTCCGGATTCATCAAGCGCATCGAGGACACCGCCCGCAAGCTGGACGACTCCGTCACCGACCTGCGGCGGGTGGTGTTGAACGAGCAGGCGCTCACGAATTTTTCCATGGCCGTGAACAACATGCGCACCTTTTCGGAGCAGGCCCTGGGCACGGTGGGCGACATCAACGCGATGGTGGCGACGAATCGCGACCAGGTTGGACTGGCCGTCAGCAACATCGTTTTCTTCTCGCAGGAGTTGATCTCGCTGTCCGGTTCCGCCCGGAGCCTGATGGCCACCAACAGCACGGACATCACGGCCGCGGTGAAGAACATTGAAACTTCGACCGAGATATTGAAAAGCCTGATGGGCGACATCCAGAACGGCAAGGGAATTGCTGGCACCATGCTTCAGAACCAGCAATTCAGCACGAACGTGGAAACCATTGCAAACAACCTGGCCGTCGCCTCCAGCAACCTTAACCGGTTCGGCATGTGGCATTTCCTTTTCCACAAGGAGCCAACGCCCAAGCCACCGAAAAGCGGCAAGTGATCCGCCGCAATTGACATGAGCAGCAAACCAACCATCAACGGCCCAGCGACGATCTCGCCAATCGTCACCCGCCACTCGCCACCCTTCCCATGACCTCGCTCTGGGCCATCCGCATCCTGTTCCTGAGCCTCTGCACCATGGGGGGTTACGCCATCAGCCAGGTGCGCCCCGAGCTGACCGGGCTGGCTCACAGCGGGCTCATCGGCATGGCCATGGGCTTCGGCTTCGGCGGCTGGATGATTGCGGTGGATGAGATGCTCAAGGGATTTTCCCTGCGCGCGTTCTCGGCCACCACTTTCGGCCTGCTCCTCGGCCTGGTCGTCGCCGAACTGGTTGACAATTCCGGCCTGTTCGTCAACACCCCCGAAAATGTCCGCTACCTCATCCGGCTCGGGCTCTTCCTCGGCTTCGGCTACATCGGCATCATCCTCGCCATGCGCAGCAACAAGGAGGATTTCTCGCTCATCATCCCCTACGTCCGCTTTGCTCCGCAAAACAAGCCTGACAATCTGTTACTGCTCGACACCAGCGTCATCATTGATGGCCGCATCGCCGACCTGATTGATACCCGCTTTCTCGAAGGCTTGATTGTGGTGCCGCGTTTTGTGCTGAGGGAAATCCAGCAGATCGCCGACTCCGCCGACGCCATCAAACGCGCCCGCGGCCGGCGCGGACTGGAAATGCTCAACCGCCTGCAGCATAATCCGCACACCGAGGTCCGCATTCATGACGGCGATTTCCCGGAGGAAAAGGAAGTGGACAGCAAGCTCATCCGGCTGGCCCGCAATCTCAATGCCCGGCTGTTCACGAATGATTACAATCTGGCCAAAATCGCCGAGCTGCAAAAAATCAGTTACGTGAACCTGCACGAAGTGGCCAAATGCCTCAAGGTCACCCTCCTTCCCGGCGAAATCCTGCAGCTGAAAATCGTCCGCGAAGGCAAGGACAAAGGCCAGGGCGTCGGCTATCTGCCCGACGGCACCATGGTCGTCGTCAACAACGGCCAGCCTTACATCGGCCAGCAAATGGAAGTTCAGGTTCAGACCCTCCTGCAAACCGGCGCCGGCATCATCGTTTTCGCCGATCTCAAAGCGCCGACCATCTGAGAGCCACGCGCCATGGACCTGGTGACCATCTTGACCGTCTTGAATCCGATGGATGCGCAACTGGCCCGCTCCCGCCTGGAAGCGGCGGGATTTCATCCGTTCGTCACGAGCGAAACGGCGGCACTGAGCATCGAAGGTTATGCCCTCGCGGCCGGCGGCATCCGGGTTCAAGTACCCGACACCGAGGCCGCCGAGGCGAAGGAATTTCTCAATGCGCCGCCGGCGCCCGCCGAATGAGCCAATTTCTGGCATGAGCCGATGATCCGACAAATTTACCAATCTCCCTCACCCGTCCTCCGGCCGCCCTCTCCCAGCCGCTGGGAGAGGGCCGGGGCGAGAGGGCATTCCTGCCGTTTTTACCACGCTGCTGACATCACCGCCGCATGACTCCCGCAAAAACCAAACTGTTACGGCGATTAAAAAAGCTCCGGCCCGGAGAAATCGTCCTGGATTCCGCCACACTCGCGCAGTATGCCGGCGACAAGTGGTTTGCCGCGCATCAGCCCGACGCCGTCGCCCTGCCCCGCTCCACCCGATCGGTCTCGACAATTCTGCGATTCGCTCACGAACATAAAATTCCGGTCACGCCGCGCGGCGCCGGACACGGTTACGTCGGCGGTTGCGTGCCCGTTCGCGGCGGCATCGTGCTCTCGCTGGAACGGATGAACCGCATTCTCGATCTCAACCCAGCCGATTTCGTTGTCGTCGTCCAGCCGGGCATGAATACCGAGCGCCTTCAGAAAATCGTCGAGCGGCGCGGCCTGTTTTATCCGCCCGATCCGGCCAGCCGGGCGGATAATTTCATTGGCGGCAACACCGCCACCAACGCCGGCGGCCCGCGCTGCCTCAAATACGGCGTCACCCGCGATTACGTCCTCGGCCTGGAAGTCGTGCTCGCCGACGGCACCATCGTCCGGCTCGGCGGCCGCACGCACAAAAACAAGACCGGGTTTGATCTGCACCGGCTTTTTGTCGGCTCCGAAGGCCTGCTCGGCGTGATTACCGAGGCCACGCTGAAATTGATTCCGCTGCCCCCGTTCCGCGCCAACCTGGCCGTGGGATTCGACGCCATGCCGGCCGCCGTACGGGCGCTGCATGCCGTCTTCCGGGCGGGCTTCCTGCCGTGCGCGCTCGAGCTGGCCGACGAGTTCACGCTGGCCGCCGCCTACAAACGGACGAAGAGCGAGCGCCTGCGCGGGTGCCGGGCCCATTTGATTGTCGAGCTTGACGGGCAAAAGAAATCCGTCCGCCAGGAAATTCGGGATTTGGAAAAGATCATCCGCCGGCAGAAGCCGCGGTTTGTCCAGCGCGGGCTGGGCGCCGCCGAATGCGAAACCGTCTGGAAAATCCGCCGCGAATTCTCCTACGCTTTGCGCGATACCGGCCTGACCAAGCTCAACGAAGACGTCGTCGTCCCGCGCAGCCGGCTGGAAGACCTTTTCACGTTCGCCGCCCGCCTGCAAAAAAAGCACAAGCTGCCGGTGGCCTGTTTCGGCCACGCCGGCGACGGCAACATCCACACCAACGTCATGGTGGATTATGCTCAACCGGGCGCCAAAGGCCGCGCCGAGGCTGCCTTGGACGAACTGTTCCGCTGGGTGATTGGGGTCGGCGGCGCCATCAGCGGCGAGCATGGCATCGGCCTGGCGAAGAAGCGCTGGTGGCCGCAGGCGGTTTCCGTCGAAGCCCGCGAACTCCACCGCATCGTCAAGCGCGCCCTTGACCCAAAAGGCATCCTGAATCCTGGAAAGTTTGTTTAGACCATTTTGAGCAATGATGCGGTCACTCGGGTAGGGTCGGCGCGCTGCGCCGACCGGACGCCGCAGCGCGGCGTCCCTACCAACGACTATGGTTTTTGTTGAAACATTCCAACCGAAGGGACGATTTCCGCGAACCCTACAACCTTAAGGCGTCGTGGAACTCCGCCCTCCGACGAGAACCACAAACTCGCCCTTCAGATTCCGCTTCTTGGCGATCGCCAGCAATTCTCCCGGTTTGCCACGGAGAAATTCCTCGAACTTCTTGGTCAGCTCCCGCGCCAGCACCACCTCGCGATCAGGAAAAACCTCGTTCAACTCACCCAGCAGCTTTTCGACGCGATACGGCGACTCGTAAAACACCAGCGTGCCGGTGACGGTTTTGAGCGAATCCAGCTGGTTCCGGCGCTGGCCGGATTTGTGCGGCAGGAATCCGACAAAATGAAACTCGTCCGTCGGCAGGCCGCTCGCCGTGAGCGCCGCGACCAGCGCGCACGCACCCGGCACGGATTCCACGCGGAACCCGGCGGCGATGGCGGCCTGGACAACCCGCTCGCCCGGGTCACTGATGCCGGGACTGCCGGCGTCCGTAACCAGCGCGATCTTTTCGCCGCGCCGGAGCCGCTCGATGATTTCCTCGGTGCGTCTGGCTTCGTTAAACTGGAAATAGCTCAGGAGCGGCTTGGTAATGCCGAAGTGTTTCAGCAACTGGCCGGAGCGCCGCGTGTCCTCGGCGGCGACGACATCGCACTCGCGCAGCACGCGAAGGGCGCGCAGGGTGATGTCCTCGAGGTTGCCGATGGGCGTGGCCACCAGGTAAAGCGTTCCCGGCGTGAGCGGCGGCAAATCGGCGTCCATGGCCTGACTTAACCAGAAAATCCGGCGGAAATAAACCGGATTCGCAGCAATGAACCCGGCCATAAATTTCACCATCGCCCCGGTTTGGCGATTGCATTAATCTCCCGCAAGTGAATGTTATGAACAGACTTTTCCCGCTGGTTTTGCTTGTGATTGGGTTGGCCGGCCAGGCATCGGCCCAGGAAATCAAACCGCCGGTGCGCGTGGCCATCGTCGGCCTGGCGCATGATCATGCCCTGGGGTTCATTCCCCGGATGCAAGGCCGGGCGGATGTGCAACTGGCTGGGATCGTTGAAACCAATCAGGCACTCATCGCGCGCTACGCGCAACGGTTCCATCTTAATTCCAACCTGTTTTATCCCAGCCTGGAGGCGCTGTTCGCCAAAACCAACGTCCAGGCCGTGGCCACGTTCACTTCCACCTTCGATCACCAACAGGTGGTGGAAACCTGTGCGGCGCACCATGTGGATGTGATGATGGAAAAGCCGCTGGCGGTAAACCGGCAACACGCCCGCGCCATCGAAGCCGCGGCCAAAAAGGGCGGCATCCAGGTCATCGTCAATTATGAAACGAGCTGGTATCCGGGCACCTCGGCCGCCTACGCCCTGGTTCACGACGAACATCGCATCGGCGACATCCGCCGGATGGTTTTTCACGACGGCCATCGCGGGCCGCAGGAGATCGGCTGTTCAACCAATTTCCTGGCCTGGTTGACCGACCCGGCGCTGAACGGCGGCGGGGCCATCAACGATTTTGGCTGCTACGGCGCGGATATCGCCACCTGGTTTCTGGATGGCCAAAAACCCGTCTCCGTATTCGCGGTCGCGCGGCAGCTCAAACCGGAGATTTATCCCAAAGTGGAAGATGACGCGACGATTGTGCTGACTTATCCCGGGGCAGTGGTCATCCTGGAACCGTCATGGAACTGGCCGTTCGGCTGCAAAGACATGGAGATCTACGGGCAGACCGGCACGGTTTTTCTGCCGCAACCGGATTTGTTGCGCGTCCAAACCGCCAATGCGGCCAGCCCGGCCGACACCGTTCCTCCGCCGTTGACCGGCGCCAGTGCCGATCCGCTTTCCTATCTGGCGGCGGTGGTGCGAAAAGAAATCAAGCCGTCCGGCCTGGCATCGCTTGAGGTCAACCTGATTGTGGTGGAAATTCTGGATGCCGCCCACGAGTCGGCGCGGACGGGAAAACAAATCAAACCCTGAACGGCAGGGCATGAAATCAGCCAAAGCATTTTCCGTCGTTCTGGTCACCGCGCCGGATTTGAAAACGGCCCGCCGGCTCGCCCGGGCCGCGTTGTCGGCGCGGCTGATTGCCTGTGCCAACCTCATCCCCAATGTCGAATCGCATTACTGGTGGCGGGGCAAAATCGAGTCGGGCGCGGAGGTCCTGCTAGCTCTGAAAACACGGAACGCGAACCTGGCAGCCTTGGAAAAGCTGGTTCTGGCCAAACATCCCTACGACACGCCGGAGTTTGTTGTTCTGCCATTGGCCGCTGGCAACCAAAAATATCTCACCTGGCTGGCGGACAGTTGTCGGTGAAGGTGGGGCTTGCTCTCCGAGCGAGCCGCGGCGCGGTGCGGAGACCGCGCCCTACCAAACCAGATGTCGTGCAAAGCCGCCCCATCAGATTTTGGTTGAACCCTTGCCCGGCGGGCGTAGATTTCCAATGTGAATCCGGACGCGATTCCGTTGATGTTGCTCTTGCTGCTGGGGTTCGTGCTTGGCGCAGGCACGACGATGGTGCTGTGGATGATTGTCTGGCGGCACCGGGTGCATATCCGCCAATCTCCAACTCAACGCGCGGTCGAGTTCACCCCGCTGCAAATCGCCTATGCGCCCCGACCTTCCCGCTGGCTGGCCATCCGTTCGCACCATCCCCAATCCATTCGGGCCGCGCTGGGTTTGGACCAGTTTACGCCCTGTCCCTGGGTGGAAGGCCTGACCGGCGGACACGGGTTCTTCATCGGCGCACCGGTCAACGGCTGGATCATCGTCACCGGCTCGGGTTTGCCGGACCCGGGCAATGATGCGGACGAGTGTTTCCGGTTCCTGACCGACCTAAGCCGCAAGGTCGGGCACGTGCAATTTTTCCTGGCGGAACGGGTCCTGCAGCATCACGCCTGGGCGCGCGTGGAAAACGGCGTGGTGAAACGCGCGTATGCCTGGGCCGGTGAGACGGTATGGAACCAGGGCGCCAAAACCGCCGCGGAAACGGATTT
>Ga0335069_10000754_pt1 | contig 52594 bp, 33 predicted proteins | sample Lox_Sample_11_FD_206714 | JGI IMG/M metagenome (GOLD analysis project Ga0335069, IMG submission 206714) | Soil microbial communities from Loxahatchee National Wildlife Refuge, Florida, United States - Lox_Sample_1.1 | ecosystem: Environmental > Terrestrial > Soil > Wetlands | place: USA... | reverse complement strand
CGCGGGCCGGAGTGCTCTCCTAGATGGGACACGCCCTGAAGGACACATTGCGTCGATGGCTGTGGCCCGTGTTGCCCGGCTGGCCGGATCACGGGCGGCGAATCGTGCAGGGCCCGCAGGTGGCCGGCTTGCTGGAACGGGCGGCCGCGGAATCGTCGAGCTTCCATTCGGTGCTGAACGCCGGCGCCGGGGAGGGCGGTTACTCACCGTTCCTGCTAAAGCTGCCGGGAAATCGATTGTTGTTGGAAAGCGATTACGGCTACCGCACTCACCGGCCCAGTTCATTCGACACGAGGCAGGTTTTCTTTTGCTCCTCGCTTGTCTCGATACCGCTCGCCGATGCTGTCTGCGATCTAGTACTGTGCACGGAAGTGTTGGAGCATATTGAAGAGCACGACCAGGCTCTGGACGAGTTGGCGCGCGTGACGGCGCCGAACGGTTGGCTGTTGATCACGGTTCCAACGCCGCCGGCAATTCCCGACGCGAACCATGTGCGCGAAGGCTACAAGCAGCCGGAGTTAGCCGCCATGCTCACCAAGCGCGGCTACCGGGTGGTTGAGAGCCGGTTCTGCATGCATTACTTCTTCCGGTTCGTGCTGGCCAACTGGTCGCGTTGGTTCTGCCGTCCCAACATGATGATCAGCAGTTTGTCCATGCTCGACAGGTGGCTGCATATCGGACCGCCGATGGATCTGCTAATCCTGGCGCAGTTAACAGGCGATCGCAAACCACGGGGTTATGCCGAGGCGACGGCAAATGGCTCCTTGGAGCCCAGCGGGAGCGGAGTCCGATCCTAGTGTCCCAGCAGGCCTTGATAAACGAGCGTGTCGCTGGTGCCCGGCCACATCTTCACGGCTGCTGGCACGTAATCACCAATGAATATCCGCCGCAAACGGGAGGAGTCAGCGATTACACGCAGCAAGTAGCCAGGGCATTGGTCGAGCAGGGTGACGAAGTGCATGTGTGGTGTCCGGCATGGCGTGACGTCGAGAACCATGCGGACGGCGTCCACGTGCACCGGCAACTGGGGAGCATCGCCCCCTCGGACTTACGTTGCGTGGATGCCATGCTGGATGCATTCCCGAGCCCGCGACGGATTCTCGTGCAGTGGGTGCCGACCGGCTACGGCTACAAGTCCATGAACCTGCCGTTCTGCTGGTGGCTGCGGAAACGGGCGCGGCACGGAGATCGCGTGGAGATCATGCTGCACGAACCGTTCCTGGATTTGCGCACCGGTTCTCTGCGAGGACGAGCGGTAGCGCTCGTGCATCGGCTGCTTACGGTGATCTTGCTGCGATCGGCCACGCGCGTCTGGATGACGATTCCCGCTTGGGAACAATGCTGGCGCCCCTATGCGCTCGGCCGCCGTGTTCCCTTCCATTGGCTGCCTGTGCCCAGCAACATTCCCGTCGTGCATAATCCGCACCGGGTGCAGGAAGTGCGACAACGCTATTGCCCGGGCGGCGCGCTCATCGGACACTTTGGCACTTACGGGGCGCCCGTTGCTTCCCTGCTCGAGCCCATTCTCTACGCTCTTGGCCGCGACCCGGTTCCACAAACCATCCTGCTCATGGGAATCGGGAGCCAACGATTTCGCGAAGCGGTGATCAAGAAACGGCCGGAACTGAGTGAGCGGATTCAGGCAACCGGCGCGCTCGCGCCCGAGGACTTGTCCTGCCACATCAGCGCGTGCGACTTGTTGATCCAGCCTTACCCGGACGGAGTCAGCAGCCGGAGAACCAGCTTCATGGCTGGGCTGAGCCACGGAATCCCCGTGGTTACGACAGCCGGGCTTTTGACCGAGGACCTCTGGGCGGCCACAGGCGCGGTGCCCATGACCGCCGCGGGCGATATCGAGGGTTTCGTCAAACTCGTGCGCCGTTACCGCGATGATCCCGAGGCGCGTGCCACGATGGGCAATGCGGGGCGCAGCATTTATGCCGAGCGCTTCGAAGTGCGGCATGTGGCATCCAAACTGCGCTCCGAAACCCTGACAGTCACGGGCAACGAATAGACATCGGCGCGATGAGGATTCTGCTTGTCACTTGCAACCGGTCGATTGTGGGCGGCATCGAACGCTACCTGCAAGTTCTGATCCCGGCACTTTTGGAACGGGGACATGACATCGCGATTCTGTGCGAGCGCTTGGCCGCGCCGGACGAGCCCACCATCGATCCCCCCGGCGCTGGGCTGCCGGTATGGCTTTGCGAGCACGCGCAGGGTGCGGCGGCTCTATATAACGAAATTGCCGCGTGGGCTCCGGATGTCATGTACGCCCACGGCTTGGAATCGCTCGCGTTGGAAGATGTCTGGCTGGACAGGTATCCGACCGTCTGGTACGCGCACGTATATATGGGAACCTGCACGACGGGACGAAAATGCCACATGTTTCCGCAGGAGCAACCCTGTGACCGGCGGTTCGGCCCCATGTGTCTGGCGATGCATTACCCCAGGCGCTGCGGCGGCCTGAATCCCTGGCGGGCATGGCAGGCGTTCCGGGTCCAGTCGCGGCGCGAAGCGCGCCTGCCGGATTACCGTTCGATTCTTGTAGCCAGCCGTTACATGTATCGGGAATACGAAAGGCACGGAGTTTCACCGGATACTTTGCACTGCGTGCCGCTTCCGGTGACGGATTCCGCGTTCCAGGACCGCGCCTTCTCACCCAAGATGCCCGAGGGAAAACTGCTGTTTCTGGGCCGCTTGACGGACATGAAGGGCGTCCACAAGTTGATCGAAGCCGTGCCGTTGGCAAGCCAGAAGTTAGGGCGTGCTCTCGCGCTCACGATTGCGGGTGACGGGCCGGAACGAGCGGGCCTCGAAATCTTGGCCGAGCGGCTCGGCGTCGCGGCGCGGTTCGCCGGCTGGGTGGACGGCGAGCGAAAGATCGAATTGATGCGCGAGGCCGGCCTCCTGGCAGTACCCAGCGTCTGGCCGGAGCCATTCGGGCTGGTCGGCATCGAAGCGGGATGCCTCAGCTTGCCGGCAGTCGGGTACGAGGTCGGGGGGATTCCGGACTGGCTGATTTCCGGCGTGACCGGAGAGTCGGCTCCCTCTGACCCGCCATCCGCCGCGGGTTTGGCGGACGCCATCGTCCGGGCGCTGGCCAACCCCGAACATTACTCGGCATTGAGGAAAGGCGCCTGGGAACGCAGCCGCCAGTTTACGATGGAGCGGCACATGGGGCAGGTCGAGCCTTTGCTCGAGGCGGCAGGCAAAAAGGCGCCGCAGCCCGCACCGCGAAACGTTTGGATTTCTAATGACACGAAGAAGGATGACTCGCCATGGGTAACGCTACCGCATTAGTGACCGGAGCGGCAGGCTTCATAGGATCTCACGTCGCCGACCAATGTCTGGCGCTCGGCATGAACGTGGTCGCCGTAGACGATTTGTCGGGCGGCTTTCGCGAGAACGTGCCCGCCGGGGCCAAATGGATACAAGGTGATCTGCGCGATCCCGCATTCGCGGCATCGCTATGGGAGGTGGCGCAATTCGATTACGTATACCACCTCGCGGCGTACGCCGCCGAAGGGCTCTCTCATTTTATCCGCCGGTTTAACTACGACAACAACCTGCTCGCGTCGATCAATCTCATTAATCTTTCGGTGAAACACAACGTGAAATGTTTCGTATTCACGTCGTCCATCGCGGTCTACGGGCGCAATCAGGTGCCCATGACGGAAGATCTGGTGCCGCAGCCCGAGGATCCGTACGGCATTTCGAAGTACGCCGTCGAACTCGATCTGCGTTGCGCGCATGAGATGTTTGGTCTCGATTATGTAGTCTTTCGTCCGCACAACGTCTATGGCGAGCGGCAGAACATTGGCGACAAATACCGCAATGTCATTGGTATTTTCATGAATCAAGTGATCCAGGGCTGTCCCATGACCATCTTTGGTGACGGTTCGCAAACCCGCGCTTTTTCGTATATCGACGACGTGGCGCCGCTGATCGCGAAGGGGCCGATGGTGCCCGCCGCGCGCAATCAGGTGTTCAACGTGGGCGCCGACACGCCCTACTCGGTGGGCGACTTGGCTAAGACCGTGGCGAAGGTGTTTGGAACCGAGGGTGTGATCCAGCATCTGGCGCCACGCAACGAAGTGGTGCACGCCTTCTCGGATCACTCGAAGGTGCGCGCGGTGTTCCAGCCGCCCGCTCCGACGGATCTCGAAACCGGCATCGCCCGGATGGCCGCCTGGGTCAAACAGAAAGGACCGGCCGTACCGGTCGACTTTGCCGCCATCGAGCTGCACAAGAATCTGCCGCCGTCGTGGGTGCGACGCTAACCATGGCGATCTCGATCATCATCAGCAATTTTAACGGTCTCAAGTTTCTACCCCGCCTCCTCGAAACCATCCGTCAGCAGGAGGGCGTCGAGACGGAGATCATCGTCGTCGACCGCGAGAGCAATGACGGCTCTTTGGATTATCTGCGCGACATTCCCGACGTTCGCATGGTGTCGGAACCGGCCGCGACTGGCCTCGTGGCTGGATATGCAGCAGGCGCCGTAGTGGCTCGCAATGAGCTTCTGTTTTTCTGCAACGAGGACATGTGGTTCGACCCTCAATGCCTTCGTCTACTCCAGGAGCAGATCTCGCTTGAACGCCGCATCGGCGCCGCGGATCCCTGGCAATGGACCTATGACGGCCAGCACTGGATTCACGGCGGCACGCGGTTCCGCAGGCGCCGCTGGGACCCGAACTCCCCTTATCCCCGCCGTGGCTTCGACTTTACGGTTCCGCTCGCTGCCGGTGAGAGGGTTCCCTTCGCCTGCGCGGGTGCGCTGCTGATCCATCGCGATGTTTATCAGCAGATCGGAGGCTGGGACACGACTTTCTTCCTCGATCATGAAGACATCGATCTGTTTGTGCGGGCATGGCAGAGAGGGTGGGATTGCGTGACTGTTCCCGATGCCAAGGTTTATCACGCAGTCAACGCATCGAATGCCAAGGCACTGAACGACGGCCGCAAGGTATGGCCGCGCCGTTACGTCGCCAATCGCTCGAACCTTGCGGTGATCGGATTGAAATACTACTCCGGCGCCTCACTCCTGTGGGCAGGGATCAGTCTGGTGATGCCGCTCGTCGGCGATCTGATGCGCCTCCGCTGGAGCAAGTTGTCGCTTGACCTGCAATCCATTGGCCTGACGTTCAGACGGATCCGAGCGGTGCGCCGGTTTCGTCAGGACAATCGCGCTTGGGCCGCACAAAGGCCCGGTTATCAGTTCTTCCTTCAGGAAGACATGACTCGCTCGTAGAGGAATTCTTGAACACTCCCACGATTCCAGTGAGTTCCACCGCGGCTCCCCGAGCAGGATTGACCGGTGCCGCCAAGGGCCGGCCCCTGCGCGTGGCGATGATCTGCAACTTCCTGGAAGAGCGCTGGCCCAGCATGGATCTGGTGGGAGATATGCTCTGTTCTCACTTGGCCGCCAACTGCGACAATCAAGTGACTGTCACCCAAATCCGGCCCGCATTCAAGAACAGATGCACGCGCGTGTTCGAAAAGCCGGCGTTCCGGAATGCAGACTTGATCCTTAATCGCTTCGCCGACTACCCGGCGTGGCTGCGCCCCCGGGCCGGAGAATACGATCTGTTCCATCTCGTGGATCACAGTTATAGCCAACTCCTCCATATTCTCCCGGCCGGCCGCACCGTAGTGACCTGCCACGATCTCGATACCTTCCGTTGCGTGCTCGAACCGGAGCGCGACCAGCGGCCCCGCTGGTTTCGCGCGATGTCGCGCCGGATTCTGGACGGCTTTCGCAACGCCGCCCACGTGATTGCCGTAAGCGAAGCCACTCGGGATGAACTGCTGCGTCACCGCTTGGTTTCGCCGGAACGCATCAGCGTAGTGCCAAACGGCGTGGACCCGATTTGTTCGCCACAGGCCGATGGGCCCGCCGATTTGGCGGCCACGGGGCTATTGCCCGCGCCGGCCGGCACGCCATGGCTGCTCAGCGTAGGCAGCACCGCGCCTCGCAAGCGACTGGATGTTTTGCTTCGCGTGTTCGCCGCTGTGAAACGCGTCATGCCGGAAGCCGGTTTAGTGCGCGTGGGGGGCCTGAGCCCGGAACTGGAACAACTGGCCACCGAATTGAATATCCGGCCCGCGATCGTGACATTGCCGTTTCTCGCGCGCGATCTGCTCGCGGCGATCTACCGCCGCGCGGCGCTCTTGTTGCAAACATCCGACGCCGAGGGTTTTGGCCTGCCGGTGGTCGAAGCCATGGCCTCGGGTTGTCCTGTGGCCGCCAGCGATATACCAGCGCTGCGTGAGATCGGCGGAACGGCAGTTACCTATTGTCCGGTTGCTGACGTGGCGTTCTGGCAGGACGCGGTAGTCAGGCTTTTGCGCGAAAGAGAACAACAGCCCGAAGCCTGGGCACGGCGGCGGCACCACGCGGTAGCTCACGCGGAGCATTTTTCGTGGGCCGAGAATGCCCGGCAGGCCGCCGTCATTTACCACCAGGTCTACGCGGCAGTTGCGCGTTAATCGAATGCAGACCGAGCTAAACCGGAAGAATCGCTTTTGTGAATAAAACTGAAGAGAACATCGCGGACTCGACGAGCGTGCAGGCGCGGTCCACGGCGGCCCGGCAACGCCGCAAAATGAAAATCGCGTTCGTGGTGCACGACTACCATCGCGGCGGTGGACACAGCCGGTATGTGGCCGAGCTTGCAACCCGTTTCTGCAAACAACACGAAGTCCACGTTTTTGCGAACCGCATAGTGGACGATGGCACACCCGGCATTCATTTTCACAAGGTCCCGGCTTGGAGAGCCAACGCCTTCACCACGGTTCTGAGTTTCGCCCTGCCAGTCACTGTGCAGGTAGGCGGCGGCTTCGATATCGTTCACTCGCAGGGTTTTTGCGGCTTGCTGGGAAATGTTTTTACGGGCCACATGTGCAACAAGGCCTGGGACGTTGCGCTCCGGAAATTCGCAGGCGGCGCCAGTACGCGGGAAGCGATATTCAATAAAGTGACGGGCGCCATCGAGCACGCCATGTACCGCTTTGCCCGAAACAGCCGGATGATTGCGGTCTCCGAGCGCGTGCAGCAGGATCTGGTTCAGTATTATCAGTGTCCCTCGCCCATCCACGTGATCTACCATGGCGTGGATCTCGAGGTCTTCTCGCCCGCCGGCACCGAGCGCTTGCGCCGGGAAGCGCGCCGCTCATTCGGCGTTCCCGAGGACGAAACCGTATTCCTCTATGTGGGAAATCTGCGCAAAGGCGCCAAGCTCTCGATGCAGGCGCTCGCGCACCTGGAACGCGGCGTACTACTTTGCGTGGCGGCAACTGAGCGCGGCCCCTACCAGGAGTTCGCGGCGCAATGCGGCGTGGCGGACCGTGTCTACTTCGCCGGCCATACCAATCAGGTCGAGCGAGCCTATGCCGCCGGCGATGCCCTTTTGCTGCCCACGCCTTATGACCCGTTCGCCATGGTCGTCTCCGAGGCGATGGCCTGCGGTGTGCCGGTGGTTGTCAGCCGGGAAGCAGGCGTTGCGGAACTGATCCGTTCGGGCACCAATGGCCTCTTGCTCGAGGATGTCACCAGCCACGAAGAACTGGCGCGCCACATGCGCGCGCTCGCGGCAGACAGCCGCTGGGCCGCCGCCCTCGGGAGCGCGGGCCGCAAGACTGTAGAAAACTTAACCTGGGACTCGGTTGCAGATCAGACCCTCGAGGTGTACTACCAACTGCTGGAGGACCGGCAGTGACCGCCGCGCCGGAACGCGCCACGGTCGCATTTCTAGTGAGCGGGAACCAGGGAAGCGCGATGGGTATCCGCGCCCGTTCCTTCGCCGGGCAGTTGAACGAACAGTTCACGATCCACATCGCCTACCGCACGACCAATCGAATCGTGGCTATCGGACAGTTCTTCTGGCGGCTGCGGCGCGTGCGACCTGATATCTGTTACGTCCTCGATATGACGGTTTCAGGCGTCCTGGGGGCGTCGGTTTACCGCGCGGTTTTCGGCGGCCGCGTGATCGTGGATACCGGCGATGCTATCTATGAGCTGGCCCGGCTGAGCGGGAGCCGAAACCTTCTGGGGTTGTGGCTGACGAAAGCACTCGAGCGGTTCAGCCTGGCCACGAGCGACCGGGTCGTGGTGCGCAGCCATCCGCACCAGGAGTTGCTGGCAAAACGCGGCATCGCCTCCGATATCATTCCGGACGGGGTGGATACAACCCAATTCCTTCCCGGCGCCGAGCCCGAACTACGCAAGCAACTCGGCCTGGACGGCTGCTGGACGGTCGGACTGTTGGGCAGCCTGGTATGGAACCCCCGTTATGAGGTGTGCTACGGCTGGGAGCTCGTCGAACTCATCCATCGGCTGCAGGATCTGCCCGTGCGCGGAGTGATCATCGGTGACGGCTCGGGCCTGCCCTATTTGAAAAAGCGATGCGCCGAGTACGGCATCGAGAGCCGCATGGTGTTCTTAGGCCGTGTCGAGTACGAGAAGCTCCCGCGTTTGCTGAAAGTCATGGACATTTGCCTCTCGACGCAGACCAACGATACGCCGGGCCAGGTGCGCACCACCGGCAAGCTGCCGCTGTATTTGGCGACGGGGCGTTTTGTGCTGGCTACCCAGGTGGGCGAAGCAGCCCGCGTCCTGCCGCCGGAAATGCTGCTGCCTTACAACGGAACTAATGACCGCGATTATCCGGCGCGATTAGCGGAGCGCGTGCGTGCGATTCTTGAGAACCCCGGGGCGCTGCATAACAACGGCAGCGCCGCGCTGGCCCGTACAAATTTTGATTACGCTGTGCTGGCCGACCGGCTGCGAAGTACCATCTGCAGCGTCCTGCCATCGCGATTTCAACAAACCCGCCATGAGGCGGCGCTGAGTAGCGGAATGTCTTCGCAGTCCGGCGACAGACTCTGTTCCCCTAAGCCAAAAAAGGATTAACCGACACATGAAAAAAGCGCTGATTACAGGAACTACGGGCCAGGATGGAAGCTACCTGGCGGAACATTTGCTCGACCTTGGATACGAAGTGCATGGTCTGGTCCGCCGCGTGGCCCTCGAGCAGCCCGAGCAACGCCTGGGCCGCTTGCGCAACGTACGCGACCGCATTCAGCTCCACGCGGCGAGCCTGGAAAGCTACCCCAGCATTTTTCACGTGCTGACCAGACACCAGTTCGACGAGTGCTATCACCTGGCCGCTCAGAGCTTCGTTGCCGAGAGCTTTACCGACGGATTCTCCACCATGGCCACCAACATCGACGGCACCCATTACGTGCTCGCGGCGTTGCGTGAAATCCAGCCCAACTGTCGATTCTATTTCGCCGGCTCGAGTGAAATGTTCGGCAAAGTGCGCGAGACGCCGCAGCGGGAGGCCACTCCGTTCCATCCGCGCAGTCCCTACGGCATCAGCAAAGTCGCCGGCTTCCACCTGACCATGAACTATCGCGAAGCGTACGGCATGTACTGCTGCAACGGCATCCTGTTCAATCACGAGAGCCCGCGCCGCGGTCTGGAATTCGTGACGCGGAAAATTACCGACGGCGTCGCCCGGATCAAGCTGGGACTTGCCACTGAGCTTCGCCTGGGCAATCTGGCGGCTCGCCGCGACTGGGGGCATGCCCGCGATTACGTCCGGGCCATGCACCTGATGCTGCAACAGCCACAGCCCGACGACTACGTGGTCGCCACGGGGGAAACTCATAGCGTCAGCGAATTCTGCGAGCTGGCTTTCGGCGAAGTGAATCTCGATTATCGCGATTTCGTGAAGACCGACGAATCCGTCTTTCGGCCCGCCGAGGTGGACCTGTTGATCGGTGACGCCGCCAAAGCAAAGAAGACGTTAGGCTGGTGCCCGCAGGTCGATTTCAAGTCCCTGGTCCAGGAAATGGTCCATAGCGATCTCGCCCTCCTTTCTTCCGGCACGGCAGGTTCTCGTAAGTAACGTGGCAAAGCCTGCCGGCTCCCGCGGGGAAAAATTCCATGATTGATTCTTTGGCTCACGGTGTCCCTTCTTCATCGTCTGCCGCAGCGGCGGCGGACAATCCTGCAGGAGCCCCTACGAGGCCCCTGCAGGTTCTTCATGTGGGCAAATACTACCCGCCCCACATGGGTGGAATCGAGACGCACCTCCAGGTGCTGTGCGGCGAGTTGCGCAAAACCCTGGATGCGCGCGTCATCGTGGCGAGCGACGACCGCACGAACACCGAAGAGGTGATCGATGGTGTGCCCGTATCCCGCGCCGCCACGGCCCTGACCCTGGCCTCGGCTCCGCTCTGTCCGCGAATGGTGACAGCGATCCGTCGATCCCGCGCCGATATCGTCCATCTTCACTTGCCTAACCCCTCGGCCATTTTGGCTTACCTGGCATCCGGGCATCGCGGACGCCTGGTGGTCAGCTACCACAGCGATACCGTCCGGCAGCGCATTTTAGGCGCCGCCTTCGAACCCCTCTTGCACGCTGCTTTGCGCCGAAGTTCCGCCATCATCGCGTCGTCTCCCGAGAACCAGCGAACTTCGCGCGTGCTCAGCCGCTATCAGGACCGATGCCATGTGATTCCCTATGGCATCCCCATCGAACAATTCGAACGGCCCGACGCCGCCGCCGTGGCCGGGATCCGGAAACAGCTCGGCGATCGCATCATTCTCGCCGTCGGCCGCCTCGTGTATTACAAAGGGTTCGAACATCTGATTCACGCCATGACGCAGGTTGACGGCAGGCTAGTGATCGTTGGCGACGGCCCGCTTCGCGCCAAGCTGCTGGCCCTCATCAGTTCCTTGGGTATCGAGAACAAGGTTGTTCTGGCCGGAAAAATCCCTGATGAAATCGCTCCGTACTATCACGCCGCCGATGTTTTCGTATTGCCGTCGATCGCGCGCAGCGAAGCCTTCGGCATCGTGCAAGTCGAGGCCATGGCTTCCGGCCTGCCGGTCGTGAACACGAGTCTCGAATCGGGCGTCCCATTCGTTTCGCTGCACGAGCAGACCGGTCTCACCGTGCCTCCCGCCGATTCCCAAGCCCTCGCCCAAGCCATCAACCGTTTGCTCGCCAATCCCGATCTGCGGCAGTCACTCGGCCAAGCCGCCCGCCTGCGTGCCCGTCAGGAGTTCAGCGCCCCCATTATGACCTCCCGCATGCTGGCGCTCTACGACTCCGTAATGAAGTCGCGCAGAATCTGACGCGAGCCGCCGGCGTGTGGCCAGCGTCTGCCAAAACGTTTTCCTGATCAGCATCATAATTTTCCGGCGGCATGGCCGGGCATGGAGCGTCTGACTCTTTATCCATGAGCCTTTTTATATCCGAACACGGTCGTCTTCGTAACCGCCTAGGTACGGCGATCCATCAACACCGCTTGGCGATGGCCAAGGCACTCTATGCCGCCGTTCGCCAGGAGGCCTGCGCCAGTTGGAAAGTTCCCCAGCCGTACGAGCAGGTATCCGAATGGGGGCGCGCACACCTTTCGACCACCATCGATTTATTGACGGCGTGGTTCAAGACCCTTGACCCGCTTTACCGCGACTTGTTCGCGGGCTGGGTTCATTCGCGGCTTGTCCCCGACCTTTCTGACGAGCCCGCACCGTCTGACTATAAGCCCGCCGCGGCGATCAAGCTCGTGAAACCCGGGTGGCTTGAAATCCTGAAACCGCATGTTCCTGCGGACGCAATGGACATCCTGGAATCGGATTTGGCTCTTGTCGCTGAGATGCTTTCCGCGCCCGCTCTCCGGCAGCCTCGCATCCTGTTCATCGGCGATTGCATTCAATGGGAAGTGATGACGGCGCTGCTGGGCCCTTGCGCGGAGGCTCGCATCAGCTTCAAGCCTATTCTCATCAATGAGCGCATACAGCCCGCTCTCCGAAACCGCATCCGGACGATGCCGGGCGGAGATTTTGATCTCGTGTTCTTCAGTCCCTTCAGCCATGCGTACCTGCCGGAATACGAAACGCTGTTGAAATCGAGACGCTTTTGGCCCGCCTCCGAGCTCCAGCAACACGTGGACGCCATGCTGCGGGAGGTGTACTTGACCATCGACGCGTTGGCTGCACAATTCCACTGCCCGGTTTATGTCCACAACACCGCCGGAGCCGTTCAGTCCTTTCGTAGAGTTTCCGGCATGGCCAAGCACCTCGTATCGCAGCACACGCGCGGCCGCGCCCGCACGATCATTAACGGCGCCCTTGCCGGCCATTTGAATCAACCGCACTTGGCAGGACGCGTGCGCTTGCTCGACGAGAATTCCCTGCGCGGGCAAAAAAGTGACCTGGAGCTCGGTCGCGTCTACATCGACAGCCACGCCTACCACCCAACACGGCTCAGCGTGGAACTGGGCCGTAATCTCTATTTTGAAGCCATATTTACAACCACATTTCTCGCCACCAAGAAAGTGGTCGTCTGCGATCTGGACAACACGCTTTGGGACGGCGTCATCGGCGAGGGAAGCGTGGCTCATTATGCCGACCGGCAGACCATTCTGAAAGGCTTGCGGCACAAAGGGGTCTTGCTGTCGATCAACTCGAAGAACGATCCCAAGAACGTACGCTGGTCGGGGGCCGTCTTGCAGCCCGAAGATTTTGTCGCGCCGCGCATCAATTGGGAGCCCAAAGTGGCCAATATGGCATCGATTCGCGATGCGCTGAATTTGAAGATGAAAGACTTCGTTTTCCTCGACGATCGACCGGACGAATTGGAACGCATGCAGAACGCCTTTCCGGAGATCGTAGTATTGAACGCGACTCAGCCGGCCACCTGGAAAGTCCTGGCGCATTGGCAGCAGGGTTTGCGATCGGATCTCGAAGAAGACCGGACCAGGCTCTATCACGAAAAGACAAAACGCGAACAATTTCTGAACGGATTTACCCAGGCCGCCACCGCCGTCGAGAACGAGGCGGAAGCCTTCGCCAAGCTCCAGCTCTCGGTGAAGATCGAAGAAGCCGGGCGCTCCGGGATCAAGCGCGCCGCGGAACTGATCAATCGCACCAACCAGTTCAATCTTTGCGGCAGCCGCACGTCTGTGCACGAGCTGGAGACGGGGTTGGGAGTCCATCACTGGGTTCTTACGGCAGCGGCCAGCGACAAGTTTGGAAGCATGGGCGTCGTTGGCGTGATGCGCGTCGACCGAAAGCCGGGACGGCTCGAGATTCCTATCTTTGTTCTGAGCTGCCGCGTTTTCGGGTTCGGAATCGAATACGCGCTATTAAACGCAGTCAAGAACCTTGCGACGCCGGATTACGAAATTGTGGGTCACTACAAGGAGACGCAATCCAACGAGCCCTGCCGCAGGCTTTATCCCGTAAGCGGCATGATATGGGACGGCGCCGCTTGGATTGGCAAGGTCGGCGATCTGGCGCCGGAACCCGCCTGGCTCAAAGTGGAAAACCGGATCCCTCAGCTCCTATCGTCAGAGGCGCACAGCTAGCGCGCGGAACGTGATATCCAACATGAGCTCCAGAGCAGTCGTCGCGGCGTCCTCATCCCCGGCCACGGATCAAGCCGCGCCGCCACCCGAGTACGCGACCCTTCCCGAAAAGGGATACATTCCTACGCTGGATGGCTGGCGGGCGCTTGCGTTCGGGTCTGTTTTGCTCAGCCACGGATTTGTCGATGCCGTACGTAGAGTGCATGCCCCAGCTTGGCTGCTGACCTTTATTGAGCGCGCGGGCACAGCCGGCGTAATGGTCTTCTTCGCCATCAGCGGATTTCTCATCTGCACGCGCCTGCTCAGCTCCATGCCCGACCATGCACGCGGCGAGACGCTGCGCGTCTTTTACATTCGCCGTTTTTTTCGTATCCAGCCGCCGGCCATGCTTTACCTTTTGGTCATCGGGGTCGCGGCTATCCTCGGCGGTTATGGCAGCTTGGTGCCAGGCTATTTCGAACTTCGCGGGTGGCTCGCGGCCATCCTGATTTGCCGCAATTACACCGGCTTGATGCATGCCACGAGCCACTTCTGGTCGTTGGCGATCGAAGAGCAGTTCTACCTCGTATGGCCAGTGGTCCTGGTGTTGTTTCGGCAACGGAAAGCGGCGTGGATCGCGTTGGCCGGCGTTCTGGCGGCGCCGTTGATCCGATGGGCCGAAATCAGCCGGTGGAGTTCCACGCTCCCTTTGAGCGAGATTCTGGAGCGAACCGAATGCCGCGTGGATTCCTTCCTTTTCCCCTGTCTTCTGGCGATCCTGTTGACCTGGCCCAATTGGAAGTCGAAACTTTCTTTTCTGTTTACACCTTATCTGCGGGTTGCCGTAGTTCTTGCAACGATCGTCGCCACGATACTGCCGTACCGGTTTCCGCAATTCAGCCTGCTGCAACGGCAATTGATGCCATTGCTGATTACGCTGCTCGTCGTGGGTACGACTACAAATCGGGGCTGGCTGGCCAAGCTGCTCGAGTGGAAGCCCCTGCGCGCCATCGGCCGATTATCGTATAGCCTGTACCTTTGGCAGCAGATCATCGTCTACCGGCCGTTCAGCGGTTTAACCGCTTGGCAGATTGGGACAGAGATCAGTCTGCGGCTGTTGATCCTCGCCGCAGTCTCCATCGCCAGCTACAAATTCATCGAGGTGCCGGCTATCCAGTTCGGGCGGGCGCTTGCGGCGCGCCGTAGCCGCATGATAGCAACGCCCGCCCCAGCCCTGGCGCCCGGCCGGTAATTTTGGGACGCCTTGTGTTATTGTCGCGCCCGGCCTGAGCTCAAATCGCTGCTACGGCGTGTTGCAGGTCACTTGGCTCAGATTGCCGACCGTGCAGGTAGCATTGAGAGCGCTCGTCCAGTTATAAGACGGCCAAATCTTCGCTGCCCAGGTGGCGGCTTGGCTCAGCAGCGTCGAGTTCACTCCCACAAAACGCATCTGCGGCAGAGCGTAAATTAGATCGGACCCGAACTGCACTTGGTGCGGATCGGTGTTGAATGGCTGTGCCAACTGGAGCGCCTGGAACTGTGCGGATGTCATGGCGCCATAGTAGCCAAGCCAAGCCGTCAGGTAGCCGTTCATGATCTGCAATTTCTGCGTGTTCGAAATTTCCGTGGACCAGCTCGCCTGCGACGGGAACGAGACGAATTGCTCGGGAGTCTGGGCATCGTTCATCGTGTCCTGTTGCAAGGCCGAAACTAACCACAGCGTGAGCAGCCCTGCGGTGCCGACTCGCGGAGTGCTGGTTTGGGCATCCCAAGTGAGATCGTTGGTCGGATAACCCAGGAAATACGGCCAGTCGATGCTCCCTCCGTAGCCGTTGTTCAGGATGAGCTGCAATTCGTACCACGACACCGAATTCCAGATGTGGAAGACGATGCTGCCATTTCCCAGTCCCGGAGACGGACGCGGAATCCCGGAGATGCCGGGTCCCGCCCGGAATGGCATGTTCGATGTCCAGCCACGGGCTGGGGCACTCGAACCGAAAATCGATTGGTTCAGCCCCTCCAGCTCGAATTGCTGGTTCAGTTCCCAGTTTTTGACCACCGACCACAGATTCACCGAGTAGATCTGTTGCACAAATGTCGGATTGTTCCATGAGGAGTCGGTAACGGGCGGCGTCAACGGTCCCATCAAATCGGCCCGGTAGTTCAGCCAATAAATCCAGGATCCTTCCGAGCCACCCAGATTGGCGTAGATGCTGGCATTGCCAGGTTGCAATTGGCTGCTCAGGCTCAGATACAACTGATTGAGCGAGCTGTTCGTAAATGTGCTGCCGAAGGCATCCACCGGATGAATCAGCGGGAGCCACCGATTCCAATCCGGCAACGGGAACGAGATGGGCGTTTCACGCGGATTCAGGTAAGAACTTTGGGACCAATTGGCCGTGCTGTTGTTCGGCATGACGTAGGCCAACATATCGGAATCCTGAGCCAGCACCGCGCTCAACCCCGCACCTGCCGACCATTCCGATACAGGAGCTGAATCTAATCCAGGGCCCGGCTGATACGGCGGATTCCACGGCCGCGCGCTTGCCGGCGCGGGTGTGTTCAGGCTCCGTATGTAGCTGGCTATCTGGTTTCCCTGCTGGGATGTGAGTCCATGAAACATGGATCGCGCCTGAATGGAGAGGTTTGAGTAGTTGAAGTATTTCAAATCTCTTCCATCTTGGGCGTGGCACATGCCGCACGTTGCCTTTATCGCGCCGAATCCCGGACTGCTCAGCGAGGCAGTTCGCCAGAGCGTCTGCCCGGCCGCAATATCGGTCGGATCGTTCAACGGCGGTTGCCAGGTGCTGGGATCGTCCCAAGTAAAGCTGCTCTGCGGAATGAGCTGATTCCCGTTCGTATCCAGGACATTCAGATTCAACACGCGGAACCCGCTCGAAATCCCATCACTGCCATTAAACCTGAACGTCACTGTATTTGAGCCCGTGGTGATCGAGCCGGATGGCAGGTTCATGGTCATGCTCAGCGTGGAGAAACCGCCCCCGATGCCGCCGAACGTGTTCGCCTGGCCCAGAAGCGTCACGGTGGAGGAATTGATCGGAATCCAGGAACCATTGTTGACCTGAACGCTAACTTGGGTTGGATACTTGAGGTTGTGAATCTGCATCGAGAGGCTCATGGTTCCGCTCAGGTTGGAGCCGCTCGGTATATTAAAGGTGGCACCGTTGATTGAACCGGCTGGTCCCGCAACTTCAATCGGCAGGGTAATGTTTGTGCTGGTAGACGGCGTTACGACGCAGGTCCCGCCCAGCGCCGCGGCGATCACTCGTTGCACATCAGTGATATCGCAGGTGCCGGTCGCATCGAGATTCATGGTGCAGGCGGCGAGACCCAGGGTTTCGTTTATGGCGATCTGGACGTCCGCCACGTTGACCACATTGTCGCCATTCAGGTCGCATTGGTTCGTGCTTTGAGCCGCAAGAGTAGGAATTAAAGCGAGTAAGAGGATGAGCCTTTGGATCGATGACCATGTAAGATACGGCGACGTCAATCGAGTAGGTGTATGGTGAGCCAGCATTTCTCCCCTCCCCCTGGGTTCCGATAGAAGTTGTGGTACAGCGACGATTCTATCCGGGCCTTTGGGGTAGTTCTAGATTCCAAATGGGCAAGCCCATTGTGTTACCCAAATTCGCTATCTATTGACTTTTGTTAGGGTAGCTGGCTGGGCGCGATACGCGAGGCCACCCAAAAATGCGGCGCGTCTAGTGAGTTCGCTCTCGTATAAGAACTCACCGTCGATCGTTGGCTTAGTGTATCAATAGAACTCGCAGTCGCCAAGGCCTATTACCAAAGAATCTTAAAAAATTATAGGATTCTGCTTAAGAATGGTGGCACACGGGTTCTAGTACCCCGTTCGATAGTCCGGTTTACTCCCTAGGCCGAATCCGGATGGACACCAGTGGAGCCCCGACGGTATCATGCAAACGAATGCTTCTCTCGAGCGCGGCGAGGAAAGCATCGAGAACGCATGCGGCTATTTTTATCAATCACTTACGAGGCAGACTGTGCGAGCGCATCCCCGGAATGCAGGCCACAACAGTCACTCTGTCCAGGCGGCAAATCGACGTCGTTGAGTCCGTTGGGGGCCTAGTACTCCCACGCAAATCAGGCATAGCGTTACTCGATCTAACCGAATGATAATAATGATAATATTTGGCGGAGCGCAGACAGTAAGGCGGATTTGGCAAAAGTGCAGCGCTCCAAAGTGTCATGAAATCAGGGCACAGCACACAATCTGTTGTGGCACCTGTGGTGGGTTTTAGCGTGGCGGTTGGAGAGCGCATCGCCGGACAGGAACTCGAATTTCACGTGTCCCCCGAATTGTCATTAGCTTGTCAACAATTTGCGGCAGAACAACGGATCGATCTTGAATCCGTTCGGGCAGCGGGTGCCCGGGCGCTCAAACTGCGGTATCAAGGCCTGTCGGGCGACGCGCCATCGTGGACTTTTCGAAAGCTGCTGGCATCCGGTGAGTTGGAAAACACCACATCCGCTCCGACGCCATACGAGTTGGCCCAGACCAATGAGCACTACTGCACGCTTCTGCATTCTCTAATTTCCAACCCCGACCGGGCCATATCCGAGTTCTGTCTTCTGTCCAGACCCGAGTGGGAACGGCAGGTGGTGGCGTGGAACCAGACACGCACCGATTACCCCCGGAACTCGTCAATTGCGGAACTGTTTGGGCAGACGGCGGAGCAGCACCGCGAGCACGTGGCAGTAGTTGAGGGCGAAACGCAAGTTAGTTACCAAGATTTGAATGAGCGCGCTGACCGCTTGGCAGGATATCTGGAACAGCGAGGCGTCAAAAGCGGCGATCGCGTGGGTCTGGCGCTGGATCGATCGACCGCGATGATTGTCGCGATGGTGGCTATCCTCAAGGCTGGAGCGTCGTACGTTCCCCTGGACCCGGATTATCCGATGGAGCGCCTTCGTTTCATGATCGCGGATACCCAACTGCGTGCCATCGTTACCAATACAGATCACGCAAGCAAGCTCCCAGCCGCCGTTTCCCTAGTGCGCTATGAGGATGCCATTGCCTCAGCGCATCAAGGACCGCGGAAAGAGCCCAAGGGCACGGCGGACAGCACCGCATACATTATGTATACCTCCGGGTCCACTGGGGTACCCAAAGGCGTGGAAGTGACGCAGCGCGGGGTAATTCGCCTGGTGCGGAACGCGACTTACGTGGATTTCGGGCCTGCAGAGGTTTTTGCGCAAATTTCGAACTCTTCATTCGATGCCATCACTTTCGAAGTCTGGGGCGCGCTGCTGAACGGCGGGCGGCTGGTGATTCTGCCCACCGAGGTCGTTTTGTCGCCCGAAGCGTTTGCGGCTGCGATTGTGAAGCATCAAGTGACCGCGATGTTTTTGACCGCCTCCCTGTTCAACATGATGGCGGCGCGCTGCCCGCAGGCATTTCGCGGGATGCGGCATCTGATGGCGGGTGGCGATGCCGTGGATCCGCGCTGGGCGCGCCACGTGCTCGAAACCGCGCCTGTCGAGCGGATCATCAACGGCTACGGACCGACGGAGTGCACAACGTTTTCGGTGACGCACGATATCCGCGATGTGCCGGAAGGCGCGAAGCTGGTGCCGATCGGCCGGCCGCTTTCGAATTCGCAAGCTTACGTTCTCGACTGGAACATGCAGCCGGCGCCGGTGGGCGTACCGGGCGAGCTCTATCTGGGCGGCGATGGCTTGGCCAAAGGCTATTGGAACCGGCCGGAACTGACGGCCGAGCGGTTCGTGCCCTCACCGTTCGATCCGTCGGGCAAAGCTCGGCTGTACAAAACCGGCGACCTGGCGCGTTATCGAGAAGACGGCGTGATCGAGTGCCTGGGACGCACAGATCACCAGGTGAAGATCCGCGGCTTCCGCATCGAAATGGGCGAGATTGAAGCCGTGCTCCGGCAGCACCCGGCAATACGGGATTGCGCGGTGACAGTAGGCCAGGACGCGTCGGGCGGGAAAACGCTGTGGGCGTACGCGGCGACGGCACCGGAATCGAAGCCGACTTGGAGCGAAGTGCGGCAATTCCTGCGCGAGCGCCTGCCTGAGTTCATGCTGCCCTCGGCCTGCCTGTTCCTGGATCAAATGCCGCTCTCGCCAAACGGGAAGGTGGACCGGAAGAAGCTGCCAGCGCTTGATGGAGCGGCTGAACCGAAAAATAATGACGCTCCCGTCGTGTCGGGAACGGACGCCGAGCGCACCATCGTCGGGATTTGGCAGAAGATCTTAGGCCGCACCGCGATTGGCCTGGACGATAACTTTTTCGAGGCCGGCGGCAATTCGCTGCTCATCGCCGAAGTGGAGGACGAGCTCAGAGCTCATTTTCAAACGCAGTTCACGATTACCGATCTATTTGAACATCCGACGGTGCGCACGTTGGCTGCCCGGCTTACGGGTATAGATCGAGAAAGGAACCTGGTTTCCTCGGCTCACGATCGAGCGCTTCGCCAAAAAATGGCGCTCGGCGGGTTACGCGCGGTAGCGCGGAGAGCGTAAGAAAAAGACGATGGATGGGGTAGCCATCATCGGGATGGCCGGGAGGTTTCCCGGCGCACGCAACGTCGCAAAATTCTGGAGCAATCTCCGGAGCGGCGTGGAGTCGATAGCACATTTTCGCGCCGACGAGCTGGAAGTTCCCAACGCCGCGCGGCTGGCCGAGGACCCGAACTACGTAAAAGCCCGTTCGATTCTCGACGACGTCGATCTTTTCGATGCTGATTTCTTCGGCATTTACCCGCAGGAGGCCAGGTTCCTCGATCCGCAGCACCGGGTGTTTCTGGAGTGCTGCTGGGAGGCGATGGAAGACGCGGGATATGATCTCTCGAATCATCCATCGGTGACGGGTGTGTTCTCCGGCTGCAGTCCGAACAGTTATTTCCTGCGGCAGATCGCGGAGAGCACCGAATACCTGCGCGAATACACGTCAGCGTACCAGGTCGGCTTTTATCCCACGATGCTGGGCACGATTGCCGATACCATGGCCACGCGGGTCGCGTACAAGCTCAATTTGAAGGGGCCGGCGATGACGCTGCTGGCGGCGTGCTCGACGTCGCTGGTTGCGGTTTGCCAGGCGGCGAAGAGCCTGCTGACTTACGAATGCGACCAGGCGCTGGCCGGCGCGGTATCGATCACGTTTCCGCAACGCCGCGGTTATTTGCACCAGGATGGCGGCATGGTGTCGCCGGACGGGCACTGCCGTCCATTTGACGAAAACGCGCAAGGCACGGTGTTCGGTTCGGGCGCGGGCGTGGTGCTGCTGAAGAGGCTGGAGGACGCGGTCCGCGACCGGGACCATATCTATGCCGTCATCAAAGGCTCGGCGGTAAACAACGACGGCTCGCAAAAGGTGGCATTCACGGCACCGAGCGTAGATGGACAGGCGGCGGTAATCGCCACTGCACAGGCGCTGGCGGGAGTAGAGCCGCGCAGCATCAGCTACATTGAAGCCCACGGAACCGCGACGCCGCTGGGCGATCCGATCGAATTAGCTGCGCTGACGAAAGTCTTTCGCGAGAGCACGGCGGATCGAAACTTCTGTGCCATCGGGACCGCGAAGGCCAACGTCGGACATCTGGATGTAGCGTCGGGCGTAACGGGTTTGATCAAAGCGGCGCTATCGCTCAAGCACGGCGAACTGCCGCCGCAGATCAATTACCGCAAGCCAAATCCAAAGCTCCAGTTGGAAGCGAGCCCGTTCTTTGTGAGCACCGAGCTCAGAAAGTGGGAATCGAGTGACGGCAGCCCGCGGCGCGCGGGAGTCAGCGCTTTCGGGGTGGGCGGAACGAACGCGCACGTGGTGCTCGAAGAAGCGCCGCGCGTGGAGACGCAGGCGAGCCGGCGCCCGTATCAGATTTTGAGCGTCTCGGCGCGATCGGAAGAAGCGCTCGTTGCAGCACGGGAACGGCTGGCGGCCGCGCTAGCGAGCGACACCAAGGTGGACCTGGCGGCGGCGGCGTACACGCTCGAAACCGGCCGGCGTCATTTTCCCTATCGTCACGCGGTGGTGTGCCGCACGCGCGAAGACGCGCTGCGCCTGCTGAACGAGAAAAAGTCGAAGGCGGAACGGTCGAGGAACAACGCGCCGGTGTATTTCCTGTTTCCGGGTCAAGGCACGCAACACGTGCACATGGGGCAGGAAGTTTACGATGCCGAGCCGGTGTACCGGGAGCATTTCGACCGCTGCTGCGAAATCTTCCGGGCGCAAAGCGGCACGGACTTGCGCGAGATCGTTTTTGCGGCGACGAACGTAGAAGAAGCGACGCGGCAACTACAAGCGACGGCGCTCGCGCAGCCCGCGATTTTTGCCACGGAATACGCGCTGGCGCAGCTCTGGATATCGTGGGGGCTCGAGCCGAAGGGCATGCTGGGGCACAGCATCGGAGAATTTGTGGCGGCCTGCCTGGCGGGCGTGTTCTCGCTGGAAGATGCGATGCGGCTAGTAGGGACACGCGGGCGCCTGATGCAGGATCTGCCAGGCGGAGCGATGCTTTCGGTACGGCTGCCGGAAGCGGAAGTGAAACCGCTGCTGAATGGAGAACTCTCGATTGCGGCGCTGAACGCACCCATGCTGACGGTGGTTTCCGGTCCGCATGCGGCGGTAGCGGAACTGGAGAACACGCTGAAGGAACGCGGTGCGGTGTCGCGGCGCCTGCACACTTCGCATGCGTTTCATTCCGCGATGATGGATCCGATTGTCGAGCCGTTCCAGGACGCGGTGCGGAAAGCGAAACGGAACGCGCCGGCGATTCCCTATCTTTCTTGCGTCACGGGCACCTGGATTACCGCCGAGCAGGCGATGGATCCGGCATATTGGGCCTCGCATTTCCGGCAGGCGGTGCGGTTCTCGGATGCAATCGGAGTACTGCTCGGAGCGGCTGACAGCGTGGTTCTCGAAGTAGGACCCGGGACCACGTTACAAGTATTAACACGGCAACATGGAAAAGCGGCGAATGAGGTAATGTTGATCTCTTCGCTGCCCGACGCCGCTTCGGAAAACTCCGCGCTGGCGACCTTGTACGGGGCATTAGGACGGGTATGGGAAGCCGGGATCCCGGTGGATTGGTCGCGTTTTTACGCCGGGGAAGTATTGGCGCACGCGCCGCTGCCGACCTATCCGTTCGAACGAAAGCGTTACTGGGCCGAACCTGCCGAACAGCAAACCGCTGAACAGCAGCCGGCCACAAAGGAGGCGACCGAGGAGGAGGCGCCTTCGTTATCAAACACTCCAGAGACACGAGACATGAAAACTGCAACAACCGGGGGACGAAAAGGGCGGATCACCGGCAAATTGGCCGGGATGTTCGCCGAGTTATCGGGAATGGAAGCGGGCGAGATCGATGCCACGGCAACATTCCTGGAACTGGGATTTGATTCGCTGTTTCTGACGCAAGTGTCGCAGTCGCTACAGGGCGGCTTCGGCGTGAAGATCACGTTCCGGCAACTGCTGGATCAGCTTTCCAGTATCGACGCGCTAGCGACCTACCTGGATGAACAACTGCCACCGGAGCAGATGGCGGAAGCGCCCGCAGCAGCGATGGTCGCTGAGAAACCCGCGCCGGCGCCGGGTGCGCCCGCAGTGGCCCCGATGGAGATTGTGTCTATGCCGATAGCGACAACGAGCGGCATCGAGCAGATCCTGCGTGATCAGCTCAAGGCGATGAACGACCTGATGAACCGGCAGCTCGAAGTGTTGCGCGGCGCGGGAGTGCCGGCGGTGCCGAGCACGGTTCCAGCGGTTGCGGCACCCGTTGCCGCGGCTTCACCAGTAGCGGCCGTACCGCAAGCGGCCCCGGCGCAGCAGCAACCCGCTGAAGCGCAGAAACCCGAGCAGGAATTCAAGCCGTTCGGTCCCTACAAGCCGGTGCAAAAGGGCACCACCGGCGGACTCACGGCGAAGCAGGAAGCGCACCTGAACGCGCTGATCGAGAGCTATACCAAGCGCACGGCGGGATCGAAGCAGCACGTGCAGCGGTATCGCAAGGTGTTGGCCGACCCGCGTGTGGCCTCTGGATTCCGGTCGCAGTGGAAGGAAATGGTGTATCCGCTGGTGACCAACAAGTCGCGCGGCTCGCGCCTGTGGGACATCGATGGGAACGAGTATATCGACCTGCTGAACGGATTCGGGCCGACGGCGTTCGGGCATCTGCCGGAATTCGTCACAGAAGCGGTGAACAAGCAGTTTGCTGACGGCATCGAGATCGGTCCACAGACGCCATTGGCGGGAGAAGTAGCGGAACTGATTTGCGAATTGACCGGGGCGGAGCGCGCGACGTTCTGCAATACGGGCTCGGAAGCCGTGATGGCGGCGATCCGTGTGGCGCGGACGGTGACGGCGCGCAAGAAGATCGCGCTATTCGCCGGAGCTTACCACGGCACGTTCGACGAAGTGCTGGTGAAGCGAATCGGCAAGATGGAAGCGCTGCGGTCGGGGCCGATCGCACCCGGCATTCCGCCCGAGAAAACGCAGAACGTGATCGTGCTCGACTACGGCACGCCGGAATCGCTCGAAATCATCCGGCAGCATGCGCACGAGCTGGCGGCGGTGCTGGTGGAACCGGTGCAGAGCCGGCATCCATCGCTACAGCCGAAGGAATTTCTGCATGAGGTGCGGCGGATCACGCAAGCCTCCGGCACGGCGCTCATCATCGACGAAATCGTCACGGGCTTCCGGGCGCATCCGGGCGGCGTGCAAGCGCTGTTCGATGTGAGAGCGGACCTGGTGACATACGGCAAGGTTCTGGGCGGCGGAATGCCGATCGGCGTGCTGGCCGGGCGCGCGGCGTTCATGGATGCGCTCGATGGCGGCATGTGGCAATACGGCGACGCCTCGTTCCCCGAGGTTGGCGTCACATTCTTTGCCGGAACGTTCGTGCGGCATCCGCTGGCGCTGGCGGCGGCGAAGGCCGTCTTGCTGCACCTGAAGGAGCACGGCGCAGCATTGCAGGAAAGGCTGACGGCGCGGACCAAGAGCCTGGTAGACCGCATCAACGCTCTTTTCGAGCGGTACAATGTGCCGTCGCGGATCGAAACCTTCGGCAGCGTTTTCTATTTCAGTTTCCCGACGGATTTCCGGTTCGGCAGCCTGCTCTACTATCATCTGCGCGAGAAGGGCGTCCACATTCAGGAAGGTTTTCCATGCTTCCTCACGACGGCGCATACCGACGGGGACCTGGACCGCGTGGTGCGCGCCTTCGAAGAGAGCGTGCAGGAAATGGCCGCCGCCGAACTATGGCCGCGAGCGGAAGCTGGTGCGGCGAGCGCGACTCCGGTAGAAGCATCCCCCGCGCCAGTGATCCGCGAGGCGCCGCTGACGGAGGCACAGCTCGAGATCTGGCTCTCAGCGCAGCTTTCTCCCGAAGCTTCCTGCTCCTATAACGAAGCGTTCACTCTTCAGCTCAAGGGCGAATTGAACGAAGCGGTTTTGCGCGAATCCATTCACAAAGTGATTGCCCGGCACGACGGGCTGCGCGCTACCTTCGATGCCGAAGGAAAGACGGCGCATTTCACGCCGGAACTGAAGATCGAGATTCCGACGGTCGACCTTTCGGGCGAAGCGGACCCCGAAGCTGCCTTCACGCAGATGGTGGATGCAGACGCCGTGACGCCATTCGATTTGAATGCGGGGCCGCTGGTGCGCGCGCGCCTGGTACGCCTCGGAGCGAACCGGCACAAGCTGCTGTTCACGTCGCATCATATTGTGTGCGACGGCTGGTCAGCGAACGTGATTCTGGACGAAGTGGCAAAGCTGTACACGGCGCAGTTAACGAACGGCACGGCGAAGCTGGATCCAGTGCTGCCGTTCGCGGCTTATGCCACGGCGCAGCAAGCGCGCACGAGCTCCCCGGAGCATGCGGCAACGGAGCGTTACTGGCTAGAGCAGTTTGCCGAGCGGCCGCCGGTGTTGGATCTGCCGACGGACCGGCCGCGTCCGGCGGTCAAGGGATTCGCGGGATCGACCGAGCGCCGCAAGATCGGCAAAGCGCTGTATCAAAGCTTGAAGAAGGCAGGGGCCAAACAGGGGTGCACGCTGTTCTCGACGCTGCTGGCGGGCTTCCAAGCCCTGCTCATGCGGTTGAGCGGACAGGATGACGTGGTGGTCGGAATACCGGCGGCCGCGCAGTCGCTCGAAGAGGGCAGGTCGCTCGTGGGTCACTGCGTCAACTTCCTGGCATTGCGGGCGCGCGCCTCGGAGGAAGAAACATTCGGGCAATTTCTATCGCGCGGCAAGCGGACGCTGCTCGACGCGTATGAACATCAGCAATACACCTACGGCACGCTGGTGCGGAAACTGGGCATCCAGCGGGATCCCAGCCGGCTGCCATTGATCGAAGTGCAGTTCAACCTGGAGCGCGTGGGCGCGGTTCTGGATTTCCAAGGCCTGGCCGCGGAAATGGATTCCTGCGGCAAGCGCTACGTGAATTTCGACTTGTTCCTGAATATCGTCGAAACCGCAGACGGCCTGGTGATGGATTGCGATTACAACACCGATCTATTCGATCAGGCGACGGTCAGCCGGTGGCTCGGACACTACGAGACATTACTCGCGGGCGTAGCCGAAGACATGAGTCGGCCGGTGGGACGCCTGCCCTTGTTACAGCAGGCAGAAATCGAAGAACTGGTAATCGGCCGCAACCGCACGGATGCTCCATATCCTCAGCAATGCGTGCATGAACTGATCGAGCAGCAGGCGGCAAGCAGCCCGAACGCCGTGGCGGTCGTGTTTGGAAACGAGACACTGACCTACGCCGAACTGCAGGCGCGCTCAGCGGAGATGGCGGCGTTTCTACAAAAGCAGGGCGCCGGTCCAGGCCAATTGGTGGGAATCTGCCTCGAGCGTTCCGCCGAAATGGTGGTAGCGATGCTGGGCGTGCTGCGCGCCGGCAGCGCCTATGTGCCGCTCGATCCGGCTTATCCCAAAGAACGCCTTGACTTTATTCTGGGTGAAGCGGGCGTGAAGGTTCTGTTGACGCAGGAACGCGTAGCGGTGGAGCTGACGGGAGTCAAGGCGCGGATGATCTGCCTCGATTCCGAGAAGGCGCTCATCGCACGGGAAAAGCTCACCGAAAAACCGGCCATCACGCTAGATGAACTAGCCTACGTCATCTACACATCGGGTTCGACGGGAAAGCCGAAAGGCGTCGAAATCCAGCATCGCGCCGTGGTGAATTTCCTGGCATCTATGCAGCGCCAGCCGGGGATGCGGCCAGGTGATCGTCTGGTTGCCGTGACCACTCTCTCATTCGATATCGCGGGCCTGGAACTTCTGCTGCCGCTGGTTTCGGGCGCGCGCGTGATCATCGCGCCGCGAGAGTCCACCATCGACGGCAACCTGCTCGCGGAGCTGATTCGGGAGTCAGGCGCCAACGTATTGCAAGCCACGCCGTCCACCTGGCGGCTTCTGCTCGAGGCGGGTTGGCGGCCACAGCCACAGTTCAAAATGCTGTGCGGCGGCGAGGCACTCCCCCGTGACCTCGCGGATCAGTTGCTTGCTACCGATGGCGTTCTTTGGAACATGTACGGGCCGACGGAAACCACGATTTGGTCGGCGGTTTCCCTGGTTAACGAAGGCCCGGCACCGGTGCGGATTGGGCCGCCTATCGCCAATACGCAGTTCTATGTGCTCGACCGGTGGGCACAACCAGTGCCTCTCGGAGTTCCCGGTGAGCTGTACATAGGCGGAGATGGCGTGGCTCGCGGGTACTTTGAGCGCCCCGAGCTGACGCGCGAAAAATTTCTCGCGGATCCTTTCCGCAAGGGCAATCGGATATATCGCACCGGGGATCTGGTGCGCACGCTGCCCGACGGATGCGTTGAATTTCTCGGCCGGCTGGACAATCAGGTCAAAATCCGGGGATTCCGGATCGAGCTCGGCGAGATCGAGAACCTCCTCATGCAGCAGCCGGAGGTGAAGGACGCCGTGGTAGTCGCTCACGGCGAAGGCGCCGCCAAGAAGCTGGTGGCATACGTCTCCTTGATCGATGGCCACACCTGTGAAGCCGAACACCTAAGGCAGGCGCTCGGTGCGGCGCTGCCTGCATACATGATTCCAGCGGCATTCGTTGTGCTGCAGTCGCTGCCTCGCACGCCCAACGGTAAAGTCGACCGGAAGGCCCTGCCTGAGCCGAACCTGACGCGAGTATCCAAAGTTTCGCGCGCGCCGCGCAGCAAGACCGAAAAGGCGTTACACGCCATACTGTGCGAGGTCCTGCATCTCGACGATGTCAGCATCGATGACAACCTGTTCGAAATGGGAGCGGACTCGATCCAGATTTTCCAGATTGCCGCGAGAGCCAACCGGGTGGGCGTGGAAATCAGCGTGCCTCAGGTCCTGCGGAATCCCACTATCGAAGCGCTCTCTCTGGCCACTATGACGTCCGCGGCGAGCGAGCGAAGACCAAAGCTGAAGCCAATCGTGCCGGTATCGCGCGAGCGGTTTCGCGTGAAGAACCGCGAATGATGGAGCCGACTGAACATCCCATCGCGGAAGCGCACGTGGCCGAGCCTCAAAGCCCGCCGGCCGCCGGGGAGTCGTACGAGTTCCCGTGCTCTCTGGTGCAGCGGACTTGCTGGTACCTGGACCGGATGACTCCCGGTTCGTCCACCTACAATATCGCGGTCCGATTTCTGCTCAGCGGTCCACTCGATATCGGGCTTTTCGAAGAGGCCCTGCGGCGCGTGGTGCTTCGCCACGAGATTCTGCGCACCCATTTTTCGGCGCCGGATGGTGAGCCCAAACAAATCGTCGAGCCGTACGACAATTTCTCCCTGCCCGTTTCCGATCTGCGGGAATGGCCGGCCGAGCAACGTGACGCCGAAGCGGAGCGTCTGGCCTCGGAAGAAGCCCGTATCGGGTTCGACGTGGAGCACGGCCCCTTGTTCCGCGGAAGGCTGGTGCAGACCGAGGACGAACGCTTTGTCCTGCTTCTCACGATGCATCACATCATTTCTGACGGGTGGAGCGTCGGCATTATTACCGACGAAATGGGGTGGATCTACGAGTCGCTTGTGGAAGGAAGCGGCACGCCGCTCGATCCGTTAGCCGTTCAATACGGCGACTACGTCTGCTGGCAGCAGGAATGGATTGCCTCGGGCGAGCTGGACCGTCAACTGGACGAGGTCCGGAGCCGGCTCGACGGTTTCCAGCCGCTCCATCTCCCGACAGATTTTCCGCGGCCCGCTGTGGCCGGCACCCAGAGCAAGATCTGTTCCCTGGTTCTGCCCCGGCCGCTCACCAACAGCTTGAAGGAATTCAGCGAACAGCACGGATGCACCATGTTCGTTACCATGCTGTCGGCCTTTCTGGTCCTGTTGCATCTGGATTCCAAGCAGACGGAATTGACCATCCGAACGCAAACCGCCGGCCGCGACCGGGTGGAACTGGAGACGCTGATCGGCTGGTTCGTAAACTCTATTGTGTTCCGCGTCGATGCCTCGGGAAACCCGAAGTTCGAAGAGTTGGTGGAAAGAGTCCGGCAAGTCGTGCTGGACGGATTCGAGTACCAGCAGGTTCCATTCGAGCGTTTGATGGAGGCCATCCGGCCCGCAGAGAGCCCCGCGCGGCATCCACCATTTCAAGTGAATTTCATCTTCCAGCGCGATTTCGTCAAGCCATGGCGGCGCGGCGGCGTTACGATGACGCCGATTCCGTCGAAAGCGACGGGAACGTTTGTCGACCTCAACTTCTTCCTCGTGGAGCGGGAAGACGGCTGGCGGGCTTCGCTCGACGTCAACACCGACGTATTCGCCATCGAAACGGGCGAGTACTTCCTCGATGCCTACCGCCGGATCCTGACGACTGTTTCGCGGGAGCCGAAAGCACGAATCGCAAGCATTACGCTGCCGCCGCGGCCGCTTCCACCGGCGGAAACCAAACACAGCGAGACCTACCGGCTGGATAATTACGTGCCGCCCCGCAACGAGCACGAAGAGGCTATCGTCGCAGTATGGAAGAAGGTTTTGGGCACCGGCACGGTCGGTGCTTACACCAACTTCTTCGACGTGGGAGGGCATTCGCTCAAGGCCGTTCGCCTGCTCGCCGAGATTCAAGAGCGATTTGGAAAAGAGATCAAGGTAAATGAGCTGTTCGTCGATCCCACGCCAGCGGCCATGGCACAGGTCATTTCCGGGGTTACGGCGTATTCCGACGGCAGGGACTTGATTCCGGTCCAGCCGGATGGCTCCAGACCGCCGTTCTTTCTGATCGGAGGCGATCACTACTTCCGCCCTCTGGCTAAAGCGATCGGCGCCGATCAGCCCTTCATCGGTGTGCCGCTGTTGAAGTATCGCCATCTGGACGTCGGCAAATCGCGGCTTTCCATTGCGCAGCAACTTGCCAGCTTGCTCATCGAGCAATACCACGGCAAGCCGTTTCTTCTGGGCGGCTGGTGTGCCGACGGGCTCACGGCCTATGAAGTGGGCCGCGCGCTGGTAGATCAGGGCGAGTCGGTCGCCCTCGTCGTTCTTTTCGACGCCGTGAATCCCGATTATTACCGCGAGGCACGCAGCCTGGTTCATTCGGCGGGCAGGACGATGACCAGCCTGCGCAGCATCCTTGGAGCTGGGGCCCCGGGCCAGCCTCATTTGCGGCTATCCGGCATGGTGCACGCGCTGGGAACGGTAGCGCAGCGCCTGGGACGCCGCGTGGTCGATACCTATAAGAGCGACTATCGCTCCGCCCCGGCCTCGTTTCCGTTGGCGGTGGTGCGGCCGCCCGCCACCTCCACGCTGGAAAAACCGGATCTTGGATGGAGCGGCGCGGGCAGCAGTTCCGTGACAGTTGTCGAAGTTCCGGGCGACCATGCTTCCATCTTCCGTGAACCGAATGTCCAGGTTGTAGGCTGGAAGATCCGCCAACAGTTAGATGCTGCGCTTTCGCGCGCGCCGCAGCCAAAACCGTAGTTCAACGGCTCGAAAGGGGAAGAGTTCATGTCAGCTTCAACACAGGTGGTTTTGGGCCACGAGACGATAAAGGCTTCCGCCGGAACAGCAGCTCTGTTTCGCGAAAACTACAATCAGCGCCCGTTCGTGTTGGAGCACGATCTTTCCGCGCACCCTCTCCTCCAATTGCCGCACTTGACCGAGGTCGCCCAATTGTTCGCCAAGCAGCATCCGCAGAGGCTTTACTACACGATTGGGAATCTCAATCTGAAGGGCGGCTGGGATTACGTCACCAAACGGGCGGTGCCGCCGACAGAGGCCATTGACCAAATCCAGACCAAGGACACCTGGTTGATCCTGAAAGGAGTCCAGGTCCTGCCCGAGTACGGCCAACTGCTCGATCAAATACTGGAAGAGGCGCACACACTGAGCGGCCGGCAGTGGCGGAACTGCACTACGAGCCGGAACGTCAGCATCATCATCACCTCGCCTCACCAGATCACGCCCTACCACATGGATGCGGATTGCAACTTCCTGCTGCAGATCGCCGGCTCGAAAACCCTCTACGTTTTCAACGGCGCCGACCGGAACGTGGTAACGGCCGGAGAACTGGAGCGATTTTACTCCGGTCAGATCAACGCCGCCGAGTACCGGGAATCCTCTCAAGAGGGCGCGTGGAGCTTCGAATTGACGCCGGGCGCCGGCGTGCATATACCGGTTACCTTTCCGCACTGGGTAAAGAACCGCGACAACGTCTCCATCTCGATCAGCGTCAACTTCCGGTTTGTGGACCGTACGGTTCCGGACATTTACCGCTTCAATTCTTACTTGCGCCGGCTCGGCCTGAACCCCAACTTACCGGGAAAATCCGCGCTGAGCGACGGAATCAAGAAAGCCGCTTCGAAAACCTTGCGCGCTCTGCGACGTACCCACGGCGAATAACACCGCGACGATCGCTGACCAATTCGCATGCCGCAAAGCAAGAGTGAAAGCCTGACTGTCTCAAATGGCGCGCCGGTGACGGCTCCTACACCAGCGAAGGTCCCCTCCGGCGGCAATGCCATCCGCCGGATCGGCAAGACACTGCTCTCTTCACCGGGCACCCAGGTCGCACTCGAGTGGACCGAGGGATGGTGCGCTCCGCTTCGTTACCTGCATCGGCGAGTCTACGACCGTGAATTCGCCCGCGTGGTTCCGTGGGCCAGGCGATTCAACGGAGTTTTTGCCACGTTCGAAGAGGCCATCCAAGGAGCGCCGGCTGGCAAACCGGTCGGTTACGATAATTCGGCCGCGGCAAGTTTCATGGAGCCTTCCGGGCAGCTTCTGCCTAGCGACTATCCGGTCCTGTTCTGGCTGCAGCAAGCCCTGGCGGATAAGCCCGTGCTGCTGGATATCGGCGGCTACGTGGGCATCTCCTATTACACGTATCGCAACTATCTCAGCTACCCTGAGAACCTGGAGTGGATCATACAGGATGTGCCGGCCGTCGCCACGGCCGGTACCGAGATAGCCCGTACGCGAGAGAGCCGCGGGCTCTCATTTACCACCGACATCACCTCGGCATTGCGGCCGCATGCGGTGCTGGCCGCGGGCTCGCTGCAATTCATCGAGCACGACTTTGCCGATCTTTTGCGGCGAATGGGCGCTCTGCCCACGCATTTGATCGTAAACAAAACTCCGCTCACTGACTCGCCGGAGTTTGTCACGCTTCAGGATTTGGGGCCGGCGGTTTGCGCGTACCGGATTTTGAATCGCGCGAGGCTCGTCCGTTCCATTGAAGACCTTGGCTACCGCCTGGTGGATTCCTGGTCGAACCTTGACTTCTCCTGCCGCATTCCGTTTCACCCGGATCGCAACGTTTCGAACTACAGCGGCCTCTATTTCAAGTTAAACGCCTGACGCGGGGTGTGAGCCTGCCGGCTGTTGCTTCGGCCGGACGTATACCTCGAAGCGCACGCCTTTTGCGCCGGGCTCGTCGAGCAGCGGCGCTGGCCGCAACCGGACAAAGCGATCAAAAAACGCGAGCGTATACGCGTTGACCGTCTCGAATGCCTGGTATGGATCCAGTCGGGGCGGGCCCATGAACGGTAGCTCCCGCTTGAACAGTATCAGGTCGGAGTAGTTGCCGTGATCCGAACCCAGAATGGTCAAGTGATAGCCGCCAAATTCGCGCAAGCTGCGCTCCATCGACTGCCAGTCCTGTAAATCCTTCTCGCCTTCGATCCGCGCGTCGCCGGAAAGCCTGTCAAGCTGCGCTCGTTCCGGTGGTCGCCCATCCCCGCTGCTCATGAAGAAGAACGGCTTCGGAATGCCGTTCTTTTCGGCGTCTCCGAACATCCAGCCGTCCATATTGATGCCCGCTGCCACACGCGAATCGGCCACGCACAGGCCCCCCGCCAGCGCGCCGCCGAAGCTATGGCCGAAAACCCCCACCCGCGCCAGTTCCATCCGGCCGTTAAGAAGTTCGTTCGACCCAGGCCGGTTCCAGCGTTCCATCTCGTCTAACAGGAACCGGGCGTCCGCCACGTGGTCATCGACCATTTGCTCCACCCTGCGATTGGAAGCATCGAACGCAGCCTGGCTGGCCGTTTCGATCCAAGGTACGGAATGCGCGATCCGGCCATCGGGGAATACGACCCGCGACGAACTGTACGGATGGTCAATGCCCACCACGATATAGCCCTCGCTTACCAGTTCTTCCACTTCAAAGGTGTTTTGACTGCGAAAGCCTCCAGATGAGGGGGAAAACAGCAGAACCGGAAAAACCCGCGGCTCGTCCGCCACGGGAAGGTTCCAATAAGAATGCGTCTTCACCAGGCGAAAGTAGGAAGATTTCGCCGTGTTCATACGCGGATCCCGATACCATGCGCGCGAACCGGCGCCGTCCTTTGCCGGGTACCAAACCTGCACCATCAGCTCGCGCGGCGCGTCTGGCGCCGACGCGTGGCGCTCGTGCCGCTTACGATCGATCAGGTGCCGCGTGAAGGTTCCCACGCGATAAGGTCCACGGGGCGTTGGCAGGGTGAATACCGGGAACGTGTATCCAAGCGCTGCACTGAGCAATCCGCTACCGATGGGAATTGCGATAAGAAGGTGGCTGATAAAGGATCTCGAAGCCGGCAGAAATATCAGCGGTAGGATGCCAATGTAGGCTGGCAGCATCTGCCAACGCCAGCCTTCCCAAACGATCTGGGACACCGCCAGCGCACCTAACGAAACGAGCATTCCGCGCAACAGCCATCCCGGCCAGGGCCTTCGCAGATAGAAGAGGCTGATCACCGCCGCCGCGAACAGCGCCGCCACAAGCAGCAGTTCAAGCGGCCTCATTGGATGGCGAGTGGAATGATCGTGAGCGAACGAAGGTACGCTACGAACCGGTGCATTTACCGGCTCTTGCGCGTGCGCAGGAATTGGCGTGCGCTCACTACTCCCGCCATAGCCGACTTCTTAACGGCATCCCGCCACGCCGATTCCCCAGGCCGGCTGGGACGAATGCCCAGTTTACGCAGAGCGTAATTCGCGCGATAGAGATTGCCGCGCGCCGAGTCCCGGTATTGGAAGTTCACACTCAGCGAGATGGAGACGTTGTTGTCGTTCTTTAGCCAGTGCGGACAATTCACCGGGATATGCACACCGTCGCCTGGCTGCATGTGAAAAACCTGCGCCCGGTCTTGGTACTGCTCCTTGTAGCGGGCCGCATTGTTGTCGACGCTCCAGAAGCGTTCGATTTCTTCCTCGGTCAATACCTCGCGGTCCTCTCGGTCGAAAATATTGATCGTTTTGGACCCTGCGATTTGCAGAAGGAAGTTGCACTCGCGATCGATGTGGTACGTGGTGATCCGGTTGGGGGACGTGATGAAGATGATCGCCTCGCGAACTTTCATCACCCGCTTTAGATCGACCCCGCTCAGATCCTGAATCTGCAACAGGCATTGGTCCAGAAGCGCGCTGTAGTCCGGGTCCTTCTCCGCCCACTTGAAGAAAATCCACGCCTGTTCATCCTGGATGCGGCGAATCGCTTCGTCCACCGGCAATCCTCCGCGCGCCGCTTCGCTCCAGCGCTGGTTAATGCCCACGTCTCCGGTATCGTAGTGAATGTCCCCGGGAGATGCCACCGCCACTCTGCGCGCAAACTCCATCAAATTAGGTAGTTCGAACAAAGGGTGACCCGCCAGTTGATGGCGAACCGGGAACGGATTCCGGTTAAACTGCTCACGAAAAATCCGTGGGTCTCCGTCGATGAGTTGCTGGGATGGGGCGATTGCGGTTGCCTGCATATCGTAGACCTCGATTTTTGATTGTACCGCGAGGCCCCGCTGAGTTCGCCCCGTTCTGGCAACTCGGGTACTAGTACTGAGCCGTGTTTTCAATCGGTTAGAGGGCACCCGCAGTCGCTCAGCGGTGTTTGTGCATTCACCACGGTACTCGTAGTACCGTAGCCCAACGTGCAGATTCCACAGGCAAATAGCGCCAAATCAGAACCTCGCAGTTTGGTGCTGTGTTTTGGCCCTCCCTGAATGCGTGTATGATTACTCTACTTTCAGGGCTGAACTGGTGCACCCAAAACTAATAATGGCAACTGAAGCAACTAAGCCCGTCCTTGTAAATTACGTCCAGTCTGCACCTGCGGGGAATCCCCGATGTTAATGATCTTACCAGCCGGGGCGTATCTATTCTCGTTCCTGTTGCTGCGTGAAAAGGGCCTCGATTGGCGGCGTTCCGCGCTGGCCGGAGCCGTGTTCTGGGGAGTATGTGTCGCGTTAAGTACCGAAGTACTTAGCGTGTTCAGCCTGGTAAGCCGGGGGCCGGTGGCGGTGTTCTGGGGAGTCGTTTGTGCCGCTTGCTTCCTTTACTGGCGGTTGCTGCGGAGGAATCCGCGGGCCCGGGCCGCGGCGCAATCCGGTTCCGTCGAGACGCTACCGGCCTCGCTCAAGTTATTGCTGGCAGCGACCGGCTTTGTTGTTTTGCTCGTCGCGATAGTCGGGCTTGTGGCGCCGCCAAGTACGTGGGATGCGATGCTCTATCACTTGCCGCGGGTGACGATGTGGATGAGCAACCGTAGCGTTCGATTTTTCCCCACTCCGGACGTCAACCAGCTGATTTTTGGGCCTTGGGCGGAATACGCGATGCTCCATACGTGCCTGCTTTGGGGCGGCGATCGCTTTGTCAATTGGATTGAGTTTTTCAGCTTGGTGGGTTCAGCCATTGGCGCTTCGCTGATTGCCCAGCGGCTGGGCGCCGCCGTCACAGGCCAAGCCCTCGCTGCCGTTATCTCCGCGACCATCCCGGAAGGGCTGTTGGAATCATCGGGAGCCATGAACACGTATGTGGTTTCCTTCTGGATTGTCGCCACCGTGGTGTTCCTTTTGGATTGGAACGAAGATCATGGGTGGCTCAACACACTTTGCGTAGGCTTTTCAGCGGGATTAGCGATACTGACGAAGGGCATCGCCCTGGTTTACCTTCCCCCTCTTGTCATCTCCTGCTGGTGGATGGGGTCACCCTCCAAGCGGGTTCTTTTCTTGAAACGGAGCGGGGCCTTCCTGGTGGCAATCCTGGCAATCAACAGCGCGCAGTTCATCCGTTGCTACCAGTTCGCCGGCACGCCTTTAGGAGTGCCGCTGCCATTCCCATATCCAAGAGTTGAGGTGACCGCGCTTCACGTATCCGTTCGTAGCACGGTGGCAAGTGTGCTCCGCAACCTTTCGTTGCACCTCGGCACCTTCGGTGACACAGCCAACTCTCACGTCGAACACATTGTCCGGCTGGCCATACGAGGTATTGGAGCAAATCCCGACGACCCGGGTGCGATATGGCTGGGTGACACGTTTCACGTGAACCGATTTTCCTTGCATGAAATTTACGCCGGCAACCCACTCCAACTGATCCTGCTGCTTGGCTCGGTTGCAATCATCGTTTGGAAATGGAGGGAGGCGGGGCTGCGCAAGGCATCCTGGTACGCGTGCGGCATCCTTGGCGGGTTCGTCTTCTTATGCGCCACGCTCCTCTGGAACATGTGGTCAAGCCGGCTTCACCTTCCGTTTTTTGTTTTGGGAGCCGCTCTGGTCGGCTTTACGATTGCACGATACGCCTCGCCAAGCATGGCCGTTTGTCTCGCAGGAATCGTAGTTGCGTGGGCGCTGCCGTACGCTGCCATGAATCGGATTCGGTCGTTGATTCCAGTGGGGCCCTTAGACAGCATTTATCATGCGCGGTCCGACATGTACTTCTATGACCAGCACAAATCTTTCATCCCCGCGACACTGGCTGCGGCCGACGCGATCAATCATCTGGATTGCGACCTCATAGCTATTGATTCGTACGTCCCCAACCCGGCCATCGGGCACAGCCCAAAATCCCTCTACGTGTATCCGCTTCTCGCCCTGATCCACGCCGGCGGTCGAGGGCGCCGCGTGCGGTATAGTGGCGTGCAGAACCCCACAATCCGCTTTGAAACCGGCGAGGATCGTCTTCCCGCTTGCGCGGTCATTTGCTTCGACTGCGCCAGTCAACCCGAAAAATGGGATGAATACAGGAGAATCGGTGGACGAGTTTCGCTGTTCGACTACATCGCGATTTTCAGTTCGGCCGGCGTGCTCCCGAATGTTCCCGCCTCCCGGCCGATACGGAGATTCTGATACGATGTACAGTTAGAATTTCCAGCGAATCAGAAGGCACGCAATACCTCTCTCTCTGATCACCATGGAACCACAAGAACCATCCAGCACCGGATCGGATTTCTGGTATGCCGTGCGGGTGCGTTCCAACTTCGAGCGCATCACGGCGTCACACTTGCGTGAACGCGGCTACGAAGAATTCTCTCCGTCATACAAGGTACAGCGGCGGTGGTCTGATCGGACAAAGACCGTCGAAAAGTTCCTATTCCCCGGATACGTGTTTGCTCGCCTGAATCCGCACAACCGATTGCTGGTGGTCACATCCCCGGGAGTGGTCGGGCTGGTGGGACTGGGCAAAACGCCGACGCCGATACCCGACCAGGAAATCGAAAACATTCGGACGCTGGTTCGATCTGGCCTGCTCATGAAGCCCTGGCCGTATCTGGAGGTCGGTCAGCGTGTTTTGATCGAGCGCGGGCCGTTAGCCGGCGTGGAGGGCATTCTGCAACAGGTAAAGGCCAAGTTTCGGCTGGTTGTCTCGATCTCGCTGCTCCATCGGGCGGTTTCAGCTGAGGTGGACAGAACCTGGGTTCGGCCCGTGCAGCCGGCGGCGACGAAGCCGGTTCTGATTGACGGCTAAGTCTGCAATCCGAGCCTCAGTTTCGGAGGCGTGAAAGGTGGCCGGCGGGTTTCCTGCGGATTGGCCACGGCGGGTAGGTGGAATGCCTCGACGCTGAGCCAGATGAAGATCGCCAGAACTCCCACAGTGGGCAAAGAGAAGAAAACGTCCGTTCCGGCCAGGGTGGAAAGCTTGTCCAGGGGTGCGCCATCCACGCTGGCAAGCAGCAGGAAAAAAGCAACGCTCGCCCCCCTCGACTCCCACCACCGCGAGTATCGCGAAACGATGCAAAATGGCAGAAAAAGAATAATGAAGTAGTGACTCCACACCACGGGCGAAAACAGGCACATCAGCGTCGCGGCCAAAGCCATCCCAAAATCGCAACACACGGCTCGTTGATTCCTAACCCGGTATAGGGCTGCTCCGGCCACCAACAGGAGGGATGCATAAACGAAAATCACAAGCGGCTCTATCAGCTTCTGGTCGCCGCGGAGGAAATAGCGGATGTTAGCAAACAGGCTGTAGTTGTTCCTCAGCCAGTCATAGTCAGCGATGTCGGAATGCGCGGTGGCGATGTATTCCTTGAAGATGGCGGTTCCATGGAGCACGAAGACTCCCAATAGAATGGCCAACCCGGACAGGGCAAATGCGAGAATCGCCCGGATCCGTTTAAATACGAAAACGCCGCCTGCAATGAGCGGGAATAGCTTCAGACAGGCTGCAATCGCAAGTACGGTCCCCGCCCACCCCTCGCGTTCCGTACGCAATAGATACCAGGTGGCTACGACAAGCACCGCAAGCAGGCCTGACATCCCGGCGCCGCGAAACACTTCGAACACCGGCTCACTGCCCAACAACACTAAGAGAACAAGGGCCCACTGCCTCGGTTGTAGAGCGATGCCAAATCCGTTCGACCAGAGCCAAATCATGGATATCAGGGAGACAAGACTAATCGCTTGAAATATTAGAATTGGCTTATAGTACCCGAGTGCGGCCACCATAGGTTCAACGGCCACCGGGACCAGGGGGGGGTGAGCGTTCAAATCCAACTCATAAAGACAGTTGAGATGAGACGCCTGAATGCCCCTGAGCCAGGAAAAGGTCGCTGGCGGTGGGTTTTCTTGCACCACACGCCTGACAACGGGCCGCAAATCAGAAGGATAGGCTGTCCTGCCTGCCAGCAATTCGCCGGAAGCCACAGTGTCCTGCATCGCGCCGCACGGAGCAATGTACCCGACGATAATCATCGGGACCGAAATGGTCGCCACGACAAATAGAGCTGCCAATACGGGCCAAGACGTCAAGTTTCTAAGGATGCGCGCGGGGGTACGGGAGAAAGCACATGCGGCGGCCCCCAAAATCGCCAGAATGGCCTGGGGGCCTGCGGTGGCCGGATTAAATTGAGTCCAGTTGGGAACTCCCACGCGGAGCACCTCGTTCAGATAGACAGGTATTTTCCATACTATCCTATTGAAAATTATATACTTAGTTCAAATATGCGAAAATTGAGTATACCACCACCACAATTACGGGGGTATAAATAAAACTCATATCTTTTGATCGATTGGTCCTAGTACCGCGACTCTATCTGGGGCCGGTGGTTTGAATGTTGGGTAGAGAACAGCTAACATGCCTTCTATGAACAGCGGACTTGGCGTTTCTCTGCTTTTTGTGGCGTTTACCTTAGCTGCATCCGCCCAACAGCCGCATCCGGCCGGTGGCAACGGTCAAACCGCCCCAACTCCGGGAGGGGCCGCAAGCGTGAACCAGGCGCAGCCCACTGCGGAATTGCCTTCGGAGGTGAGCCCTGATTACACGCTCGGACCGAACGACCAGATCATGATTCGCGCCGAAGAAGCGCAGGAAATCAACGAGCGACCGTTTCGAATTGATACGGAAGGGTTTCTCAATCTACCGGTGTATGGTCGCGTGCGCGCCGCCGGCCTGACAATCCGGCAGTTGACCGTCGAACTGGAGACCCGGCTGCGCGAGTACATCGTCCAGCCTCATGTTTATATCCAAGTCACGCAGTTTCGGGGCGCGCCGGTCTTCTTCGAGGGGTTATTTCTGAAGCCGGGGATCTATACGTTGCAAGGGCGCCGGACGCTGGTGGAGATGTTGGCGATCGTGGGCGGGCTGCTGCCGAACGCGAGCCGGAGGATCAAGGTACGCAGGCATTTGGAATACGGCGCCATTCCGCTTCCAGGTGCAGTGGAGGACTCTGAACGGAAAACCAGCTCAGTGGAAATCAGTTTCGTCAGCCTGCGGGAGAACGTGAATCCCGCGGAAGACATTGTATTACAGCCATATGACGAGGTCCGGGTGGACCGCGCGGAACCCGTTTTTGTGGCTGGCGAGGTGAGCCGGCCCGGGGCCATCGAACTGGGAGAACGGGACTATCTCACGGTGACGCAGGCACTAACGATGTCGGGCGGCTTTACGCGCGACGCCAAGCGAGCGGACGTGCGTGTTTTGCGCCCGATCTTGAACACCAACCGGCGTGCCGACATCCCCATTAATTTGACCGGGATCTACGACGGGCGGATCAACGACTTCCCATTGTTACCCGACGACGTCCTTTATGTTCCGCGCTCCAACGCCCGAACCATTTTCCAAACTCTCGTGCCAATCGGGCTTTCCGTGCTCAATCCTTTCATCTACGTAGCGATTCAGGGACATTGAGAAACCAGATGAAACGGTTGCGATATACTGTCTCTTCAACATGAGAGCACCTAGCGGATCCGTGCGGATCAAACGTTGCCTCTGCCCGGTGATTGCGGTTCTGCTGGCGGTGCCTACGGGAGCCGCAGCGCAACAGGCTCCAGTTTCAGCGCCCGCCGAGGCCAAGCCCGCGCCGCCCCTGCCTATGGTGCAGAATCTCAAGGTACTTCCACTGGCGGGGAACGGAGAGTCGAACGATCTCGAGCGAAGGGTCATGGCTCCGCTGGTGGTGGAGGTTCTGGATCTGCAAGACAGGCCGATCGAGGGCGCCGAGGTGGTATTTCGTTTCCCGCTGCGAGGCCCCAGCGCGGTGTTTACGGATCAGAAAACCGTAAAGACCGTGCGGACGAACGGACAAGGCCAGGCCGCTGCGACGGGGTGGACAGCCAATAACGAGGTGGGAAGCTTTCAAATACACGTGACTGCTAACTATGGCAATCAAGAAGGCGAAACCACCATCACGATGTCGAACGTTCAGCGGGTGCCTGATGCGGAACTGAACAGGATCGCGAAGCGCAAAAGCTTCTGGTCTTCCAAATGGTTCAAGATCGGACTCATTGCCGGAGGGGCCGGATTGGCCGCCGGTATCGTACTGGCCACGCGTGGCGGAGGAACGCACACGACACCGACTATTACCGTGTCTCCCGGTTCCCCAAGCGTGGGGGGGCCTCCATAGAACATGCGTCCTTCATATAGCCGGCTGCGCGGCGAGATTGCCCTTGGAGCAGTGTTGCTCGCCATGCTGTCCGCGCCCTGCTTCGCCCAGAGCAATTTCACATTTAGTTACGTACTGGCAACAAACCAGAACACGGTGCCTTTGCAATCCGGCGGGGTAATAGCATTTCCGGCAACCCCGCTCAATTCGGTTTCGCAGGCGGCACTAAACATCACGAACACGGGCGGTCCGGCCCAGGTACAAAATATCTCGGTCAGCGGCAGTGCGTTCTCCCTGCAAGGTCTGCCGGCTCTTCCAACGCTTGTTAACACGCAGCAGACGCTTCAGGTGTTGATCCGGTATCAACCCAGCGGAGCGAGCACGGACACCGGACAAGTTCAAGTCAGTCTTGGCCAGCAAGGCACGCAGGTCACCTTCGGCCTGCAAGGCACGCTCAGCGCGGCAAAGCTGGTCTATCAGCTCACGGAAAATGGCCAGACAGCGACCGTAACTCCCGGAGGCGCGATTACCTTTCCCGACACAAACATCGGGCAATCGGCGAGTGTCTCGTTAACCGTTCAGAATACGGGCAACCTAAGCACCACGATTGGTTCGATTATTTTGAACGGGCAGGATTTCACGGCGAGCGGCACACCGGCGCTTCCTGACATTCTTGGGCCGAACGCGAGTTTCACCTTCAAGCTGACGTTTACGCCGACGAAAGCGGCGGTGGAGCAGGCCAGTCTCGCGATTGGCACCGATTCCTTCACCTTGACCGGCCGCGGCCTAGGGGCTAATCTGACGTTCTCGTATACGATCGGAGGGACGACGGCGACGTTAGGCACGGGAGACTCAGTGGTATTTACCCCGGCCGAGGTAACGCAGTCGGAAAGCGCCAGGTTCGTGGTCAGCAACACGGGTACAGTGACCGCCAATGTATTCAACATAGGAATTGTCCAGGCGAACAGTCCGTTTTCGGTGTCGGGCTTGCCATCGTTGCCGGTGAGTATCGCGCCCAACGCGCAGGCCACGTTCACGATCACATTCGCACCGACCACAGCGGGTTTTGCGACGGGTACGCTGCAAGTGGGGAACACTACCATCGGGCTGCTCGGTTCGGGTACGGCTCCTCCGGCGCTGCCCGCCTATACGTTCACGGGACCAAGCGGGACAGTCGCGGCCATGTCACAACCTACCTTGGCGCTGGCGCTTTCGAAACCGTACCCAGCCGCTGTTTCCGGCACGCTGACGATCACCATAGCCAGCGATTTGACTCCGGATCCGGCCGTGCAGTTTTCCACCGGGGGCCGGACCGCAGCTTTTGTCATACCGGCCAACAGCACGGATGCGATCTTCACCGGGCAAGGGCCCGAGATCCAACTGCAAACTGGAACCGTAGCGAGTACGATTACGGTGACGCCCGCGTTCGCGACGCAAGCCGGCGGCATCAACCTGACACCATCGTCGCCGAACAGCCTGCAATTCTCGGTGGGCGCAGCGGCGCCGACCATCATCTCCGCCTCCGTGGGAAATACCACCGCCAGCAGCTTCGTCCTGACCGTGGTGGGATACACGACGACGCGCTCGCTGACGACGCTGGCGGTGCAGTTCACGGCCGCTCCCGGGTTCAATATCTCAACGGCGCCGGTGAATATCGACGTCAGCCACGTCGCCACAGCCTGGTTTGTAAGCACGGCGTCAGCAGCATTCGGAGGAGAGTTTCAAGTTACGGTTCCCTTCACATTGAATGGGACGGTACCCACGGGCCAGACGCTGATCGGCAGTCTGGCAGCGGTCAGTGCCACCATCAGCAATTCGACAGGGGCCTCGAATTCGATGCAAGTAAATTTCTAGCGGTGGGCTTCATGAGTGCGATCGACCTGGCGACACCTTTTCTCTCCATTGTCGTGCCCGCGTACAACGAGGAAAGAACCCTCGATATTGTAGTCCGCAAGCTGCTTCAGCTACCCCATCTTCGGGAGGTAGTGATTGTCGACGACTGCTCGAAAGACCGGACACCGGAAATTGCCGCGCAGTTGTCAAGCGAGCACCCAGAAGTCAAGGTCGTCCGGCACGCGGTGAACTCGGGGAAGACCGAGGCGCTTAAGACGGGATTCCAACACACGACCGGGGAGATCGTCATCGTACAGGATGCCGACCTGGAATACGATCCGGGCGAAATACCGAACTTAATGCAGCCGATTATCGATGGGCATGCCGATGTAGTGTACGGTTCGCGGTTCTTGGTGCGGAAGACTTCGCGTGTGCTTTATTTTTATCACTACCTGGCAAACCGGGCGCTGACATTTGTTTCGAATCTATTTACCAACATCAATCTGACCGATGTGGAGACCGGCTACAAGGCTTTACGCGGAAATATCATCCGAAACATGATTATTACTTCGGAGGGATTCGGTTTCGAGATTGAGGTTACCGCGAAGGTAGCAAAATTAGGCTGTTCCATTTATGAGACGCCGATCAGCTACTATGGCAGGACTTACGAAGAAGGCAAGAAAATAGGGCCGTGGGATGGCATCGCCGCGTTCTGGTATATTATCAGGTACAACCTGTTCAGTAGTGTTCAGTCCAGTTTTCGAACGGTTCCGGTTTTAGGGCCCCAGCGGGGAATCACTCATTCTTCAACATGAACCATGACGACAAAGGGCGCGAGTAACATGGCGAGCGAAGCTGTGGTCATTCCGGAGGACCGTAAGGTGGCCCAGGCGGCTGGCTTGAATCTGGTATTGCCAGAATGTGAAAAAGGAATCGGCTCAGTGATCCTGAAAGCCGACTCGCCTCAGTTGATTGACGGAGTCCGCATCGAAGCAGTTACTTTATGGCCGGATGACCGCGGGTACTTCCTGGAGGTGCAACGACTGGGACGCGGCTTGGCCGCACACTTTCCGCCGGAGTCCACGCAGATTTCCGCCGCTCTCAGCTACCCCGGCACGATTAAAGCATTTCACTATCACATGCATCAGACAGACTGCTGGGCGCCGGTAACGGGATTGCTGCAAGTGGCGCTGGTGGACCTTCGCATGGGCTCGCCGACTTACGGCGCGCGGAACACTCTTTACACGGGTGTACTGCGACCATGGCAGATTCTGATTCCTCCCGGCGTAGCTCATGGCTACAAGGTGATCGGACCACAGCAGGCCATGCTGGTATATCTAACCGACCGATTCTATGACGCCAAGGACGAAGGCCGCATTCCGTACAACGATAGCCACATTCAATACGATTGGGAGACGCAACACAAGTAAGCGTCAGTCACGCGGCCGATCTAAGTAAGCGCGTAGAACTGGACATTATCACTTCATGAAACTGATTGTAACCGGGGGAGCTGGTTTTATTGGTTCGGCGTTTGTCCGCCTGATGCTGGACACCGCAGAAGCACCACAAATCGTAAACCTCGACAAACTGACTTACGCGGGTAACCTGGAAAACCTGGAGCCCGTCGCAGAGCATAAACGTTACCGCTTTGTCCGCGGGGATATCTGTGACAAGGTACTTGTACACTCTTTGGTCGCGGAAGAGCGGCCGGATGCGATTGTTCATTTCGCGGCTGAGTCCCACGTAGACCGGAGTATTTTAACTCCCGATCCGGTTTTCGAAACTAACCTACGGGGAACGTTCACTTTGTTAGAAGCGGCAAGGCAGCTTCGCGTTCCGCGATTCGTTCATGTATCCACGGATGAAGTTTACGGCAGCATACAATCGCCACTAGAAGCAGATGAGAATTTTCCACTGAACGCGAGCAGCCCCTACTCGGCATCAAAAGCGGGGTCTGACTTACTGGTACGATCTTACTTCACTACTTATAAGTTGCCAGTAGTGATTACGCGCGCGTCCAATAACTACGGACCGTATCAGTTCCCCGAGAAGCTGCTGCCGTTGATGATCTCAAATGCTTTCGAAGGAAAGCCCCTGCCGGTGTACGGCGACGGACAGCAGGTACGCGACTGGCTTTATGTAGATGACCACTGCCGCGGAATTCGCGCCGTTCTCGAGAAAGGCAGAGACGGTGAAATCTACAACATCGGTGGGAATCGGTCGTTACCAAACCTCGAGGTAGTCCGTAAGATCCTGGCCGCCACTGGCGCCCCCGAAGCGTTGATCCAGTATGTGACCGACCGGCCGGGTCACGACCGCCGCTATGCGCTTTCGAGCGCCAAGATCACAAAGGAGACAGGCTGGTCACCCCAGATGGTCTTCGAAAGTGGATTGGCGCACACGATCGACTGGTACCGCAAGAATTCCGCATGGGTAGCGCGAGTCAAGTCGGAAGAGTACCGCAACTACTATGCCAAGAACTATGCGGGCCGTAGCGAACCGGCGACTTAGCTCTCTAACTTGTACTTAGTGGAAGCCAGGCCATATAGCGGCCGCCAAACTAATCGATTGACCGTTACGACTACGCATGCCATCACCACGGTAGCTCCGAGTAACATGCGCATGTTCCCGCTATCGGTAGCCTGACTGATCAGCGCACCTAAGCCGGTCGTTGAGAGGGTCTGGTTTTTGAAATGTACGTACTCGGCCACGACGCTGGCATTCCAGGCTCCGCCTGAGGCAGTTACAAACCCGGTGATCATGTAAGGAAAGATTGCGGGCAGAATCAACCGGCGCCAACGCTCAACTAATCCCAGATGATAAATATCACAGACTTCCTTGAGGTCAGTCGGGATAGCACTCGCTCCGGCGATGATGTTGAATAGGATGTACCATTGGGTTCCCAAGAGCAGGAGCAGGATGGAGGCCACGCCCAGCCCTCCGCCGGCGCGAATGAGCACCAGTAGCAGAATGGGAAACAAAGCAATAGCTGGTACCGAGGCCGCAATCTGAGCTACCGGTTGCACGAAAGCCGCAAGTCTCGGGCGCAGGCCGATGAAGACGCCGACCGGGACGGTCCAAAGTCCGGCGAGCAACAGCGTAAATTCCACGCGAAGGAACGTGGCGCCCGTGCCCCACAGAAGGTTGCGCACTTCCTGCTGAGATAGCGTAGCCAGCATGGCGACCATGCGCACCACCGCGTAGAGGACAGCCAACAATGCAGCGGCCGAAAGCAACACGCCGAGCACTTTTCTCAGTTTGCTAGTGGAGTCGACGCTGCCTCCCGGACTGGACATCCTCGCCAGGCGCAGGGTCAGAGCTTCGCGGACCGGGATCCAAGTGGCGCGCGTCACGTGAGCGACGACTTGCGATCGGCGAAGGAGATCGAGAATTGGCGAGCGTGGCGTCTGGGCGGCTTCCACTTGCTCGAACTTGAACTTCTCGCTCCACGCAATAACCGGCCGCCATACGAGCTGGTCAATCAGCGCGATGACCAGGATCATGACAGCAAGGCCGCAGAGAGTGGCGCGTTTGTCATCGGCGTCGGAAGCAGCTTGCAGGTAAGAACCGAGACCGGGCAGACGAAGATCGCGCTTCCCCAGCACGAACATCTCGCAAGCGGTCAGAAAGTACCATGCGCCCGCCACCGACATCATGGAATTCCAGACCAAGCCGATGGCGGAGTATGGCAGCTCGAGTTGAATGAAGCGCTGCCACCAGCTCAGGCGGTAGATGCGCGAGGCTTCCAGCATTTCGCGCGGAATATTCTTCAACGAAGAATAGACACTGAAAGTCATGTTCCACACTTGACCGGTGAGGATCAGCAGAATGGAACCGAGCTCGATGCCTAACTGCCTTGTGGGGAACAGCGCGACCATGGCAAGCATCACCGGCGGGAGGAAGCTCAACACGGGAATTGACTGCAGGATATCGAGAAGAGGGATCAGCAGGCGCTCCGCTTTCGGATTGTGCGCCGCGACAGACGCGTACACCAGCGTCAGGGCCAGGCTCAAGCAGTAGGCGATGGCGATGCGCGCCACCGAAAACAAGGCGTATTTGGGCAACACGGCAGGATCGAGCTGAATATCGGCATGCGTGCCCACGGGACCCGCCCAGTAGTGCGCCAGCGAAAGGAGACCGTAAAAGAGGCCCAGGATAGCAGCGAGGATGGGCAAGTCGCGGATGAACGACGAGAATCTGGTCGGGAGGGTTCCCCATGGCACAGCGAACCACGTGGGTTTTACCGGTTGCGAGGCCATCAGGTTTGGGAGCCGGCATCTGCCGTGGTAACGGAAGCGGCCGGCTGGTCGAGCGTGAGACGGCCGGTCTCGGAATCATAAGTGAAGATATCGCTGGAGCGGCCCCAGTTCAGTACCGTCTCCATCTGCCGCTCCACCTCCTCGGCGGCGAAGTGCTCGTCCAAAATGTCACGGAAGAACTCGAGCGGCATGCTGTGATCGGACTTAGTCAGCAGCGCGTGATGTATCTGTTGCAATAAGGGGACGTGCGACAGCACGGCTTCGCGAAACAGCCTGCGCTGCATGGCAATATCGGCTTCTGCGAACGCCTTGCCTTCCGGCGTGATTTCGACGTCGCCCTTATCGGATTTGGCAAAGCCGAGCATGCTGGTGGCTTCGAGGATCGGCAATAAATCATCCACTTCCATCCGCAGTTCCTCGGCGATGCGGTAAAGGTCCTCGCTGCCGCCGTGATCGTTGAGCAATTCGAGAAAGCCGGCCATGCCGCCCAGGCGCGCGTGCGGCAGCATGGGATACGTGGACTTGGCAGCGGGTCCGGCAACAGCGAGCGGCGCGGCGGCAAGTTCCGGCTGCGTCATGAGCTTGTAGATGTAGTCGACGTAGAGTAGGAATTCGGCGGAGTGGCGGTCGCGATATTGCTTCAGCGGGATATGAAAATCGGCGCGAATGCGGGCGGGATTGCGTCCCAGAACGATCACGCGGTCGGCGAGCAGGACCGCCTCCTCGATATTGTGGGTAACGATGAAAATGCTCTTGGTGGGGATCTTCTCGCCGAGCCAGAGCTCCATCAACTCACTGCGCAGGTTCTCGGCGGTCAGCACATCGAGGGCGGAAAACGGCTCGTCCATGAAAAGAATCTCGGGCTCGACGGCCAACGCGCGGGCGAACCCGACGCGCTGCTTCATGCCGCCGGAGAGATCTTTGGGATAGGCCGTCTCAAACCCCTCGAGCCCCACGGAGGCGAGCGTTCGCATGGCGCGCTCGTGCCGCACCTCGCTATCCACGCCGCGCGCGAGCAGCGGGACTTCCACGTTATCGATGACGGTGAGCCAAGGGAACAAAGCAAAACTTTGAAAGACGATGGCAACGTTCGGGTTGGATTCGCTCACAGGCTTGCCGTGCCAGAGAACCTCACCGCTTGATGGCTGGGCGAGACCGGTGAGCATGCGCAGCAGCGTGGACTTGCCCGACCCGGACGGACCCAGCAGCGCGATGATGACGCCGGGTTGGACGGACAAATCAGTGGGTGCGATGACCTGCACCTCGCCGCCATCCGGCCGCTCGAAGCGCTTTTCTACCTGGCGGGCTTGAATGATCGCCTCAGCGGGTGGCGCGGCAACCTCGATAGCCTCGGCGACACCCTCGGCGGGCTGCTGCCCGGAAAGCTCGTCCATCAGACGCTGCCAGGCTTCTTCGGGCAGTTCATCGAAGAACTGAAGGCGCTCCGTCGGATTCATCTGCTCGACGATTGCGTTCATCTCAGAAGCAGGACGCGAATGCAAGAGCACGTAGGTGTGGTAATAAGGCAAAACTGCCGCGAGCCTGCCTGCGAGATCAATTGGCAGCCTGCGGAACATCTCCTGCTGCTCTTCGAACGGGATCCCCATCAGCAGGCGGGCCGCATCGGCGGGGTCGAGCGGCCGCAGCATGGCCACGGCTTGTTCCCAGCGCTCCTGGGAAATCATCGCGCGCAGCTTTTCGGTTAACGAGGCCGTCATTGAAGCAAACCAACAGCCTACTATATCTGTGTCACAGAACTGTTATGCAGAGCCGGCTTCGGCCAGCGCGCCGGCTTATCGTGCCAGCCACCCGCCATCGACTACCAGAATGGAGCCGTTCACGTAATCGGAGGCTGGCGACGCCAGAAACACCACCGCCCCTTTGAGATCATCGGGGGTGCCCCAGCGGCCGGCGGGAATGCGCGACAGAATGGCCGGGTTGCGTACGGGGTCGTCCCGCAAAGCTGCCGTGTTGTCGGTGGTGATGTAGCCGGGCGCTATCGCATTCACCTGCACGCCTCGTGCGGCCCACTCGTTGGCAAGCGCTTTCGTGAGTTGGCCGATCGCACCCTTGCTCGCGGCGTAACCGGGAACCGTTAGGCCACCCTGAAAAGTGAGCACCGAAGCGGTGAAGATGATCTTGCCGGAGCCGCGCTCCACCATGCGCTTACCGATTTCACGGCTGAGGACGAATTGCGCCGAGAGGTTGGTTTCGATGACCTCATCCCAGTAGTCGTCTGGATGCTCCGCGGCAGGCTTTCGGCGAATGGTGCCGGCGTTATTCACAAGGATGTCGATTTGCGGGAACTCGACTGCCATCTTTTCCGCAAACGCGTGGATTGCCTGGCGGTTCGCGAAGTCCACGGCGTACGGGGCAAATTTGCGGCCGAGCGCGACTATCTGCTTCCCTACGTCGCTGCCGTGGGGCTCAAGCGACCGGCTGACGCCGATGATATCGGCTCCGGCTTCGGCAAGCGCCACCGCCATGGCCTGGCCGATTCCGCGGCGGCAGCCGGTCACCAAAGCGATCTTGCCGTTGAGTTTGAATTGATCGAGGACGCTCAAAGCTTAGCGCCCCGCCAACTCGTGCCAACATTCGTCATTTAACATGCCAACAATTGTACAGAAGCACTCGGCGGCTGCGAAAAGGAGTAGAATTGACGTGATTTCGCATCCGACGGCACAGGTGAGATTTCAGCGAGCGTTGTTCCCCGACAGGAGAAACGGAGCCAGCGAGCAGCTTCTTTGAGCGGGAGAAACCCGGTGATCCGCAAACCCAACCGCGAGTTCCACGAGTGTCGCCGGATTCTTGTGCTTTGTTTGACAGCTCTCTTGGCCGGCATTGCCGTGGCGGCATACGGGCAGGCTCCAGCAGCGGCTGGCGACAACAGCAGCGCGGAGATGACGTCGCACGACGCGCCGGCGACCTTTAACGCAAAGGTGAACCTGGTGCTGGTGCCCGTAGTGGTTCGAGATGCCCAGGGCCGCGCGGTTGGAGATCTGAAGAAAGAAGACTTCCTGCTCTTCGACAAAGGCAAACCGCAGGTGATAACGAAATTCTCGATGGAGAAGTCGGGCGGCCAAGCGGCGAAAGTGGCGGAAAGCTCCAAGCCAGCCGAGGGCGCGGCCGGGGAGCACGCGGCGCCCATGCTGCCCGAGCATTACACGGCCTATCTTTTCGATGACGTGCACCTGGCATTTGCCGATCTGGCGCGGGTCCGGGACGCGGCAGACCGTCACATGGCCTCGCTTGACTCCATGGCGCGAGCCGCTGTCTATACGACGTCCGGCCAGAACACGCTGGATTTCACGGACGATCGCGCGAAGCTGCATGAGGCGCTGTTCAGTTTGCGCCCGCGGCCCGTTTCGCGAGCACCTAAAGGGCTGGATTGCCCGGATGTGAGCTATTACATGGGGGACCTGATCGCGAACAAGAACGATCAGCAGGCGTTCCAGGTTGCAACTCAGGACGCGATGGTCTGCATGCATCTGTCTCCACAGCAGATCTCGGCGGCGCAATCGGCCGCCCGGTCCGCGGCGCAACGCGCGGTGACCGATGGCGATCATGAAAGCCGCCTTTCGCTGTTGGTCTTGAAGGATCTCGTGCGGAGAATGTCGGCCATGCCGGGACAGCGGGCCATCGTGCTTGTGTCGCCGGGGTTCTTCACATCATTCGATCTCATCCAGGACAAGTCGGACGTCATCGATCGCGCCGTGCGCGCCAATGTGATGATCAGCGCTCTAAACGCTCGCGGCCTCTACACGGTGATGGCCGGCGGGGACGCGAGCGAACGGGTGAATCCTGGAACCGTACAATTCAAAGCACAATACGACTTGGCCGGCGCATCGCAGGAAGAAGACGTACTCGGAGAACTGGCCGACGCCACCGGCGGCAATTTCTTTCACAACAGCAACGATCTGGACGGCGGATTCCAGCGTGTCGCCACGGCTCCAGAGTATTTCTACACGCTTGGCTTCTCGCCGGAGAATCTAAAGCTGGACGGTACTTACCACAAATTAAAAGTCTCGCTGAAAGACGGCGCCAAGCTCACGTTGCAGGCGCGGCGTGGATATTATGCGCCGAGGCGGCTTAACGATCCCTCGGAGACCGCAAAAGAAGAGATCCGGGAGGCTCTGTTCTCGCGCGATGAGATGCTGGACATCCCGGTTGAGCTACACACGCAGTTTTTCAAGTCGAGCGCGGAGAGCGCTCGCGTGGCCGTCGTCGCGCGTGTCGATGTGAGACACATCCATTACAAGAAAGTGGATGGCCGGAACAATAATGACCTGACAATCGTTTCCGCCCTTTTCGATCGCAACGGAAACTACGTGACGGGTAATGAAAAGCGTCTCGAGATGCGTCTGCGGGATCAGACGCTGGAGGCGAAGCTCGGATCCGGTGTCACGGTGAGGACCACATTCGACGTCAAACCGGGCACGTACCTGGTTCGGTTGGTCGTGCGAGACTCCGAGGGACAGATGATGGCTGCAAAGAATGGTTCGGTTGAGATTCAGTAGAGAGGATGCATATATGGCACTTCGCCGCATTGTGTTGCCGGTTGCAATTCTGTGTTGGGCAGGCTTCGGGCCGCAGATTCCCAGAGCCAACGCGCAAGCGCCGGCAGATTCCGGCACCGTGATCCGTACCGAGAGCCGGTTGGTTCTGGTGGATACCGTGGTCACCGACAAGAAAGGTGAATACATCCGTGACCTCGCCCAAAAGGATTTCAGAGTTTGGGAGGACAACAAGGAGCAATCCATCAAGAGCTTCTCATTTGAAGCTGATCCTTCTTCTCCGAACAGCAACCAGAAACATTACCTCGTCCTGTTCTTCGACAATTCCACCATGCAGCCGGGTGACCAGGTGCAAGCGCGGCAGGCGGCGGCCAAATTCATCGACACAAATACCGGACCGAATAAGCTGATCGCGATCGTCAATTTCGGCGGCAGCGTGCACATCGCGCAGAATTTTACTTCGGACGCCGAACGGCTGAAGCAGGTGGTGAGCGGCGTGAAAACGTCGGCAGTAAATCCCAACGCGGTCCAAGTGGCTTCGGTCGGTATGCCGCCATTGGGCAATGCCGAAGCCGATTTTGGCGCCCGCAGCGTCATGCTGGCCCTGCGCAGCATGGCCAAGAGCCTCGGCACGGTTCCGGGACGCAAGATCCTGGTCCTGCTCACGGCCGGGTTTCCTCTGACGGAGGAAGTTCGCTCGGAGCTCACCGCGACGATCGACGCATGTAACCGCTACAACGTGGCGATCTATCCGATTGATGTCCGTGGGCTGGTCGCAGGCGTCGCCTACGCGAAGCCCGCGGCGCCAGATCAAACGGCTTCCGCTCGCTTTTCTTCCCTGCGATTGCTGCCGGCCAGTTTTAGCTCTTATGGTTCGTCTTTCGTGCCGCAGCATTCCGGAGGCGGCGGTGGTGCAGGTGGCGGAGGCGGTGCTGGCGGTGGCGGTAGTCATGGCGGCGGTGGAACGGGCGGTGGCACAGGAGGCGGAGGTGGTGGAGGAAAAGGTGGTGGAACGGGCGGCGGTACCGGAGGCGGAGGCAAGGGAGGTGCTGGTGGAGGATCAACCGGCGGATCTCGCGGCGGCAGTGCGCCGGCGGCCAACC
>Ga0335069_10000753_pt1 | contig 52614 bp, 61 predicted proteins | sample Lox_Sample_11_FD_206714 | JGI IMG/M metagenome (GOLD analysis project Ga0335069, IMG submission 206714) | Soil microbial communities from Loxahatchee National Wildlife Refuge, Florida, United States - Lox_Sample_1.1 | ecosystem: Environmental > Terrestrial > Soil > Wetlands | place: USA... | reverse complement strand
GCTGGTGCTGATCCATCGTTATTGCGTACAGAGCGTTGGCCCGAAGTTAAGGGATTCAAGCACGACGCTGACTGCCTCCGCTGTGCCTTCGACGCAGACCTCGCCGCCGTGCCGCAGGATACGGTGGAGGCGGTGCGGGAGGCGGTCGCCCATGCAATTAAGTTCGATGTAAAAGAGTCCGATGGTGCGCGGTGGGAATATCCTGACTCGGAGTTCGCTGCACTTATGGATGCAATCGAGCCAGCCATCCGCTCCGCCCTCGCCGCCCGGCCCGTGCGAGCCGTGCTGACGGAGGAGCAGGTAGCGCCGATTCTCGACCCGTACTTCAGGATGATGGACGCCTACCAGGTGGAATTGGGCCGAGATTTGCGAGTAAATCGGTCAGTGCATACAGCACAAGTGACCGCCGCCCTGAACGCCGCTCTGGACCGCCAGCACGCCGAGCCGCCCGCGGACGCAACGACCGATAGTTTTCACCTAGACGACGGAGCGAGGGACTGACATGAGCGACCGGGCGCGGGAACTGGCGGAACGCATCTCGCTACGTCTGAGCGAGACCGACCTTGTTGGACATCTCGAAGACGGCATGAATGACGAACGTGGCACCGAGGACCGGATGTTACAAGCCGCTGTAGCAGACGTAATTGCTCCTTGGTTGGCCGACTTCGAGCACACCGCCGAGCAGCGCGGCTACGACGCAGGGCTGGAGCAGGCGGCGCAGGTTGCCGAAACCATCGTCGCGCCGATAGAGATTCTTCCGCAGGAGAATCAAGACTTCTACCGTGGTGGACGGAACGATGCTGCGAAGCGTATCCGCTCCCTCATCGGCTCCTCGCCCGCGACCGACACGGACAGGGACGAGCGGCTAGCTCGGTGGTTCGTGCTGCGCGAGAATCCAGACATTTTGCCATCGCTTCTTGACCATGTAGTTAAGCGCGACCTCGCTAGATTCAGAGAATCCGAGGCCAAGCGCACGGAGGCCAAATGAAACGCGCAATCAAGGCACTGTTCCTCGCGCTCGGTTTCGGCGGGCTGGTTATTTCCATGACGATGCTGATGATAGTTTGGGCCAATTGGTCCTTTGCGCTGAGACCGACGTGGTTAGCTATGCTTCTAGGGCCACCAGGAGGAATGCTGGTGTTCTTTATGCTCGCGGTCTTTGTGACGTTTTATAGATGGGAGGCCAAATGAAGCCAAAACTCGCACTCGCCGCGTTGCTGGTGCTCGTGACGGTAGGGGCGTCATGACACGCTTCCGCAACATCCTCATCGTCCTGCTTGGCCTGCTGGCCGTCGTAGCCGGGGTGGTGGGCGTGCTGCTGCTCATCGAGGGGTTGGAGATGGCGCGGGACTTCCATCGCGAGGGCCTGTTGACCATCGAGCATGTGAACCGCGATCTCATCGTCCTGGGAGGGACCATTATCAATGTCGAACACGCCACGAGGGAAGCGGAAGCCGCGTCGAAAGAGCAACGGGCGTACTGGTCCGCAATCTCGAAGCAAACCAACCGAGACCTTACCGACCTTGACCATACCATCGTGGCTCTCGGTCGAGCAGCAGATGCAGCTAGTCAGGCTGTTGCAGGAGTTCAGCGAGACCTTGGCGATGTATCTGTTCAGTCAGCGGCCGCAATCAACAAGATAGGCGACACGGTAGCCGCCCTCCAGCCCGGCATCGCCGCGCTGACCGAGACGGCCACGAACGCCGCACGGCTGACCTCCGATCCGGCGCTCGCGGCGACCCTCCAGCACGTCAGCTCCGCCACCGACCAGATGGCCGGCGTTGCCACCGACACTCACGCGATAACCACGAAGCTCGACCAGGCGCTCGGGAAGGCCCTCACCCCGCGCGGCAAACTTTCGGCTATCCTTCACGGGATTCTCGGCGGTACACTCACGGCGGCACAGTTGGTATATTACCTATCGCACTAAGGAGGAACCAGTATGGCGGCAACACCCGCGGCACCCACGGCCCCTGTAACCACGGCCCCGAAGGTTTCCTGGTGGAAGAGGGCGCTCAACGAGGTCGGCAAGATCATCGGCTTCGTCGAGAAGGAGGAGCCCAAGATTCAGGCCATCGCGCTGCCTGCGCTGCAGGCGGCGTTCCCGCAGTTTGCTGTGCTCATCGGCGGAGTCGGCACCGTCGCAACCAAGATCGTCAACGAGATGGTGGCCGTGCAGGCGGTTGGCGCCGCAGCAGCGACCGCCCCAACCGGCGTGCAGAGGCTCGAATCCGTGCTCGGCAATGTCGGCCCCGCGCTCGACGAGTGGGTGCAGTCGGCCTTCCCGGGCCATCAGGCCATCTCCGTCGCGCGGAAGTCGGGGCTGATTCAGGCCATGCACGACATCCTCGAAGAGATTGACCCCAGCGTCGCGACCACGCCGCCCGTCGGGGGCTAGCCAGCAGAGTTCGGGATCCGCCCGCGGCTTGGCTCAACCCTGTGGCCGCCCGGCGGGTAGAGAGGGCCGGGCCTGGCGGAGAATCCGCGTACCGTCGGGCCCGGCGCAGCACGGCCAGCAGCAGCAGGACCATCGTAAGGAGGAGGAAGCCGATGGCATCACCGACCCGCATCTTTGTAGACCGTTCCCGCGTAGAGGAATTTCAACATTGCCCAAGGCGTCGATACCTTGCCTATCATCAGGACGGGCGGGGCATCGTCCCGGCCAAGAAAGCGTTGCCCCTCGCGGTCGGCGGAGCCGTGCATCGCGGCCTCGAAGTCCTGCTCACCGCCGGAGCGCACCTCTACACCAACGAGCAGCCGCATGTCCGCGACGGGCAGGAGGTACACGTTGAGTACATGCCTGGAACTTGGCGGAAGGTCGAGGACGCTGCCGTCACCGCTGCCCTCGCCGACTTCTCCGCCTACGCCGGGGCCTTGGAGGTGGATGCGACCGAAGCGGCGGCTCTGCACTCGAAGTTAAAGGCGTTCGACGTATACGACGTTGCTGATGCGACAATCGCTGCCGAAATGACGCGCGACTTAGTGGTCAAGCATCAACGGGACTTCGACGACTACCTCTACCAGGAACAGTCGGCGCTGGTCGAGGCCCTGGTCCGGGCCTACGCGCGGCGGCGGCTCCGTCCCCTGCTGGTCGAGTACGAGGTGCTGGAGGTCGAGCGGGAGGGCCAATGGCAGCTTCACGCGCCACACGGTATAAACGAGCACAGCATTGCCTATTGGGGCGACCCCGACCTGTGGTTCATGTCCCGCCCCGACGCCCTGCTCCGCGACCGGACCTCGAACCAGCTCTACCTGCAGTCGTTCAAGACGACGGCGAGCTGGGACGTGCGCAAGGAGAGGGACGCGCAGCACGATATGCAGGGGTTGAGCGAGGGGGTCGAGGTCGAGCGCAGGCTGGCCGAGTGGTGGGAGTCTATTCAGGTCGCTAAGGCTGATGGTTGCGGCATTCGTATCGACGGTTGCTCGCAGGCCACGAACGACTATCTCCGCGACCTCCCCGCCCCGCCCCGCATCCTCGGCATCCGCTACGAGTACCTCCTGAAGGGCGACCGTCGGCGGGACCGGGACCTCTCGGCCCGGCTGGGCGTCGAGGCCCGATCCCAAGCCTCGCACCTCGTCCGCGGCTACTACAACGCCTCGGGCGACGGCTCGTGGAACTGGTCGTGGGACTACCTGAAGCCCGACGCACCGGGCGAGGCGTCGAAGCTCTACGGCGGGAAATGGAAGGGGACGCCCGTGTGGGAGTCCATGCCCGTCGCGCGATGGATCGATATGCTCGACGGGGCGGCCATGACCGTCGGCGAGGAGGGCGTCGAACTCGGCTACGGCTGCGATGCCCAGGCCACGGGGTACACGGCCCGGCATCCGCTGGACGAGGTATTCATCCCTCCGATGGTCGTCTACCGCGGCGAGGATGACCTGCGCGACTGGTGCGAATCGACCGAGGCCCAGGAGGTCCGGGTCGCCGAGGCCACCGCCCGCATCGCGGCGGCGGCCGACGAAGGCGAGCGGCGGCATCTGCTGAACGTGCTCATGCCCATGAGCAGACGCGCATGTAGTTACCCTACAGAATGTCCCTACACGCGGGTCTGCTATGGCGGCGAGGACATCCGGCGGGACCCGCTCGGGTCGGGGCTCTACAAGGCCCGCGTCCCGAACCATCCGCAGGAAAATAGCGCCCCCGCGCCGATTTCCCTTGACAGGGAGTGATGGTGGGGGTATAAACGACGCTGCTATGGAATCCCTAACCAAGAACCGAACCGCGACCCTTAGACTCACGGCCGACGTGGAAAGGGCACTGTCCTGCCCCGCCGGGGCGTTCAGCCCGGAATCGCGCGACCGTATATCCAAGGGACTTCCGCCAAGACTTTGTGGGGCAGAGATTGAGGTCGTCCTTGGCGTTCCCGTCGAGGTCATCTCACCCTGCAAGGCCTTCAAGTGGTGGGTCGTGCCAGAAATAGCCGCCCGGCTCGATTATCACGGCAGGACGGAAGTGTGGGTCTGCGAGCATCAGGTAGACGTGGATTAGCGATGACAACCATCTCTCAACCTGAGCCCAATGTGTCAGTATACGAATTCGCCCGGCGCACGGGCCTTGCGGTCGTCCGCATCTACGAGTACCTTGCCGGGGGGAAAATCCGCGGCTCGAAATCCCCGCGCGGCGTCTGGCGCATCCCCGAGTCGGAATGCGTCCTTTGGGCCGAGCGCCGGCGGTCGCGCCGTCGCCGCGGGGCCATCGGCCCGTCGTCCCGCGCAGTGGCGACGATCAAGCGGATGCGGCGCGAGGGGGCGACCTTGGCCGAGATCGCCGAGCGGTTCGGAATCAGCGAGAGTGGAGTCAGCCGGATTGTGAACGGATCGAGGCGGCTGGCGGAGGGAGGTAACGACAATGGCACGTAGCGGACTGATATACGGCCCAACAGGCACCTTCAAAACGACCGCAGTGGCCCACTTCGCCCGGTGGATCGCCGAGCAGACCGGGAAGGCGACGCTGCTGTTCTCGTCCGACGGCGGCGGCTGGGAGCCGGTCGAGGAGGAGGTGCGGGCCGGCATGATCCGCCCCTACCGCTGCGACCCCAACACCATCCCGCTGCCCATCGTCCGCAAGGTTTCGCAGGGCTACTGGCCCGAGAACCCCGAGGAGCCAGACGTGTCGCTGCTGAACTTCCGCCCGGTGAACTGGGCCGAGGTCGGGGGGATCGCCGTCGAGGGCCTGACCTCGCTCGGGACCATGCTCATGCGCCACGCAGCCGACAAGAACCTCAAGATGGGCGAAGAGGCCACGAGCAAGTTCTCGCAGCCGATCCGGGTCGATGGGCAGATCGTCTACGAGACCTTCGGCGGGTCGTCCAAAGGCCACTACGGCGGCGTCCAGAACCAGCTCTACTCGATGGTCACCAATTTCCAGTCCCTCCCGGTCCACTACGTCCTGTTCACGGGCCACGAGAAACGGTACGCCGAGGACGGGGAACTCCAATGCGGCGTCTCGGTCCCTGGGAAGGCCATAACCGCGCTGGTCCCGACCTGGGTCGGCGACTGCATCCACGCGCAGGACATCCGTGTCCCGGTCAAGGTGAAGGTGCCGGACCCGGCCAAGGGCGGCGAGCTGACCGAGCAGGAGGTCGTACGCATCTACGCGCGGTACTACTTCGTCAAGCACGTCGACCCGCAGACCGGGGCGATTTTCGACGCCAAGCCCCGGGTGACGCACTCGAAGGCCTTGGAGCTGGAGAAGCGGTTCCCCGGCGGGTTCTTTATGCCCACGCCGAACGGCGGGTTCGACGAGTACCTCCGCGCGGTCGAGGCCTTGGCGAACGACGCCGCGCAGGCCGACTCGCTGAAGGACTGGCGGGCGCGGGCCGACGCGAAACTAGGCCGGGCCAAGCCGACTCCGGTGCCCAAGACGCCGATCACAGTTTCCTGAGCAGCACCATTCCAACGGTCGCGGGCCGCCTCCCGCGAGGAGGAAGCACAGCATGAGTAGCTTTGGACAGCCTGTTTACGAGGAACCGTCGGCTGCGGCTCCCGGCCAGGAGGCCCCGCAGGCCCCCGCAATCGACCCGAACGACCCGGCGCTGACCTCCGAGTCGCTCACCGACAACACCGAAAAGGACGCTTTTGTCGCGCCGCCGCCCGCGCCGGACGGCAAGTGGAACGCCAAGCTGCGGCTGGTGGACATCAAGGACCGGGATGGGTCGATGAAGCCGTTCATCATCGCGTCGTTCCCGGCGATGAACCAGGGGAAGCCCTTCTACGCCGTCAACATCGAGGCCTCCATCATCGACCACACCGGGTCGTACGACGGCACGAAGCTGACCGAATACTGGATCAAGTCGAACATCGACCGCTCGGGGACCTCCCAGATGACCACGATCACGAAGGTCGCTGGCGGGACTCCGGTGGCCCAGGGGTCGCAGCAGGACCGTCTCGCGGCCCTGCAGAAGGCCCTCGCGGGCGAGCCCCAAGTCGTCGTCGAGACCTCCTGGGAGGCGCAGTGCCAGACCTGCCAGCAGGCCGCCGAGAAGCGCGGGGACAAGGCCCCGAAGCCGTTCCTGCGCGGGATGCACCGCTTTCCGCCGACCAAGGTGGCCGGGGTCTACCAGCACGAGGCGCAGTGCCCGGTCTGCAGGTCCGTCTGCCGGGCGCAGGTACGCATCGCGCAGTTCTTCAAGGTCGGTGAGGTGAAGGCGACCAGGGGCGTCTAGGCTTTCGTAGCAGGAAGACTGGCGGCTTCGGCCAGTGTGGCACCACGACGATGCTCGGTGGTAAGGATGCTACGAGACATGGGCGCTGAGGCGTCGCATAGCCCCCGACAGGGAGCCGTACACGACCCACAGCATGCCGCGGGTACGGCCAGCGCCCAACGACTTTCGGGATTGGCCCTCCGGGGCCGATGGAGGAAGCATCATGGCAGCACGAGGTTCGCAGTTCAGCCGCATCATCGCATGGTTAAAGGTCGCGGACATCGAAGAGGTGCGGTACATCCTGACGCGCGGCGAGGAGATTATCGGCCTGCGCCAGGAGGCCGAACGGGACCGTCCGCCGCAGGCCGAAGCACCGAAACCGCGCCGCACGCGCCGCTCGACAATTACCGGAAGCTCGGGAGCCGTCGGAGGCGCACTCGGACAGCCCAGCATCCCGGCCGGGACGAGCGCCGAGTAGGCCCCGTCGATGGCCCTCGCCGACAACAGTTACGAGGCGCTCCGGTCGCTCATCGACCATTGTCTCGACTACACGGAGCGCCTATCGGACTGGGAGCGTGAGTTCATGGACTCCATCAGCGAGCAGCTTGACGACCGACGCACGTTGAGCGAGAAGCAGACCGAGATTCTCGAACGCATCTACTGTAGGCTACCGTGACAGACCCCGCCCGCATCATCGTCGAGGTAACCGCCGAGGACATCGCCCTCGCGGGAACCGATGCCGTGGAGCGGGCTGTAGCGCGTGCCTCGGGCGACCCGGACGCAGAGTTCGGTATGACGTGCGGATACGTCCACGGCAGGCGTGTTCGGGCGGTCGAGGATATGGCACCGTTCTACCGCCGGGACTTCCCGCGAGGGGACATACCTCGCGCACCGTTCACCTTCACCGTTGTAGAGGACAGCGATGACTGACGACTCTATCGCCGCCGCGCTCGCCGAAATCGAGACCGACGCTGGGGCCTCGTCCGACGGCGGCGTCCCGTGCCGATTCATCTGCGGCGTCGCTGGCAGCGGCAAGACATTCTCGGTCGCCAAGCGCGCGGCAGAGGAGCCGGGGTGGGCGTTGCTGACCAGCACGACTGGCGTGTCGGCGGTCAACCTTGGGGCTGTTACGATCAATTCGGCCTTGGGATTTTTCGACGAGGCCTCCCTGCGCGATGCCTACCTACAGGGCCGCCTCCAGCGGGCCATCCACGAGGTCGGGCGCGACTACCGCTGGATTGCCGTCGACGAAGGCTCGATGATGGGCGGCCCGTCGCTCGACCTGCTGAAGCGCGGCGTGCAGGAGGCCAACCAGTACGCCGACATGGTCGGGCGTCCGCTCGGCATCCTGTTCATTGCGGACTTCGCGCAGCTCCCCCCAGTGAATCAGCCGTGGGCGTTCGAGGCTGATTGCTGGCCGATGTTCGCGTCCCACATGACCAAGCTAACGAAGGTCTGGCGCCAGGCCGACGGCCCCTTCCTCGACGCGCTGAACCTGCTCCGGGCCGGACGCGGGGGCGAGGCCTCGGAAGTCCTAACCGCTGCAGGGGCCACCTGGCACACCGTCCGCGACGAGAACTTCCCCGGCACGACCATCGTCCCGGTGAACGCCCAGGTCTCGCGGCATAACGCCGTGGCGCTCGACCACGTCCGGGGCGAGCGGTTCGTTCTCCGCGCCCGGCGCTGGGGCAAGCAGCGCGGCGAGTGGGGGCTCAATCCGCGGACGCACGAGTGGGGCATTCCGCCCGAGGCTGAGTTCAAGGTCGGGGCCTACGTCATGTGTCTGGCGAACCGGCCCGATTTCACCGTCGTCAACGGGGATTGCGGGACCATCGTCGCGCACGATCCCGAGGCCGGGGAAGTCGTCGTCCGGCTCGTCCGCACCGGGCGCGAGGAGACCATCGGGGCCATCGTGCGGTCGGTGACGGTCGCCGAGGCGCCGGAGGGGTTTGCCGGCCCGACCGTGGACTACGGGGAATACGTCGAGCGCCCGCACCGGGTCGCGCGGCGGCGCGGGTGGGTCGTGGGGCAGGTCGAGTATGTGCCGCTGAGGCTGGCCTATTGCTCGACTTGTCACAAGAGTCAGAGCCTGACCCTTGATAGAGTCCAAATCGATTATCGACACCACTGGTTCGGCCAATGCGCAATGCTGTACGTTGCGATGTCCAGATGTAGAACTCTCGCGGGTCTGCGGCTGGTCGGGATGCGGGAGACGTTCGTTAAGCAGTGCAAGGCCGACCTTAGGGTCAAGGAGTGGTTATGAGCCACAAGCCGTCGAAGCGCGATCTCGCCGTCGCAGCAGCCGTACTGCTTCTGCCCGCCGCATTCGTCTGGGGCCAGGCCACCGCTCCCGCCCCACCGAAGTACGAGCCGACCGAGATCCAGCGCCTCCGCCTCGAAGTCAAGCAGCGGGACGCGAAGCTGGCCCAGCGCGACCTGGCCGACGCGCAGGCACGGTTCCAAGCCGCCGTTGCCGCGCTCATGGCCGAGGGAGACGCGGTGCGGGAGGCGAACAAGTGGCCGAAGGACGTGGCGCTCAATCCCGACACGCTGGTCTTCGCCGAGCCGCCGCAGGCCGCGAAGCCTGCTGCGCCGGGGCCGGGGAAGGGGGAGAAACCATGACTCTCGTCGAATGTGAACGCTGCCGTAAGACCGCTGCGCTGGAGGTTCGTGCGGAGGAAAAGGACTCGACCCCGCGCCCGCCGAAGGGCTGGACACGCCCGTCGGTGAACTATCGCCAGCGCGACCTCTGCCCCGACTGTTCCGACGCGCTCAAGGCCCTCTACGAGGCCTTCCTCTCGAACGGGGCCGTCCCGCAACCAAGGCCAACACCGACGCGCGAGGGATATGAACTGGATATGAGGCGCGTGGGTGACGACAGACGCCCGGCGGACAGGGGACCCGCGCGATGACCGTCACAACCACCGACAACGTGGCCCTCATGGACTTGCCCGGCGCGTACGTCTTCCCGGCCCGGCTGGCGCGCGATGTCGCGGCGTCGGCCCGCGGGCTGCAGCGCCGGGGCCACTCGGTCTACGTCAACGAGGTCTGGGAGCGGGTGGACAAGCTCGTCCGGGTCGAGGTGACGCATTACCTGACGTGCCGGAAGTGCGCGTCGGACAAGGAGGCATCATGAGTCTCGTACGCAAGCTCATCGACAAGCTCCGCGCCAGGCGGGCCGCAGCGCCGCCCGTCATCCCTACCCCTTGGGGCGTTGTGACCGAGAAGGCCCGGCTGCAGGCGGCGCTGAACATGCGGGACGATCCGGCCCTGCGCGACAAGGTGCTCGCCATCGTCATCAAGGAATGCGGCGGGGACACGTTCAAGGGCCTGCTGGAGTTTAAGCGCCGCTACCCTGAGGTCTATCAATGAAACCGCAAACCGCTGTACGGTGCCCGCGATGCTGCCGGAAGACGCGGGGTAAGTTGTTTCAGATGGTCGAGCACGGCGGAGCCAATCTGTGTGAGTCGTGCAAGAGGGAACTGATTAGTCCTCCGTTTCCCCGCCGCATGAGGAGGGTCCGGTGAGAGACTCCGTCGGCAACCCCCTCGCGCCCGGCAGGACCGTCCTGTGGCTCCCGCCGAAGCGCGTCGTCGCCATCATCGCCCGCGTGGACGAGCCGTCGCTGCCGGAGTCGGCGGGACTGCGTCCCGCGACCATCACCTACGTCGTCACCGTCCCGGTCGCCGAGGTCCCGCGCGGGTCGGAGCGGCAGGCGGAGGAGACGTTCTGCATCGTCGCGCCGGACCAGCAGGAGGTGCTGGAGCGGGCGCTCGGCGGGGGGACGGGAAGGCCGTCGTGACACGGAACGACCTTATCCTCGGGATAGACGAGGCCAAGCCGGGATCGAAGGACAAGTCTGCCGTGGTCATCGCGCGCAAGCTGGCGAACGGCGAGACGGAGGTACTCGGTAGCGGCATCCATGAGGACTTCTACGAGGCTGCGCGAATCGCTATCGACCAGTACGTGAGTTGGCTCGTAAGGGATATGTTCGCGTGACCGCCCGCGCCAAGCCCTCGACCTGCGACGGCTGTCCCTGTCGCCCCCACGGCACCGATTTCTCGGCCATCGAGGGCACCGGCGCGAACGGTGTCATGCTGGTCGGGGAGGCCTCGGGCGAGCACGAGCAGCGGGACCTTCTGCCCTTCCGGCCCTATGCTCCGGCGGGTGGCGTGCTGACCCGCATCATCCGGCGCATGGGCCAGACCCGCGAGGCGTTTTCGATCACGAATGTAGGCCGCTGCCGTCCGCGCAACAACTGGCTCGAAGGCGCGCCGTGGGAGTTCGCCGCGCTCGCCCACTGCCGTCCCAACCTCGAAGCCGCGATTGCCGAGCGCCGGCCGCGGGCCATCGTCGCACTGGGCGGGGTGGCGACGCGCGAGCTGACCGGGATGGCCGGAGAGGCGCAGGGGGTCGGGCATCTGGCGGGGTATGTCCTGCCCTACGCGGGCCAGACACACATGGAGAATCGTGCGCCTGCCGACGCTTTCTGGCTCGACCGCCAGCGCGTACCGAATGACGGCGGGGCGATTCCCGTCATCCCGAACTTCCACCCCGCCTACCTCCGCCGCGGCAAGGCCTCTCACCAAGGCGTGTTCGCGCGGATCCTCCAGCGGGCGGCGAACGTCGCCGCGGGGAGGGACAGGGAGTGGATGTGGAACGTAGACCCAGAGGTGGACCATGCGAAGCTCGGCTACGAAACTCATCCCTCGCTCGACGCTGCTGAAGTCTTTGCGCGCCGAGTTGGAGACAATCCGCTGGCTGTCCTCTCATATGACATCGAGACTATCGAGTCGGCATCGCTTGACGAGGACGCGCGCGAGGGCTTTGTCGACACCAGCATCCGACTTGTCCAATTCCATCTCGAAGGTGCAGGAGCTATTGCGCTACCTTGGGACGGAGCGTTTAGGAAGATGGCTTCAGGTATACTCTGTGGCCCCAACCCGAAATGCGGCCACAACGTCTGGCTGTTCGACAACAAAGTCCTCCGGGCGGCGGGCGAGCGGGAAGGCCTCGACCTGACCCCGCGCGGCGTCATCCACGACACCCTGCAAATGTTCCACCACTGGCAGCCCGACCTGCCGGCCCACCTGCAATTCGCCGCGAGCTACGTCCAGTTCCCGTTCCCCTGGAAGCACCTCGCGTCGGGGCACATCGAGTTCTACGGATGCTGCGACGTGGACGCTACGCTGCGGCTGTATGGGTTCCTGCGCGGGCGGCTCGAAGCCGAGGGCCTGTGGGGGACGTTCGACGGGCCGACGGGCTACCTCGGCCAGGTCGCCGCGGTGCGGCCCGTCCTGGCCGCAATGGAAGACCGCGGCTTGCCCGTTGACGACGCCGAGCGGCTGCGGCTCGACGCCGAGTTCGATCGCGCGCAGCGGGCCTTGGGGGCCGAGCTGGCCGAGGCGGCTCCGGTGGCCTGTCGGAGGGTGCATCCCAAGGGCGGCTATAAAGGAGTCCCTCCCGAGGTCAAGGCGTGGCTGATGGATATTGACCCGGCCATGTTCCCTGACGGCATACCCGTAACCATTGGCAAGGTATTTCAGGATTCGGGGCCCGACGGCGCGCGGTACACCTACCACCGCCGCGACTTCCCCGTGCCTGTCGTGGACGCGGCGACTGGAGAGCCCGCGACCCGTTCGACGGCCCGCTGGTGCCGCGTCTACGACTTCAATCCGAACTCGTCGCAGCAGCTCCTGGCCTACATGAAGGCCAAGGGCCACAAGCCGCCGAAGTCCCGCAAGAACGAGGACGCCGAGGGGAACGCCAAGGACACGACCGAGAAGAAGGAGCTGGTCCGGCTGGCGCATCGCACGGGCGACTCGTTCTACCTCCGCGTCATCGAGTACCGTGAGTTCAGCAAAATGCGCGGGACCTACATCGAGGGGTTCGCGCCGGGGCCGGATGGCCGCGTCCACGCCACCTTCACCTTCGACACTGGCACAGGCCAGCTCGCCGCCCGGAACCCGAACGTGACCAATTTCCCGAAGCGAATGCGACTGGCGAAACAGGTCCGCCGGATGGTCGCCGCGCCCAAGGGCTACCTGCTGGCCGAAACCGACTACAAGTCCTACCACGTGATGACGACCGGGTTCTGCGCCGAGGACGCCTCGTACTGCCGTCTCGCGCGCCTTGACATGCACTCGTTCGTCGGCTGGCACATGCTCGGCCTGCCCGGCGCCGACTCGCTCATCGCGCTCCCCGACGACGAACTCGCGGCCAAGCTCGCCTGGTTCAAGTCCGACCCCGCGCGGAAATTCGTCCGCGACAACCAGTCGAAGCCCGCGATCCTCGGCATCGGATTCGGCATGGGCTACCGCCGCCTCTACCAGGAGAACATGGAATATTTCGACGGCGAGAAGCAGGCCAAGCGGCTCCACGACCTGCTGCGGCGGCTGTTCCCGAGGGTATTCGCTTGGCAGGACCGTGTGCGCAAGGAAGCCCACGAGCGCCGGATGCTGGTCTCGCCCTTCGGCCACGTGCGGCGGTTCTACGAGGTCTTCCGGTGGGACGCGCGCAAGGGCGACTGGGCACCGGGCGACCAGGCCGACGAGGCCGTGGCATTCCTCCCGGCCAACATCGCCTTCGGGAACATCCGCGAGACCATGAAGCGGCTCAAGGCCGACGGCCTCGACGAGCGGTTCGGGCTGGTCGACCACATCCACGACTCGTTCGTGTGGTGCTTCCCGGCGGGCGAACGGGACGCCTTCCTCGACGTGGTGCCGTCAGTGCTGGAGACCCCGTCGGCGGTGCTGCGGAACCCGGTCGCTCCAGACGGCTTGGTCGTTGGCGTCGAGACGCACGTCGGCCCGAACTGGGCCGAGATGGAGGAGGTCAAGCTGCCATGCCGAACCACCACCGCTACACCGCCGAGGACTACCGTCTCGCCCGTGGCCGTCTGATCGCCGAGATGGGCGGGAAGTGCGTCCCCTGCGACGAGCGCGGCATTGAGACCACCGACAACCTGACCTTCGGCCATCCGAACGGGCGCAACTGGGAGCCGAACCGCAAGAACCGGATGCAGCGGCTACGGCTCTACCGCCGGGACTGGCTTGCCGGGGAATGTCGGTTGGAGTGCGCGGGCTGCAATCTATCGGCCAACGGGTACGCCACAAACCACAAAAAGGCTAGTCGCCGTCGTCGCGGGGAACCTCGACGTAAGGCCCGCCCTCCGGCCCTCTGAAGCACGTCCCGCGCGGGGGCGTCCTCGACCAACTCAGGTGGATGATGTAGCGGGTCTCGTCGCGGTTCCACTCGAGGCCGCAGCGGTCGAACGGGATGTTGGACGCGCGGATGGCGTCGTAGAGCGCGGTGACGGTCGGCCCAGCGACGTTCCCGTCGGCCGGGTGGATGTCGGCCGCGCACCAGTTCGCCGTGGCGATGTGCTGCGAGTGCGGGACCCCGTGGGCGGCGGCATTGGCCTCCGGCGGTCGGTAGCCGGACGTGACGGTGACGGGCCGGATGGCGAACACCGGTTCGAGGATGTCCTCGGCCAGCCGGCGGTAGGGCTCGACGCACTCGGCCGGCAGCGTGGCGTCGCGCTCGAAGTCGGCCTGCGTGAAGTGGGCGGAGAGCTGGGTCATCCCTTGCCCCCTCCGGTAGGCCCAATGAGCCAGTGCCAGGCGGCGGACGCGGCGGCACCTACACCCGCTGCCACCAGACCAGCCGTGGTAGTTATCCTCGTGAACATGCGGTCGTGCTCGCCAAGCCGGGTCTCGTGCCGATAGAGGTTCGTCTCGGCTTTGTCCAGGCGGCCCAGAATCGTTATGCGGTGCTCGTCGTGCTTGGTTTCGATGCGCGTCAGGCGCTCGATGACTTCCCGCTCGAAGCCGGTATCGCCGTAGTCGCTCACGTCCCGCTCCGGCGTTCGGTCTCGATCCCTGGCGGCAGCGGCGGCAGGGGATGCTGCGCGAGGTAGGCCATCGCGTGCCCCCCTCCAGCGACGAGGAAGGTCACTGCGGCGATGATAGCGGACTGCCGGAGGTTCCCGGTGACCATCTGCGCGGCACCGCCCGAGGCGACTGCCGCTGCACCGCCACCAATGAATCCCGCTCCAAGCCCGTACAGCCACAACCCCCAGTTCAGCTTCACGCCAAACTCCCCCCCGCCGGGCTTGCGCCATTATGTACCGCATCGTCACTTCCGGGCAAGCGCAAGCTGTAGAGGCCGAGCGAGTCGGGCCGCAGCACCTCCTCGCCGTAACACACGGGCTGATATGGACAAGGCGCTCCAATCCAGTCGCAGGCGTTCCGGTGCATGGGCAGCCGCAGCCACGGCGCGGGGTCGGTGGCGAGCCGCGCGTCAAGCGCCCGGCGGATGTCGAGCGACAGCCGGATGATGTCCTGCCGCGTGGCTTCGACGGCCCGCGACGAGAGCTGCCGGATGTTGTAGGCGTGGACGAGCGCGCGGTCGACCCCGTCGGCCCGCATCTGCTCCAGCCACACGGGGATTTCGGTCGGCGGCAGGTCGGCTAGGTAGACCGGAGTCCACCCGGCGAGCTTCGCCGACTTCGGATCGCGGGTCTTGAACCTGACGCGCAGGTTCGGCATGGTCGGATGACGGAAGGCCCGCGCCCACGGCGAGGCCCGGCGCCCGTCTCGCGTCTGGCCGATTTCGACGACGTGGAGGATGAGCGGTACGTCGGCCACGGCCATGTCCCCGACTGTGCGCCAGGAATGGGCCTCGCGGGTCAGGCTGTCCTCGTCGGCCCGGTCGAGCGCGATCCAGCGGTGCAGCACGCCTGAGTCATCGGCGGCGGCAGACAGCCGCCAGGTCGTCCGGTCGGCGATGGTCACCTCCGCCGGAGCGTGCAGGCGGTCGAGGCCCCGGTCGGCTACGACGCGCAGGATGGTCTCGTACATGGCGCACCAGTCGCGGGCGAGGCGGTAGGGGTCGCCGCCGGGAGGGATGTCGAGCCCCGGCGACGCGGCGATATCGAAAAACGCGGCCTTGGCCTCGGCGATGGCTCGCTCGACGGCCTGCCCGTTCGAGATGGCGAGGACGGCCCGGCGCAGCCCGCGCTCGAACAAGGCCCGAGGCCGCCAGCGCAGCACCTGCCAGTCGCGGGCCAGCAGGTAGCGCCGCGGGCAGGCCTGCCAGTCGGCGACGGCGGAGGCCGAGAGGGTCAGGGGGGCGGGCATCGCGCGGCGGCCTACTGTGACGGACCTTCGTATCCCGGCGGAGGAGGCAGACTCCGCGCCGGAGCGACGTACGAGTGGAACTCCCACTTGCCCGTCGCCGGGTTCCAGATTTCCAACGTCGGCTTCTCGGGAGTGCCACCGTAGCGCATAGTCGGTTCGCCGGGGCCGAGTTGGATGGCAGGAGGCTTCGTAACCGTGCGTCCCTCCGGCCCATACACCCCCGGCACGACCCTCCCGCGCGGCCCGGCCTCGGCGGGCAGCCGCCTGCTCGGCGGCGCGGGCAGCAGGTCGAAATCGGGCTTCGCCGCCGGAGGCTTGGCCCCCGATCGCACGAGCCGTTCCATGCCGCGCTCGACAAGCCTCCCGCTCGACGGGCTGACCTTGATGGTCTCCCACGGGCGGAAAGCGGTTCCGGCGTGCAGCCGCATGGCCCCAAGCATCCGGTAGGCCTCGGCATCGTCCATCTGGGCCTCGGCCATCTCCTTCATCTTCGACAGGCCCATGTAGCGGCGTTCGAGGGCGTCAAATCCCTGCTCGCCGCGGGAGGTCAGTTCCCGTTCCATAACCTGCCCGATGGCGCGGTCCTGGGCCTTAAGCGCGTCCACGATGGCCTTGGTCTGCTCGGCTTTTACCTGTCCGGACGCCGTCTTGGCTTGCAGGTCTTGTAGGTAGGCGTTGATGGTCTTGCGGCGCTCCCAGAGCTGGCCGAGGGTCTCGACATCGGGCATGGCCGATGGTTCAAGGGCCTTGGACGCGGTGAGCTTGCCGATTTTGCGTACGGCCCCGGCGGCCAGTTCCCGGTCCACCTGCGAGATGGTCCCGCGCATGGCGTCCTTCAGCGACTGCAGCGACACCGGAATCCCCTGCCAGCGGCGCACCTGCTGGGCCATCTGCGGCATGATGTCGGACTGGAGGTACCGCCCGACCGACGCGCCGAAGTTCCGCAGTCGGCGGTCGGCCTTGACAATCCCCCCGGTGCCTTCTAGGGGCGTCCGGCGCTGAATCTCGGCGAGATCGTCGGCGATGGGCTGAACGTACCCGCGCACGTCGCGTAGGCCCCCGCGGCCGGGAGTCAGCCCGCGGGTGATTTCCTCGACGCCCATCGCGCGCGGACCGCCGACGTACGTCTCAACCGGATGGCGCAGAGCGTCGGGAGCGTGCAGGATGCCGCCCTCGCGGAAGGTCTCGCGGACACCGGCTGCCGAGCCAGCCAGCCCGGCCCAGGCGAGCAGGTAGTTCTGAATAGCCTCGGGGGTCGCGCCTTCGCGTTCCATCTGGCCCATTGCGCCATGGACTTGCCGGGCGGAGAGGGCCGCGAAGGCAGGCGTACCGATTTCCGGCACCAGCAATCCGGCCCCGAGCGCCGCAACATTCTCGGGGGATGTGGCTGCCGCCCCAAGGGCCGTAATGTCGGCTCCCGCGCCCAGCACCGCCGCAGGGAGAGCCGCGCTGCCGACCTCCCGGCCACGGGCGGTAGCGGCGAGATGCGCCTGCTGCTCGCGTCCAGCCTCGGCCCGCAGCGACTGGCTGGCCTCGCCGAGCGCGCGGGAGGGAACCTCAGCCGCTGCCTTGGCCTGCTCGACCTTGCTGCCGAACAGGTTGCGGAAGATTTCGAGGTCAGAGGGGCCGCGGGTCTGGGCGGCGGACTCGACCGGGGTGGGGTAGCCGACGTGCTCCAGCACCTTCTGGCGCTCGGCGGGCGGCAACGTCCCGAAATCAGGAAACTTGGCCCGCAGCACCTTCTCCTTCTCAGGCAGCGGGAGATCCTGGAAGTCCGGCATCCGGGCGAGGTCTTGAAGTCCGTCGGGCATCGGGGGGCCTACGGGTGCGCCTTCAGGAACTCGTCGGCGGTTTTAGGCGTCGCGGCAGGCGGCGGAGGCATCCCGGGCGTGGCAGCAGCGGGCTTCCCCGGCCCGCCCATCCCGTAGCCCGACTTGGCGGCCTCGACCTCCCGTCGCCACGCAGCCTCGTCCTCGGCCAGCCGGACCTTCGCCAGCCGGATCATCTGCTCCATTTGCTCGGGCGTCAGCACGACCCCGGTCAGATACCCGTCCTTGTCGAACCTCGCGGCGACACGCTGGAGGTACGGAGCCGACTGCATGGCCTCGCCGTAGATGGCTTGGGTGATGCGCGAGCCCTTCTGCAGGCCCATCGTCATGCCGATGTGGTTGGCGAGCAGGTTCAGCATGGCCTGCTGGTCGCCCTTGCGGGCATCGGGTAGCGCGGCGGCCATGACGTTGTACCGCTCCTGCGCCGAGTTGAAGGCGTCGAAGGCCTTGGCGACCTGCGGGAACGACTTCGCAAGGTGCAGGGTCTCGCGGCGGAGCGTGGCGTCGGATTCCTTGGGCGCGGTCGGACCCTTCGGCGACTTGGCTTCGGGCTTGGCCCCGGACTTCGACGGCGGCGCGGCGGCAGCAGCAGCGGTCCCGCCCGGTGTCATCACGCGATGCGTCTCGGTCGTGTACATCTGCCCGGTCACCGGGTCCATGTGCTCGGTCGTAGAACTCGTCACGCGCGGAACCATCCACGCCGAGAAGACCTGCGTCCCCTCGGGCAGCGGCTTCTTGGTAATGGCATCGACCGGGACGCCGCCTTGGAACTGTGCCTTGTGAGGCTTGCCGTCTTCCCCGATGTAATTGAACGCCCCATGCGGGGTGTCTTCCGACGCCATCCGCGGGAGCGCCCCGCCGATGACCATGCCTTGATTGTAGGCCGGGTCGGTCGAGACGATTTGCCCGGACTCGTCGGGGATGCCCAAGAAGTGCGACCCGTCGGGGGCGGTGTAGGCCCTCGGGATGGTCGGCTTGCGGTACTCGGCCTGCAGCCGCTGCTGCTCCTCGAACATGCGGAGCTTGCGCGCGTCCTCGTGCTGCTCCTCGGCCATCTGACCGAGCGCCGGGGCGGCAAGGGCCTGCTGGGGGCCATAAGGCGTCGTCTGGGGCGGCGGCGGGAGGGCCGCAGAAGGGGCCGTGGGGCCACCAGGAGCCGTTGTGACGGGGGCATTGGAAAGGGCAGCCGTACCCCCTTGCCCCGTCTGGGGAGGCGCAGGCAATCCCCCGCCAGCGCCCCGGCCAACCAGATGCCCGACGATGGCCTTGGCCTTGCCGAGCAGTCCCTTGGATTCCTTGTCGACTCCCGCGATTTTCTCGTAGGCCTGCCACTCGGCGTTGAACCAGGCCTCGTACTTGGCGCGTTCCTCGGGCGAGATGGGCTTCCCGGTAGCCGGGTCGATGCCCGTGGCGAGGATCCCGGCGTAGGTCGAGGCGTTCTTGTGGTGCATCTCGGCCTCGGCCATGCGCGCGTCGTAGTGCTTCTGGACGGCTGCGCCGAGCGGGGAGTTGCGGAAGTCCCGCCCGCTGCCGCCTTCGAGAAACCCGCCGATGCCGCCGAGGATGCGTTCGCCCGTGGACTTCGGGATGGGCGGAATCGCGTCCGTCGTCTGCGCCGGAGGAGCTGGAAGTCCGTTAGCCAAAGAAGCCCGCCAGTAGGCCCGAAATGGCGCCTGTTACCTTGCCGACCGTGTCCTGATTTATCGCGTAATCCGACGCCCGCGCTCCCGACGCCTGCCCCGAGAGCGTCCCGGCGGTCGTAATCCCCTTGCCGAGCACATCCGACCCGACGGCCCCGGTCTCCCTGGCCGCCGCTGGCGCGACCCCGAACAGCAGGTTGTCCACCCTCGCCATCAAATCCGACTCCCGGCGCTGGCTGACCTCGTTGACTCCGCCGCCACGGGCCGTGCCACTCGTCGCAAGCTGCCGTTTGGCGGCGTCGCTCGTGGCCGTCGCGGCGTTTATCTCGGGGGCGACGGCGGCCCGGCGCGCGGCCCGATTCCCGCCCATCAGGTTCTCCCAGTAGCCGAGGGCCTGCCCGGTCGCTTCCTTGCCCGTGGGGATGGCCCACGAGAAGATATTCTTGAGCGCCGACCAGCCCTGAAGCGTGTTGCCGCGGTCGGTCTTGCTGCTGGAGCCGCCGATCCCGAGGAAGCCTCCTATGACACACCTCCCACGCGGACGTACACGGGATGCTCGACCTTCTGGTATCCGCGCTCCTCGCACAGCTTCGCCGCGAACGGCGACTCGGCCACGACCATGCAGCCGTAGACCTTCAGCTCGACGAGCAGCTCGACCATTTTGTCGGCCAGCTTCTCGGCCACGCCCGACCCGTAGGCGCGGCGTTCGACATACAGCGGTTCCGAATGCGGCACCAGCCGCAGGCACGCGAATCCGACCATCCCCTCGTCGTCCTCGGCGATGAGCACGTAGGAGGTGTCGCGGTCGAGCGCCACCCAGCCGCGCGCCGCGAGCCGCTCCTCGATGGCGTCCCAGTCGGCGGCGGAAGCCTCGCGGCCCCTGACCCAGCGGTAGCGGACGTTGGCTGCGTCGATCATTGAATCAGCAGGGTCACCTGCGCGGCATCGTTCGCGTTGTCGGCGTCGATGTAATACTGGTAGGGCGTGAGCGCGTTCCGGTTGAGCGCGGCGCAATCAAGAGTCCACGTCTGGCCGGGAAGCAGGACGAACAGGATGGAGCCGGTGTCGTCGCGGTTGTTCGACCCCGCGCCGCCCTTCTGGATGATGTAGATGTTGCCCGTGTTGACGGCGAGTCCGTGCGACCCGCCAGCCTTGTAGGCCTGGAAGAAAATCCCGTAACAGCGCCGCGTGTATTCGTCGGACTGCGAGGTCGTTGCGGTTTCGGGCGCGTTGACGTTGTTGGGGTCGACGACCGACGTGATGCGGACAGGCGTGCCCGGCGATGCGACAACGACCGAGCCGAGCGGCCATACCGGCCCCTGTGGATTCTGCTGAACCGATGTCGACATCGCGTCCCTCCGTTTGGGTTGAGTCTACGCCCGACCCGCGCTAACTGAAAGTGAAAGTTCGCTGCTTGGCGACGTATTTCAGGGTCGCCCCGTCGGCTAGGGTCTCGACATCGACCGGAGTCACGGGCAGGCCCAGTAGATAGCTGTCAGCCGGGCCCGACCCCGGCGGGAACGTCCCGGCGGAGGTTTTGGCCGACACAGCCCCCTTGGCCCCCTTGGCCGCACCCCCGGCCTCCATCGCGTTCACCCGGTCGACGAGCGCATAGTGCTGCGTGAGCACCTGTCGGAGCGCCCGTTCGAGCGCGGACGGGTCGCCAAGTTGCCCCTGCGTCGGGAACCACCTCGACCGCTTGGGATCAGATGGCGGCACCTTCGACCTCCCTTCCGCCGAGGTTGCGCGGGACGGCATAGGCCGCGTCACGCAGCCAGGCGCCAACGTAATACTCACTGTCGTCCTCGAAGATTTGAAACGGTTCCGCCGACGCGAACTGGAACGTGTAGAGCAGCCCCTTGTTCGGCCCGACCGGGAACAGCGTCTTCTGGTAGGCCCCGCCGGTTCCGGGCAGGGTAATCACCGCCGGGGACTGGCCGTCGTAGGTCCCGATGGTCAGCGTCACCGGGGCTGTCGCCACGTAGGCCAGCGCGACCTGCCGCAGGTGCTTGTACCCGTCGAGGCCGAAGCTCGTCCCGAAGGTCTTGTAGGCGATGGTCGCTGCCGGCTGGACGGTGAGCGACGGCTGCCAAGCATAGAGCCGGGTCGGAATGGTCAGGACCAGGAAGTCGTCGGCCCAGGTGAACAGCAGCCCGACGAAATCGCTGACCAGGATGCCGTTGACGCTGGCCGGAACACGCTGGCGGGTTACCGCCGGGCTGATGGAGACCGCAGGCGCGATTGCCGCCCCGAGCGATACCGGGGTGACCATCAGCACCTCGCCGCTTGCGGTGGTATGGCCCGTGTTCTGCGCCGCCGGGATGCAGTCCACCCAGAAGTCGCCCCATTGCTTCGGCGCCCGGATGTCGCCTCCGTCGTACTCGAAAGTGGCGAGCGCGCAGTGAATGGCCCCGGTGATGTCGTTGGCGTTCACGGTCTGCGTGGCAACGCTCGCCTTCGGAGGCAGGCCCTTCGGCGGGGGCGCAATCGCCATAATCAACTCGTCGTAGAGCGCCGGAGCGGAGGCCAGACTGCCCGCCTGCTGCTCCGGGTGGTAAAACGCGGTGACGAACAGCCCCGCGCCGCCGTAGACATCGAGCGACCATGCGCCGCGCCGCGTGTCGTAGACGAGGACGTTGTAAGCCCCCGTGGAATCCTGATAGACCGCGTAGAGGTAGTAATTCGCGTAGGTGAGGCGGAAGGTCCCGGCGCGGGAGTAGTCCGGCGCGGGAACGGTCTGCCCGGTGGCCGCATAGACGTAGGAGTTCCCGACGACGCCTTCGTGCGGGAACAGGCTGTAGAGATCGGCGTCGGTCAGGCTTCCCTTCGACGATGACCAGATGCCGTCCTTGGCCCACCAGTAAATCGCCTTGCCGTCAGTGGCGACCCCGTAGGGGGCCGCCAGCCCGCGGGCGATGGGCTGCTGGACGAAATTGAACTTCTGCGCCGGATTGTCAGGCTGCGGGTAGAGCGCCCACCACCGTTCGGTCGAGGCGACATAGCTTAGGCCGTCGAGGATGCAGCCGCCGAGCAGGGCCTCTGACGGCGGCGAGATTTCGATGTTATTGGTGTCCGGTGCCGAGTCCGGCGCGAACGGCTTCGAGAAGTAGAGCGTCCCGGGATGCTGCGGATTGCCGACCGCGAACACCGTTCCGTCCACGTCCGGGCCCCACAGGTAGGGCAGCGCCTGGTTCGCCAGCAGCGGCTCTTGGATGTTGTAGGTGAGGTTGGTCCCGGCCCCGGCGTTCTCGACGAATTGCAGCAGGTAGTTCGTCCCGCCAAGCGAGACGGGCCGCGTCCACAGGGTATAGACGTTCACCGTGCCGAGCTGCACGAGCGTCCCCGGCAGGTAGTACGTAATATCCGTGTCGGTTGTCGACACAACGGCCACGGTCCCGCATACGGTCGAAGCGGTGCCGTTGTTCGGCACATCGACCGACGGCCACGGTTCGAGGTTGTCGAACTCCAGCTCGTCGCCGCCTTGGGCCGCATCGTCCGAGAAATTGTCGGTGAAGGTCGAGTTCGATGACGGCGTCGAGCCGATGAACCGCCACGAGGTCACCGAGCCGCCGAAGCGGAATACATCCCAGGTGTCAATTTGGCCGTCGTAGGCGGCCGACGGCAGGTTGACGACCACCTTGCCCCGGCGCGCCGATACCCCGTACCGCGTCGATGGCGACGGGTTCCCCTTGACCCCAGTGACCATTGACCGTGGCCGAACGCGGTAGCGGTAGGGCTCGCCCACGTCGCCCACGTCCGGTTGGAACGACCCGAATAGCGTCGTGTCAGCGAAGCTCACATGCACGGTCGCGGAGGCGTTCACCAGGTACTGCATCGCGTTCATGGTCAGGAACGATTTCGTGTCGTCCCCGCCGACACGGGTGAACGCGGAAATGGGCACGAAGAACTGGCCCCACTGGCCCGAGCCCGGCACAAGCTGCGCCGAGGACGCGGTCTTGAGCTGGTTATGCGCGGCGGCGGCGTTCTCCTCGTCGATCACCGCCCGCTGGATGACCGACTGCGCTGAGGCAAGCTGCGTCGAGGCGTTGGCGACGGCGCTGGCGATGTCGGAGGGCCGGACGGTGTAGTAATAGAAATTCTGGGTGAACGACCCGTCGCCCACGTCGAACAGGAGCTTGATTTCGTTGAGCTTGGTCAGGTCATCGACCTTGAGCGCGAACGAGAAGTAGTCGTCGGGCTGGAAGGCGAATCCCCCGTAGGTAAAGGCCCCGGCGGACGGCGAGGTCTCGGTGCCCACCCCGGCGGTGACCGTGAAGTCCAGTTCCGTGTCGCTGATGGCGTGGCCGGGGGTTGGCGCTGGGCCGCCCCCGACGGCGATGACCTGAATGGCCGGGAGGCCGGCGATCCCGTCGGCTGTCGTATGCGGCAGCGCGGTCGAGGTCTCGATGCAGATGGTTCCGTCGGGGCCTTCTGTTATGCTCCAGACGATGCAGGTCTCCGCGCCGACAGCGATGAGTGCCCCGCGGCGCAGGGTCGACAGCAGGTTCTGTTCGAGGATGGACTGGCCCTCGGTGCCGGGGCCGGCGGCTAGGTTCCGGGGCACGATGATGCAGCGCCCGGTCGTCCCGCTGAAGTACCGGATGGCCGAGATGGAATAGCCCGCCGAGCGCGGGAACACGTCCAGCACGAGGTAGACGACCGAGTTGATGTAAATCTCCATGTACCGCTGGTAGGAGGAGGCGTTGCTGACCTGGACGGAATTGACCACGCCGCCCGAGGCCGGGTCGGCCACCACGGCGCCGGAAGTGTCCGCCACGCGGGCTGAAGTCGCGCCCGCCCCGGCGGTCCCGCCATGCGTCCAGGCACTCAAGGCGTTCGGGAACTCGCCGCGTCCCACGACGGACACGAAGGCGTCCGGTGGCGTCTGTGGCTCGGCAATCCCGACCTTCTGCTGCGTTACGACGTTCGAGAGGTCGGGCGATGAGAATTTTTGGTAGTCGGCCCCGTTGGCGATGTACATCCACGGGGTCGGGGACGCGGCGGGCCGGAACGGAATCATCGCCGCCCCGCTGTAGGCCGTGGCCGCGAGCGACCCGACCGAGGATCCGGTGTCGAGCCAAACGTTGTCGGCGGCATCGCGGACGAGGTAGCGCGGGACATCGGAGAGGTCGCCAGCGGCGTTGGCCGCCCCGAGGTAGGCCCGCATGTCGGTGATGATGGAGTTCCCGGTGGTGAACTTCTGCGTCTGCCCAGGCCGCGTGCGGATGCTGCTGTCGCCGACCTCGCGGACGTTTACGGCGAGGGCGTATTTCGTCGGCCCGATGGCGTCGGGGACCTCGTTGACCTTCAGGCCGCCGAACCGGAACCGGAAGCCTTCGCGCGGGCGGGTAAAGGGTGCTCCGGTGCTCATTGGCCCCCTCCCTCGGCGGCAAGAACCTTGTCGACCGTGTCGGCCAGCGTCGGATTGAGCCGCGCCTCGCGCTGCGCCTGCCCGAGCAGCGGGACGGTGAACTCGCCCATCTGGGCCAGCTTGGAGTTGTAGAGAGCCGCCTGCCGCAGGAAGCCTTGGAACAGCGGGATGGTCGCCGAGAACTCGGCCCCGCCTTCCTTGAACGCAGCCAGATGCTGCGCGTAGTCGAGGACGACCTGGAGGTCGTCGCGCGAGACCTGAAAAGAGTCGCCGTCGGCTGACGGCACCGGAGCGTTCTCGACGACCGTCGCGGTCAGGGAATAGGGTCCCGCGTCCGGCACCGGAGCCAGCGCCACGAGGTTGAGCCCGGCGGTCAGCGCCGCGTCGGGCGTCCCGGCGGCCTCGGCCTCCCAGCCCACGCGGTAGTAGTCGGCGGATTTCACCGCGTCGACCTGCAGCGGGGCGTTGCCGATGCGAGCCGCGAGCAAGGCCGGGGCGTCGAACAGCAGCTTCAGGCCGAGGAGATACCGCTGCTCGCAGTAGGCCGCGCGAAGCGGATCGCGGGAGTAGGATTCCTGGGACAGCAAGTCGGCCAGCGCGCCCCAGCGCAGCACATGCGTCCAGTCGTCGGGCATCGAAAGCGTCGACGGCGTCGCCAGCGAGAGAGCCGTCCCGGCGTTGACCGTCAGCAGCTCATAGAATCCCGCGTAGGCTGGCGGCGCGTCCACGTCGAACGAGATGGGAGGTTCGGTCGAGGCCAGCCAGGTCGAGGGCGTACCGGGCGTCCCGGCCGGGGCCGTCGTATAGCCGCGGTTGAAGGACTGCTCGGCCCAGGTGTCGTCGGCGTACATGGGTGCCGCGACCCCCGGCGAGTTCGGCAGGTAGGCCACGCGCCGGATGTCGATGACGTTGTCGGCGAGGGTGATGCGGCCCGCGACGGCCCCGACGGTCGACCGCGTCAGGGTGCAGCCGACGGTTGAGAGCATCTCGTCCCGGCGGCGCTGGACGGCGTTCAGCAGGTCGGTCGCGTCGAACTGTAGCGATCCCGACCAAGTCGCCCCGGTCGGCGGCTCCAGCAGGCTGTACTCCATCGAGGTGTAGAGGTCGACATCGGTGACCGTGTAGGGGCGCAGGGTGTTGGCAACGGCGGTGAGGTCATACCAGCGCGTCGAGGCCACGGTCGGGAAGGCAAAGTCGCCGCGCCAGAAGGCGGTCAGGGCGTTCCAGGTCCGCAGGGCCTCAGTGAGATAGATGCCGAGTTCGGCGTCCTGCCAGAAGACCTTGGTAGGGTCGTTCAGGCGCGCGGCGAGCTGGATCTTAGCTTGACCAAATGTTAGGTATCCGTATATCATTGAACACCATGCCGAAAGCCACCCGATTGAAACTTGTTGGCCGAATATTCGGTCGCCTCACCGTGGAAAGTTTCTGGGGACTTACGGGATACGGAAACGCTATGTGGCTGTGCCGCTGCGTGTGTGGCAAAAAGCTGGTCGTTCGCGGAGGTGGTCTCACATCGGGAAAGACTTCCAGTTGTGGATGTCTTCAGAGAGACAGAGCGTCGGTTGCGTCCACGACTCATGGAAATACCCGAGGAAGACGACCAACAGCGGAGTACCGTTGTTGGAGCAGCATGCTCTCTCGGTGCAGCAATCCCAAACAGAAGGGGTACGCAAACTACGGGGCACGGGGGATACGAGTATGCGACCGCTGGCAATCCTTCGAGAATTTCCTCGCGGACATGGGGCCAAAACCTGCCCCTGAGTTCACTATCGAGCGTCGTAACAATGACCAAGGATACTCTCCTAACAACTGCTGCTGGGCCACCCGTAGGGAACAAGCCAACAATCGGCGCCCGCGCTCCTGCTATAGACTCTCATAGGTCACTTCCCGTTGTACGTCGCCACCACCTGCCAGTAACCCTGCACCCACGCCAGCATCAGCCGCAGCGGGTCGGCCGGATACTCCTGCCCCGTGTCGTACGGCGTCCCTTCCGCCGGGGACGGGGTCAGCAGAATGGGAGCCGGGACCGCAGCCGCCGCGATAGGGACGAGGTAGGCCACGGTCAGCCCCGTTTACGCCCGCCGCGCTTCGCCCCGCGCTTGGCCGACGAGAAGGTGATGGTGCGCGGGTAGGCCGGGGCAGCCTTCATCGGCTTAGCAGCAGCGGTCGGGGCAGCAGCCTTCATCGTTTCCCGCCGCGCTTCCGGTGCCGCTTGCCCTTGTTCTTGCCGGGACGGTTCAGCCCGCGCTTGTTGGCCGTGGCGTAGAACACGCGCTCGCCGCCCTTCGAGCCGTACCGTTTCTTCATGTCGGACATGACCTCGGAGCCGTGGCCCTTGTAGTATTCGCTGACAGGCATGATCATCCCTCCGACGGACGACAGTCCGAGCACATGCACCCCTCGGGATGCCCGCCCCGGATCGTCCGGTTGGGATGCAGGTCGCCGTAGGGCGGCTCGGTCGTCGGTCGCGTCTCGCAGGCACGGCGGTCTCGCGCCAGCTTCTCCACGTTCATCTCGTCTCGGCAGCTCATAATCCCTCCTCAGTTCACAATGAAATACTGAAAGCACGCCGGATTCGTCGTTACGGTCCCGAGATTGATCGTAAAGCTCGTCGAGGCCGTCACGGTCGCCAGTAGCCGCGAGGTCGGCACGACGGTCGTCCCGGTATTGCACGTCACACCGAGCGCCGTCCCGGCCGCCGCGGTATCGGCCTCCTGCACGAACACGAGACTCGTGGCCGTAACCGCCGTCGTCGAGATGACACAAGTCGCGCCTGATGCCGCCGTCGCACACGAAAACAAACCAGAAGCCGCTGCTCCGCAAGCGACGAGAGACGGAGAAGCCGCACTCCCAACTGCCGCACAGGGACTGAGCGTAGCATAATGCTGCGCGCTAGCTAGTCCTGCCCCACTTACCGTGAACTCAGAGGTCGTACCCCCCGAGCCAGCCTGCAGGTCCATGAGCAGCGACCCAGTGCCAGCCGCTGTGTTGGTCACGTTCATCTTGAAGGCCGCATCTACGACGCCAGAAGTGTTCCAAGTGCCGCTCAATAGCATGAAGGACGATGTCAGAGACCCGCCCACCGTTCCCGCAATGAGTTGGAGTTCACCGGGACGGGCGGTAGTACCACTGCCTCCTGTTCCAGCCACGCCAGGCTCGAATAGAACATCTCCGCCAGCAGCATTGTTTCCCGTACCTGCGGATGCTCCGCCTGCCCCGGCTTGGAAAATAATGGAGCCGCCTGCTCCCCCGACCCCATTAGGAGTGTTTGCGGAGCCGCCTGATCCAGCCTTAGCGCCCCATGCTCCCCCAACGCCCCCTGTGTTACCGTAGCCCCCGTCGCCAGTCTGGATGTAGAAGGTTCCCCCAGATCCCCCTGTTCCAGCGGTTCCCCCTGTTCCCCCGCTATTGGTGTAAAGAAGAATCCCGCCGCCGCTACCACCGTTGTTAGATGATCCGTTCGTGTTTCCCCCACCCCCCGCATACAGGGTAAAGGTGCCGCCATTGCCTCCATTACCGGATGAGCTACCTCCTTGTGATCCGCTACCTAGATAAATATTGGCCGACGCCCCCCGGAGTCCAGCGGATGTGGTGGATGATGCCAAACCTCCTGCGGCTCCTTGAAAGTCGAACAGGTCGGGGGCGTTGCTCCCGGTCGGCCCGTTTGTTCCCTGCACGATTGAGAGTGGTATCGTCGAGCTATGCGTCAGGGTTCCGATCGCCAGCATGATGTTCCCGGTTCCTGTCGAAGCGGTCGTCTCGCCAAGTGTCAGGGCTGCCTGTGCTGCGGTTGTCTGTGCCCAGTTCCACACTTGCGGATAGTTCCCGTTGGCAATGGTGTTGGACGCCGCAGCCGCTGTAAGAGACGAAATCGGCGGAGTTGTGCTCCCACTGCATCCCGTACAAGATACGACGGTTAGCGCCCCTGCATTGGTCAGCGTCGCATTCGACCCAAGTGACAGCGTTGTGCCCGAAGTTGAAAGCGCAAATCCGTTGATAGTCAAGGTTCCGGCTAGGACCTCGTTACCGGACTTGTCAAGCGACCACTTGGATGACCCCCCCACTTGCAGGTCAGCCAGCAGGGATCCTGCCCCCGATGCTGTATTCGTTGCGTTGACCAGCAGGCAAGCATCTACTACCCCGGTCGTGTTCCACGTGCAGCCAAGCGAAAGCGCCGGGAGCGTCTGCGACCCAGTCAGCGAGTCGGTCACGGTCAGCGGGACGGCAGTTGACCCCGCCAACGTCTTGACCGCCACGAGAAGGTCGCCCGAGCCGGACGCTGCCGTGGCCTCACCGAAGGTAAAGGCTGTGAGCGATGCTGAGGTCAGCGCCCAGTTCCAGACCTGAGCCCCGTTGTTGCCGCTGTTGATGCTATTCGATCCTGTGGCCGCGATGATGGACGAAAGATCGAGTGAGCCGCCCGTCGGATCGGCGAGCAGAATGTCGGAGATGGTCACTGTCCCAGTCAACGCGCCGCCGGACATGGCAACATCGTAGCGACCGTTCGCCGCGTACCACTGCCACTGGCCGTTAGAGTTCGCGGTGAAGGGGTTGGCGAGCGGCGTCGAGGAGTTATCCGAGTAGATGGTCGCGAGGCCTCCGCCGTGGACGTAGACTGTCACCGTGCAGGACGGAGCCGAGAGTTGCACCAGTGTCGTCGATGTCAGGCCCGATGTGACGACAGGTTCGGCACCTTGCACGCACCAGCCGTTTACTGCCTCATCCGCCCACGCCGGAGCCGCCGCGAGCATCGCCAGAATCAGTACCCCGAGAAGCCGCCGCATCAGGCCCATCCGCGCCTCCCAATTTCGCTGACAATATCGTCTACCGTCTCGCGGCCATAGTACAGCGGAAGGTGAACGCCCGCTGCGAGCCGCGCCGGGGGCACCCAGGCCGAGGCCATGCGCTCGTCGAAGGTCAGGTACTGGCTGGCCGAGATGGAGTCCCCGTGCTGCCGCCACCATATCGCGGTGGGCGTCCCGAGGTAGGTCGAGACGATGCCGACGCCGGACTGGTAGGAGATGACGAACTTGGCCGTCGAGGTCACCGCGTAGAGTTCCCCGACCGTGGTCTGGCCGATGAGTTCGGTCCACGAGTCCCGGTCGCCGTTGAGAGCGGGCCGGACGAGCCAGCGGTAGTAGTCGTAGTCGTAGGGGGCACCGACGACCGCGATGCGCAGGCCGAAGTCCCGGTAGACGCGGCTCCCGAGCGCGGCCCAGTCCGCTGGGCGCCAGAGCATCCCGCGGTTGTGGCCGTCGCCTGAATTGCCGTGGAGTGGCCCTGGGTAGAAGACCGCGTACGGGCCGATACGGTCGCGCAGGTTGGCCGCAAGCGACCATTCCCACGGCTCGATATGGAAGTGGTCGAAGATGGCCCAGTCGATGTCGTATTGCGGCAGCCAGTCTTCAAGCCGCGTGCCGTGTTCGAGAGCTGCATTCGGCATGAGCGCGCAGACACGCTCGGTCCCGCCCGCGCCGTCGTCGAACTCGTACCAGCCGTCGTCGAGGTAGTTGTACGTCCCGTCCGGCGCGATATGCGGCTGGCGGTGGATGTCCCACGGGCGCATCTCGACCGAGCGGACGAAGTCGAACCGCCGCACGAAGTCCACCGCGCGAGACTCGACAGCCGAGGCCGGGGTGCCGGGGAGCGCGATGTCGATGGCTCCGCCCGGGTCGAGCGCGTCGCGGACGGCCTGGACCTTGTGCAGCCCCCAGACCGAGTCGCCGATGCCTTGCGGCATGAGCACCTTCATAGCAGCCGCTCCTTGCTGACGAGGAGGTTCCCGCGCCAGGTGTCCTCGAAATAGGCGAAGGCGGTGTCGCCGGGGTGCAGGCCATCGAGCGCGTCGAAGGTTCCGGCGGCCACAGCAGAGTCCCGCGCGTCGTCGACCAGGATGAATCCGCCGGGGGCGAGAGCCTCCCACGCGAGCCGGACATCGTGCGCGGCTCCGGCGCGGGAGTGGTCTCCGTCGACGTGGATGAGATCAAACGGGCCATCGGGCAGGCCGTCCATCGCCTGCGAGTCGCCAATGCGAATGAGGTGGTGATAGCCGCGCTCGGCGAGCCGCCGTCCGGTGCGCTCGACCATCGCCGTCTTGCGGTAGCGATCCTCGGTGAGCGCGTCGATGCCGAGATAGAAGGCCGAGGGACAGGCTGCAAGGAAGGCCAGCGCGGCGACCCCGGTGCAGACGCCGATTTCACAGATTCGCTCGGGGGCCAGCACCCGAGCGACGGTGTACTTGAATCCCATGTAGCCGACGGCGAAGGCCTCGCTCTGTTTGTCGGCATAGTTCGGCTCCTCGTCTGGCAGCATGAGCGGGCGGCAGTCGAACCCCGACCACGGGTAGAGCGCACGGATGCGGCCCGTGGCCTCGCTGAGTCTCACAGAGCCTCCAGCGCGGCGCAGCAGGCATCAACGGCAGAGTCGATGCCGGGGCCCGAGTTCCGATAGAGCCGCATCGAGGGATAGAGTGGGGTCGTGTCCGCCCCGACGCCGTACTGCCAAGCCGACGCGCCAGGCAGGACGACCCAGGTCGGCTTCCCGAGTGCTCCGGCCAGATGCGCGACCGAGGTGTCCACGGTGACGACGAGGTCGAGGGCCGAGATGGCCGCCGCTGTCGCCGTCCAGTCCGAGAGGTCCGGTTGCCAGTCGGCGTCGGCCCAGTCGGTCCCGAGCGTCAGGTTGGCCCACTGGACGCGCGGATGGCCTGCGATGGTCAGGCGGTCGCGCTGTCGGTTCGTGAGGGTCCGGTGGGGCCGCGGATAGCAATCCTCGCCGGCCCGCCAGCACAGCCCGACGCGCGGACGGGTGGCCGCGAGCGGGCAGGGCCTCGGCAGGCCGGACGAGATGTAAGGCCCGCGCCACAGGACATCGGCGGGGGTCAGGCTGAGACGCTCGCCGAGGGCCAGGATGGGCACGAAATAGTCGAAGTCGCGCACGCGGAGTTCGGTGAGACGGCCATCGACGGTCGGCAGTCCGGCGGCGACATATGGCTGCCCCACGATGAGCGGGATGACGGACGGCGGCCCGGCGTAGGTGATGATGGCCCCCCACGAGGCCAGCCGGACCAGATGCCGCAGGAAGTAGAAGGTGTCGCCGAAGCCGCCGCCTTCAAGGACGAGAAGGCGCTTGCCGCAGAGCGACGCCCGGCCATCCCACTCGGGGAGGACCCCGCCGAGCCAGTCGGTCGCCGTGTGGTAGTAGGTGTAGAGCGGCCAGCCCTCGTCCCAGCGACCGAGCCGGAGGAGTCCGTCGGCGACCAGCCCGCCGAGCAGGATGTTCTCGCGGTCGGTCGGGAGGGCTTCGAGGCCGAGAGCAAGGGCCGCCTCGAACCGCCCGTAGGCTTCGAGGATGACCGCGAGGTTCAGCAGCGTCGAGGAGTTGCGGGCCGTGCGGACTGCTTTCTCAGCGTAGTGAAGGGCCGTGTCAAGCGAGCCGCAGATGTAGTGCGCGGCGGCATAGTTGGTCAGATCGAGCGGGTCGTCGCTGAAGACGGCAGCTATGACCCGCCGCGCCTCGGCCCGCGTCATCACCGTCTGCGTCCCGTGCGGCGCGGCGTGCGGCGGGAGATTGAACGGTGCCGCGCGGTTCTGGGCCCAGAGGGTTTGGTCGGTGCGCATGGCTTAGTAGGGGGCGTAGGGCGAGGCGATTCCGGCCAGGGTGTTGTAGATCCCGATGCCCACGCCCGTTGCCATCCCGAACTGGCTGAAGTAATTGTTGACGAACTCCTTATCCTGCCGACGATACTGGATGAGCAGCCCGTTGTAAATGGCCTGCGCTTGGCCCATCAGGAATCGCCAGTCCGGGCCGGACGATCGCGGCGTGATGTCCTTGTTGGCCTCAGCCCACTCGTAGGCGTAGACGCGGGCCAGAGCCGTCACCAAGTCCTCGCCGATCCCGGCCGGGAGGGTGTCGGTCGGATTGACGAGGTCAGTGCCGCGCCGCATCCCGTAGCAGGCGTAGGTGAACGGGGCGACGGGCTGGCCCCACAGTTCGAACAGTGGGTAGCCAAGCGTCGCCGAGGCGTTCGCCGTCCCCTGCCCGCGCGTGTCGATGCCGTAGGGGATGACCTTCGTCGGGAACTGATACCAAGTCCGCTGCGGGTCGGTTGCATCGACCCACTGGCGGTTCTTCGTGAGGTCCATGTCGATGAACATTTGCATGTTGCGGACGGTCAGCCAGCCGAGGAAGTCCTTGTAGGGCGCCGGGTAGTAGAGCTGGTAGAGCTGAAAGGTGAGGCCCGCGCCGCCCGGGTCGGCCCAGATGCGGTCGAGCGTTGCGGCTCCGGTGACGTTGTTATAGGCGATGATCGAGTAGATGTCGCCGACGCCGATGCGGAACTGGAAGACTGTCGCCGGGGCGTACGGGTTGGCCGCGACGAGCGCATTGATGGCGGCGACCGCCGTGGCGTCAAAGGTGATGGACGGCGAGCCTTGGACGACCGTGACGGTGCCCTGGCCGCCGGTGAGCGCGGGCGGAGTAATCCAGTTGGAGACGAAAAGGTTGAACGACCAGAGGTGGGATTCGCGGACCTTGCGCCAGGCCCGGTTTACGAGGGTCTTCGAGTAGGCGTACGGGAGCTTGGGCAGCGACCCGCGCAACTCCGCTTGCATGTCAGCAAGAGCCACATCCGACCGCCCCTACATCGCCCGCTTGCGGCCCGAAGCCTTGCGAACGGAGATTTTCCTCGGCGGACGCATGGCGTGGGAGTGGACCGGAGGCATCTTCCCGCCCGGACGGCCCGACCGCGAAGGCGGCTCCTTCTCATGGCCTGCATGATGACCGTGCGACATCGTTTCCTCCTTGCGTCAGACGCAGATGGCCTTCACGCGGAACTTGAGGGCCGAAAGGTCGGTTGAGGCGGCGATCTGCGTCCCGAGCGTCTGGGACTGTCCGCCGATGGTCGCCGTCACCAGCGACCAGTACTGCATCACCACCGAAGGGACCGCGTTGCCGTTGCCGCCGTAGTTGAAGACCGGATAGGCAATGACCAGCCCGGTCGTGTCCACCACAGGCTGCATGGTGTCGAACCCGCCCATACCGATGTCGGAGGCGTTGATTTTGTCGCCCCCGGTCGTCGGGCTGGAGAACTGCGCGTAGCTCGACGGGCCGGTGTGGTCGAAGCAGATGAGGTACTTGTCGCCCAGCGGCATGATATAGCCGGGCAGAATTGTGTTCGCCATCAGTGGCCTCCTTCAGGCCGTCGGGCTAGATGCGCCCGCAGAAGGTGCCGCGGGTCAGCATGACCGTCGAAACGGTGGACGAAATCGGCAATCCGCAGGCCACGCCGAGCAGGGCCGCGATGGTCACGACGCCAGCAACCGCGCCCACGTCGGCGGTTGAGGCCAGCGTGGCCGAGACCTTGGCCGAGACCCAGTTGCCGTCGGCGATGGCGGTCAGTGCCGCCGAGTCGAACAGGACCGAGGCTGCGCCCGCGACCTGAATCCAGCAGTAGTAATTCTTGGTCGGGGCCGAGATGAAGATGCCCGCGATGTGCGTCGGGACCGTAGTCGAGGGATCCGCGTCGCCGTAGGCCACGTATTGCACGCCGATGTCGGCGGTCTTGAAGAAAGCGATGCCGCCCCGAACGGGCGTGCGGGTCGTGTAGGTCGCCTGGACATAGGTGTAGACGCCGCCGTAGAGCGTACCGACGGTCGTGTCCGACAGGGCCAGCGCGGTCGCGTCGTCAAGGACGATGCGGTCGCCGGGGAGGGTCTGCGACACGGCAGGCGTCGGAGCGCCCGACGGCACGGAGACGACCACGCCCCCGGCCACCGAGTCGTTCACGTCGTTCAGGTACTTCGCGGTCAGGAAATCGGCTTGTTTCGTCAGCATTCCACCGGCCATGTCATTCCTCCCTTAGAAGCCCGCGCCGACGATTTGCCAGTTGTCGCGGGGTGAAGTCGTGTAAGCGTTGAGCGCGGCCTTCAGGAACAGGACCACGAGGTCCGCGTTCGTCTGCGAGCGAATCGGCGGCGTGAAGTTGAAATCGTACTCCGGGTCGTTCGACGGGCGCAGCTTCCAGCCCTTCGCCCGCAGCCAGAAGAACGGCTCGCCGGGGTTGACCGAGGTCGCCGAGGGGTAGTTGGAAATGGCCCGCTGCGACGCCGAGAGCGTCGGGGTGGTGAAGGCCGACGGCTTGATGGAGGTCGTCTGCGAGAGGCCCGAGGGCAGAATCTGCCCGTACTTGGTCGAGGGCGCCAGCTTGTCCTCGAAAATCATGGCGTCGAGCACCTTCAAGCCCGACATGCCGATCGAGATGTCCTGCTCCACCGAGAACCGCTGCTTGGGCTCCTGGCGTTCGAGCAGGTAGGCGAACAGGGCCTTGTTGCAGAGGCCGATGTCGGGCCGCTGGACGCAGTTGAGGTAAGCCTCGACGATGACCTTGTAGGTGATTTGGCCCGTGTTGCCGGACTGGTCGCCACACCAGGTCGGGATGGAGTTGAGCGTGTTGCCCACGACGCCGTTGCGGAGTTGGCCGCCGTAGGTGGTGAAGACGTTGCCGTCCCACGACGGGTTGACGCCGTCGTTCAGGGCCTCGGAGATGCCGTTGATGAAGATGAGACGGTTCGACCCGGAGATGGACTGGCCGTGGCGGTAGAAGTCGATGGCGATGTCGGTGTTGAGCGCCTGGACCGCGTTGGTCATGTAGGCGTCGATTTCCTTCACCTTGACCGCCGGCCCCGAGCCCTGGATGACGTTCGTGCGGAACAGGTTCAGCGGCACCTGCTCCACGTACTCCTTCGGGACGAAGGCGGTCGCCGCGATGATCTGTTTCTGCGTCACCGTCACGTCCGAGCCGGGAGCGATAGCCCCGCCGTTCACGCGGTCGTACTGGAACGGCGTCTGCATGAAGGTTCCGCCGAGGAACTCTTCGAGCGCGCCGGAGACACGGAGCTTGCGCAGCCAGGCCGTGTCGACGAAGAAGTTGTCGTAGAGCACGTCGTCACGGAGGTCTGCCAGCGTCGTTGCGCTGATTTGGTCAAAAGTCGGGTCGGCCACGGTTCATCTCCTCGTTAGTTCGGTCGTCCTGCCGAAATCGTCTCCACTACATGCTTCGCCGCGCGCGTCACGCGATCGCGCTCCAGCGTCCCCGCGTCGGCCTCCCACGGCTGCTTGTCGCGGCCGGTTGCGGGCCGCGGAGCCAGCGCGTGCGACGACGGCATCAGGGGCCGGGTGTCGGGGTTGCCGAACTTCGACGCGAATTCCTCTCGGGCCGCAGCCGCACCCTCGTCGCGGAGCTTCTTCTCGTAGGCCTCACGTTCGGCCTTCGCCGCCGCGTCGCGCGCCGCCGGGACGTTGTACTTGGCTTCCCAGAACTCGACGACGGGCTTGCCAGCGGCGACCGCTGCCTTGCGGAGTTCGCGGACGTTCAGCCGCTGCCCCGGGAACAGGGCCGAGTGCTCCAGCACCATGTCCTGCAGGGCCGCGAGGTTCTCGCCGACCTGCTCGGCGATGGGCCGCATCTGCGCGGCAAGTGAATCGGCGGTGACGAACTTGGAAGTGTCGATGGCGTTGGCACCGGATCCGCTGTTGGCCGCAGCCGCCGCCCGAGCCGCATCCGCCGCCTGGTTCTCGGCGACCTGGATGAGGCCCTGCTCCTGCGCGGCCTTGATGAGCGCGTCGGACTTGGCCCGCGCGGCCCGCTCGGTGACGAGTTCGTTCTGCATCTTGACGTAGGCCGGGTTGGCCTCGTCGGTGTACCACTTGTTGAACTTTTGGAGGTCGGCTTCGGCGATCCCGCGCAGGCGGTCGGCCTCGGCGGCGTCGGCCAGAGCCTTGTCGAACGCGGCTTCGGCGGCTTTGCCCGCCGGGCCAGCCGTCAGGGTCTTGATGTCCTCGTCGGTCGCCCCTTGGGACTTCAGGTACTCGGTGTACTTGCTCATCGGCTACTCCCTCACCCGCCCACGGGAGGCGCGGCTGGTTCGCCCGGGGTCTGATGTTCCATGACCGCTGCCGCTACCTGCCGCATCAGGTCGTTGATCTGCTGCACGAACGGGGCCGCGCCCGGATAGGCCTGCGCGAGCCCCCTCAATTTCTGGATGATAAGAACGATGTCCTGCGTGCCCGACTGCATCGCCGGGGAAGCCTGCGGGGGCGCTGATTGCCCCACGGAGGTCGGCGCAGCAGGGGGAGCGCCGGAATCCGCCATGCCCGGCGGAGGGGGAAGCGAGGATGCGGCTGCCGACATTCATCGCCGCCGCTACGCCCGCTTGTGCGCCTGCGAGGAGCCCTTGCCAAGCGTGGGCTTCATGTTCTCGCTGCGCATATCGGTCTTGAGGGACAATTTGCGACCCGAGCCGCCGAGCTTGGTCAGGTTGCCTGCGAACCCGCCCGACTTCCCGCGTCCGTAACCCTTTCGCATCTGGTGCCTCCGTCGTGCGTCGTGCCTGGTGCGTCGTGCGTCCTGCAGTGGGGCGGGACGGTTGGACCACCGCCCGGCGAATCCACCCGTCCCCGCTCCGGTTGACCCTGTCGGGGAGCCTACCCGGCCTCACAGCCAGCAAGCTCGTTTCCGGCGAGGGGACGAGCTACTTCTTGTGGCGCTTGCGTCCGCGCTTGCCGCGGCTCGCGTATTCCAGTGTCTCGAAGTTCATTGTGCCTCCTTTCTAAGTCTGCCCTCGTCCGGGGCAACAAAAAGGCCCGCGCTGCCGCGTCAGGGGAGGAAGCCGCCTGTCGCAAACCGCGCGGGCCATTCAGTCATCAGCAGCACCGAGGGCGAGTTCGCGCTGCTAAACTGTTTGAGTCCCGTTCGACGGGTTCAGTGGAACACGAGGGGCGGGGGGCCTGTCAACAGAAACTTTCACTTCGCGTCGAACACGATGAGCTGCTGCTCCTTGAACGTCATCGAGCAGACGCCGCCGGAGGCGAAATTCACCGTGAGCTGGCCCGTGGCGCCGAGCGACCGCAGCGCCTCGCGCACCGATTCGAGGTTCGTCCCGGCGGGCCACGAGACCTCGCGGACGAGATGATGGGATTCAGCGACCGGGTCGGCGGGGATGGGACGGGCGCTCACTTGGACTCCGCGATGGTCGACCGCGCGCCGCCTTCCTTCGAGACGAGGCGCGGGGCCGCTGCCCCCGACGTGGGTCGGCCTTCAGGGTTGGGCTTCCCGGCGGCAGGATTCGCCGCTCCGGGCGGGGTCAGTCCCGCAGCCCCGGCCAGTTCCTTCATCCGCGCGGCCATCTCCAGTTGCAATTCCTGCTCGTTGCGCCAGCGTTCGAGGACGGTATTGCCGTCGAGCGTCCCGTAGTTGGCGATGCCCCAGGCCTCGGCGATGGTCTGCGAGTCAATCATTACCCCGGCCTTGCGGAGCTGAATCAGCCCGAGCTTCATGGTCATCTGCTGCATCTCGTGTAGGGAATTGGGCAGAATGTAGAAGCGGAGATTGTCGGCCAGGTTACGCGCCCGCTGAAGCCGCGTGTAGGCCGAGGGGGCCGGAGCATCCGCCGTGCCGGGATTCTCGCCGGGCAGGTGCGACGGCACGAGCGACGAGGGGTCGTAGTCGAAGATTTCCGGGGTGACCCCGTCGGCCCCGACATACTGCATGATCCGCGGCACGTTGTAATACTGGAGCACAAGGTACTTGACCATGTCCCCGAGGTCGCGCATCGGAGGCTCCATCGACCGGGACATATCCTCGACGATGGGGCCTTGGGCTTCCACTATTTTCTCAAGGTCGTCCATCGACCCAGCGGCGCGCATTTTCGCCAGCGCCATCACGTCCTTGACCGCGAGCTGCCCGTGCAGCGCGTCCATCAGGGCCTCGCGGAACGCCATCACGTTCGGGTCGACCGCGTAGAACTCCTTGTCGAGCACGGTGCGGAACGGGGTCGCCTCGACCGCCGCGCCGTCAAAGCCACAGCGTCCGCGCGGCATCATGGGGTCGAACTCGCGGGCTTCCTTCGAGGCCACCGCGTTCGAGTCGTAGGCCAGGGAGGGGTTGAGCCCGGCCCGGACCTTGTCCATGTTCCCGCGCTCAATCTCCTTGATGGCCTCGTTGATTTCGTAGCCGTCGTGGACGAGCGAGAAGCCCAGTGGCTCCCACGGCCAGGCGTCCATCGTGAACGAGACCGCCGGGAACATCCCGTGCCAGTCGAACGACGGGCCGTCGTAGAGCAGGGCCGAGTCGGTCGAGATGAGCAGCCGGCGGTAGGGGTAGAGCCGCGCGTCGTTGGCGTCAGCCTTGCGGAACAGCGGCTGGCCTGAGCGCGGGTCGGTCCCGACCGGAATATCCTGCCCGACGTAAGGGACGTTGTAGGACCACGACGACCCCGGCTCGCCCATCGGAATCTCGGCCTTGGTCGTGTTGACCGAGAGGTCGATGACGTAGGTGTAGCGGATGGGGACCAGGAGGTCGGCCAGCGCCGGGGCATCGGCCGTGCGGTTCACCTGTCCGAACGCGCGGCGAATCCAGTTTCCGCCCGCGGCTTTACGAACCGTGTCGTCCGAGTACCAGTAGCGCGAGTTCTTGGGCTTGATGACGGCCTGCTTGTCCGGCCACATCCCGTGCGCCATCGCTACGGGCATCTCGTCGAGGATGGTGACCGCGTAGGCCTCCTGCCAGTTGCCCGAGCCGGGGAGTTGCACCGGGAGGACGCACGGCGCGCCGTAGGTGAGGAGGGCCAGGTCGCCGCGTCCCGTGCCGTACATTTTCCGGCGGTAGACGGGCCGCACCCAGCCCCGGGCCGTGGCCGAAGCATACCGCAGCGCGTCCTTGATCGAAACGTCGAAGAACTGTTCGAGGTAGATGGCGCGAGTGACCTTGTTCATCATCTCGGCCGAGGCGTCGTAGGCGTGGTTGTCGGAATGGTAGCCCCAGAAGGGCCGGAGCTTCGCCATGACGCCGACGACCTCGCGGATGTCGCGCTTCAGGGGATTGGAATTGAGCTGCGAGCGATAGGAGGAATTGTCGAGCCGGGAGGCGTCGCGGCCCGAGAGGGTGTCGAGGGCCTTGCGCATGTCCCGGTAGCCGCGCTGGTTCTTGAGCCAAGCCTGGCCCTGCTCGACCGCTTCGTCGAGCCAGCCGAGGCGCTTGTTGTCGGCGAGGGCCGCCGGGGGACATTGCCAGTCGAAGGGCAGCGAGGAGGTCAGGTTCTCGGCCACTAGAAGTTCACCCGGTCAAGCGACACGCGCTCCTCGTCCGGCGCACGGCCCTTTGGCGTGTCATATTCTAGCGCGTGCAGGTAGGCCGCGCGGCACTCGAAGGTCCGCTCGTGGCGTTCGAGCTTCTCCTCTTGGAGCTGGAGGTAGGCCTCCATGAAGTCGCGGTCGAACGGGGTGGTCGAGGACGAGGCCATCCGCGCCAGCATCCGTTCGCGCGTCTGGCGGAACCGCTCGCGCAACTGGGACACATCCCGCGCCGACTCGCGCTGCCAGTTCTCGATTTCCTGCTCTTGGAGCCGCCGCTGGAGGTCGTAGCAGGCGCGGAGGGTCGTGGCCTCCTCGCGGGAATAGCCCTCGGGCGTCGGACAGTCTGTGTAGGGCGCGACCAGGAGGTAGCCCTCGCGGTGCTCCGGGTCGCGGTGGTTCACGAAATAGACGAGCGGGGTCAGCGTGCCGAGCTTGGTGGATACGGCCATGTCAGCGGCTCCAACGCGAGTTTGCGCGTTCCTCCCAGAGATCGTCAAGGGTAAGTGTGCGGCGCTGGCGCAGGGCGGCGGCAGGGACGACATTCGCCTGATAGGGGGACGTGTCCAGCCGGGGGAGGGACGCGCCTTCCACCATGCGTTTCTTCGAGCGGTCGGCCAGCGCGTCGGTGTCGTGCGGGCAGAATATCGCCATCGCCGCGGCGAAGATGCGGTCGTCGTGGCCGCCGTCTTCGTGTTCGAGGCGCTCCTTGCCCGAGGCGGTGACGTGGACCTCGAACTGCTTCATTTCCTCGATGAGCCACGGGGAGTTTATCTCCGCCCACCCGTTCTGCGCCGAGTGGACGAAGTTGGTCGTCAGGATCGGGCGCGACCATCCCCAGGTGAACCAGCCGCGCTTCCCGGCTGTCGACGACTTCTGCTTCATCGTCCGGCGCAGGGTCGAGTCGTAGCGCGACATGCGGTGGAAATTGTTATAGCCCATGCGCGCCATCTGGAGCTGGCAGGTGTCGCCCACCGCCGCGACCTGCTCGACCGACACGTAGGGCTGGCGCCAGCGCGTCACGCCCTGCTCCATGTACTGCCCGTAGTAGGCCGCGATGGCGAGCACGAAGGCGAAGGCCTCGACGTGGTTCACGTAGGGCGAGGCGAACTCGGCGACTTGGACATCGGTCTGCCCGCGCGAGCCGTAGGTCCAGACCGACACGACGAAATTGTCCTGGCCCTTGCCCTCGGAGGTGTCGACGCCGATGGAGTAGGCAACGCCCCGCGTCGGCGGGTGGAAGACGAAGAGCTTCCCGATGGCGTCGTCCGGCTCGGTCTCGCGGAGCGGGGTGTCGAATTTCAGAGGGATGAGTTCCCAGCGGTAGGTCTCGCCGCGCGGGGAGGCGAACCGCACGGGGAGCCGCTCCGCCGCGTAGTCGATGTCCTCGGTCGGAGGCTCGTGCCCGTCCTCGATGGATTGGCCCGAGAGGCCGTAGGCGGTGTAGGACCGCTTGCGCTTGGAGTCGATGACCTCAATGGTCTCGTGGCCGAAGACCGACTCAACGCCGCGCTGGAGGGCTTCCTGGTCGTCGCCCGCCATTTCCTGCAGGAAGGACGACTCGACGCCCTTGGCCTTGGCCTCCTCGTGGACGACCTCCCAGTAGTATTGCTGCTCGCGCGGCATCCGCCAGCGTCCGTCGGGCGGCGGAGGGAGGCCCCGGCGCTCGCGCTCGGCGAGGAGGTGCCGCCGGAGCAAGGGAGCCGACGCCACGTAGAGTTCCGACTTGGAGACGTGCAGCCGGGTGTCGGCGTTGGGCCGCCAGCCGTCGGGGATGGGCCGGACGCGCAGCCAAGCGGGCTTCGGGTAGATGTCGACGCCGCAGAACCACGGCAGGAACATGGGGAACATCCGGCAGCGCGGCCAGTGGGCCTTGGAGTAATACCAGGTCTCTGCCCACCAGCCCTTGTCGCCGCGGCCCGTGGATTCGAGCGCACCGAAGACGTTGGTCGAGGCGTGCACGGCCTTCCAGAGGCCCTCGTCGATCAGCATGACCGCCGCGTCGCCGTAGAGCGCGACCTCCGAGAGATGGTAGATGGTCGGGGTCGAGCCCGTGCCGATGCCGAATTTCTGTGACCCGTGCTGGAACGAGACGCCCGAGGCCATGTGGCCGAACAGGAGCTTCCCGCGATCGGACTCGACGCGCGAGGTCGCCTCGGGCCGCAGCCACACGGGAAGCATGTCGTAGGCCAGCAGCATCATGCGGGACATCTCGGAGGTTTTGGTCTGGTCCGCCGAGCCGATGATTGCCGTGACGCCGCGCGAGAAGATGGAGCGGTGGGCGATGAGGAGTTCGGTGAAGACCGACATGCCGAGCTGCCGCGCCTTCAGGATTTGGATTTCGATGGCCGCGTCGCGCTCCTCCAGGTCGCAGATGATGTCGAAGTAGATGCGCTGCGGCACGCGGAACTCGAACCGCCGGACGACGCCTTCCTCGTCGCGCAGGTAGGCGTAGCGGGTCAGGAAGTAGGCCGCGTCGCACAGGACCAGCGCCTGCTCGTTGAGCATCCAGTGGACATCGTCGGCCGAGAGGTTCTGCGTGCCGGAGGGCTTGCCGAAGTCGTCATAGAGGTACTTGCCCTCGCGCTGGAGCCGGGCCTCGAACTCGTCGATTTCGGCGGGGGTATGGTACTCCGGCGTGAAGCCGAGTTCGTCGGCGGCCAGGGCCAAGCGATCGCGGACTTTGCGTTCGCTATACATCGTCCTCGTCGCCACCGTCGTCGGCCCCGACCTCGACCCCGTCGCCAAGGCCGTCGGTCAGCTCCACGTAGTCCGGCAGCCGTTCCGGGGCGGCCGGGAGGGCCGGGGCCGCAGTCGGGGTCGTCCCGCCCGCCGGCAGCCCGCGCGCCACGTTGAAGCGGTCGACGAGCCTCTGAATGGTCCGCTCGGGCGGCGGTGCGGCAGCGATAGCCGCGACGGTTGGTGCCGCGACCGCCCCGGCCTGCGCCGAGACGTTCACCGTCGTCTGCGAGCCCTTCGGGAGCGGCGTCAGGCCCGTGGCCCGGTGCAGCATCGCGCGGTCGGCGACGCCGTCGTCGGTCAGGGCCATCTCGACGGTCTTGCGGACGACAGCGGGTTGGGTCACCGCGACCAGCATGGTCGAGGCTTGGGCGCCGAGCCGGACAGCCGTCGCCACGATGATTTCGAGCGCGCGAAGGGTCGGCACCCCCGCCGCCACGCAGAAGGCCTCGATCGGTAGGAGCTTCCGATGCCCGCGCGAGACCGAGTAGTAGGCGTCGAGGATCCGCCGCGCGTCGGGGAAGAGAGTATCGTCCGCCGCTTGGAGATAGTAGATGGGCGAGCCGACCAGCATGGCCGACTCGGGCCGCGCGTCGGTCGAGGGAACGGTCTGGGCCATCTCGCGGAGTTCCTTCGCCAGTTTCGTGAGCTGGGGCGTGATGACCGGCTGCCGCGCGATGGCCTCACGGGTCACGCCGAGGGCCGCGAGGGCTGCGTCGTTAGGCTTCGCCATCGTCGTCCTCGGGGATGAGACCCGCTGCAACCTGTGCCTTCCGCCAAGTCTCGTTGGCCGCGCGCACGTCCAGCATCCCGAACTCGGTAGCCGTCCGGGGCCGCACCGGGGCCTCGTCGAGCCGCCGGGCCGTCTCGATGCGTTCGAGGGTCGAGAGGGAGTCGGCGATGCGTTCGAGCGCGCGGGCGATGCGTCGCGCGAAGACCAGCAGGCGGAGCGAGGCGAACAGAGCCATCAGACCGTCTCCAATAACCGCCCGAGCATCTCGCACACAATCACGCCGCTGTCCTTGCCAACCTGCGGGCACAAGGCCCGGCGGGACTCCTCGGTAACAATCCACGCGCGCTTGCCGCAGATATGACACGGTTTCGCTCGCGCCCGCGAATACACCCATACAAGGACCGGGAGACCTCCGGTGTATCCTTCGGTAGCGTGGCCGTTGTGACCGCGCTTCGTCACCTCGAAGCGGGTCTCCTGCCAACTGCGTCGAATGGTCATCGTCGTTCCCTGCCTAGAACGATGTCGTCGTCTGCCACGCCTGCGGGGCCGGAGCGGCGGCCAACGGCACCGTCGCATCGCGGAACTCCTCACACGCGGGACCGTCGTGCGCCTGCGTGCAGATGCCGCTCAAGGCGTGCGTCCGGCGCGTATGGCCGCAGTGGCACAGGGCGTCAAGGGCCGGGTCGGGCGCCGGGGCTACCGAGACGCCGCCGTTGATGTCGGCAGCGAGGCCCCACGTCGCGCGTGTCTCGTCGCTCACGTCGGCTTCGTCCACGTCGCCGTCGCCGTGCTTGGCCGCTTCCTCGGGCGGGTAGGTAATGGCTTCGGTCGTCACCGTCCCGTCCTGCTGCTTGACCTCGACCGGGACGGGGAGTCCGACGCGCACCCGCTCGGCGTTCGGCGAGGTGATGCGGCGCGAGCGCCGCCGCGAGGCCACCGTGGCCTCGGGCGAGGGGTCGGCCAGCGGGGCCGACTCCACCGCCGCCAGCTCGGGGGAAGCCGCGACGAGGTTCCCGGCCACCGGACGCGACTTCAGGCTGATGGATGACTCGGGATGGTAAGGGTTGTCGAGGTGCAGGTCGAGCCTCAGGTCGTAGCCGACTCGACCAAAGGCGATATGGTCGGACAGTAGCCCTTCGTTGGCAAGCAGCCGCTCGAAGTCATCGGCGAGGATGCGCTTGAGTTCGGCTCCGCTGAGGGCGCGGTTCGGGACGGTTTCACGGGCGGTTGGCATTTCCGATCTCCTTTTGCGGATGCCCCGGTCAGCTTCAGGAACTCCGACCAGACATCCTCGCGGTAAGCATACACCACTTCCACGAGGCCGCGGTCCTCGGGGAAATGGACGAGCAGGAAGTCGTGCTGGGCCGGGGTCATGCGTATGGTCGCCTCGGCCTCGGGGAGAGCGATAACCCCGCGCGCGATGAGGGCGACGAAGAACCGCGCCTCGCCGACAGGGTTGAACGACGATGATCCCCACGAGGTAATCGGGGGGATGGCCGCGTGCCGGTCTTCAGTCCGCCGCAGCAAGCGGGGACGGGAGTGCGGGCTGACACCGACGCTGGAGCTGGCGTGCATGGGCGTGTCTCCTTTTCTGGCCGCGGGCGTAGTGACCGTACTTGCGGAGCAGCGTCTCGAACTCAGGAGTCGGGTGGCGAGGGTCGTCGAGCGCGTAGTGGCGGATCGCGCGCCAGGAGATGCCGGCCTGGAGGAGAGTCCCGAGGCGGCTGGCGTGGAGCGAGTGGGCGTCGGTCGAGGACATCCCGGCCAGCCGCGTCCAAGGTTCCCAGTAGCGCCAGCGGTCGGCGGCGCGGCGGTCGGCAGCGGGATGGCCGGGGAGGATCATCGCTTGTGGCGGGGCTTGATCGCCGTGTCCTTTGCCAGCCCCACGCCAGGGGCTACGCCGCTCGCCTGCGTGGAGGTGAGAATTGTGTAGGTCGCATTGGCGGTGTTCGAGTCGGTCAACGTGGCCGAGCCTGCCACGGCGTACTGCGTCTGCGTCGTGCTCACGGTGATGTCGCCGCACACGGTCGAGGAGGCTACGCAGTTTGTGCCGGAGTTGGTCGTGATGGCTGAGCCAGAGGCGCAGGTCGCACCGTCGCCGTTCGTCGCCGGACTGCTGCCCGTTCCGTGGCAGAGAACCGTCCCCGAGGTCGAGGAAATGGTGACGGTCAGAGAGCCGGAGTGCGACTCGGTACCTGGGTCGAAGGTCGGCGTGTCGGCCTGCGTCGTGCCGCCCTGCAAGGGATCGGGGTAAACCGGAGCGGCCCATCCCTTCGAGGCTTCCGCGCAGGCGTTGAAGTAGTCCCGTCCGCTGACGATGATGGTCGAAGTGTCGGAGTTCGTGCCCATGAACGTAGCCTCCGACAGGTCGGCGGGAAGCGTGTTGTTGCAGTGATAATTCCCCCAGATGGTCTGGCCGCCGATGATGCCGGGCTGGTCGCGGTAGGGATAGACGCCGCCCGAAGTGTCCGCGTAGCGCGTGCAGGTCACGCCGCTCGCGCAGGGGGTGTCGTAGCCGGTCGAGAGGTAGCCTGCGCCGCCTCCGCTAGACCCTGTCCCGCCTCCGATATTGAGCCACGTCACTCCTCCGTCCGTTACTTCGCAGGCCGCTGGGGAAGACGGAGCGCAGCCGAAGGTCTGATTCCACGTAGGGGCCGAGCCGCCGCTCATGCCGCCCGAGATGGCATAGTAGTTGAAGCCACCAGCGCCGGGCACGCTTCCGTTGATTCCCGCGTTTCCGCTCGTCGGGCCGATTACGTCGCCGGTGTTGTAGGTGTGATTCGCCTGCCAGTTCCCGAGTGACGCATTCACCGTGTACACGTCAGAGAGGATGTTCGTGATGTCGGAGGAGATGGGCGTCCAGTTGATGCCACCCCCGGCGAGCGCCGTCCCGTAACTCTGTGACGACGCCTGCCCGAGCACGCGGTAGTACTGAAGGCTGATGGCCTTCCAGTGCCCGACGCCAACGACCCCGAGGTTCTCGGCGATAGTCGCCCCGCCGCGCGTGTTGTAGACCGAGTAGGTCGAACCCGCTGTGTAGAGCAGGGTATCGTAGTAATGCGCCGCGCCGAGGCAAGAGCGCCCGTAGCCCGAGTCGGTGCCGTGGTAGCCGCCGAGCTGGTCGCCGTTGATGAAGGTGTAGCGTACGGTGTAGGCGCAGCCGTTGCCGCCGTCGATGAACCCTTCTGCGCTGTTGTACAACGTGTACTCGTAGTCATCCTCGAACATCATCTGGTTAAAATTCTCGAACAGTTGCGGCGTGGCCTGCGAGAGTTCCCAGTCGTAGGCTCCGAACGTGTGGCTGTCCCCGTAGACGTAGAAGCAGTTCTTGCGCTGTCCCGAGGCCACTTCGAGTTCACAGTACGTGTGGTCAACCAACCCATACGTCTCCGCCGTGATGAGGAAGTCGCCGCCACTTCCACTTCCATTCGGTGAGTCGGCCAGAAAGTGCATGTAGTGATGATGAAGCCCGACTGTGGGGGGCGTAGAGGTTCCGCCGTTCTCGGTGCCCGCGATATTCAGGAAGCCGTGGAGCGTCGTGGCACTATTCGAGTGCAGTGTCAACCCGCTGATGTCGAGGAAGCTGGTGTTCGATACCCCGGTAATTTGAAATACGGGAATATTGGATGCTACCGCGTCCGTGAAGGTCGTGTTGTCGGTGCAGCCCGTGACCTTGAGGCCCGGATAGCCGTTGCAGTAGGTCGCTCCCTTGATGGTCGCGCCGTGTCCGGGGCTGCACCCGGTCGGCATCGCGTAGCTCACCTGCGAGGCCCATGAGGAGCTGCCGGGAGGGATGTTCACGATGTCGTCGCAGTGCGTCGCGTGGCCGAGGGCCGTCGTCACGTCACTGGAGGAGGTCGAGCAGGCATAGTAATTTGGCTGCGAACCAGGACAGGCCGGGAACATGGGGAGCGTCAGCGGCCAGGTGCCGTCCATCGAATAAAGCGCCACGCCGAAGCCGACGGGCTTCCCGGTCACGGTGGCGTTGCTGTTGTTGTCGCCGATGAGCAGGCGGCTCGGGTGGATGCCCGACGACGCGCAGGACGACGAACCGAGCAGCGTCCATGGGGTCGTCGAAGGGTCGTAGAGGTAGACGTAGTGCGAGGCCGAACCGGAGGTGCCATCGAACAGGAGCGCGATCATGTAGAGCGTGCCCGGCGTCAGGTCGTGGACCTTCTGGTTGCCGTGCAGGTGGCATTCCTGATTGAGCTGCCGGAGCGTCCCGCCACCACCCGAGTTATAGGCGTCCATCGCGTTATCGAAGTCGTCGGTCGTGCCGTTGTACCCGTGGATGGTGCCCACGTCGAGATTTGAGGTGTTCGCCGGGTCGTAGTTCGAGACGTAGGGGAAGACGACCGACAGCTTCGGGTTCGGCATGTAGCCATTCGCCGCCCCGAAGTCCCACCACGTCGACTGCGTGTCCGTCCACTTGAAGCCGGTGGTGCTGAAGTCCGCGTTCGAGTTCCCGTCGCACATCCGGCCAGTTACGTTAGTAAAGGGGTGCGAGTAGGTGGTTGAAAACGTCATGTTCGCCGCGGTGCCGTTCGAGTGCGCGTAGAAACCCTTGTAACCGAGCATCCCGTTCTGGAGGAGCGCGGCGGTGATTTGCGTTCCGTCCGACCCGGCCCAAGTAAGCGCACCCATGTTCGCGCAGGAGACGACGTTGAAGCCGAACTGGATTTGCACGTCGATTTGGACGGTATCGGCCCCCGAGAGCGTCCACGTTGGAGCGGCCCAGAGAGTCGGCCCGGTTGAGATGGTCGGGTTCTGGAAGTAATGCGCGAAGCCCCACGACGACCCGGTGCGGTCCGCGGTAAACGGTGCCGAGATGGAGCTGGCCGAGACGCCCGTGTGGACGAAGTGGAAGGAGATGTCGTTCGTGCCGCTGGTCAGGAACGGAGCCGCTGTGATGCTGCCGACGCTGGAGGTGACGAGCGAGGCGTTCGCTCCGTCGTAGCCGAGCGTCATGCTGCCGGGCGTGTAGGGCTGGTCGTATACGACGACGATCCCGCCGGTCGGGGCCTGCGCCATCGTCAGGTTGAGAGTCGTATTCTCCGCGCCGGCCGAAAGAATGTAGCCACAAAACGTGCCGCCGTTCGCGGTGCTGTTCGCGTGGCACGGGAATCCGGTGATGTAGGTTCCGCTGTTATCGGTCGAGACCACGTAAGAGTCCACGTTCGCATATCCCATGATGACGAGGAGGTCGCCCGCGCCGATGTTCGGACTGATCGAGACGGCGACCGCAGTTCCGCTGCCGGGGAGCGAGGCCGAGCCGATGAGATGGCCCGTGCCCCAGGTCTGGGCCGAGGCACCGGTCGCCGCTGCCAGGACTGCCGCGAGAGTGAGGAGGAGTCGGCGCATGGTCAGGAATGTTTGAGGATGATAACGAGGTCGTAGGCGCTCTGTCCGCTGCTGTTCCACGTCAACGACAGGCTGCCGCTTCCGGCCTGGACTTGGTAGGCCCCGGCCATTTGCAGGCCGTTCGGCGTGAGGATAGTCAGTCCGGTCCACGAGCCGCTGAAGGAAGTAACCGCTCCTGCGCGGACGACGCCGAGGGCGAGGCCGCCCGTGCTGGAGGAACTCGTGTTCGCGCCCGTGCAGGTCGTACAGAAAGCCGTGGAGACCAGACCCGGAGTGCCATCCACCGTGGTCAGCGTGTTCTGCGTGTCCCACATGTAGATATCTATTTCCTTCGTACCGCTCACAGATGTTCCCGTAATGGTCGGCGTGCAGGAGCCGGATGCGGTCGCCGCCGCAACCCACACGTACTGGTTGTTCGTTGCGTCGCTGGCCTTTGCCGCGCCCCATGTCGCGCAGCCGCTGGGGGAGCCGAGCGTCACACCCGAATCCGCTTTGACGTACAGGACAAGAGGGTCGCCCGTTGCGGCGATGGTCGGAGCCGATGGAGTGTTGCAGTTCGCAGTCGTCGGCGTCGTGCTCGCGTGCGAACCGGCGCAGTAGGTGGCGATGGTCGGAGTCGCTCCTGCTGCCGGGGTCGTGTTGGACTTGTCGCCTCCGTACTGACCGAAGGCCAGCGACGGCATCAGGAGCAGAAGGGCTAGGGCGTAGGTTCGCATGTTAGTTGATTACGATATAGCTGAAGCATACCGGGTTCGTCGAGAACGTCCCGAGTGTGATGGTGAAACTCGTCCCCGCGCTGCGAGCCGAGACGCGCGGAGCGGTCAGTGCCGAGTCCGCCGTCGTGTTGCAGGTCACCGAGAGTGCCGTCCCGAGCGTCGAGTCGGGCTGAATCTGGATGACGCTATTGGCCGTCACTGCCGTTGTCGATACGACGCAGGTACCCGTCGAGGCGTTGGTCGCGCAGGAGAAGAAGCCTGCCGGGGCCGCCGAACAAGCGACGAGGGAGGGGTTGGCCGCCGAGCCAGCCGCCGCGCATTTCGTGGCGGTGGCGTAGAGCGTGGCTGTCAGCGTCCCGCCCGAGGTCAGGGTCGCCGCCGTGGTCGCCGCCACCGTCTTGTTCCCGGTCTGATAGACAATGCCCGCCGCGCCGAGGTTCGAGGCGTCGGTGATGACGTTCGCGGCGACGACGCCGGAGTCGGCCAGGACTGCGCCTGCCGTTCCGCTGAACGAGGCCAGGTTGCCGCTGGTGTCCGAGGTCGGGCCTTGGGTGAGCGGGGCCTCCGAGCCGCCGTTCACCGACGCTTGGATGGTATGGCCGCTGTCCGCCCGGAAGTAGGTGAACCCCGCCGTGGGCGTCCATCCCGTCGAGGCGTTCTCGCCCATGCACACCCCGCCATGCGCTGAGGCTCCCATCGGAGTGCAGGAGGAACCGGCCGCGAGCGAGCCGCCGGCGGTGAGCGAGCCGGCGAGGATCATGTTGCCCGAGGAGTCGAGCGTCGAGCCGCCCGAGGGAGTCTGGATCGTCGTCGTGCCGCCGCCGGTGACGATGGCTGTGGAGGTCAGGGATCCGCCGCCGACGACAGTGACCGTGCCGCCTCCGCCGCCGCCCGAGCAGGCTGCGCCGGTGATGACCGTCCCGTTGTATTCGAGGCACTGGCCCGAGGTCGGGGCGGTGCCAAGTGCGACCGCGAGGCCCGGGAAGATGAGACCGTTCGCGTAGCCGCCCGACGGGCCCTGGCGCGCGGCTTCGGCGAGGGACGCGGGGAGCGGGGCGAGGGGGACCGCGAGCGAGGGGGATGGCGATGGTGATGGCGTCGGTGCTGGTCCGGCCCGCGAGACCGGAGCCGCGAGCAGCAGAACCGCCGCGACCGCGACCGCCGACGCGACGCCCGACCACGACAAGCGATGCGACATCAATGGCCTCCCGCGGGCGGTTTGGGCCACGGTACGACGAGGAGGTCGCATGATGCAAGGGAAATCAGCGCGAGGGCCACGTCAGTCCGCCTCCCCCTCCGCGGCAGGCGCGATCGGCGCGGCCTCCGCAGGCTCCAGTGCCCCGGCATGGCGGACCGTCGCGTTGACCGTGTGCGACACAGGAATCTTCATGGTAGGCGCGTCGTCCGTCGGCTCCGGCGCGGCAGGCATCGGCGAGGCTAGCGGCGTCAGCGGCGGTGGCGGGGGGAGGCCGACCTCGATGAAGTGGTGCCAAGGCGAGTTCGGCGGCGGTGGTGGCACAACAGGCGGCATGGGGTCCCGCGTCTGGGCCATCGGCGCTGGCCCGTACCTCGGCGCCTGCCGCTCCCGGTTCCAGTAGCGCGACCCGCACCGGGCGCAGACCAGCGGCGGGCGGTCCCGCTTCAAGGCCATCCAGTCGTGGCCGCAGCGGAGGCAATGACAGGGGATGCGCCGGGGCCGGGCGATGCGCTGGCGGATCGAGGCGATTTGACGGTTGATGGCCGCGCGCTTCCCGAGCAGCTCGCGCAGGGACTCGCGTAGGTCGGCCTGGGTCACGAAGTCTACGGTGGCGGCGGGCATCAGGCCAACTCCCGCAGGGCTTCGTCACGCGCGGCGAGCAACTCCTGCATCTGCTCGGCGCTTCCGCCAGTGTCGGGATGCCGCGAAGGAGCCAGCTCACGGAACCGAGTCTTCACCTGTTCGGCGGTGACACTCCCGCCATTGAAGTTGAGTACTTCCCGCCACGGGCGCTGCGCGATGATGCTCGCGGGCAGTTGAGCAAATCCCTGGAAGGCACGTTCGAGAATGGCCCCGCCGCCGTGACGTTCGATCGCGCGCAAGGCCGACAGGGTCGCAGCGACGGCGGCCAAGTTGTCGGCCACGCGGTCGTAGATGTCAATAGCCATGCACTGCTTCTTGCGGGAGAGTTCCCAGTAGACCGCCACGCCCGGATCCTTAGGCTCCCCTCGGTCAGAGCGCGGAAGACCGTCCAATCGGACGGGGACGTTCGTTGAAATGACAGCGTCTCCATCGCAGACGCCAAAGCAGCGTAGTTCGGCCAGCACCCGGGTCACACCATCCGCCACGGAGATGCTCGACTTCGACCCTTGCACGCTCTGCTTCAACTGTTCGTCCCATTGCTTCGAGTGCTTTCCGAATAATGCTCGACTGCGAGAAGCCGCGCGCTTCCACCCGGAGGGCCAGCAGAGCGGGTATCGCGTGAGGTCGGGCATCGGTGACGCGAGCCGTCATACCACGCAGATGCCGACGATGTCAAGCGGATTCGCGCTGCGGGCCATCCCGGCGATGCAAGCGATGGCGAATGTAAAAATTATAAAAATGAGCGCGGGGGCGGCGCGGAGGCGTCACCGTCTACCGTCGGCCCAGCGCCGGACAACTCGCCGATCCTCGACGCGGCCTAGGGGCCGGCCATTGGCGTCGGGCCGCCGGCGTCGCGCGCGGGTCCGGGGCGGGGGACGGCGCGCGGGGGGCCGGGGCCGGGGGCCGGGACGACGGCCGCGGGCGCCATGGCCGGGACGCGGGGGGGGGGGGGCTGGCGGGACATCGCGGCGGGGACGCGGGCCCGGGGGGACGCGGGCCCAGTGGTCACGGTCGCGGTCGCTGGGCCGTACGCGACCGGGACGGTCGGGCCGGGGAGGCACGGCGGGAGGCGTCGGGAGGGGCCGTATCCCGGTAACCTTTTCTCCCCATATCCGTCCTACCATATACCGTTACCTTTTGACCCTTTTCGTCACTTTTCGTTACTTCGACCACAGTTGGCCGTACTAGTACCGTTCTGGCCGTCGAGTCCGCAGCCGTCCCGCCGCGCTGGCCGATAATCGCACGCAATCCGGCGCGCCGTCGTACAATCCGCTTGACAGTGGGAGGGATGGTGGTAGGATGCGCATAGGACGTGGGAGCGTCCCAAGAGATGTCACAAACGGCGAATATCAACGTACCGTTCCGAATCACCGCAAGCGAGTCGGATCAGCACCCGGGGCTCACTTTCTGCTATGTAGACCACCCCTTGATTTCCGAATACGTTTACGCAAACTTGTCCAAAGCGCGCGAAG
>Ga0335069_10000752_pt1 | contig 52657 bp, 44 predicted proteins | sample Lox_Sample_11_FD_206714 | JGI IMG/M metagenome (GOLD analysis project Ga0335069, IMG submission 206714) | Soil microbial communities from Loxahatchee National Wildlife Refuge, Florida, United States - Lox_Sample_1.1 | ecosystem: Environmental > Terrestrial > Soil > Wetlands | place: USA... | reverse complement strand
TTGTGGCTGAATTGACTCCGCGTTTTCCGCTGCCCAAATCCATCCTGGTCTCGGATCGGAATCGCATCGATTTCCGCTGGCTCGACAACTTCTCGTGGCGTTACCGAAATCGCCTCAGCGTGGAACGTGAATTCAAGATACGCGGAGTTGTCCTCAACCCCTACGCGCGAGGTGAGGCCTACTACGACATCACCGCTGCCAAGTGGACTCGAATAGCCTGGATCGGAGGAGTCGTGATGCCAATCGGCAAACGAACCGAGATTGAACCCAGTTTCGAGCGACAAAACGTCACCGCATCGACCAATCATGTAAATGGCGTTGGGCTGACAGTTTCTCTCTACTTTTGATCTGGAACTCGCTAGAAAAAGGCCTCAAAATTCCGAAAATCGTCTGCCAGGGTCGTCTGTCGGCCGAAATCAACATCCGTCGCAGCCCATAGCCGCTCCATCGAGGTTGGGGCATAGCATTCACAGAATCCCTGCCGCGACGAAATATGGCGTGCTAAGGGACGGCCACTAACGCCAATACCTGACCGCCCCACTAATCAAGCTAAGAAGAAATGAAGTGGACACTCACACATATCGCTTTCGTTACCTTCATCGCAGAGTGTTCCTCCGACCCAGAGAACGAAAAGCCCGCATCCGCTTTGCAGGCCGGGCTCGAAAAGAGGTGTCTGACTCGATGGCGGGGTGTCGAGCAATGAGCGTAATCCGGATTTTTCACCAAAACGGCTTGAAGGAATGGCTCCTCAGGTAGGACTCGAATCCACGACGAAACGTAATTAGAACGGCATGCAAGCCCGCGGATGGCACCGAAGGCACTGCAAAGCACTGATAATCCCGCAAGCAGAGCGCAGAATAGAGCGCAAAAAGGGTCAATAAGTGTAATCAGGATTTTTCGCCAATCATGGCAAGGGTGCTCGTGATCTCCGCGCGGGCGCAAGTCCCCGGGTTCCATATAGGATGATCGTTTCGGAGCAGGACGAATCGATGTCGAAGCCCACACTGATTGGCGCGCTTGCTGTTCTCGGAGTCGCAGGTGTTCTCGTCGCCTTGTGGATCGACCGATCACAGAAGCCCGAAAATCTCCAGCTATCCAGCCAGCAATGGCGTGAGGATCTGCAATTTCTCGCTCGTGAGTTGCCCAAGCGACACGCGAACGCATTTCACTTCACGCAACGTGAGCGTTTCGAGAAAGCTGTCGCCGTCCTTGATGCGCAGTTAGAACACGCCGATTCCGACACGGCGTGGGTCGGGCTACAGCGCATTGTCAGTCTCGTAGGTGATGCCCATACTTATCTTCAGACGCCTCAGGACTCCGCTTCCGATCTCCCGCTCGATATTGCTCGCTTCGGAGACGATTACCGAGTTGTCAGTGTGGATCCGGAGTTGAAGGACAGCCTCGGCGCTCGGGTCGTTCAAGTCGGAGATCTACCAATCAGCCGAGCAGCCGAATTGTGTAGCGAGCTATTCTCACGCGATGAAAACCCAGATGCTTCAGCTTCTTTCGTCAACAATGCCCTCACATCCGGCGGTACTCTGCATGGACTGGGTATCACGAATAACCGGAATCTCGTGCGTTATACGCTGGTTGACGACACGGGCCGCGAGTTCGTGGTAGACGCGCACTCGTCGGCAAGCGACGCGGCACCGGTGAGGGCGTTCAACGAGATGCCGCTCTACATGCAGAACCCGGAGCAGCCGTTTGCATGCAAATATCTGGTCGACGCGGCAACCCTCTACTGCAATGTCCGCACCGTCCGTGATCTTCGTAAGCCAGCCGCTGACATGTTGAACGTCATTCGCGAGAAGAATCCCGATAAATTGGTCATTGATCTACGACAGAATCGGGGTGGTGACTACACGGTTGGCGAAAAGTATTTGGTCAAGCCAATCCGTGCGCTTACATCGCTCAACAAGAAAGGCCATCTCTTTGTACTTATCAGCGCGGACACGTTCTCCGCCGCCATGAACAACGCGGCCCAGTTCCGCTCGCAGACAGCAGCGCTTCTAGTTGGACAAGAGATCGGAGAAAAGCCCAACAGTTATCAGGAACCTCGCAGCATGACTTTGCCCAACTCACACCTGACGGTCCGATACTCGACGCGCTTTTACCGATTTGCTCCTGATGGAGTCAATGCGATTCAACCTGACCACGAGGTTGTCCCCACCTGGGCTGACTACAAAGCCGGATCAGACCCCGTTCTCGCCTGGGTTCTGAAATATCCCGTGCCCTAGAATCATTACCTTCGCTAGCGGAGCGTCGTTCCATGAGCCGATTCTAGCTGGGGTATGGTTGGCGAAATCAGGCGATTACACTCATTGACTCCTTGGTCGCCCAAAGAACAATGCAATCGCTTGACAGCCCACGAAATATTGACGGCGGCTACGCAGAAACGCTCGCGCAGCCCAGCTAAAGGCCGTTTGCCCGAAACGGTCAATACTTCGCCCATCCGTGCGGGGCTCAATTGGTTCGCCCGACTCTCTTGATCTGGGACGGCCCCACATAGAGAAAACACAACGTAGTCTGCCAAACTGCCATTGTGAGGCCTCACGAGCACTGCCACTGCCGGATTTTTCACCAAAACGGCTTGAAGGAATGGCTCCTCAGGTAGGACTCGAACCTACAACCCTCCGGTTAACAGCCGGATGCTCTGCCATTGAGCTACTGAGGAATATCGCTCTCACCTGCAGGGCGCAGGTCAGTGCTGCAACTTGAAAATCATATCATTAGCGCTGCTCAAGTGAAAACCGAAAGTGCGTCCGTCTACCCGGACGTAACTGGCTCGCGGATGCAGGCTTGTGGAGCGCCGTTGCGCTTTGGAATGGGCAGAGCGCTCTCCGAGAGTTGAGCAAGCGTTCCGCTGTTTCGCCTGCAGCCAGCGCTGCCGGCGAAGACAAGCCTGTTCGTCAAAGGCGCCTGAGGCGAACAAGCCTGAGAATCGCATCAGAACGAGCATCCTGAGAATCAAGCATAAAGACCAAGGCTGAAAATCAAGCATGAAGACCGACCCTGAGAATCAAGAATCCTAAGAATAAAGAGTGATCGTCCGTCTGCGAACACCTCGCCAATCGAGCCATCCCGCGCCCAGGTCCCGATTTGAGATCGATTTCGTGTTTTTTCTTGCTAACCTATTTCTTTCCTTGGAAGTCTGTAGTCGGTGAGGTGTCCCATGGCAGGAGGCCGTGCTGTGTTCTCGTTCTCTGCTTTGCTTTTGGCAGTCTCCATCGTTGGCTGCGCCAGCCTCTGGGCCGAAGACCACAACTCAACCACGCCTGCGGCGCCCCCGAAGGCGAAGGTCGCCCCCGTCGAAGACAATCTGCACGGCCACACGATTGTCGACAATTATCGGTGGCTGGAAGATTCGAGCAGTCCTGAAACAAAGGCGTGGGTCAACGAAGAGCTCGCCTACACGCGCGGCGTGCTGGACGCGTTACCGGGACGCGAGAAGATTCAAAAGCGACTGGAGCAGTTGCTCACCATCGGCAACATCACCCCGCCGCAACTGGCGGGCCCGTACTACTTCTATACGCGCCGCGAGGGGATGCAGAACCAGCCCGTACTGTACGTACGGGAAGGGCTCGATGGAAAAGACCGGGTGTTGCTGGATGCTAACCAACTGGCGGCGGATGGCACGATCGCCCTCGACTGGTGGTATCCCTCAGAGGACGGAAAATACGTGGCATACGGATTGTCGCCGAGCGGTTCGGAAATGAGCACGCTGCACGTGATCGAGACGGCGAACGGGAAGAAGCTTTCCGATGAAATCGAGCGGACGCGCGCCGCCAGCATTGCCTGGAAGCCTGACAATTCGGGCTTCTACTACACCCGCTACCCCAAGAAGGGCGAAGTGCCAGACGGCCAGGAGATGTACAACCGACATGTGTTTTACCACGTGTTGGGAGGCGATCCAGCGAAAGACCCGTTGATTTTCGGGAAGGGTCTGGATCCTGAGCATTGGCCGAACGTCAATTTGAGCGAAGATGGCCGCTGGCTTCTGATCGATGTGTCAGAAGGCTGGACGAAAACCGAACTGTATCTCGAGGATCTGAAAGCCGGGACGCCGCCCGTCAGGATTACCGACGGCAAAGAAGCGCTCTACAGCGGCGAGTTTCTGGAAGGCAGGTTTTACATCACAACCAATGAAGACGCGCCGCGATACCGGGTTTTTGTCGCGGAAGCCTCCAATCCAGCGCGCGAAAATTGGAAGGAGATCATTCCTCAAAGCGACGCTGTCCTGCAGGGCGCGGCAGTTTTTGGGAAAAAGCTGTTTGCGCAGTACGAGCACAACGCAAGCTCGCAGCTCAAGATCTTCTCGACGGATGGCAAGCTGGAAAGGGAGGTGCCTTTACCAGCCATTGGGACTGTCTATGGTTCCGGCGGCAAGTGGAATCGCAAAGAAGTTTTCTACGGCTTCCAGTCCTTCACCTTTCCCCCATCCATTTATCGGTATGACCTGAGTGGTGGGGAATCAAGCCTTTGGGCCAAGGTGGAGGCGCCCTCCATCGAGCCGTCTGCATATAGCGTCGATCAAGAATGGTACGCATCGAAAGATGGCACGAAGATCCCGATGTTCATCGTGTCGAAGAAAGGGTTGGTGAAGGACGGACACAATCCTACGTTGCTTACAGGCTACGGCGGCTTCAATGTAAGCCTCACGCCGGCCTTCAGCCGGACCGTCTATCTTTGGATGGAACACGGCGGGGTCTACGCGGTTGCCAACCTCCGCGGTGGTGCTGAGTTCGGCGAAGACTGGCATCGTGCGGGAATGCTCGAGAAAAAGCAGAATGTCTTCGACGACTTCATTGCCGCCGGCGAATACCTGGTCGCGCAGAAATACACAGACCGCGATCATCTGGCGATCCAAGGTGGATCGAATGGTGGCTTGTTGATGGGGGCGATGATCACCCAACGGCCGGATCTTTTCCGCGCGGTTGTGTGCCAGGTGCCCTTGCTGGATATGCTCCGTTATCAGAATTTCCAGATTGCTAAGCTTTGGATTCCGGAGTACGGCTCGTCGGACGATCCCAAACAATTCGATTGGCTCTACGCCTATTCCCCGTATCACCATGTCAGGGCTGGCATGGAGTACCCATCCATCCTTTTTATGACGGCCGATACGGACACCCGGGTCGACCCAATGCATGCCAAGAAAATGGCAGCCCTGATGCAGGCCGAGGCGAAAAATGGCGCGAGCAAGGAGCGGCCGATCCTGCTGCGGATCGAGAGCAAAGCGGGCCACGGAGCAGGCAAACCGGTCACCAAGCAGATCGAGGAGAGTACGGATGTTTACTCCTTCCTGTTCTGGCAGTTAGGGATGCAGCCCTAAGCCCGCTTTAGCGAATCGATTTTCTTCGGCTCCGAGAGGAGGCCCTACCCAGGTGGGTTTGACCTCGCCTCGCGGCCATGCTATAAAACGCTGTTTTGTGTCGGAGCCTGTCCAGGGACCGGTAATGCCCCCTCCCATGGTCGTCCGGCGCAATCCAATCCGACGCGGCCAAGCTCATCACTCCTTTGCTGGTCTTGCAGTGGAAGCGTGTTCGGAACACCGGCAATGCGCTTTTCCGCTCCGTGCACTCTCGGGTGCAGTGGCGGCGCTCGCCGGAACGAAATGCGTAGACACGTATTGATCCCTCATAGCTCATGATCCTCGGAGGACTCCTTATGCGCACCTGGACTGCTCAAGCTGCGTCCCTAGGCTGCCGATTTCGCAAGACCTTGCTTGTTTTGGCCGCAACGGTTTTCGCCACCGCCGTATCCGCACTGGCTCAGCCGGCTGAAAGCGCAGGCGGAGAAGCCAACCTGCACTTACCCGATTTGTCGCAAGTCGCCTTCGTCGGTGGCATCGACGGCCACAAGCTCCTCATGGTTGGCCTGCTTTTCTGCCTGTTCGGGCTGGGGTTCGGATTAGTGATCTTCACCAAGCTCAAGAATCTTCCCGTCCATCGCAGCATGCTCGAGATTTCTGAGCTGATTTACGAAACCTGCAAGACGTACCTCGTGACCCAGGGCAAGTTCATCATGGTTCTCTGGGCATTTATTGCGGTCATCATCGCGGCCTACTTCGGATGGCTGGCCCCCGTGCCGAACAAGCCGGTGAGCGTCACCCTGCCCATCATTCTGGCCTTCAGCCTGGTGGGGATCGCCGGCAGTTATGGCGTTGCCTGGTTCGGCATTCGCGTGAACACCTTTGCCAATTCCCGCACGGCGTTTGCCGGCCTCCGCGGAAAACCTTATCCCATTTATCAAATCCCGCTGGAAGCCGGCATGAGCATCGGCATGATGTTGATCTCGGTCGAATTGCTCATCATGCTCTTCATCCTTCTCTTCGTTTCGCCGGACTACGCAGGGCCGTGCTTCATCGGATTTGCGATCGGCGAATCGCTAGGAGCAGCCGCGCTGCGTATTGCCGGCGGCATCTTCACCAAGATTGCCGACATCGGCGCCGACCTCATGAAGATCGTCTTCAAGATCAAGGAAGACGACGCTCGTAACCCCGGGGTGATCGCCGACTGCACCGGCGACAACGCCGGCGATTCGGTCGGGCCTTCGGCGGACGGTTTTGAAACCTACGGTGTCACGGGCGTGGCGCTCATCACCTTCATCTTGCTTGCGGTGAAGAGTCCAACCGTCCAGGTCCAGCTTCTGGTTTGGATTTTCGTGATGCGCATCATGATGCTGGTCGCGAGCGCGCTCGCCTACTTCGTCAACAGCGCCTGGGCGAAAGGGAAGTACGCCAACTCCGACGTGATGAACTTCGAGGCGCCCTTAACCTCGCTGGTCTGGATCACCTCCATCGTCTCCATTGCCTTGACCTACCTGGTTTCTTACTTCATCATTCCCGACCTCGCTGGGGACACTTCGCTCTGGTGGAAGCTGGCCTCCATCATCTCTTGCGGCACGCTGGCTGGTGCCGTCATTCCGGAACTGGTCAAAGTCTTTACCTCAACCGAATCTCGCCACGTTCGCGAAGTCGTGAAGTCAGCCCAGGAGGGCGGGGCATCGCTCGGCATTCTTTCCGGCTTTGTGGCCGGAAATTTCTCCGCCTACTGGCTGGGGATGTCGATGGTCATTCTCATGTCGATTGCCTACTACTTCAGCACCATGGGACTGGCGGCGCTGATGGTCGCTTCGGCGGTGTTTGCCTTCGGCCTGGTCGCTTTCGGATTCCTGGGCATGGGGCCGGTAACCATCGCCGTCGATTCCTACGGCCCGGTGACCGATAACGCGCAATCGGTCTACGAACTCTCGTTGATCGAGCAGGTGCCGAACGTCGAACGCGAAATCAAGCAACAGTTTGGCTTCGACGTTAACTTCGAGCGCGCCAAACATCTTCTCGAAGAAAACGACGGCGCCGGAAACACCTTCAAGGCAACCGCCAAACCGGTCTTGATCGGAACCGCGGTGGTCGGCGCGACCACGATGATCTTCTCGATCATCATGGCACTCACCAACGGCCTTACCACGAACGTCAACAATCTTTCGCTGTTGCATGCTCCCTTCGTGCTCGGCCTCATCACCGGCGGCGCCATGATTTACTGGTTCACCGGCGCGTCCACCCAGGCGGTCACCACCGGCGCTTATCGTGCCGTCGAGTTCATCAAGGCAAACATCCGGCTGGAAGGCGTGGAGAAAGCCTCAGTCGAAGACAGCAAGAAGGTGGTCCAGATCTGCACGCAGTACGCGCAGAAGGGGATGTTCAACATCTTCCTGGCCGTGTTCTTCGGCACGCTGGCCTTTGCTTTCGTCGAGCCCTTCTTCTTCATCGGCTACCTGATCTCGATTGCCATCTTTGGCTTGTACCAGGCGATCTTCATGGCCGATGCGGGCGGTGCCTGGGACAACGCCAAGAAGATCGTCGAGGTGGAACTCAAACAGAAGGGAACCGAACTGCATGCGGCTACGGTCGTGGGTGACACAGTAGGCGATCCGTTTAAAGATACGTCCTCGGTGGCCCTGAACCCGGTCATCAAATTCACGACGCTCTTCGGATTGCTGGCCGTGGAACTGGCCGTATCTCTCAGCGACAAAGCGGTCCTCAGCAACGTCCTCGCTCTAGTCTTCTTCCTGATCTCGGTAACGTTCGTGTATCGCTCGTTCTACCGTATGCGGATTGGTGCTGACGATGTGAAGCGGTTGGAAGCGCGTGCCAGCTGAAGAGTGAGCCTGGTGACTTAGTGGACGCCATCCGCGCATGCGGATGGCGTTCTTCTTTGCGAAGAACCATCGCCGGGCGATTACTTTTCATCGTAATTTTCGGTGAGCGATCTCAGAAACGCTGCTAGCGGCCTTACGTCCTCATCCGTCAACGAAATCGCCTGAAACTCCGGCGGCGCGTTGCGCAATTTGCCCCGCTGCGCCCGCCGGGAGCTTCGCAGGTAAAACTCCACGGCACCCTCTAGCGTTTCCTGGCTTCCGTTGTGAAAGTACGGATCAGAGTCTTCCAGGTCGCGCAGCGTCGGCGTCTTAAACCGCGCGATGGTGCTCGCCAGCACCGGATCGCTCTCGCAGTTCCCAGCCCGGCATAGAAGTCCTCTCAACCGAGCTTGCGGCGACGGCATGTCCGGATTCAGATACACATTCCAGAGGCCGAGATCCGCGGCGTCTGACGCAGAATCGGCCGCCCGGCGAAAGTGTTCGGTCGCTGCTGGATGACGCGCCGTTTGCGGCAGAAAGCGATCGTAGTTGCGATTCCGTTCCTGCAACCCGGGGATCGGAAGCCGCAGGAATGCACCCTCGCCGTGACCCGCGTCGAACTCCTCCTGAGAGACCCCGGTGTTGTGAAAAGAGAAATCGGTGAATTGCGGAGGCCTGTGGCAGGCCGCACAATTGCCGGCGTGCTGTCGTTCGTTTCCGCTCGAAGCACGCAGAAAAATCAGAAGCCCCTTCAGTTCCTCGGACGAAAAGCGAAACGGCTGCGCGTGATACCGAAATTGCCGCTTGCTCTCGTCCACCCACACCGGATTGCGCAAGCCTTCCACCGCGACGCGTAGCCGGCGCACGTACTGCGCCGCGCTCTCCTTTTCTCGCGCACGTTCGGGGAGATGGTTGAGCCGCAGAAACGCATCGTACGGAGACCCGACATAACGTCCCGCCGCGTCCTGCTGAAATTGCAGTCCTGCCATGTAAACCGCGATGCACTTCGAGACGAGTCTGAGAATTTGCGCATCACTCGCTTTTGTGACGTCCAGGCGATCGGCTCGTGGGATGCGCAGGTATGGCGGAAGCAGCGGATCGGCGCCAAGAAAAAGCTGACGGTAAGAAAACAACTCCGTGCCTTCTTTCGCTACTTCGCTCGACCCGTCATCCTCTCGAATCACGCGGCTGATGTGAGCCACCGCCTGCTGCTGAGGAGCCCATCCGAAATTTCGCCCGACGAGGGTCGATGCCACCAACTCCTCCGCCGTCGCGAATTCTCCATCAAAATGGAGCAACGCCGATGAGCCATGTGTCCTTAGCGAACCAACCATCGGCATGGCATTGCGCGGCGTCGTCGAGAAACCATTGAGCGTACGCGGAAGCGCGCTCCGCCGCGAGAAATCGGAATACGTGCGATTCCCTCCACCGGTTTCCCCAAGAAACTCCGCCACGAAATGGCAGGAGCGGCAGTTCATGGACTCACCCGCGAACGGCCCAGCCAGGCTTCCGCGAACCGTAGCAGTCGTCTCGACGGCGGGGTCGCCCGCGCTCAGCGGTTCATTGATGTCCACCATGTGCGCGGCGAAATATTCCGCGAAGCGCGTATCGAGAAACAGTCGTTCACCAATGAAATCTTCCGCGGGACGCGAAGGCGAGGGAACCGGAACCTGAGGTGGGCCGCTTGCCCAGCCGACCGCTGCTAAGGCGAGAGTAACTGCCAGGCGACCAAAGGCAAGCCGGCGCAGATCAGGTCGCGTCGCTGCCAGTTTCTTCACTCGACTGAGCCTTTCAGAAAACGATCTCGGGGAAATGATCTGTTGAAGTCGCCCTTGGATTACCAGGCGTTGCGCGATTCCGATTGCGTCAAATGCAAACCGGTTGCAGATACGCAGGAAGCCGCTGATAAGTTACGCATTGGCAGCGCGGCAGGATCCGCAATATCCGCCGACTTCCAGTCGAGTTACGACGATGTGGAAAGCGCAGTCGCGCTGGATTTGGCCTTTCAGGCGATCGAACAGCGCGCTTTCAAACTCGGTGATTTTGCCGCAGCGCAGGCACGCCATGTGGATATGGTCGCGCTGCGGACGCCGTTCATAGAAATGCTTCTCCCCCTGCAAGTGCATGAGATCGAGCTCGTCGATCAGGCCATGGCGCTTGAGCAGGTGGAGGGTGCGATACACCGTCACCCGGTCGATCTGCGGATCGATGCGCCGCGCCTTGCGCAGGATCTGGCTCGCGTCCAGGTGTTGTTGCGCGGTTTCGACGACGCTAAGAATGGTTCGGCGCTGGCGCGTCATGCGCAGGCCTCGGGACATCAGTTCCGCCTGCAGGCGCCCGGGAACTTCAGTTTCTGGAAGTGGCATACCGGCTCCAGTTGCATCCCAGTTGCAACTAGAGAGTATACCGCACTCACGCCTCCCGCGCTGTGAGGTTTGAAAATTGCCCTAGTTGCCCTTCATTTTTTCGCGCACGCTGTGCGCCAGCTTCTCGATCTCTTCGGCTTTCTTGATCACATCCATCGAGAGCGTGTTCTCCGTGCTTTTATCCACGTTCTCTTTTAGTTGTGTCGCGAGCTCGAGCAATTTATCGGTGTCACGTTGGATGGCCGCCTGGCGTTCGTGATTGGCTCGCTTAGCCATGTCGCGCTCGGCTTTGTTCCGGGCTTCGTCATCATCCGACGGAACGACGGGGCGTGTCGGGTCCTGAGGGGGGGCGGTTTGACGCTGCTCAAACGCAAGGGAGGAATGGATTAGAACGAAGCCCAACATGCAGGAAAGGATGGTTTTCGATACCACGTCACACCTCGATGTGCGTGCGACGCGCCGGCAAGCGCCAAGACCGGCTACGACCGCTACACGGTATTATCCCGCGACCTGGCCAGCGATGGCGAATGCGAAATCAGGATAGGAGTTTATGTTCTGGACTTAGGAGACCAGCTCGACCGTGATCTGTTTCTTGCCTGCATCCAGCGTTTTGATCCGGAAATTGCGCACCTGTCCGGCACGAGCAGATTCCACCTGTTTTGTAGCCGTCGAACCTGCGCCTTTCCACCGCGCTTGTAACATCGAAGTGAGAGAAGACAAGTCGGTTTTTCCAGCCTGCGGCGCGCCTTCCGCATCGTGCGCTCGCCCCGCGGTCCCAGCCGACAATTGGCAGGTGGCCACAATGCCTTCGCCCAACTCAACCCGCGCCGTGCGTCCGTCGCTGTCGATAATCCGCCCGCTGACCTGGTCACCGGGCTTGCGCTCCGCCAGATATTCGTCCAGTCCGGTCGGCACGAGTTGCTTCATGCCCAGCCGTACCTGGCGCTTCTCGGTATCGATCGCCAGCACCTGCGCCTTCACGATCTGACCAGCGCGCAACATGTCTTGTGGATGATTCAGCCGGCGCTCCTCCGTGATGTCGCTAATGTGAACCATGCCCTCAATGCCTTCCGCGATCTGCACGAAGGCGCCGAACTTCGTGAGGCTCATAATGGGTCCTTCCACTTGCGACCCCACGGGAATTTTCTGCGCCAGGTCGGCCCACGGATTTCCCAAAGCCTGCTTCAGACCCAGCGAAAGGCGCCGTTCCGCGGCGTTGACCGAGAGAATCACCGCTTCCACGGTGTCTCCGGGTTTGAGCACGTCAGATGCGGCGCGGATCTTCTTCGTCCACGACATCTCCGAAACGTGAATCAGGCCCTCGATGCCGGGCTCGAGTTCGACGAACGCGCCGAAATCCATGACTCGCGTGACCGTGCCATGTGCACGATCCCCGGGATGGTATTTCCCGCCGACCGCATCCCAGGGATGCGGAAGAAGCTGCTTAAGTCCGACCGAGATGCGCCGCTTGCCGCCTTCTTCGGACATCTTGAGAACTTTGGCTTCGACTTCCTGCCCAACGCTGAGCGCGTCCGCAGGCTTCGCGATGCGCGACCAGCTGATATCGCTCACGTGCAGCAGCGCATCGGTGCCTCCAATATCCACGAAAGCACCGTAGTCGGTCAGGCTGCGAACTGTTCCGCGCACGTCGTCGCCTTCCTTCAGTTCCGAGTAGCGCCGGTCGCGGTTGGCGCGTTCCTCCTCTTCCAAAACAATACGGCGGTCGACCACGCAATCTTCATCGGCGGCATCAAGTTTCGTGATGCGGCAACGAATTTCCGTGCCGACCAGTTTCTCCATCTCGGCGGCGTCGCGCGTCCCGGTGCGCGAAGCAGGGAGGAAAGCCCGCACGCCCACATCGACTGTCAGGCCGCCTTTCACCGCGCCGGTCACGTTGCCCATAATGGTGGTTTTGTCGGCGAAAGCCCGTTCGAGCGCAGGCCAGTCCGTGGGCGTCGCAATGCGCGTGCGCGAGAGTTCGTAGTAGCCCTCAGGACTGCGGCCCTTGATCGACACCAGCAGCTTGTCGCCAGGCTTGGGCGGTTTTTTCGCGTTCTCGAAGATCGAAAGCGGCAGGATGCCCTCTGACTTGAAGCCGATGTCGAGGATGAGCGAGTCAACCGTGATGGAGACGATGGTTGCTTCGATTTGCTGCCCCGGTTCCGGCTTGCGGTGCGTCTTCTCGAACTGGGCTAGAGCGTCGCCAAAAGATTCAGTTTCGGGCGTAGTCTGAACGTCGCGTGCGTTGGGATCGGGCATGGCTGGATGAGACCTTCGAGGACTTCGACCAATCAGCATAGCAGAGTGGCGAGTAGCGAGTTCTGAGCAAAGCCGAAGGGTCAACCACGGCGAGATTCAGGGGCCTGTTGGTGTTGACGCGGCTTTCGCCACTCTGGCGTTGTGTGTATGTGCAGCGTAGAGTATGGTTGCGATGGATAGCAAGGTCGTCAGCCGGGAATTGTGGAAGGTGGTTCGCCCTGTCCTTAAGGGCGCGGGATGGACTTCCTTTGCTGGTCGCACAGCTAGAAGGTTCAGTGATCGACGCATTGATGTCGTCAATTTTCAATCATTCAACAGCTACCTAGCTTCGGCAATTGGCACCACGACATACTCTTTCTCTATTCGGCTGGGTTGTTTTTTCCCCGCAATACCCCACTCAGGCATCAAGGTTAAACAGGGACTGCTCAATCCCGCCGAGCATCACTGCCAATTGCGTTACACAATCCACAAGAAGTTCTCACAGCCTGAATGTGCAAGAACAGATGTGTTCTACGTCGATCCCAAAGGTAAATATCTCGCAACTGTTGTGGAAGCGGTGCGACAAGACATCTCCACTGAGGCCCTATCGTGGTTTCGACGTTTCAGCGATATGCAAGAGGTACTCCGCACCCTCATGGAAGACGACGAGAGTATGGAAGGCACTTGGGGCTTCGGAGCTAAACCTAGCCCGGCAAGAAATCTATATACAGGTTACGTCGCTCTCGCTCTAGGCAAAACTCCGCTAGCGGCAGAGCACTTGAGGCAAGCGGCCCTTTCGCCCTCATACGCCTGTTTCCGTGAGCGGATCGCAGCAGAGCTCTCGAGCGTCAAATAGCCTTCCCGGTCGATTGCTGAAAATTCCGATTTCAGTCGACGGCGGGCAAAACCACAGTTGTTCGGCTATCTGTCGAATGCTAGGACTCGCTCACTCTACCCTAGCCCGCCCGCTTCTTGCCCTCCGTCATCACCGATCGCAAAACCCGATTCATGCGCGTCTGGTAGCCCGGCCCTTTCGATCTAAACCAGTCCACCACCTCCGCATCCACGCGCAACGAGATCCTCTCTTTGCGCGGACGGTGCCAGCGCGACTCCGCCCTTGTCTCCTCTTGCGCGGCCGACAGAAAGTCATCCTCCACCGACCCGCGCAGTTCGATCCATTCAGTCGGCCGGGGCCGCGACTCTCGTGGTTTTTTCGTGCCCCCAGGCCTCGTTTTGTCAGCTTTTGCTTTCCGGGCTGCGGGCTTACGCCGCTTTGTTTCCTTGAGCTTAGCTGTCATAACAGGATTGTTCAGCCGTAAACGTCATGACGAAGTGTTCCCGCGGGAACCTAACGTCATCACAGAAATGTCAGCACAACCAAAACCCATCCAGTCGCACGCCTGCGCCCTACGCCCGCGCGAGCAGGCTCAGTGCCCGCCGCCGCTGATCTCGCGCACGATGTCACCCACAAACTTCTTGGCGTCGCCGAAGAGCATCAGGTTGTTGTCGAGGTAGTAGAGCGGGTTGTCGATGCCAGCGAAGCCTGGGTTCATGCTGCGCTTGATGACCATCACGGTGTGCGCCTTGTCGACATCGAGGATGGGCATGCCAAAGATCGGACTCGTCTGGTCCGTCCGCGCGGCAGGGTTCGTCACATCGTTCGCGCCAATGACGAGCGCCACGTCGGTGGCCGGGAAGTCGCCGTTGATGTCTTCCATGTCGATGAGCCGGTCGTAGGGGATGTCGGCCTCGGCGAGCAGCACGTTCATGTGGCCGGGCATGCGGCCCGCGACCGGATGGATCGCGAAGCGAACGTCGACACCTTTTTTGGAGAGGCCATCGTACAGCTCGCGCACTTTGTGTTGCGCCTGCGCGACCGCCATCCCGTATCCGGGAACGATGACGACTTTGTTGGCGGCCGAAAGTATGGCGCCCGCCTCCTCAGCGGTCGCGCTCCGAACGGTGCGTTGTTCTTGAGCGGCCGCTGCCGAAGCCTGCACTTGTCCAAAAGCACCAAAGAGAACGTTGGTGAACGATCGGTTCATCGCTTTCGACATGATGATCGAGAGGATGAGGCCGGAAGATCCGTCGAGCGCGCCGGCGATGATCAGGAGTTTGTTGCTGAGAACGAAACCCATGGCCGCGGCCGAAAGGCCAGCGTAGGAGTTCAAGAGCGAAATGACGGTAGGCATGTCGGCGCCGCCGATCGGAATGACCAGCAGCACGCCGAACACCAGCGCAATGGCGACCATGAAGGGATAAAGCGCTTTGGCTTCGGGATGAAGAATCAGGTACACCCCGATCACGATCGCGACGGCCAGCAGAACGAAATTCACGAGATTCTGGCCGCGGTAGGTAATGGGACGCTGCGGGAGAATCTCCTGCAGCTTGCCGGCAGCCATCAGGCTGCCGGTGAAAGTCAGGCCGCCGAGAATGACCTCCATGGAAAGGACGGCCATCATGAAGGGTTTGATATCCGGGGTACGCAGGTAGAACTCGGCGGTGCCCACGAGCGTCACGCAGAATGCCCCGAAGGCGTGACTGAGCGCCGTCCGCTGTGGAACAGCAGTCATCGCGACGCTGCCCAGCGGCACGCCAATGATGGTTCCAAGCACCAGCGCGATGAAGATCCACTTGTAATCGGTATACCCGCCACGTAAGAGCGTGCCGACGATGGCCAGCAGCATTCCGATTTCGCCGGCCCAGATGCCGTGGCGCGCAGTCGTAGGAGAACTCAGCCACTTGAGAGAAAGGATGAAAAGGGCGCTAGCAATGAGGTACGTAACTTCGATGATGTAGGGACTTGCCGCGAGATCGTTCATAGGAATTATTGCTTCGGATTCGGACGGCTGGACTTGAACATCTTGAGCATGCGGTCGGTGATCAGAAACCCGCCAACGATATTGCTGGTGGCAGCGATGACGGCCAGAATGCCGAGCGTGTGGGCGAGTGGGCTCTTATTCTCGCCGACCAGCACGATGGCGCCCACGACGGCGATTGCGTCGAGGGCATTGGTGAGCGACATCAGTGGCGTGTGCAGCAAGGGCGACACCCGGCGGATGACTTCGAAACCAATGAATCCCGCCAGCATGAAGATGAAAAGCCCATTGATAAAGAGTTCGCTGTTCATGATTAGCTTCTTGCTCCTAGCTTCTAGCTACTAGCTCTTAGCGCTAGCTTCTGACGTCCGGCAGTGCCGGTTCGAACACGCTTTTCCTAGTTGGCCGCGACCGGCGCCGGCATTCCGAAGAACTCGCGCACCCGCGGCTGGACGATCTCGCCGTTGTGCGTGAGCAAAGTCTCGCGAATGATCTCATCCTGCAGGTTGAGATTGAGTTTTTGGTCTTTCACCAGGAGCATGAGGAAATTGGTTACGTTCCGGGCATACATCTGGCTGGCGTGATAAGGAACGCCGCTGGCCACGTTGATCGCTCCAATGATGGTCACATCATGCGCCACGATGGTTTTCCCGGGCTGCGTGACCTCGCAGTTTCCTCCGCGTTCAGAAGCGAGATCGACTATCACGGATCCGGGCGCCATGCCCTTGACCATGTCCTCGGTGACGAGCACGGGCGATTTCTTGCCGGGAATGACGGCTGCGGTAATGACGACGTCGCTCTCTTTTACGACCTTGCCCAGAAGTTCGCGCTGCTTGCGATAAAAATCTTCCCCTTGCGCGGTCGCATAACCGCGGGCATCCTGTGCGTTCGAGGCTTCGATGGGGAGCTCCACGAACCGGCCACCGAGGCTCTGCACTTGTTCCTTGGCTGCGGGCCTCATGTCGTAGGCAGAGGAAACAGCGCCCAACCGCCGGGCCGTGGCAATGGCCTGCAGACCTGCAACTCCGCATCCAATCACAAAGATTCGGGCCGGGGTGATCGTGCCAGCCGCGGTCGTCATCATGGGGAACAGACGCGGATGATGGTCAGCTGCCACCAGCACGGCTTTGTAGCCGCAGACCGTGCCCATCGACGAGAGTGCATCCATGCTTTGAGCACGGGTCGTTCTCGGCATGAGTTCGATCGAGAACGAAGTGGCACCGCGATCCGCGACCGCCTGAACGACTTCCTTCGTGCCAAATGGCCGAAGGAAGCCGATCAGGACTTGGCCCTTTCGCAAGAGGGGAAGATCACGTTCGCCGGTAATGTCGTTCGAGCCGAAGGAGAGGACCTGCACGATGATGTCTGACTGGGCAAATACCGTCGCCCGGTCGGGCGCGATCTTTGCTCCTTTCTCAGTAAACTGCGAGTCAGGGTATCCGGCGTGCTGGCCTGCATTGGTTTCGACGAGAACCTCAAAACCGGCTTTGATGAGGGTAGGAATCACTAAAGGAACAAGGGCAACGCGCCGTTCCTGAGGATAGCTTTCTGCGGGAATGCCGATAATCACAAGTGGTCCCTCGTTCAGACCTTTTCAGTGACGGACCGATCATTCTACTCGGGGTGGCAAGAGCTTGGCGTGGGCGCCGTCACAAAACCGTGTGACGGCCATTACGCTTGCGGTGCTCCGTGGTAAGGGAAGGAATTCGCATTCCGTTTCGAGGCTGCGGTCTACGCTAACGAGTAAGGTGGCATGGGAGGTTGGAGCGGAGTCTGACCATCTCATGAAAATTTCTGCCGAGTGCCTTAACCGTGAATTAACAGGAACCCGTGGCGCCCCGCTGCGATCTGAAAAAATAGTTTCGTGAGCGAGCGAAAAGACATCCAGCTAATTACGAACGGGAGCATGGAACAGAAGAATACCTGCATGAATACGATTGTCGACCCGCATCCCAGTCCAGCCACCACCTTGAAAACCAAGCAAGTCCTTGAACTGGAGAACGTCACCAAGGAATACGTGGCAGAGGGACAGCCCGTGCGCGCGTTGGCGGGAATCAGTTTGCACGTGCAGGAAGGATCCTTCCTCGCGATTGTGGGTCGCAGCGGCTGCGGAAAATCCACATTATTGAACCTTGCCGGGGTGATGGATTTCCCGACTTCGGGGCGGGTACTACTGGATGGCGCCGAAACGACTGGCCTGACCGATGCGGCCCTCACCCGGCTTCGACGCGAAAAAGTCGGATTCATCTTTCAGTCCTTTCAACTGATTCCGACCTTGAGCGTGCTTGAGAATATTGAGTTGCCATTGCTCCTGGCGGGGGAATCCAATCCACGAGCCCGGGCTGCCGAACGACTGGATTGGGTAGAACTGCAAGGCCTCGGCAATCGCATGCCCTACCAGCTGTCTGGGGGGCAGATGCAGAGGGTAGCCATCGCTCGCGCCCTGGTGCACGAACCGAGACTGATTCTCGCCGATGAACCGACCGGGAATCTCGACACAGCTACAGGGGATGTGATTTTGAGGTTGCTCCGAGGGATCACCCGGCGGCAAGGCACAGCAGTAATGATGGCTACTCACAGCCTGGAGGCGGCTGGGATCGCGGATGCAGTGGTTCGGCTGCGGGATGGCGCGATCGATGAGATCACAAAGGCCTGAGATGCCGCGCCTCACCATTTTCTATCGCTTGATTGTGCGGCCTCTCTTTCGAGACCCGTGGCGAACCCTGCTGATGGTCTTCGCTGTGGCCTTAGGTGTAGCCGTAGTTCTAGCCATCGAACTTGCCGGGAACGCTGCGGCAGGGTCATTCCGCTCTTCGGTGGAAACGCTCTCGGGCAATACCAACCTGGAGATCGTCGCTGCAGGTGGAGTGCCGGACGACATCCTTGGGAGGGTCGCCCAATTGCCGTTTTCCATCGAATTCCATCCTCGAATCGAAGACTTCGCAGTTCTCAGCAAGGGTGAGACGGTAACGCTGATCGGCTTGGACCTGATCGGCGAATTGAACGGCACCGCGCTCGCGCAATTTGCAAACCAGATCGACGAACACGAACTGAGCAAAGTGCGCGGGAACTCCGATGTCTGGGTGGGATCGAGCTTAGGGAGGAAAGCGGGCGAGACGATTTCGTTGATGATCAACGATCACACTCGTCCTTATCTGATTGAGGGCGTCTTCGATGATCATGCGGAGGGCGGCAACCTAATCGTAATGGACATCGCCGGGGCGGAAGCGGAGGTGGGGCGTGCCGGCCGTGTCGATCGCATCCTCCTCAAAGTCCCCGAAGATCGTCCGCTTGAAGAATGGGAATCCCTTATTCAGAAAAACCTGGGCGAGGGAGTGCAAATTCGCCCGCAGGGAAGCGGGACAGAAGAAAACCGCAAGATGCTCGCGGCTTTCCGCTGGAACCTGCGGGTACTGAGTTACGTAGCTTTGGTGGTCGGCGCGTTCTTGATCTACAACACGATCTCGGTGTCGGTTGTGCGTCGGCGCCCGGAAATTGGGATCGTGCGCGCTTTGGGAGCGACTCGGACTGCGGTGCTGATTGCGTTTCTTGCGGAGGCCGGCTGTTTCGGGTTCCTGGGGGCTCTGATCGCTCTGCCGCTTGGAAAATTGATGGCATTCGGCGCGGTGAAGTTGTTGGCCGGCACGGTGGATGCGCTCTACGTTAGCAGCCGCCCCGGCAGCTTGACACTGGGCGTCGAGACAGTTTTGCTCGCCTTTGTCGTGGGAATTGGAATGGCCGTGATCTCGGCGCTTGCTCCGGCGCGCGAGGCGTCAACGGTAGCGCCGTCCGAAGCGATGGCGCGCGCGCAGCGCGAGCATTTTGTGCGTGTGCACAAAATCCGCGATCTCTGGATTGGGGTAGGGCTGGGATTGGCGGCGGCTATTTTTTCGCAAGCGCCTGCCATCGCGGGTAAACCCATCTTCGGTTACCTCGCAGCCCTGGCGCTGATCGGAGCTTTGGTTTTCTTGGTGCCGGCAATTGTTGCCGGTCTGGTCTCGCTGACTTCCGGATGGCTACAGCGCATCTTTGGCGTAGAGGCATTGTTGGCCTCGCGCAGCCTGACCGGTTCATTACGGCGAACCGCGGTACTGGTGGGCGCACTGGCAACCGCGATTGCGATGATGACCTCCGTCGGCATCATGGTCGGCAGCTTTCGCAAGACGGTCCTCATTTGGATGGATGATCAATTACCGGCTGATTTATACCTCCGTCCGGCAGGGGACCCAGCGGCTGACCGTCATCCGACCATCTCGCTTGATCTGGCGAAAAGAATCGAAGGGTTGCCGGGCGTCTCGGCCATCGATCAATTCAAAGCCTACGAGATCAGCTTTGCAGGAACTCCGACGACGCTAGCCGGTGCCGACTTGCGCGTGATGCGCGATTTCAGGAATTCAGATTTTCTTTCCGGCCGACCTCCAGCTGATGTCCTCAACGACTTGCGGAAGCAGGATTTCGCAATCGTCAGCGAGCCCTTCGCGAATAAACACCACGTCCGCTCCGGCGATTCGATAACCATCCCCGCGGGCGATCAGCAGGCGACGTTTCGCGTCGCGGATATCTATTTCGATTACGCCAGCGAGCGGGGAGTGATCATCGTTGATCGCAGAACGCTGCTCAAGTACTTTCCGGATCCAGCTCCATCCAATCTCGCGGTGTATGTCTCACCAAACTCTGATTTGGGGACGGTCCGAAAAGAGATTGAACAAGCCTCGGCTGGCCGGAACATACTAGTCTTCTCGAATCGCGATCTTCGGACGGAGGCTATCCAGATCTTCGACCGAACGTTTGCGATCACTTATGCCTTGGAGGCAGTCGCCATCTTCGTAGCTGTGATGGGTATCGCCGGAGCCCTGGTTGCCCTCGTCATCGACCGTCGGCGCGAACTGGGCTTGCTTCGGTTTCTTGGCGCGGCTACGGGCCAGCTGCGAAAAATGGTCTTGCTCGAAGCCGGCCTGCTTGGGCTGCTGGCCAATGTGTCCGGTTTCGCTCTGGGATACTTGCTATCGTTAATCCTGATCTACGTTATCAACAAGCAGTCTTTCGGTTGGACCATTCAATTCCACTGGCCCGTTGTGGTGCTGCTGGCCGCCCTGTCATCGGTTTACGCTGCTACCGTGGTCACCGGGCTCTATCCGGCACGAATTGCCACCCGCCTGAATCCGATCGAGGTAATCCATGAGGAATAGGGTTCTGGGGTTGCTGGTGATCGCTCTATGTGTGCTCCTGGGCTCAGCACAAGAGCAAGGGAACGAATATGCAATTGCCAAGCCCGGATACATATATGAATTTCCCAGAGATTATTTCGATCATCCTGCGTTTCAAACGGAATGGTGGTATTACACGGGAAACCTTCGTGCCCGAGATGGCCATCGCTTCGGTTTTGAGCTCACGTTTTTTCGCCAAGGCGTGAATCGTTCGGCCTCAGCAACATCTGTTTGGTCGGTTCGAGACATATATTTCGCCCATTTAGCGCTCAGCGATCTTGACGGCGGCAAGTTCTATCACACAGAGCGCATCAATCGAGCCGGGCCCGCACTTGCGGGTGCAAGTCTCGAGCAAAAAAGAGTATGGAATGGAAACTGGGAAGTGCGCTGGGTCCAGGACCAGCAACTGTTAGGAGCTGTTTGCCCGGCTTTCTCGCTTGAATTCTCAATGCGACCGGCGAAACCGCCCATCATTCATGGCCAATCGGGGGTTAGCCAGAAGGCCGAAGGGGCAGGCCATGCTTCGCACTACGTTTCCCTGACGCGTCTGACGACATCGGGAACAATTCATCTCGGCGGAGAATCGTTCGCGGTGACCGGCAGTTCGTGGATGGATCACGAATTCTTCACCAATTCACTGAGCGCCGATGAGGCGGGATGGGACTGGCTCAGCGTCCAGTTCGAGAACCAGACCGAACTTATGCTCTATCGTTTGCGTCACAAGGATGGCTCCGTCGACCGCTTCTCCTCGGGAACGTATGTGAGCCAAGCGGGAAAAGCCCTCCACCTGGCCCAGAGGGACTTTCAAATGACCGCGACGGGGGAGACTTGGCGGAGCCCTTCGACTGGAGCAATTTATCCCGTCGCATGGGATGTCGCAGTCCCAAGTTTAGGAATGAAGTTCCGGGTTCGAACTCCGCTGAAGAGCCAGGAGATTAGCGGCCAGGCGAAAGAAGCCCCGAGCTATTGGGAAGGAGCGGTTGAAATCGGGAGTGCGTCGAGCGGGGAGGGGAATAATGGAGTCGGTTATCTGGAATTGACGGGGTATGACTCGCCGGTGCCGCTCACCGGTCGATCGCGCTGAAAGCAGCGCCAAATCTGGGGTTTTGGCACATGCACAGGAGGCGCCGGGGTCGAGAGTCACCGTGATCTGTGACTCGAATCACTGATTCAAGTAATCGTTTAAAGCGATAAACGTGCTCGTTCGGGCCGGATTTCACGAAAGGAAAAGGAGAGCAGGCTAGGCGAAATCGGGTGCCTTGGGTCGCGTATTTATCGTCCGTTTTCTAGGCTTTCATCTTCATTGTTCAGTCAATGCCGTGCCGCACCCGACCAGGAAGCTGCTTTGTACTTGCCAGTGCGATCCCTCGTGTTATCGGCTGAGCCCGCTGGGCGCAGCTGACCTCCGCCTGATCAACGTCCTGACCTGCAGTTGACACCGAGTCGTGTGCGGGAGTGTCGCTACTCCCGAATGCAGGCCCACGAGGCTAGTACGCATGGCGAATGATGGCGATTCTCGGATTCCTACAATTGGCGAGCACCTGAAGCAGTGTGGTGTGTCGCGGCGAAGTTTCCTCCAACTCTGCTCCATGCTGATGGTGACCGCGCCGATCGGCATGGCGCTGACCGACAAAGCGAATGTCCTGCAGGTCGCCCAGAAGGTCAGTAGCGCGCGCCGACCCTCCGTGATCTGGTTGCACTTTCAGGATTGCACGGGTTGTTCGGAAACTCTGCTTCGCACTTCGGCGCCTGATGTTGCCCACCTGATCCTCGACGTGATCTCGCTGGATTATCACGAAACTCTCATGGCCGCTTCCGGAGCGCAGGCCGAAGCCGCACTCAAGCAGGCGGTCCAGCAGAATTCCGGCAAATACGTGCTGGTGGTCGAAGGTTCGATTCCGACGAAGGACGATGGCAATTACATGCAGTTGGCCGGGCGGCCCGCATTGCAGGTGGTCAAAGACGTAGCCTCTCAGGCTGCCGCTGTGATCGCCATGGGATCTTGTGCTTCCTGGGGCGGGGTTCCCTCGGCGGATCCGAATCCGACCGGAGCCGTTGGCTCCGATTTCGTTATAAGCGGCAAACCGATCGTGAACCTGCCGGGATGCCCTCCCAATCCCTACAACCTGCTAGCCGTGGTTCTGGAATACGTGACCATGGGCAAACTGCCTGCTTTGGACGAGTTTCATCGACCCAAATTCGCCTACGAGCGCGTTATCCATGAGAACTGCCCGCGGCGTGCGCATTTCGACGCAGGCCGGTTTGCTCTGGCTTTCGGCGACGAAGGTCATCGCAAAGGCTGGTGCCTCTACAAAATGGGTTGCAAAGGTCCAGTCACGCACGCCGCCTGTTCTACGCGGCACTTCAACGAAGTTCCGGGCGTGTGGCCGATTGGAATTGGCGTTCCGTGCCTGGGCTGCACCGAGAAAGAAGTTGTCTGGAAGATGGGGACCTTCGATACGGTGCCGATCCACCTCGCAACCCCTCCCGATACTTACCCGCCCATCTATAGTGCCGCGGGACGAATCAAGACAGGAGCCGCAGCCTTGGTTGGCGTGGTTGCAGGCGCCGTCGGCGGTGCCTCGTGGGTTGCCTCCCAACGTTTCCAGAGCAGCCAGGAAGCAGGCATGGCAAGAGTGACGACCGATCGTGCGCATGCCGTAAAACTAGCCTCTTCACCTACCGCCCAAGACGGCAAGAAAGAGGACTGACGTGGAGATCACGCGGCGAGACATGATTTCCGGCATTGCGAAGGCTGGAGTTCCCGCGGCCGTCGCGATTTCAGTAGCTTCTGCCAAGGATGAGGAAACCCCTAAAGTTCCGAGCGCGGCGGTAGGTCTCCTCTATGACGCAACCTTGTGCATCGGCTGCAAAGCCTGCGTAGCCGCCTGTGCCGAAGCCAATGACACTCCTCCTGATACGCGTGCCGATAACCTTCACCAGGCACCATCGGATCTGAACGATCTGACGCGCAATGTAATCAAGCTGTACAAGCCGGCTGACGGTTCCCGTTTTTCATTCGTCAAGCGCCAGTGCATGCAATGTCTCGATCCCGCTTGCGCCGCCGGGTGCCCGTTTCAAGCTCTGCACAAGGATCCGGAATCGGGGGTCGTGAGTTGGACTGCCGAAAAGTGCATCGGCTGCCGCTACTGCACGATTACCTGCCCGTACCACATTCCCAGATTCCAATGGCAGGGATTTAATCCACGGGTTACGAAATGCGAGCTGTGCAGTCATCGGCTGGTCAAAGGTCTTCAGCCTGGTTGTACCAGCGTCTGCCCGACGGGTGCGGTGAAGTTTGGGCCGCGTACCGTCCTGCTGCTCGAGGCGAAGCAGCGAATTCAGGACCATCCCAACCGTTATTACCAGAATCGCGTTTACGGAGAGCAAGACAACGGCGGAACCCAGGCTCTGTACCTCTCAGCCGTGCCTTTTGAAAATCTTGGTCTGCCCGTTCTTGGAACTGAGTCTGTCCCGGCCAAGACGCTTCGCTGGCAGCGACGCTTCTATCAGTATTTTGCTCTGCCTGCAGTGCTTTACATCGGATTGGTGCAGGTGATTCGTAAGAGTCTGCATGGGCATGAGCAGGAGATGCACGAACGCGAGAAAGAAACTGGATTGAGGGCACAACTATGAGCGGCGCACAAGCGACTCTGATTCGAGGGCCCAAGCCCATGTTCGGCAAGTGGGAGCGCGATGTGCCGGTGTTCGGCTTTCCCGTCGTGACCACGCAGTTCGTCGTACTCTGCGGTTTGGTTCTGCTGGCTTTCGTCCTTACCGCCTATCGCGAACTGGCGGGCCTCGGTCCAGTGAGCGGAATGAATGATGCTTACGGCTGGGGTATCTGGAAGACTTTCAACGTGATGGTACTGACGGCGCTGGGTTCCGGCGCATTTGCCGTGGGCATCGCCGCCTGGGTGTTCCGGCGCAAAAAGCTCCACGCACTGATGCGGATGGCCTTGCTCACCAGCTTCCTGGCTTACGCTTGCGGGCTTCTGTTGCTTGGTATCGATGCCGGACGGCCTTGGAATTTTTACTGGATGGTCTTTCCGTGGAAATGGAACATGCATTCGCCGCTCGCTGAAGTGGCCATCTGCATGTCGATTTACGCGATGATTCCGCTGGCCATTGAGAACCTTCCGCCGGTGCTTGAGCGTTTGTGGTATTTCGACTCGCGCCTGCGGCCCAAAGTGGAAAGGGTGGAGCGCTGGCTGCATCGCTTTTATCCGTGGCTCATCGCAGCCGCGTATCTGCTGCCTGGGATGCACCAATCCTCGCTGGGCGCGCTTATGTTGCTGGCCGGCGAGCGCGTGCATCCGCTTTGGCAGACGCCTTGGCTGCCGGTCTTGTATATCGGCGCGGCGTCTTTCATGTCGTTTGGGTGCGTAGCCGGAACAACCATGCTCTGCTGCCTTGTGTGGCGACGAGTCATGGACATGGATGTTCTGGACGAGGCCGCGCGCATTACCTGGTGGCTGATCGCCGGCTGGTTGCTCTTGCGTTCGTTGGACATCCTTTTTCGGGGAGCCCTGCTTACTGCATTCCATTTCGATCGCTTTGCCGGTGTCTTCTGGCTCGAGATGGTTCTGATCGGGTACGGCGGATGGCTGTTGCGCCGCTCACTCCAGAACCACCAGACGCGTGACATGTTTCTGGGCTACGTTTTGAGTTCGATGGGCGGGATGATCTATCGATTCAGCCCGACCACGCTTGCGTTCCGGCCGAATCCCGAATCGCTCTATTTTCCGACCACCATTGAAATTCTGGTGGCTTTGGGATTCATTTCGCTCGGCATCGCGGGATTTCTGCTGATCGTGAAGCGCTTTGCGATTCTGCCCGCTTCACTCAACGAGTGGCACGACATGGCGAGTTACTTCCGCTTCCGCCGGCCGTATATCCGGTGGACGGGTTATTTCAAATACGGATTCTTCGGCGAAAACGAGCAGGAAGACGAGGCGTCCTAGCTAGCAGGCACTATGGCAAACCGAATCACGATTGATCCTATTACGCGCATCGAAGGCCACCTCCGCATCGACGTGGAGGTCGAGAACAACGCTGTCAGCAATGCCTGGGCATCGTGCACCATGTGGCGCGGCATCGAGAAGATTCTGCGCGGCCGTGATCCGCGGGATGCCTGGATGTTCACGCAGCGCTTCTGCGGCGTGTGCACGACCGTGCATGCCATGGCCAGCGTTCGCTCCGTCGAAGACGCACTGAAGCTGGAGATTCCTCCGAACGCGCAGTACATCCGCAATCTGATTCTGATTGGCCACGCCCTGCATGACCACATCGTGCACTTCTACCAGCTTTCAGCGCTCGACTGGGTCGACGTGTTGCAGATTCCGAAGGCGGACCCCGCCAAGACATCGGCGCTCGCAGAGAGCTTATCGCCCTGGACCGGCAACTCCCGCCTTACGATGAAGGCCGCCCAAGACAAAGTGAAAGCCGTCGCCGCCAGCGGGCAGCTTGGCATCTTCGCCAATGGTTACTGGGGACATCCGGCTATGCGTTTATCGCCGGAAGTGAACCTGCTCGCGTTTTCGCATTACCTGCAGGCGCTCGAGTATCAACGCAAGGCACTGCAGGTCGTCGGGATGCTGGGTTCGAAGACGCCCCACATCCAGAATCTGACGGTAGGCGGCGTCGCCAACGCGATCGATCTCGACAGCCAGTCGGCGCTCAGCATGGACAAGCTCGAGATGATCCGGGTGCTGCTCGACGACGTCGTCCGATTTGTCCAGCAAGTCTACTTCGTGGACGTTTGTGCGGTTGCGGCGATGTATCCGGAGTGGTTCCACATCGGCGGCGGAGTCAAGAACTATCTCGCCGTCCCGGATCTCCCGCTCGACAGCAGAGGATCGTCCTATGATCTGCCCGGTGGCTACATCAGGCACGGGGAACTCGGCGGCGTGCGCTCCTTCCAGACTGCTTCCGATACGGTGTTCCGGCAAGCCGTCAGTGAGGATGTAACGCACTCCTATTATCAGGGCACCAAGCCGCTGCAACCATGGGTCGGCGAGACCGAACCGCAATTCACTGGCTGGGATGGATCGCAGAAATACTCCTGGGTGAAAGCGCCGCGCTTCGACAACGAACCGATGCAGGTCGGCCCGCTGGCCCAGGTGTTGGTTGGTTTCGCAACCGGCCACGAACTGACAAAGAAGTACGCCGTGGCGGCCATTGAGAAGGTCAAATCCATCGGCGGCCCGCAAATCACGCCCGACATGCTGCATTCCACGCTCGGCCGCCACGCTGCTCGAGCTATTCGCGCTTGCATGCTGGCTGAACTCGCGCAAAAGCACTGGCAGTTGCTGGTCGATAACATCTCCCGGGGTGACCTGTCGGTGCACAACGCGCCCGTGTTTTCGTCAAGCGAAGTGGAAGGCGTCGGCACGCATGAGGCGCCCCGGGGAACGCTGTCACACTGGGTAGTCGTCAAAGACAAGAAAATCAAGAACTACCAGGCGGTTGTGCCTTCGACCTGGAATGCGAGTCCGCGCGATAACGCAGGCGCACAAGGCCCATACGAAGCTTCGCTTATGCGCACACCTCTCGCTCGCCCGGAAGAACCGCTCGAGGTCCTGCGCACCGTGCACTCCTTCGATCCGTGCATGGCCTGCGCGTGTCATGCATTCGATCCGTCCGGGAAGCCGATCGCTCAGGTAAAAGTGCTGTGAAAAGGATTCTGATCGCTGGAATCGGAAGTGTGCTGCTCGGTGATGACGGCATTGGGCCGTACGTCCTTCGCCTGCTCCAGGCGAACTATGTTTTCGATGAAGGCATCGAGCTCGAAGACCTGGGGACACCCGCCTTAGATCTCATTGACCACATTGCCGGTCTGGATGCGCTGATTGTGGTGGACGCGGTGGAGGACGGCAACGTGCCTGGAACGGTCACCCTATATCGAAAGCCGGAGCTTACCCGGCACGCCCCGACGGTTCGCCTGGACCCGCATTCGCCTGCCCTGTCGGATGCGCTCTGGGCTGCGGAGTTCTTCGGGAATGCCCCCCAGGAAGTGCTGCTTGTCGGGGTCACCGCTGCTTCATATGACGGCGGCTGCTCGCTGAGCGGCGCGGTGCAGGCTGCGGTCGAACCGGTAATTCGCCAGGTCCTGCGCGAGTTGGACCGGTTGGATGCGGGCTTCCTCAGGCGCTTCGAAGAGGGTGAAACGGACATCTGGTGGGAAGATAAGACCCTGGCAATCGCCGGCTAAGCACCGAAGTTCGCCGGCGCTTGTGTCTTTGGGGGCGATTCAGCCGCTCGCTCGGCGACCAATTTCTGAGGTCGTGTCACTCCAACCTGTGACAGAAATCACTGCGCGCCTGTTTGAGGCAGCCAATAATCCGCGCAATTGGCCCGTTGGCGATTTCACCGGTTAAAGAGGGAATCATGGAGCATGCCCCGCACGGACCCTCGACTTACGACATTCTTCTGCAACATGGTGTAGAACGCAGAACCTTCCTGAAGTTTTGCACGGTGATGGCCGGAGCGCTTGGCCTGGAAGCCACGATGATCCCGAAAGTGGTGGCGGCGCTCGAGACGAAGCCGCGCATTCCCGTCATATGGTTGCATGGCTTGGAATGCACGTGCTGCAGCGAATCGTTCATTCGGTCATCCCATCCGATTGCCCAGGACGTGATCCTCAACATGATCTCGCTGGATTACGACGACACACTGCAGGCTGCCGCCGGCGTGCAGGCCGAGGACATTCGCAGAAAGATCATGAAAGAGCATCCCGGTGGGTACATTGTGGCGGTCGAAGGCAACGCGCCTACCAATGACGGCGGCGTTTACTGCACCATCGGCGGTGAAACCTTCCTGAGTATCCTCGAAGAGACCACCGCAAACGCTAAGGCGGTGATTGCATGGGGTTCGTGCGCATCGAACGGATGCGTCCAGGCAGCGAAACCGAATCCCACGGGAGCCAAGCCAGTCCGCCAGGTCATCTCGGGCAAACCGATCATCAATGTGCCCGGTTGCCCTCCGATCGCCGAGGTGATGACGGGAGTCCTTACCTACATCCTCACATTCGATGCGCTGCCCGAGTTGGACCGTTTCGGTCGGCCGAAGATGTTCTACGGGACCCGTATCCACGACAAGTGTTACCGCCGGGCGTACTTCGATGCCGGGCAGTTTGTCGAGGCGTGGGATGACGATGGCGCGCGCAAGGGATGGTGCCTGTACAAGATGGGCTGCCGCGGCCCGAGCACTTACAGTTCCTGTTCAACCGTGAAATGGAACAACGGGGTGTCATTCCCGATTGGTGCTGGTCATGGATGCATCGGATGCTGCGAAGTGAATTACTGGGACAACGGGCCGTTCTATCAAAGGCTCTCGAATATCCCGGTGCCCGGGATCGACGCGACGGCCGATACGGTGGGTGCTTCGCTGGCAGGGGCAGCGCTCCTCGGCGTCGGCGCGCATTTTGTTTCGAGCGTGGTGCGCAACAACAGCCAAACCGTAAGACCTGCAACCCCGGCACCACCGGCCGGCGAGAAAGGTCAGAGCTAATCCATGCCAACCAGAGTCGTGGTAGATCCGGTTACGCGCATCGAAGGGCACCTGCGGATTGAAGCGATGCTGAACGATCAGCACGTGGTGCAGGACGCGATCTCGTCTGGGACGATGTGGCGAGGGATTGAGGTCATTCTGCAAGGGCGCGACCCCCGCGATGCATGGGCATTTGCCGAGCGCATTTGCGGGGTCTGTACAACCGTGCATGCCTTGGCCTCGGTGCGGGCGGTCGAGAATGCACTCAGCATCAAAGTTCCGCCGAATGCGGACGTGATTCGCAACATTATGTTCCTGACCCAAATGGTGCAGGATCATGTGATCCACTTCTACCACCTGCATGCACTCGATTGGGTCGACGTCGTGTCGGCGCTAAAAGCGGATCCGGCTGCGACAGCGACCCTGGCGCAGAAGGTTTCCCCTTCGTGGCCGCTGGCAACTACGGGGTACTACAAGGATGTCGCAGGCACGCTGAAGAAGTTTGCCGAGTCGGGGCAATTAGGGATTTTTCAGAATGCGTATTGGGGGCATCCGGCGTACAAACTCCCGCCGGAAGCGAACCTGATGGCGGTGGCGCACTATCTGGAGGCACTCAAGTGGCAGAAGGAAATTATTAAGATTCACACCATCTTTGGCGGAAAGAATCCACATCCCAACTATCTCGTCGGTGGCATGGCATCGGCGATTTCGCTGCAAGGCGACAGCGTCATCAACATCGAGCGTCTGAACACGGTGAGTGCGCTGATTCAAGGCGCCAAGACGATCGTCGAGAACTTGTACATCCCCGACCTGCTGGCGGTCGCTTCGTTCTATCCCGAATGGACACACATTGGCGGCGGGCTCGGCAGCTACATGGCGTATGGCGACGTGCCGCAGAATGGAGTCGGCGATCCGGCCCAGTTCCGCTTCCCGCGTGGTGTGGTGTTGAACAAGAACTTGAGTGAAGTACTCGAAATCGATTTGGCAGATCCAGGCCAAATTCAAGAGCAAATCACCCACTCCTGGTACGAGTATCCGGAAGGGGAAGAAGCACTCCATCCGTGGGACGGAGTGACCAGAGCGAAATACGCGGGGCCGAAGCCGCCCTACAAGCAGCTCGACGAGAACGGCAAGTACACGTGGCTGAAGACGCCCCGCTGGAAAGGGAATGCGATGGAGGTTGGGCCGCTGGCGCGCATGGTGGTTGGGTACGCGAGCGGGCGCGAGGAGTTCAAAGAAGTGGTGAATGGAGCGCTCGGAGCGCTGAAGGTTCCGCCAGCGGCGTTGTTCTCCACTCTCGGGCGGACTGCGGCAAGAGGGCTCGAAGCGCAGTTGGCTGTGCATTGGCTGCAACAGGAGTACGACCACCTGATTGCGAATCTGAAAGCAGGCGATTTCAGCACGGCAGACACATCCCGCTGGGAGCCTTCGACCTGGCCGGCGGAAGCGAGGGGCTACGGCTTTACGGAAGCGCCACGCGGCGCGCTGTGCCACTGGATTCAGATTAAAGACGCGAAGATCGCAAACTACCAGATCGTTGTGCCTTCGACCTGGAATGCCTCGCCGAAGGACAGTAAAGGGCAGCACGGCGCCTACGAAGCCGCGCTACTGGATACGCCGATGGCCGATCCGCAGCGTCCGGTTGAAATCCTGCGGACGATTCACTCGTTTGATCCATGCCTGGCCTGTGCTTCGCATGTGATCGGGCCCGACGGCCGGAAGCTGTCGGAAGTGGTGGTGCGCTAGGAGGACTCATGTCGACGGCGGTTTCACGATTTGATCCGGCAGACGTCACCCAGCATCCGGAGCAGTATTTCCGCCGACAGTACGTTTGGGAGATTCCAGTGCGCATCACGCATTGGGTCACGGCAGCCAGCCTGACGGTGCTGTTTCTGACGGGCTTGTACATTTCTCACCCGATTCTGGCCCCGAATGGAGAGGCTTATAAGAACTTCGTGATGGGGCGCGTACGCCAGATTCATTTCGTCACCGCGATGATTTTCACCGTGAGTTTCCTGGTGAGAATTTATTGGTTCTGGATGGGAAATAATTATTCGCGATCCGGTTTCCCATTTTTCTGGCGCGCAAGCTGGTGGAACGATCTATTTCGTCAAGCCGGGGACTATCTGAGACTGCAGCGCGGACACGTGCACCTGGGGCACAATTCGCTGGGGGGGCTGGCGTACACACTTTTTGTGGTGTGCCTGGGATGGGCGCAAATCTTTACCGGGTTCGCGTTGTATTCCGAAGTCAAACCAAACGGTTTCCTGGCGCATTTGTTCGGCTGGGTAATTCCCTTGCTCGGGGGATCATTTCAGGTTCGGATGTGGCATCATCTGTTCGCTTGGGGATTTGTGGTATTTGCAATCTTGCACGTTTACATCATTCTGTACGACTCAACCCAGTACGGAAATGGACTGATAACGTCGATCATTTCCGGTTACAAGTTCTATCAGCCGGGAGATTTCAAAGATGACAAGTGGATCAGCTAAAACGGAAAGCGCACCCATTCTGGTCCTGGGTGTGGGAAATATTCTCTTGCACGACGATGGATTCGGGCCGAGCCTGCTCGGGGATCTGGCAAGTCAGTATAAAGATACCGAGGGGTTGGTCGAGTTCATGGATGGGGGCACGCAAGGTTTGGCGCTCTTAGGGCGCATCGCGGATCGCAAAGCGCTGGTGATCCTGGACGCGGTCTCAACCGGACATCAACCCGGGTCGGTCTGCGTCCTGGAAGGGCAGGAAGTCCTCCGCTTCGCAACGGCGCGGTCCACAACCGCGCACGAAGGCAACGCCGGCGAATTATTGGCGACGGCAGCGTTCCTCGGGGAGCTACCCGAGAAGTGCTACATCATCGGGGTCGAACCAAAATCGCTGAAAACTGGTGTCGGACTCTCCCGCGACGTTCATCGCTCGGTCAGGGAAGCCCTGGACTCTGCTCGGGAGATTTTGGACAGCCTCCTGGCGGAACTGCACACACCGGTGGGTTCCTAAAGGAGAACAACTATGTGTCTGGCGGTCCCCGGAAAAGTGCTGACCAAGGAGTGCATCGGCGGTGTCGAAGTCGGCAATGTCGATTTCGGCGGAGTTGTACGGCAGGTCGCCCTTGGTTTTGTCCCCGAGGTCGGAGTCGGTGATTACGTCATGGTGCACGTTGGATTCGCGATCAGCCAGGTTGACGAAGAAGAAGCCCAGCGTACCCTGCAATTGCTCGAGGAACTGGGCGCCCTGGAAGAAGAATTGAATCCCGAGGCCGAGGCAAAGGCCAGCGCTTGAGCCCATGCTGGTTCCTGAAGATGCAGTCAGGAGTGGAGGCGCTCGGAGAGCGTCATCAGCGCTGCGATCACGCAGAACGAAGCAACCGCCGCTGTGGTGATTCGAAGGACAAGCAGTTGCCGGCGGGGACTCGCCACATCTTGAGTCCGTCCAAGTAATCCGCTGGCGACGAGTCCGTAAGCCGCCATCGACACCACGATTCCGGCGGCAAATGCTCCCACACGAATCAGCGACTCTGTCAGAGTTTGTGCAAGTGCCACGGGAATAATTACCAGCAAAGCGCGTGCCCCACCCAACGCAAACAATCCACCAATCAGAAATGCGAGTCTTCCGTGCCCATGCTGGTGGCGTGCGGGGTCGACTACGTGCGCATGGACGTGGGCATGTTCCGCAGATCCATGATGATGGGTGTGGGAGTGAACGGAAATGTGACCAGTGAGCAGGCCTACGAACATGGCGATGCCAGTGAGCAACAGGATGCAAGAAGCCGTGATATCGAATCCACGCTCCCATGTCGCGGGCATGGCCAGTCGGCCAAAATGAGCGAGCAGCGCCGCTCCTAGCAGAACCACGGCATGTCCGGCCGCAAAGCGCACGGAAAAGAAGGCGACCCGGCGGAAATCATGACCCACTACTGCGCCAAAGGCGGTGATAGCGGCCAGATGGTCCGGTCCCAGGCCGTGAAGAATTCCTGCCAGGAATATCGTAAGAAGCAGCATGCAAACGGTACGTAGCCCGCTCTTGAGTCTACACGCAAATCCGAATTTCCGGCCCCGCTGGGAGCGAGACCGTGTCGTGAGTCACCTGAGTATGTGACGAATATCACCGCTGGCTGGGCAATGCGGCGATACAGTCAGCCCGGATCACAGCTCGCGCCTTGAGGCTCGTGGGGCATTCGGCCTCGTGTTAGGAACCCTCGACCTAGCAGGCTGCATCGGGCTGCATGGACGTGCGATGCACGAAATGGGAATCGCCAATTCGATTCTTGAAGCGGTGCGGGCCGAATCCGCCCGCTACCCCGGGTCCCGGCCGGTCAAGGTAGGCGTGCGCCTTGGGGAACTGGCGGCGATTGATCCGGATTCCCTGCGATTCTGTTTTGAAGCCCTGGTGGCCGGCAGTGATCTCGATGGCCTTGTTCTCGAAATCGAGGAAACCCGGCGAAAGCATCATTGTCGCGAATGTGGGACGGATTTCGTCGTCACACAATTCAATTTTGAATGTCCCCAATGTCATGCACTAAGCCGCGACTGCATCGCGGGAGATGAACTCGAGCTCAGTTATGTGGAGGTGGAAGAAGATGAACCGGTTGCCCTTGGAACGCAAAATTCTTAGCGAGAATGATCGAGTCGCAGCGGCGCTGCGGGAACGCTTCCTCCACCAAGGTGTCCTGTGCGTCAATTTGATCAGCTCGCCCGGATCGGGCAAAACCACCCTCCTCGAACGAACCCTCTCTGCTTTCGCTGTCACGGGCCGGGCAGCGGTACTAACTGGCGATCTACAAACTGAGAACGATGCTGAGCGCCTCCGCAAATTCGGTCTTCCCGTGAAGCAGATTACTACCGGAGGCACCTGCCACCTGGACGCGCGCATGATCGAGCGGCACCTCGAAGATTGGCGGTTGGAAAATCTCGATTACCTCTTCATCGAGAACGTCGGCAATCTCGTCTGCCCCGCAAGTTACGACTTGGGAGAGGCAGCCAAGATCGTCGTGCTGAGCGTGACCGAAGGTGAAGACAAGCCGCTGAAGTACCCCTCCATCTTTTTCAAAGCAGAGTTGCTCGTGCTCAACAAAGTGGATCTGCTGCCCTACGTGCCGTTCGATATCGAAGACGCGATTGACAACGCGCGCATGGTCCATCCCGGGCTTGAAGTTATTCGCGTCTCGTCGCTCACCGGTCACGGCTTAAGCGAGTGGAGCGCATGGCTGAAGCAACGGCGGAGCGCGCTGCTCAAAAGTACTGCGGAAACGGTTGCCTGACCTACTGCAGCTCTCGAGGAAATCCTATTCGCAAATCTCTGGCCGACGCCTGCCCATCATCGTAGTGATGACCATCACATACTGTTCACTCTGCGCGGCCTAGGCTGAAGAGTTACGAAGCAGCCGCGAACCGCGAACCCGCGAACGCGGCACCGGCGATCGGTGGCTCGCATGTTGACCGACTTCTCAAAGCCCGTTCCTCCCAGCCAGGACAAACGGTGGCGGCTCGTCGACACTACGATGCGCAGGCTGGGCAATCAATCCCGCGGCTTGATCGAGGTGCTGCACACTGTCCAGGAAACCTTTGGCTACCTGGACGAGGCCGCCTTGCGCTACGTGGCCATGTCGTTGCGCGTGCCCCTAAGCCGTGCGTACGGCGTCGCGACCTTCTACCAGTTCTTCACGCTCAAACCCGGCGGCCAGCACACCTGTGTGATATGCACGGGCACCGCCTGTTACATCAAGGGGGCGGGGCAGCTGTTGAATTCCATCGAAAAAGAGCACGGCATTCGGCCCGGAGAAACAACAGCCGACGGCAAGGTGTCGCTAGTCACCGCGCGTTGTCTCGGATCCTGCGGGTTGGCGCCCGCGGTGGTGTACGACAACCAGGTTGCCGGCAAAGTAAGCGCACAGGCGTTACGCGACCGGCTGGCACAATGGACCCGCCATGACTCCTGACGAACTCGAACAGATAAGCGAGGACGAGCGCGCAGCGCGCGAGCAAGGCGGCCACACGATTAACGTGTGCATGGCTGCCGGCTGCATGTCTTGCCAGAGCGGGGCAGTGAAGGAGGCTCTCGACAAAGAGATCGTGCGACGCGGGTGGGAGAAGGGTTGCCGTGCGAAAGGCGTCGGCTGCATGGGACTGTGCGCGGCAGGACCCCTGGTTTCCACCGAGAAAGGGACGTTGTACCAGCACGTCACGGCAGAAGATGCTCCTGACATTCTGGACTCGCTTGAGGGCGCAGCGGTGCAACGGATTGTCTGCCGCACAGACGTTCCATTTTTCCAGCGCCAGAAAAAGATCGTTCTGGAGAATTCCGGAATTGTCGACCCCGAGCGCATGGAGGACTACATCGGGTTTTTGGGATACGGAGCGCTGCTTAAGGTGCTCTCAGAGATGACCCCTTCCGAAGTGGTTCAGGAGATCGTTAAGAGTGGGCTGCGTGGTCGCGGAGGCGCCGGATATCCGACGGGATTGAAATGGAGCACGGTCGCGAAGGCCTTCGGTTCGCAGAAATACGTGATCTGCAATGCGGATGAAGGCGATCCCGGCGCGTTCATGGACCGCAGCGTGCTCGAGAGCGATCCCCACCGGGTCATTGAAGGCATGTTGATCGCGGCTTACGCCGTGGGCGCGAACGAAGGCTACATCTACGTTCGCGCAGAGTATCCGCTCGCCATCAAGCGTCTGCGCACGGCTATCCGGCAGGCGGAGCGTGCCGCACTGTTGGGGACGAGCATCTGCGGAACCCGATTCAGCTTCCGGCTCGACTTACGTTTGGGGGCCGGCGCTTTTGTCTGTGGGGAAGAAACAGCGCTAATCGCTTCGGTGGAAGGGAAGCGCGGTACACCGCGTCCCCGTCCGCCTTATCCCTCGCAGTCGGGCTTGTTCGACGCACCCACGCTGATCAATAACGTTGAAACCTACGCCAATATCGCACCCATCATTCGCAACGGCGGCGGCTGGTATTCACAAATCGGGGCCGAGAAGAGCAAGGGAACGAAGGTCTTCGCGCTCGCCGGCAGTATCGTGAACACGGGCCTGGTGGAAGTGCCGATGGGCATCACCCTCAGGGAAATTGTCTTTGAGATCGGCGGTGGCATTCCCGAAGGGCGCCATTTCAAAGCCGTTCAGACCGGCGGCCCGAGTGGCGGATGCTTGCCAGCGGAGGCGTTGGATATGCCGGTGGAGTATGAAACGCTGGCACGGGCTGGATCGATCATGGGATCCGGCGGAATGATTGTTATGGACGAAAGCTCCTGCATGGTCGACGTCGCGAAGTATTTCATGGACTTCTGCAAGACAGAATCCTGCGGGAAATGCGTACCTTGCCGGGTCGGCACCTATCAGATGAAGGAATTGCTGGATCGAATTTGCAGTTTCAAAGCGGTGCCGGCGGACCGAGCCATGCTCGAGGAACTAAGTGATCTGCTGAGGAACACGAGTCTTTGCGGATTAGGCCAGTCAGCGCCCAATCCGGTTCTCAGCACCCTGCGGTACTTCGAAGATGAATACCTGTCGCACATCGAGCGGCGTCAGTGTCCCGCCGGTGTTTGCAGCCGGCAGCAAGAGGATGTGGCATGAATCCCGGGCCGGTCATCAAGACGCTGACGATTGATGGCAAGGACGTAAGTGCCCGCCCCGAGGACACCATCCTGAAAGTTGCACGGGAGAACGGGATCTTTATTCCGACGCTCTGTGCCCTGCGTGGTCTCTCGATTGTGGGCGCGTGCCGCATGTGCCTAGTTGAAATCAAAGGTAGTCATCGCCTGCAAGCAGCTTGCGCGACGCAAGTCGAAGAGGGGATGGAAGTCACGACCGATTCCGAAAGACTGCGCAAGTACCGCAAACAGATTCTGGAGCTGCTATTTGTCGAAAGAAATCACGTTTGCTCGGTTTGCGTTTCGAACGGGCACTGCGAGCTGCAGACGCTCGCGCAGAGACTCGACATCACGCATGTTCATTTCCCGTATCGCTATCCTAAGGTCGAAGTTGATGGATCGCACGAACGCTTCATCATCGACCACAATCGGTGCATCCTCTGCACACGTTGTGTGCGGGTTTGCGAGGAGATCGAGGGCGCGCACACCTGGGACGTGATGGGCCGTGGCATCGAGGCTAAGGTCATTACCGACCTGAACGAGCCATGGGGGTCTTCGGAAACCTGCACCGGCTGCGGCAAGTGTGTCCACGTGTGTCCGACCGGGGCGTTGTCGGAAAAAGGCCGCTCCGTGGCGGAGATGCTCAAACGGCGCCAATTCCTGCCCTACCTGACGCTGATGCGCGAGGAGGACAAGGCGTGAACAAGGTGCGCATGGCGACGGTCTGGCTGGACGGATGTTCGGGTTGTCACATGTCGTTTCTCGACATGGACGAACACCTGATCGAACTGGCGGACAAAGTGGAGCTCGTCTACAGCCCACTGGTCGACCGCAAAATATTTCCCGAAGACGTTGACATTACCCTCGTCGAGGGCGCGGTCAGCACCGAAGGCGACCTGGAGAAGATCGAGCACATAAGGGCCCGCACACGAGTTCTCGTCTCGCTTGGGGATTGTGCCGTTACCGCCAACGTCCCATCGATGCGAAACCCTTTCCCTCTGCAGGACGTTTTCAAGCGCGCGTACTTCGAGAACGTGACGCGGGACGTAGGAACGCCGACGCGCGAGATACCCGCTCTTCTGCCGCGGGTGCGGCCCGTTCACGAGGTTGTCCCTGTGGACGTCTACATTCCCGGATGTCCGCCGTCCGCTGACGTCATCTACTTCGCGTTGTGCGAGTTGATCGAAGGGCGCTCGCCGGCGTTGAGTTCGCGCACTCGCTTTGGAGCCTGAGCTGTGACCGCAAGTGGGCAAAAGACGATCGTGATCGATCCCGTAACCCGGATCGAAGGCCACGCGAAGATCACGCTGCAATTGAATGAGCAGGGCAGAGTGGAGGATGCGCGCTTCCACGTCACGCAATTTCGCGGCTTCGAGAAATTGTGCGAGGGGCGTCCATTTACCGAGATGCCGGCTCTGATGGCGCGGATTTGCGGCATCTGCCCGGTCAGTCACCTGATCGCCTCCGCCAAAGCGTGCGATGCCTTGTTGGCCGTTCGCATTCCTCCGACCGCTGACAAGCTGCGAAGAATCTTCGGTCTGGCCCAAGTGCTGCAGTCGCATGCACTCAGCTTTTTTCATCTCTCCTCGCCCGACTTTCTTTTCGGCATGGATGCCGACCCAGCGCGCAGCAATCTTTTTGGGGTGCTGGCCGAGAATCGTCAGATGGCGCAGGACGGCATCCGGCTGCGGCAATTCGGGCAGCAGATCATCGAGAGGCTGGGTGGAAAGCGGATTCATCCCGCGTGGATTGTGCCCGGAGGTGTGAGTGAGCCTTTGACGCCGCTCAACCGAGACGCCATCCTCGCCGGCGTGCCGGAAGCTCTGGCTATCACCGAGAGAACCCTGGAGTGGTTCAAAACCGTGATTGAGCGTTTCCGCGAAGAGATCACCAGTTTCGGCAACTTCCCCACGTTATTCCTGGGGATCGTGAAGAAAGATGGAGGGCTTACTTTCTACGATGGCGGGATTCGCATCGTAAACGCAGCCGGGGGAGTGGTGGAGAATGGTCTGGATCCGGCGAATTATGCGCAGTTTATCGGAGAAAAGGTCGAACCGTTCAGCTACCTCAAGTCCCCCTACTACCTGCCCCTTGGCTATCCGGAGGGCATCTATCGAGTCGGTCCATTGGCGCGCATGAATATTGCCGATCGATGCGGGACGCCGCGCGCGGATCAGGAAATGGCCGAATTCCACGAACTGCAAAGAGCAGCCGTGCTGAGCTCTTTTCACTACCACCATGCCCGCCTGATCGAAGTCCTGTACTGCGTGGAGCGGATCGATCAGTTGTTGAACGATCCGGAGATCCTCTCGAAGCATGTGCGGGCGATCGCGCGCCCGAATGCCATGGAGGGTGTGGGTTGTTGTGAGGCGCCACGCGGCACACTGCTCCATCACTACCGCATCGATGAACAGGGCCTGATTGAGTGGGCAAACCTCATCATTGCGACCGGTCACAACAGCCTGGCTATGAATCGCGCGGTTTTACAAGTTGCGAAGCATTTTGTGCGGGGCGAACAGCTGACTACCGGCATGTTGAATCGCGTGGAGGCTGTGATTCGAGCCTACGACCCATGCTTAAGCTGCTCGACGCATGCCAACGGTCAGATGGCTCTGCGCATCCAACTAATTGATCACACTGGCAAGCTTCGGGATGAAGTACAGCGTCCGCTCTGACCCTTGGAGGTGAGTATGGCGCGGGTTCTAATTATCGGTTTTGGTAATCCCCTTCGATCGGATGATGGCCTTGGCTGGTATGCTGCGATCCAACTGTTTCGCTCAGCCGCTTCCCCCGATATCGAGGTCTTACCTTGTCACCAACTCACACCGGATCTGGCTGAGGCGGTTAGCCACGCCGAAACAGTCCTGTTCCTGGATAGCACCCACGAAGGTGTTCCGGGTGAATTCCATTGTTCCGAGATTCAGGCGATGGAAAGCTGCCCGTCTTTCACGCATCACCTGTCGCCGCAAGCCGTTCTAGGCATTGCGCACGAGCTTTACGGAGTGGATCCGCACGCGTGGCTGATGACGATCTGTGGCCGCAACTTTGGGCCGGGAGAGACACTCTCGGCCGAGGTCTTGCGCCGCATGCCTGAGTTGAAGAAGCGGGTGCGTGAAGTTACCACTGCGACGTTAGGCAGTTGCCCCATCGTGGGCTGAAACGCTCACTTCATCCTGCAAAGACGGCGCTCCCGCGTTGTGTTCAAAAATGCGTCCTCCGGCATTCGTTCGCCCGCTGCCAACCCTCTAAGGTATGATGGCGGCCTTACAGTTCATACTGCGAGGTCTGCCGGATGCATCGACGTTTTCGGGTGGGTTTACTTTTGTTCGGTTGTCTTGGGAATTCTGCTTTTTCTCAGTCCTCCGCAGCTAAGCAGGCTCGCAGCGAGCCCCAGTCGCTGATTCCACAGACAACGTCGGCTATCAATTCTCCAAAGCCCATGTCGGAGCGAGTTGTCTGGTACACGATCGACGCCAAGTACGACCCTAGCAAACACGAGCTATTCGGCAGTGAAGTTCTCGCTTATCGGAATTCAACCGGCCAGCCGCTGGACCACTTTCCCTTTCACCTTTACCTGAACGCCTTTCAACCCAAGTCGACGTGGATTCGCGAGGCGCGCCGCATCGGCACGCGGGACGTCGGGAATTATGACAAGTGGAAAGAGGAGGATTTTGGCTCGGACGAGATTGAGAGCTTTGAGGTTGAGGGAATGGGAGATTTGACCTCGGCTCTGCATTACATTCAGCCCGATGACAACAACAAAGACGACAAGAGCGTGATTGAAGCCGTTCTGCCGCGTGCGGTCGCGCCGGGCGAAACCGTTGTATTCAAGATCAAGTTCCATGATCGATTTCCGGAAGCCCAGGCTCGTACCGGATACAAGAAAGACTTCACCCTGGCCGGACAATGGTTCCCGAAGGTGGGGGTGTGGTGGCATGGAGCGTGGAACTGCCATCAGTTTCATCCGACCACGGAGTTCTTTGCGGACTTCGGGGTTTTTGACGTAAAAGTAACCCTCCCGCAGAACCAGGTTATCGGCGCGAGTGGGATTGAAGTCAGCAGCGTCAGTAATAGTGACGGTACCAAGACGGTGACGTATCACGGGGACGATATTCACGACTTTGCCTGGACGGCGAGTCCGCGCTTTAAGGTCGGCGAGGACACCTACCAAGGAACGATGGGCCCGGTGAAGTTGAAGGTCATGATGCAACCTGCGCACTGGAGCCAGGAAACTCGGCACGCCAAAATTCTGAAAGAAACTTTAGAGCATTTCGAACGGTGGTACGGTCCATACCCATACAAGACCATCACCTTGGTCGATCCGCTTGGGCAGGAAGCCGGCGGAATGGAATATCCAACCTTCATCACAGGAGATACAAACTGGTGGATGCCCGACGGGCTCTACTTGCCGGAACTCGTAGTGGAGCACGAATTCGGTCACCAGTATTGGTATGGCATGGTCGCGACCAACGAATTTGAAGAAGCCTGGATGGATGAGGGCCTGAACAGCTACACCGAAGTGAAGATCCTTGATGACATTCTTGGCAAGCACACTTCAGTGCTCAATATGTTCGGCCTGACTGCAGGTGAGCGCGACATTCAGCGCGCGAGTTACATCAGCGTTCCCGACCTCGATCCCATGACGCGGAAAGCTTGGCAGTTCGCCAATTTCAGTTCTTATGGCGGGGTCACCTACGGAAAAACGGCAAGCGTTCTGCTGACCCTCGAGGGGGTGATCGGAGAAGACACGATGCAGAAGGCGATGCACGTGTACTTCATGAAATATCGCTTCACCCATCCCAGCAAAGACGATTTTCTGAACACGGTCGAGGAAGTGTCCGGCAAGAATTTACGCTGGTATTTCGATCAAGCCGTCTCGGGTACGCAGGTCTTCGATTACCAGGTCATGAACATGACGGCGTTAAACACGAACTGGTACGAAAAGAACCCAAAAGAGAAGAAGGGCGAGACCATCTACGAGTCGAATCTGATGCTTCATCGGAAGGGCGACTTCCAGTTTCCCGCCGATGTGCTCGTAAAGTTCGAGAATGGAGACACGGTGCGCGAGCGCTGGGACGGGCAAGATCGCTGGACCCGGTTCAGCTTTTTGAAAAACAGCAAGATTGCGTCGGCCGAGTTGGACCCGGATCACACGATTCAATTGGACCGCAACAATTTTGATAACAGCCTGACGCGTAACCCGAGCTCGGCGGCAACTTCCAAGCTCACAAACTTGTGGTCATTCGTGACGCAAACCCTTTCCCAGTTTCTGGGCTGGTGGATCGCGTAAAGACGTCAGAGAGGATCGGAGCTATGAGCGAATCTCGATTGCTGGGATCAGGCTGGAGCGCGGTACGAAAAAACATTCGGTACGTTGTGTGGTTCTGGCTGCTGAGCCTAGTGCTGGCGCGCCTCGGATCATCGGCGTTCAGAAACCAGGTGGGCCCGGTGCTGGACAACAGCATGTACGCGGACCGGTTGGTGCATGGCTTCAATCCGGTCACGCTGATTGAGCTGCTCAGCTTGCCCCAAACGGGGGAGTTGCGAGGCCTGACGGTTCCATCCTACATTTCCGCTGCGCTGTTTGCGATTGCGACATTGCTGCTGGTGCCGGGAGTGCTGCGCCAATACACTTCGGAATACCGAGTTTCGCGCGATGAATTCTTCCGTACTTGCGGCCGGAACTTGTGGCGATTCGTCCGCCTCGCACTCCTTTATGCGCTGATTGCCTTGCCTGTCGCGGGCATTCTCTTCGGGATTCGCGCGTGGCTCGGCTCGCTTGCGGATAAGGCGCTGGAGGAACTGCTGCCGTTCTGGGTTGGCACGTTAATGCTACTGCTGATTTTTGTGGTGATGACAATCGTGCGCATCTGGTTCGACCTGGCCGAAGTAGACGTTGTGGTGCGCGATCAGAATGCGGTGCGAAAGTCCGTTGGGGCCGGATTCCGCTACACGTGGCGATATTTAGGAAGGTTGCTGGGCGCATACGTGGGGATCAGCCTGATTGCCCTTGTCGTTCTGGTCGGTGGGATTTGGCTGTGGCACGTCCTGGTGCCTCCAAGCAGCGTGTTTGGCGCGTTCCTGGTCAGCCAGATCATGCTGGGTTTGTGGCTGGCGGCTCGGTTCTGGCAACGGGCGGTGGCCGCAGCTTTTTACATGGGGGAGATGCTGGTTTCGCCGTCCTTTTCAGGCTTTCGGCCGCCGGATATGGGAGCCGCGACGGTTTCTGCCCCGGCCGCCATCGCTAATCCGAGTTAGGCCCTAAAACGCCCGGCTGGCATGGATTTTGGCTGATGGCACATTGGTGGGGAGGAGGTAGCACGGAAGTGCTATTTGCAGATTTCCCGCCCAAGTTTACCTTCCGTGGTGAGCAGTTCTGGGGGAGGGCTGCCCGGGCGTCCCGGACTTGAAAAAGTCCAGGGCGCTCGTTAATTTTTTGGGAACGATTTTTGGACTGAGGCCGCGATTTTTGGACTGAGGCCGCGCAACCGAGCGCGGCCTTTTCGTTTTGATCTTAGTTCGTGGAGATCATGAAGTTGACCGTAATGTGTGCTTGGGTCTCTACAGCCTGCCCGTCACGAAGATAGGGCTTAAAACGCCATTGCCGTACGGCTTCGCGCGCCGCATCGGCCAGGATGGTGGGACCTTGAACCACATGCAGATCCTGGATACCGCCGTCGGTGCCGATCATCGCGTCGAGCACCACCGAGCCTTGTACCTTCATTTGGCGAGCCAAGAGCGGATATTCTGGACGCACTTTGCGCGTGAGAACCTGATTTGTTTCCGCAGAAACCTGAACGCGCTCCGAGGCGTCGGTTAACGGCCCCGGATCCGACGAATTGTCTTCGGCCACGCTGCCGACTCCGGCGGGTACTGCCGGGGTCCCGGGCTGCATGTCGACTTTGAGGGACGGATTGCCCGGTTTGACCGGGCTGTGGCGATCGCCTGCGACAACTTCAACTTCTAGCGGCGGCAGCACGGCCCGAGTCGCGGTAATGGATGGGCCAGAGATAGGATCGCTGGGCGACGAATTTTGCGATGACGAGCCTTGCGACGCGGCCGGCTCGCTCGCGGGAACCGGGGTATGTGGAGTTCCACGTCGGACAGTTGGCTTGGCTGGCGTAGAAGCCGCACTGTGCGGCTGCATCTCAGGCCGCGCCGGATGCTCTTGCGGGGTGATTGGCAAGGGTGCCTGGGCGGGAGCGCCGGCCGAAGGCGTTCCTTGATTTGCCCCCCCATACACGGTGGTGCGCGCCAGGTTGCGGTTTACGTAAAGGGTCTCCGAGCCGGGTCGAGATTTGGGGTCCCTCAAGAGCACGACCGCAATCGCCACCAACAGCAGGAAAACTGCCATCACCATGCGAATGCGTTGCCGACGCTCCAAAACCCCACCCGTGATGGCTGACAAGTCGTCTTTTGGTTTCAGGGAAGAATCCCGCATAGCGTTGCCCCGCAGGGCATTTGATGGAGTTTGCGCGTCTTCAGTATGCCCCGAAAAGGATGCAAAAAGCCAGATGGCAAGAAGTGGCCTGTTTGTGAGGTAGGTCACATTTGGATGTGTGTCGAGTCACAGCGTGCTGTTCTGCGTCAGGCGGACACTAGTTGCGTGACGTAAGTCACAGAGCTTTGTCAATGCCGGCTTGGCCCCTCGTCCTGGCGAGCGTCCATCCCGGAACCATCGCGGGAGGTGGTTTTATGCTTTCGCCCTATGGCTTGGACATCATCGAGAGCTGCCTGACCTGCAAGATGCGGGCGGAGCGCATCTTCTGCGACCTTCCGACCCCCGCGCTTCAAGCCTTCGAGTCCATCAAGTACGCGACGGCTTACCCCAAAGGTGCGGTCCTCTTTGTCGAGGGCCAGGCGCCCCGTGGCATTTTCGTGCTTTGCAAAGGCCGGGTGAAGCTTTCCATTTGCGCTACCGACGGCAAGACGCTGATCCTCAAGATCGCCGAACCCGGCGAAGTCTTAGGACTGAGCGCCACTGTCTCCGGAAAGCCCTATGAGCTCACCGCCGAGACCATTGACCCTTGCCAGGTTAACTTTGTTAAACGCGAAGACTTTCTGCGATTCTTAAAGGATCATTCGGATGCATGTTTCAAAGTGGCAGAGCAGCTCAGCGAGAAATACAACAATGCCTGCCATGAAGTTCGCTCGCTAGGACTCTCGCATTCTGCCGGCGAGAAGCTGGCCCGCCTGCTGTTGGAGTGGAGTTCAAAAAATGGTGAGGCGGCGAAGCAAGAGCCGCGCTTGAAACTGGCTCTGACCCACGAAGAGATCGCGCAGATGATTGGCACTTCGCGCGAAACCGTGACGCGGCTGTTCGCGGACCTCAAGAAGCGCCAGATCTTGCAGGCGAAAGGATCCACCCTGGTGATCCGGAACAAAGTTGCTCTTCGCGCCCTGGCCACGAATGGCTAGGGAGCAGGTTCGGGACACATTGTGCGAAGAGTCACCCCTCGCCGTGATTCCAATCACTGTATTTCCATCTTGACGGGACTATCACTGGCACATGGAAAACGCTACGGTTGAGAGTTGTCGCGAGTGCGCGCTGCGGCCTGATCGGCTCTTCTGCGACCTTCCGGCGGACGCGCTCGAAGCGTTTGACTCCGTGAAGAGCAAAGTCACAGTTCCGCGGGACACCCTTCTGTTCAAAGAAGGCCAGGCGGCGCGTGGGGTCTTTGTAGTTTGCGAAGGGAAAGTTCGCCTCACGGTATGCTCGGATGATGGGAAGCGCCTCCTGCTACGGGTCGCGGGTCCGGGAGAAATTCTTGGTTTGAGCGCCGTCTTGTCCGGTGCCGCTTACGAGATCACGGCGGAGGCTATCGAACCGTGCCAGGTCGCGATGGTGCGCAGAAAGGATCTCGTGCTCTTCCTGCGCGAGCATCGGGAAGCCTGCCTGCAGGTGGTAAACCTACTGAGCGAGGACTTGCACGTCGCTTACGATCGCGTGCGGTCCGTAGGCCTGGGGCGCACCCGCAAGATGCGTGTCGCACTGTAGTCGCCCTATTCTGCCGGTTGGGACGTTGGGGGCGGGGTTTCGCCCCATGCTCCCCGCTCCTACCAAGCCCTTGTGATTCAAGTCACTGTTGCCCGTGAGACGACTCACTGCCCTTCCGCCCATATAACCCCAACAATGAAATTGCGGTTCCAGTTCGGTTAGGGTCAAGGAGCGGGTATGCGGCGATCAAGACTTGCGGCCTACAATTTTTGGCTGCGCACGACGTCCCAAATTTTATTGATCGTTTTGTGGATGTGCGTCTTGCCTTGCTCCGCTGCCAAGAAAGCCGCGACGCCAAAACCGACCAATGATGATTGCCTGGCCTGCCATAGCGATAACACGCTCTCTACCGAACACAACGGGAAACAGGTCAGCCTTTTCGTGAATCCGGAAGCTTTTAAGAACTCGATCCACGGCGGCATGTTTGCCTGCGTGGACTGCCATAGCGATGTCAAAGCATCCCCGCACGAAAATACCCCGGCGAAGATCACTTGCGCGCAGTGTCACGCCGACGAGCAGGCTGCTTACGATCGGAGTTTTCACGCCAAGGCGTTGAAATCGGGGGATGGGCAAGCGGCGACCTGCACTTCGTGCCATGGCAGTCCGCATGAGTTGTTGCCCGCCAGCGACCCGAAGTCGCGGGTTGCGCACGGCAATATCCCCGGCACCTGCGGCAGTTGCCACGGCCAGAAATTCGTGATGGAGGCGAGTGGCCACAGTGCCCAACCGTTCCTTTCGTATGAAGAAAGCGTACATGGCCGGGCCGTAGCCTCGGGTTCTGAAAAAGCCGCGGTTTGCACGGATTGTCACGGTGTCCACGAAATCCTCTCCGCCAACGATGCCAAATCGTCGATCTTCAAGTTCAATGTGCCTGCCACCTGTGCCAAATGCCATGGCAACATCGAAAAGGAATTTCGGGCCAGCATTCATGGACAGGCGATCGCGCGCGGAAATTGGCAGGCGCCGGTCTGCACCGATTGTCATGGAATTCATTCCATCAAGGCCCACCTCGATCCCAACTCTTCCGTGTCCGCCGCGAACTTATCACGTGTGACTTGTGCGCGCTGTCACGAGGGCGTGAGACTTTCGCAGGAATTCGGGGTCGCCTCCCGCCGGGCGACCACCTACCTTGAGAGCTATCATGGCCTGGCGGCGCAGCGTGGTTCCTCCGTGGTCGCAAACTGCGCCAGTTGCCACGGTGTCCACAACATCCTGCCCTCGAGTGATCCGCGGTCGATGGTCAACCGCGCGAATCTGGTGAGCACCTGCGGACAGTGTCATCCGGGCGTGGGCGAGAAATTCGCCTTGGGGAAAGTTCACGTCGATGCCCCACTCTCCGCGGATACCGGAAGCGTCGCGATTCGCTGGATTCGGACGCTTTATGTGGGGATGATTTTCGCCGTGATAGGCGGCATGCTTCTCCACAACTTCATTATTTGGCGCCGCAAGGCGATTCTTCGCCGGAATCAACAGAACCGCGTTATTATGCGGATGAATCAGAACCAACGCTGGCAGCACGTACTTCTTTTCACCAGCTTCATTCTCTTGGTCCTGACGGGCTTCGCGCTGAAATATCCCGATAGCTGGTTGTCGGCTGCCCTTGGAATGAGCGAAAAGGTTCGTAGCTGGACCCATCGCATCGCGGGAGTTTTGCTGATTGGCGTGGGCTTATATCACTTGGCGTACATGGCGCTCGCTCGCGACGGCCGCAAGCTTGTAAAAGACTTCCTCCCCCGATTCGAAGACGCTCGCGATGTGATTGCCACGTTGCTGTACTATCTCGGCTTGAAGAAAGAGCGGCCGACTTATGCCCGGTTCAATTATGCCGAGAAGGCGGAATACTGGGCGTTGGTGTGGGGATTGATCGTAATGGCAAGCACCGGCCTGATGCTCTGGTTCAACGTGCTCTTCAGTGCCTGGCTGCCGCGCTGGTGGATGGATGTGGCGACCGCCATTCACTTCTACGAGGCCGTCCTGGCTACACTCGCGATCATCGTGTGGCACTTCTATCAGGTCTTCCTGGATCCCGACATTTATCCCATGAACTGGGCTTGGTGGGACGGCAGGATGTCGCTTGAGCACTATGAAGAGGAGCATGGGCTCGATACCTCGACAATCTTGCAAGCGAGCGGCGATGGGCACGCTGCCGCCGATTCTGCCTCGAAACAGGAAGGTGGAGGGGCCAACCACTCTGCCACCGAGCAACCGGAAACCGCCGCGCGAAGATAGATGGGGTAGGGTGACGCGATGCGGGCGGATAATGCCTCTTGTCAGAATATGGACCTGAGAGTCCAATTTTCTGGGGATTGAAAAATCTGTGCTATCACCAGTCTGGAGAACATGAATGAGCGAAGATCGTCCACAGCCCACGAACAACGGCTCAGCGTTATCGCGGCTTCGAGAAATGATGCGGAACCCGATTTCCATCATAGGACTGGCGACTGCGCTGGTGGCATTTGGCAATTTCATCTTCCTCTTCTTCATCGATCTCACCTCGCAACACCCGAGTCCCTATATCGGAATTCTCGCCTACATGGTGGTGCCGGCATTCCTCGTATTTGGGCTGGTGCTGATTCCGTTCGGGATCTGGTATGACCGCCGCAAGGGCAGGAAGGGCGAGGAAGGGCATTATCTGACCGTCAACTTCGCCGATCCCAGCCAGCGCGGTGCCATCGCATTTCTGGCTAGTTTCGTGATTGCCTTTATCGGCCTCAGCGTGGTGGGCAGTTACAAAGCTTACGAGTTTACCGACTCGGTTGGTTTCTGTGGTCAGCTCTGTCATACCGTGATGCATCCTGAATACGTCGCGTACCAGCAGTCGCCGCATGCGCGCGTTGCCTGCGTTGATTGCCACGTGGGCGCGGGCGCGACGTGGTATGTGAAATCCAAGCTCTCCGGCGCGCGACAGGTGCTCGCGGTCGCGTTCCATACCTATCCGCGGCCGATCCCGACGCCGGTCCACGATCTGCGCCCGGCGGCGGACACTTGTGAGCAATGCCATTGGCCGAAAAAATTCTACGGAGCTCAGCTGAAGGTATTCACGCACTACGGCACTGACGAGAAGAACACTCCACGGCAGATTCGCATGCTGATTAAAACCGGCGGAGGAGATCCGGCGACCGGTGCCCCGGAGGGCATCCATTGGCACATGAATATCGGCAACGAAATTACTTATGTTGCTTCCGATGACCGCCGCCAGGTGATTCCCTTTGTTCGCGCCAAAGATGCACAAGGCAGGGTCACGGAATACGTTGCCAGAGACTCAAAACTGAGCAAGGAACAGATTGCGGCTGCACCCCATCGGCGCATGGACTGCATCGATTGCCACAATCGCCCTACCCATATTTACGTTCCACCCGATCTATCGATCGATCAGGCGTTGCTCGCCAAGCGCATCGATGTAACGTTGCCTTTTATCAAGCAGGAAGGCCTTACTGCGCTGACGGCAAACTATTCCACGACTGACGAGGCGGTGCAGGGAATCGCGAAGGCGGTGGATGATTTCTACGAGAGCAAATACCCAGACCTTGCGAAGTCGAAGCAGCTTGAAATTCGTGCTGCGATCGACGAATTGCAGCGCATTTTTCGCAACACGACCTTCCCCGAAATGAAGGTCAACTGGCAGACCCATCCCAACAATATCGGTCACTTTTATTACAACGGCTGCTTCCGTTGCCATGATGGCGAGCACGTGAGCGCCGATGGCAAGGTGATCAGTAAAGACTGCCAGTCTTGTCATACCGTGCTGAGTCAGGTCGAAGGCGCCACCACGATGAGTTCCGTGCAAGGTGTCAACTTTCAGCACCCCGTGGACCTGGGCGATTTGACTCAGGTGAACTGCAGCGACTGCCATGCCGGAGCGCAGTAACCGCTTGCCGGGTCTGTACTTAACTCGTGTGACCCATGTCACAGGAGGGGGTGACTCGAATCACGGTGGGCATGTTCATGCTTCTCTATGCTCCCTCTAAAGGCGCCGGGACGACCGGATGCCACCGGGGTAGGAGGAAGCATGATTCCCGCAAACGGCGAAGTTCATCGCAGCCTTGGCCAGGCGCATAATGCGCGCCTCATCTTCTGGGAGGTCACAAAAGGTTGCAACCTGCGCTGCATTCACTGCCGTGCGACCGCAACCGAGCTGAGTTCCCCCTCCGATCTTTCTACCGGGACCGCTCTCGGAATCATTGATCAGATCGCGGCCACCGCGAATCCCATTCTCGTGCTGAGCGGCGGCGAGCCGCTGTATCGCTCCGACATTTTTCAACTCGCGCGCTACGCGACGGAGAAAGGCCTCCGCGTCGCTCTCGCTACCAACGGAACGTTGGTTACGAAAGATGTTGCGCGGATGATTGCCGACTCGGGAGTGAAACGCGTCTCGATCAGTCTTGACGGCGCGGATGCCGCCACGCACGATGCTTTCCGCGGTATTCCCGGTGCGTTCGATGCGGCTGTTCATGGGCTGCGCAACCTGAAGAATGTCGGCATGTCGGTTCAAATCAATATGACGATCGCGCGTCACAACGCTCACCAGTTGCCGGAAGTCCTGCAACTGGCGAGGAACCTCGGGGCAGATGCGCTTCACACATTCCTGTTGGTGCCGGTCGGCTGCGGGGTCGATATCGCAGAAGAGCAGATGGTACCGACCGAAGAGTATGAACGTATGCTGAACTGGTTCTACGATCAGTCGCTCGAGGGTGGCATAGAACTGAAGGCTACTTGTGCTCCTCATTACTTCCGAGTGGTGCGCCAGCGTCGCGCTGCCGAAGGACGCTCCGCGAAGGCGGCTGAGCGCGCTCAGCACGTCTCGCCGGGCAACGGTCAGGGTCATACCGTGATCGGCCCCACCGAAATGATGATGCCGGGCGGGACTGGAATCGAAATTCATCCGAAGGCTTCCGCGCAGCCCATTGGGCACCATACCGGACATCCGTCCGGGCATCCCTCTGACATGAATGCGATGACGAAAGGCTGCCTGGCCGGAACGGGCGTCTGCTTTATCTCGCACGAAGGCGAAGTCTATCCTTGTGGCTACCTGCCCGTGATCGCTGGCGATCTGCGCAAGCAATCCTTCGAAGACATCTGGAACCACTCGGTGGTCTTTGAGCAACTGCGTGATACCGGCGGTTTGAAAGGGAAGTGCGGCTGTTGCGAATTTCGTAATGTCTGCATGGGCTGCCGCGCGCGAGCTTTCGCTAAGACCGGTGACATGATGGCGGAAGAGCCGTTCTGCCTGTACGAACCGCGCACGAAGAATTCAGATCGGCAGGATACGGGAGTCATTCAAAGCTCAAAATAGCAACTCTCATGTCCTCAGCACCCGGCTACGGCCGGGTTTTTCTTTGCCTTGCCCACCGAGTCAGGTTCTGGTCGGCATTCCTCTTGAAAATCGTGTAACTTTCTGTTGTTCCATGAATCGCATCAGCTATGGCGTAGGTTTGCCATCCTAGAGCGTGTGATGAAGAATCAGGAATTCAAGAAGATCAAGCGGCGCGAGTTGTTGAAGCTGGCGCCGGTCCTGGCGCTCGGCGCATTCGCCGTGCCCAAGTTCCAGGAGTCGTTGCTCAAGAAAGGTTTGTCGTTCAGTGACTGGGCATCGAGCAAGCTTTTCCGGCCCAACCATCTGGCACCTGAGTTTGCTGAGTCCGATCTCACTGCGTTCGATAAGTTCCCAATCAACGGGTACGACGTTGACGACCCCGGAGTCGACTTTGACAAGTGGTCGCTCACAGTGACCGGAGCCGTAAAAAGACCAGGCGATTACAAACTGGATCAGATCCGGGCACTGCCGGCCCACCGCCAAAACACTCGCCATGTGTGCGTTGAGGGCTGGGACGTGATTGGGCGCTTTGGCGGGGCGCGCCTCTCGGATTTTCTGAGCATGATTGGCGCAGACACGAACGCAAAATTTATCTATGTCGAATGTGCTGACGACTATTACGAGACGCTCGATATGGAGACTGCGCTGCACCCGCAAACTTTGCTTTGCTATGAAATGTATGATCGTCCGCTCACCCGCGAGCACGGTGCACCTCTCCGCCTGAGCATTCCCACCAAGATCGGTTACAAACAAGCCAAGTACCTGACCGATCTAAAGGTCACGAATGTCGTGCAAAGAGTGGGCTATTGGGAAGACCAGGGTTACTCCTATTTCTACGGTCTGTAGTGAGGAAAGACGTGTCCAAGAAAAGTCGCGAGCAGGTCATTGAGATTGAGCCGGGAAAGAGTGGTGGGCCCCATCTGGCTGCAAAGGAGCACCCCTGGCCGGTGCGCTTCACGCACTGGGTCAACGCCATCGCGCTGTTTGTCATGGTCGGCAGCGGGCTGCAGATTTTTCGGGCGTTTCCGAGCTTCGGCGCCAAGATCCCGCAGAAAGATCTGCTGCATTGGCCCAAGGCATATGCGATCGGCGGTTGGCTCGGAGGCGGTTTGCAGTGGCATTTGACCTTTCTTTGGATCTACGTGGCCAGCGGCCTTTTCTACCTGGCCTACGAAGTCTTTTCTGGAAACTATCGTCAGGTTTTGTTTGTCCCGAGTGACGTCAAAGGTGTTTGGCCGATGGCACGCCATTACTTTCTTTTTGGCCCGAAGCCGCCAGCCGCCGAGGCATACAACCCGCTGCAGAAGCTGGCATACACCTCGGCGATCGGGCTCGGTGTGTTTTCGATCATTACGGGAATTGCCGTATGGAAGCCAGTGCAGTTTTCCTGGCTGGCGTGGTTGATGGGAGGCTTCCACTACGCACGCATCTGGCACTTCCTGGTGATGTGGGCAATTTTATTTTTTCTCTTCGGGCACCTGGTCATGGTCATTCTGCACGGCTGGAACAA